>Ga0302253_1000235_pt1 | contig 52316 bp, 37 predicted proteins | sample AAG_RA_Trp_MG_FD_193537 | JGI IMG/M metagenome (GOLD analysis project Ga0302253, IMG submission 193537) | Enriched activated sludge microbial communities from anaerobic digester in WTTP, New Holstein, Wisconsin, United States - AAG_RA_Trp | ecosystem: Engineered > Bioreactor > Anaerobic >...
GGTCGGCCGAATAAGGCCGACCGTTTAGCGCGCCCGGCGAGATGTGAGCCGGGCCGGTGGCGCAGAAGCGCCGCAGCTAAACTTTTGGTGTCGAGAACAAAGCCGCTGGTCGGCCGAATAAGGCCGATATGAAACGGAGGATTGGTCGTAATGTCATAAAAAACCAGCCCGGTTTTCCGGGCTGGTTTTTTGTTCTCTATCGATGATAAACTAGGATTCGCTGCGGCTGTCCGTTCTTCTGTCTTTGATATAGCTGGAGCGATCGATGCGTTTGGCGGCTTCCTTGAGTTCTGCGCCGATCTCGGCGATCTGGGCCACGTGCGTCAGCTGCCGGTTTTCATTGGTAACGATCCCCATGGAGATGGAGAGGAGCCCGAATTTTTGCTCGACCCCCTTACGGTCTTTTCCCATGATGTATCCGGCCCGTCGGTCTTCTTCCGTATAGAAGGACGGCGAGATCTTTTCGAATTCCTCGATCACTTTTGTCGAGATCGCTTCGCACTTGTCCGGCGTGGTCATGACGACAAAGTCGTCTCCGCCGATGTGGCCGATGAAATCATCGGCATTACCGCATTCCTGTGTCGCGCGGATGAGGAGCCTTGCCGTTTCCCGGATGACTTCGTCGCCGCGGGTGAATCCGTATTTATCGTTGTAGACCTTGAATTTGTCCAAGTCGGCATAGATGACGGCGATGGGGCCTTTTTTGTCGATCCGGTCCTGGAGTTCGTTCAGGATGGAGACGTTGCCGGGGAGCCTCGTGAGAGGATTGGCGTCGAGATCGCGTTCGGATCGCCGCAGGATCATTTTGATGCGCGCCAGGAGTTCCTGGGGCTCGAAGGGTTTGACGAGATAATCGTCGGCGCCGGCGTTGATGCCGGAGACCTTGTCGGAGACGTCGCTCTTGCCCGTCAGCATGATGATGGGCAGATGGCTCAGCAGGATGTCTTTCTTGATGATCGCGCACAGCTGCGGCCCTGTCATTTTCGGCATGTTGTAGTCGACAATGACGAGGTTCGGCGCCTTGTTTTTGATGATTTCAACGCCCTCCAGGCCGTTTTCCGCCTCCAGGACGTCGTAGCCTTCTTCAGTCAAGGTCAGACTCAGGACATCCCGGATGTCCGGGTCGTCGTCGACGACAATGATGCGCGTTTTAGGCATGGAGCGAACCCTTGATTTCTTTGACGAGATCGTCGGCGGAAAAAGGTTTGGTGAGATATTTTGCGACTCCCAGCGTCAGGCCATGCCGCTTGTCTTCATCGGAGATGTAGGTGCCGGTAAGGACCACGACAGGGATATCGCAAGTTGCGGGGTCGAGCTTCAAGTGCTTGATGACTTCGAAGCCGTTCATGCCGGGCATGTTGATGTCCAGCAGGATGAGGTCGACCTTGTTTGCCTTGACCTTTTGCAGGGCCTCTTGGCCGTTATATGCTTTTTCGGGATTGAGATTGTTGTCTTTGAGGCAGATGGCGATGATGTCGACAATGTCCGGGTCGTCGTCGACGACAAGGATGGTTTTTTTCGGGCTCTTGCCGTTCACTTTGGAAAAAATGCGTCTGACGGTAGCCACGAGCTCCTCCTGACGGAAAGGTTTTGAGATATAATCCAGGATGCCCTGGCGGTACTGGGAGTCCTGGGCTAATACGGACAGGATGATGACGGGGATGTCCTGGGTGTTCGGGTCGTCTTTGAGGTGCTTGGCCACTTCGAAACCGTTGATTCCGGGCAGCATGATATCGAGCACGATCAGGTCCGGTTTTTCGCTCTGGGCCTTTAAAATGCCTTCCTGGCCGTTGGAGGCCTCAATCACTTCACAACCTTCCTCTTCAAGGTAAATCCGGACGATCTCCCTGATGTCCGCCTCGTCATCGATCACGAGGATTTTCTTTTTTGTAGTCATATGCACTCCTGAGGGTAGCCGCAGTTGTTCTTACGGGATCTATAAAATATCATAGCATATTTTTGGCGTTTTTTGACACAATTCTGTAGTATGCCACGAGTTGCCGCGGCGGCGGCAGAAGGAGCCGTAAACGGCAAGCCCTTTGATCCTTCGCGCCTGCCTGCCTTGGCCGAGGCCAAGGCAGGGGCAAGACCAGGGAGGCTTCACGTCTTGGGCAGCGTGAAAGAGAATGTGCTGCCGTGATTGAGCTGACTTGAAATGGAAAAGGTCCCCTTGTGGGCCTCGATGATGCGCTTGACTAAAGAAAGTCCCAGGCCTGTGCCCTTGACTTTGGCGTTGACGTCGTTGTCGACGCGGAAAAATTCTTCGCCGAGCTTCTTGAGGTCGTGTTCACTGATGCCGATGCCTGTGTCGCTGACGCCGACCTGGATCATGGTATTGTCTACGGGCCTCGCCGCTACCGTGATCCTGCCGCCCGGCGGCGTGAATTTGATGGCGTTGCCGATGAGGTTGATAAAGACGCGTTCCAGCTGTCCTTTATCGGCCCTGACCTGCGGCAGCCCCTCGGGAATATCGACGACGAATTCGACATTCTTGTCCTTCATGGGCGGCGCCAGCATGTCTGCGAGCGACTGCGCCATGCTCAGGAGATCGAGAGGCTCCAGCTTCATTTCCACACGGCCGGATTCGATGCGGGAGATGTCCAGGAGTCCGTTGATAAGCTCGGAAAGATTGTCGGAATGTTTGTTGATTTTTTCAACCCTTTCCTTGGCCGCGGCAGGCAATTCACCCAGCTTGCCTGCGGCAAGGATCGAGGCGTAACCTTTGATGGATGTCAGGGGCGTGCGCAGTTCATGGGAAACCGCATTGATGAAATCCGATTTTCTTTTACTGACGATTTTGATCTCTTCCAGGGCCGCAGACAGTTCCTTTGTCCTCAGCTGGATCTTATTTTCGAGCTCCTGCTGGGCGTGCCACTGTTCTTCAAAAAGCTTGGCATTCTCGATGGACTGGCCGATTTGCGTCGCCAGGATGTAGACAAGGTCTTTATCGCCTTCGGTCATATGTGTGTAGGGGGATTCGCTGCCCATCAGGAGAAGGCCGATAGCGCCTTCTTTCTGCATCATGGGGGCGCAGACAAAAGAAGAGAGTCCCAGCATGGAGAGCAGGTGCGGCGTTTCCTTGGCGGCGCGGTCCATCTCCAGGGTCGAGAGGACCTTGTGCTTGTTCATGACGGTGTCCATGAGCAGGGGCATGCCTGTCATGAGTTTCATGATGCGGTCCGCCTCCTCGGCCGTATAGCCGATTGCGGCCTTCAACAGGTAGCCTTTTGTTTCATCCCGGCAGAAGACGACGGCCCGGTCGAACCCCAGTTCAGTGATGTGTTTCTCGTCGAGCTTCTGGAATATCTCTTCTTCGTCGAGGGTCGTCGAGATCAGGCGGCTGAGTTTCTGCAGGGTCACAAGGCTGGAGATTTTTTTGTCCAGCTCTTCCTGGGCCTTGTGGAGTTCGACGTCCGTCTGGACGATCAGTTTGGCCTGGCCGTCGAGTTCTTCAAAGGCCCGCCTGAGTTTGGCAAGCTCCGTCTTCAGCTCCTTGATCTTTTCCATCTTGAAGACCAGGATGATGACCAAGACGATGACGGCGATCATCCCGAACATGCCCATGTAGCTGATGAGGATTTCCAGGGAAGTGGGGGCGTTAAATGTGCTTGTCGGCGGCATGCGATTCTCCAATGGCCAGGATGGCCAGGGTTTCGTTGTGGAAGTAGGTCTCCCCGTAATGTTCCAGCGATTTCAGCGGCGCCTGTTCGCCGTAAGTGCAGATGCCCAGGATCGGGACGTTGCCCAATACCTTTTTTATACGCGATAACTCTCTTTCTGTCAATCGTCCCAGGAGTTTGTTGCGGGAGATGGATTCGAACACAAGGGCCCCCTTGACTTCTTTGCCCTTGAGAGAATCTTTGGCCTCCTGGGCAGCCTGTGTCGCGGCATTGAGCGCCCATTCCTTCGTTCCCATCATCAGGCGGACTTCGCTTCCGACGGAAGCATCGCCCTGACAGACGAGCCCGCCGTCTTCGTCAATCCTCAGGACGTTGCGCAGGAGGTATTCCGTTTCCCCGGGCACATAGAGCCCGAGGGGATAGTAGATGCTCATCTCGATGAGGGTCTTTTCGATCTCTTTCCTGGACTTCCCGAAGTATTCTTCATAGATGATCACGGCCGGTTTTTCTTCAATGGTCTTGATCACATTGCCTTTGACGCCGGTGATGGTGTGCGGCCTGCCGAGAGGCTTCCAGCCATGCCGTACCCCCATGCCGAAAATATTCTCGCCGGAAAAAATGAGGCCTGCGACGCCGTCCGTCAGCAATTCCTTGTCAAAATACTGGTATGTCTGGTGGAAACGGAAGTTGTCGGCCGCGGAAGCGCCGAAGATAGGGAAACTCAATCCCAAAATGTCCTTGATGCCCTTGAGGAGATCGGATCCGTTCTCGACGATGCCGTCGCAGAAGATGAGGGCCAGGTCCCGCTGGGGCGTGCTCAGGTTCTTGAGGGCCTGGCGCGCGAATTCTTCTCCGATTTGGCGCGCCCCTTTGGTCTTGATGCCGACGCTATGGGCCTGCCCGAACGTGACGTGGTCCATGCTGATGAGCATGAGGCCGACGCCGTATTTGTTGATCGCTTCGGGCCAGATAACGCTTGAACCTGTGCATCCCAGGAGCTTGATATGCCCCAAGGCGTAATAGATGCCCTCGAGAAGACGCTGGTGTGCAAAGTGGATGGTGGAAAACAGGAAGGCGACGGTGATAGGCCGGTGGTGGATCTGGTAAAGGGCCATCTTGGCGGCCTCGGAGGCGGCCAAGAAAGGGTCTTTTTTTTCGCTGAACCCAACCCCGATCAATGTGCTCATGGTAATGAATCTCCGTCTTCCTCTAAAACGGAGGGTCTAGTCCAAAAAGGGCAAACCCTTCTCCTTCCGCATAAAGGAAGAGTCTAATCTTCGCCGCATTTCCGTCAGAGGCGCCTGCCTTTGGCCTCGGCCTGCCCTTCGGGCAAGGCCAGGGGCAAGGTCAGGACCGCGGCGGGGATTTCCGCATCTTGATTAAAAATATCAAAAAAAGACATCCGGTGCAACTAAATAAGTTAAATTGATTTGTCTTGACAGGGGGATTGTTCCTAATGTACAATTTCCGCACTGCGGCCAAAATTGACTCTGCGCGGCCTAAAGCTCCGCCCTTTAGGGCGCAAGAGTGTTGTGGCCGCTTAGAGTAACCCGAAACAAGCCCCGGCCCTGGCCTTGCCCGAAGGGCAGGCCGAGGCCAGGGAATATGGGTTGACTTGAAGGCCGGCACGTCGGCTGCTGATATCCGTCTGTCCCCATCGTCTAGCCTGGTCTAGGACACGAGCTTTTTCCCGGCCCCCTGTCTTAGTTCAAGCGACGGGATCCCGCCGCGGCAAGCTTTTCAGGCGTCGGGACAAGCTTGCGAGAATGTGTTACGTGTATATTCTAGAAAATCAAGCGGGGCAGCACTATACGGGGTCTTGTGAAGATTTGGAAGCAAGGGTTAAAAAACACAATCAGAATAGCGTGAGGTCTACCAAGAATAAGGGCCCTTGGAAAATTATCTATCACGAGCTGGCAGCGAATAGAACGGCTGCCCGAAAGAGGGAAAACGAGCTTAAGCAATATAAAAACATACAATATTTTCTAGATTCACCGGCTCATCCGTCTGTCCCCATCGTCTAGCCTGGTCTAGGACACGAGCTTTTCAAGCTTGCGACACCGGTTCGAATCCGGTTGGGGACGTTGAATTTCCTAACCCCCGCTTTCTTGGTGATTTTAAAGACACGAGCTTTTTCCCGGAGCCCTGTCTTAGTTCAAGCGACGGGATCCCGCCGCGGCAAGCTTTTCAGGCGTCGGGACAAGCTTGCGACACCGGTTCGAATCCGGTTGGGGACGTTGAATTTTGAAAGACCTCCGCATAAACGGAGGTCTTTTGATTTTTGCCAGTCCATTTCTCCTGTCCGTCCTGCCCTCCGCCACAGAAGGAGGTTCATTTTTTACGGTTGAGACGAGGGAAAATTGTTGACTGGTTGTTCTTAACAATCTATTATATAATAATCATTTAGAAGAATTAATAACAGAGAGGAAGACGGATGCAGCAGAGCGCGGAAATCCTTCTGATTGAGGATGAGAGCGAGGCCTCTGAAAAGCTGGGGGCGGTCCTTTATGCCGCGGGTCATAATGTGAACGTGGCCTCATCCGCGAAAGAAGGTTTAAAACTTTTAAAAGATCTTAAATGCGCCGTTGTCATTACAGAACTGCGCCTTCCGGACATGGGGGGCGTTGAACTGATCCGGGCCATCAAGAATATCGATGCCAAGATCAGCGCCGTCGTCATTACACCCTACCTTTTCATCAATTCCGCCATCGAGGCCATGGAAAATGGCGCCTTCGGCTATATCACCAAACCTTTTAATCCCAGCGAGATCCGTATAGTCGTGCAGCATGCCGTGGAGCGTTATTTCCTCATGGATGAAGCCAACAAAAAGTCTTATTATTATGACTTGTCCATCTTGGACGGCCTGACAGGGGTCTATAACCATCGTTATCTTCATGAGATTCTTGACCGGGAGTTGATGCGCGCCAGGCGCTATCCCCAGAGTCTCTCCTTGATCATGGTCGATGTGGATAATTTCAAAAAATATAACGATACCAACGGCCATATGGCGGGAGACGAATTGTTAAAGGGCCTGACGAACCTCTTCGTGCGTTCGCTCAGGAACCTCGATATGGTCTTCCGTTACGGCGGCGAGGAATTCTGCATCCTTCTGATCGAGACCAACAAGGACGGGGCGCGGCTGGCCGCTGAACGTCTCCTGAATCTGGTGCGCTTGAGCCTTCCGACGACAATCAGCATGGGGATCGCAGAATTTCCGACGGATTCCAAGGAAAAAGACATGTTGATCGATAAGGCGGACAAGGCGCTTTACCAGGCCAAGACCACAGGAAAAAACAAGGTCATCCTGGCGTAAAAAAACGATGGCGCAGTTTTTCGATCCGTGTCGACGGCGAGCGTTTTGTGCGGGCTTATGAAGATCCAGATCCTGAACGCGACAGGGAAAGTGTTTGAGGGCGCCGTCTCGGAGGCCGTGCTTCCCGGTGTCGACGGCGAGTTGAGCATCATGGATCATCACGAGCCGATTTTCGTGGCGCTTAAAAGAGGATGGATCCGCCTGGTTCCTCTGGCCAAGAAGTTCGGCTTCGGGATTTTGTCCAATGAGGGGTCGCGAGGCCAGGTCCAGGATTTGCGGCCGATCAAGATCCAAAGGGGTGTTGCCCACATGAAGGGCAACAATGAGCTCGTCATCCTGGTGGAATAACTCCGTCGGAGAGGATGCCGGTTTCGCCGGCCGTTAATAGAGCCTCGGATATGGCGTGGCGTGGAATTTTTAAGAGGGGCACGGCGCTTGGATTTTCCAGGCCGTCCGTGTTCAGGGTTTCATCATAGCGGGAGCAAGGGGAAATGCAGAATCTGACGATCGCTATCTTGATGTTCATCAGCACCCTCGGGCCTTCTTTGATCATCGCCTTTGTGGGATATGCGGCCATTCGCGCCTTGGGCCGTAACCCTTCGGCGTCAGCCAAGATCATGGTCGCCATGATGTTCGCATTTCTTTTTGCCGAAGGCATCGCCGTTATTGCCCTTGTGTTGATCTACAATCTTTTTAAATGAGGTCCTCGCGCCCGCTCTCGTGGACAGGCGGGCCCCGCGGACGAAAAGGAGGGGTTTTTGGAAATCCTGCAGCTCATCTTGTTCCAGGTCGTGACGTTCGTTGTCATCGTCATTGTTCTTCGTCTTCTTTTCGGGAGTCAATTAAGGGCGGCCCTCAACCGTCTTCAGGCCCTTCATCAGGAAAGCCTCGAGAAGGAGGAGATCCTCAACAAGGAGATTGAAAAAGCCCGGATCCAGGCGAAGAACGAAATTGAACGCAGCGAGCAGGAAGCCAGGGCCATCGTCGAGAACGCCAAGAAGGAGGCGGAAGTCGCCGGCCAGGAGACAATCCTGGCGACGCAGGCCCAGGCGGAGAAGATGGTGCAGGAGGCTGTGGAGAAGACCAGACGCCTGGAAGCGGAAGTCATGGCTACCGTCGAAAAACGGGCCCTTGAATTTTCGGTCAAATTGATCCAGGAGACGTTTACGGCCAAAGGGCAGGAGGCCTTGCACAGGCAATTGATCGACGAGCTGATCGATGAGCTGACCAAGGTGGACCGCGAGCGTTTGGCTGTCAAGGTCGACCGCGCCGAGATCATTACATCTGCAGAGCTCTCCCCTCAGGAAAAGGAAAAGATCAAAAAGGTCCTTTCGGCCAAGCTCGGGTTTGATGTCCCCCTGGATGAGAGCGTCGATCCTTCTTTGATCATCGGCATGATGATCAAGCTCGGCGGGCTTGTCGCAGACGGCAGCCTGAGGAACAAGTTGAGCCGTGCCATCGCAGGCCTGCATGCAAAAAGTGAAAAGAATAATTCCTCGTCGGGCACGGGGGAATAAACATTGCGGATCCCGTAGGGTCCTACTCTATGCAAAAACCGGCTTTTAATCTTGAGGCTTTTGAAATCAAAGAAGTCGGCGTTGTCCGCGAGATCAAGGGCGGCATCGTCAAGATCCATGGTTTGCCGAATTGCATTTACGGCCAGTTGATTGAATTCAGCGGGACCGATCGCAAGGGCCTTGTCATCGATTTTAACGATAAGGAGGTTATGGCGTTTATCCTGGGGGACGAGAAAGATATCATCCTCGGCAGTATGGTCGTCAGCCGTAACGAGGTCTTTTCTCTTTCCGTCGGAGAGGGTTTTCTCGGCCGCGTCATCAGCGCCATCGGCGAACCTCTCGATGACGTGCATAAGCCGTTGGAAGGCGATACGTTGTGCCCCGTCTTCCGCCGGGCGCCGGGTATGCTCGACCGCGTGCCGATCTTCGAGCAGTTTTTCACAGGCTCCAAGATCCTGGACCTCACGATCCCTATCGGCAAGGGGCAGCGCGAGCTGATCATCGGCGACAGGCAGAGCGGGAAAAGCACGATTGCCCTTGATGCGATCATCAACCAGAAGGGCAAGGGCGTCGTCTGCGTGTATTGCTGGTGCGGCGGCCCCTACGCATCCCTCACAAAAGTCATCCGGACCCTTCAGGAGGCCGGCGCCATGGATTATACGATCGTCGTGGCGGCTTCAGCTTCCGCATCGGCCGGCGAGCAATATCTGGCGCCTTACGTCGCCGCCGCCGTCGGTGAATATTTCATGTATTCGGGCCGGCATTCTCTTGTCGTGATGGACGATTTGACGAAGCATGCCTGGATGTACCGCGAATTGTCGCTTCTCTTGGAACGCTCGCCGGGCCGCGAGGCCTATCCCGGCGACATCTTCTATCTTCATTCGCAGCTCATGGAACGCGCCGGACTGCTGAATGAAGAGAACGGCGGCGGCTCCATGACGTTTTTGCCGATCGTCGAGACCCTGCAGGGCGATATCACCGGATACGTCCAGAGCAATCTCGTCTCGATGACGGACGGCCAGATTTACATTTCGACCAGCCTTTTTCATGAAGGTTTCAAACCCGCCGTGGACCTCGGTCTTTCGGTCTCGCGTATCGGTTCAAAGGTCCAGAGCAAGGCCTTGCGGGAGGTGGCTTCGACGCTGCGGCTGGACTACGCCCAATACAAGGAACTGGTGCGTCTTATGCGCGTGCGCACGAAACTCTCGACGGAAATTTCCGAGAAGATGCGCCGCGGCGCAACGCTGACCCACCTTTTTGTCCAGGAGGCGCATAAACCGGTCGATGAGCTGACGATGATCGTGTTTTTCTATGCATTCCAGAGGAATATCCTGGAGATCCTCTCTGCCGACGGGCTGAATGTGTTTTGCGAAAACATCATGTCTTATCTGAAGAAGTCCCGGTCGGAAGTGATGAAGGATCTGTCCGAAAAAAAAGAGCTGACGGCCGACATCAAAGAGGGGCTGGACAGGACGTTTGTGGATTTCTTCAGAGAAAAGAAGATTGTATAACAGCAGATAGAATGATGACGTTGAATGATCAAGCTCCAAGATACCTGCCTTCGCGGGCTACGCCCGCAAGGCAGGCCATCATCAAACAATGGCCAAGGCCAAAGGCAGGATTATTGGTGATTAGTCCATGATTCCACTCATCAAATTACGCGAAGACCTGAGGTTTGCGCGCGAGCTTCTGGAGATGATCGACGTCTTGAAAAGCGCCACATCCAGCCAGTTCCGCACGTTCCAGTCCAAGCGCAAGGGCTTCGACGATTTTAAGTTTATTCTCGAAGATTTTCTCGCGGCCCTGGGGACGCAAAAGATCACACATCCCTTTTTAAAAGAGAACAAGGACCTTCCCAGGGCCGTTCTGATGATCACCTCCGACGAGGGTTTTCTCGGCGGGTTGAATTCCATGGTTTTGATGGACGGCTTGGAGCAGGTAACGGCAAGAGACGAGATCATCGTGATGGGGGAGCGGGGCTCGCGGTACATGTCTGAGACGGCGTCCCGGCCTTTTTCTTTTTTGCCCGGGATCGGCGACGACATCAGTTATAAGCGCGCCGGCGCCATCCGCGATCTTTTGATCGGCAAATTCCTGCGCAGGGAGATCGGCAGCGCGCTGGTGGTTTATCCGCGCTTTTTGTCTTTTACGGCCCAGCGCATCGAGATCGTCAGGGTCCTGCCGAGCGGGGATATTTTGGCCCGAAAAGACGAGGCAAAGAAGATCCGCCGGGCCAGGCCCGACATCCTGGTCGAACCCGACAAGGGGGCCGTGATCGACTACCTCGTGCGCGCGCTCCTCATGCAGAAATTTTATGACATTTTTTTGGACTCCAAGCTTTCGGAATGCGCGGCGCGCATCATGCATCTTGAGGGGAGCCTCGAGGAGATCAAAACCATGAACCGGAGGCTGCTGCGTGATTATTTCAAACATTTGCACGAGAAGAGCGACAAGAACATCCGGGAGATCTTCGCTTCGCGCCTGCGGTGGCGCGAAGCGCGGGTGGCGGAGATCTTTCAGGAGTGGCAGGCATCCGCTTTTTTAAAGGACAGCAAGCCCTATGACGACAGACACACAGACGCTGCATAAAGGAAAAGTCGAGGCGGTTCGCGGCCCGGTTGTTGACGTCCTTTTCGATGCCGAAGAGGATCTGCCGGCGATCTATGAGATCCTCCAGACGTCGACACACGACGGCCAGGAGGTGGTGCTTGAGGTTGTCGAGCATCAGCCGGTCAATATCGCTCGTTGCATTTCGCTGACGCCCACCTACGGCCTTAAAAGACATGTGCTTGTGGAGCGGACGCAGCGTCCCCTGGTGATCCCCCGGGCCAAGTTAGCGTTGGGCCGTGTGGTCAACGTCCTGGGGGAGCCCATCGATAAAAAGGGGCCCATTTTGGCCAAGGAGCTTTTTCCCGTGCGCAAGGCGGGCGAAGAGCAGAGCGTTTCCCTCGAAGAGAAAATGAAGGGGGAGTTTGAGGTAATCGAGACGGGCATGAAAATGATCGACCTTTTGTTCCCCCTTGTGAAAAACTCCAAAACGGGGATCCTCGGAGGCGCCGCGCTCGGCAAGAGCTTGCTGACCCTGGAGATCATCCATAATATCGTCCAAAAACAAGAGTGGCTTTGCGTTTTCACCGGTGCCGGGGAGCGCGTGCGCGAAGGCAACGAGTTGTATTTTGAATTTGTGCGTTCGGGCATCCTGCCCAAGTCCATCCTGATCTATGGCCAGATGGATGAATCTCCCGGCGCCAGGTTCGAAGTCGTGGCGACAGGCGTCGCGTTCGCCGAGTCGCTCCAGGCCGAAGGCCACAGCATCATATTCCTGATCGACAATGTCTTCAGGTTTGCCCAGGCGGGCAGCGAACTTTCCGCCCTCCTCGGCCGCATTCCGTCGGAAACGGGGTATCAACCGACGCTGACCAGCGAGATCGGCGAATTCCATGAACGTATCCGTTCGCGCCACGGCGCGTCCATCACGTCGATTGAAGCGGTCTATGTTCCGGCGGACGACCTGACGGACCCGGCTGTTGTCTGTATCTTTTCGCACCTGGATTCTATTTTCGTTTTGTCGCGCGCACGCGTCCAGAAGGGCATGTATCCGGCCATCGATCCTTTGATGTCTTCCTCGGCGTTCTTGACTCCCCGTGTCGTCGGCAAGAGGCATTTCGACATCGCGCAGGAGTCCATCAGGCTTTTTCAAAAATATGAAGAGCTGCAGCGCATGGCCGCCATCATCGGCGTCGAAGAATTGTCGAAGAACGACAGGATCATTTTCCATCGCGCCAGGAAGCTCGATAATTTTCTGACGCAGCCGTTTTTTACGGCGGAAGTATACACCAACCGCAAGGGCCAATATGTGTCGCTGGATCAGACACTGGACGGCTGCGAACGCATCATCAGCGGCCGCGTCGACAGCATCCCCGACGAGGATTTTTATATGAAAGGGGCCCTGACGTTCGGGCCGGGCGGGGAGAAAAAGGAATAAATAGAAAATATAATCACCAAAGTCCAAGATACAATAGCCAAACCATACCTAAGAAACCAACGACGATGGTGAAAGAATTTGATCTAGAGAGAAGAGCAACTGAGTTTGCCGGGGAGTTAAAAAATATTTTATCGCCTATCATCTTGAAGTCTGAGTAGTTGTTTGTTGGACATTGTCCCGCACCAAAATCTGATTTTTAAGCGGGATCCCGCCTTGCGGGAGAATTTGTTTGGTGCTTGTTTCTTGGTTGCGGGTATTTTTTAGAGGATCAAATATGTTGAAACTCGGAGAATTGCTCATCAAGCGCGGCGTCTTATCGCAGAAACAGCTGGATGTCGCGCTCAAGGAGCACGAAAAGACCGGAGAACTTCTGGGCAAGGCCCTGGTCCGTTTGGGCTTCATCACGGAAGAGCAGCTCCTGGTGACCCTTGCCGAGCAGCTTTCGATCCAGTATGTCCCGTCGCTGAAGAACAGGAAGGTCCCGGAGGCGGTCATCAAGGCGGTCCCGGCGCGGTTTGTCTGGCACTACAAGTTCATGCCGCTGGCGCTTGCGGAGAACTTGCTGACCATCGCCGTCTCCAACCCCTTAGACGTCTGGCCGACGGAGGACATCAAATTCCATCTGGGGTTCAATGTGGAGGTGGTCCTGGCCCCCGAGGCGGAGATCATGGCCGCCCTTAGGACCTATTACGGCGTCGGCGCCGCTCTCGTCGAAGACATCCTGAACAAGGACAAGGCCGCGGAACCGCAAAAGAAGACTGAAGAGACGACGGGCGTTACGGTCCTGGATTCCGCCGAAAAAATGGCACAGGATGCCTCGGTTGTCAAGCTTGTCAACCAGCTCCTGGCGGAAGCCATCCAGGCGCGTGCCACCGATATTCATATCGAGCCCTACCGTGACAGGGTCAAGGTCCGCTACAGGATCGACGGAGTGCTTTACGATGTTCCTGTTCCAGAGACGATGAAACAGCTGCACATGGCCATCACCTCGCGCATCAAGATCATTTCCAACATGGACATCGTTGAGCGCCGCCTTCCGCAGGACGGCCGCACCAAGGTCAAGCTGGGAGGGGCGGACGTGGACCTGCGCATTTCCATCATCCCGACGCTTTACGGGGAGAACATGGTCATCCGTATCCTGCCGACGGGGATGCTCTTCAACATGAAGGACCTGGGGCTCTCAGAGCACGATCTGGGGCTGATCGGCGAGCTCCTGAAGAAACCCCACGGCATTATTTTCTTGACGGGTCCGACGGGCTCAGGAAAGACGACGACCCTGTATTCTTTTTTGTCCTATCTCAACCGGCCGCAGATGAAGATCATCACGATCGAAGACCCCGTAGAATATGAATTGACAGGGGTGACGCAGCTGCAGGTCAATCCGCGCATCGGCCTGACGTTCGCCAGCGCCTTGCGCAATCTCCTGCGCCATGATCCGGACATCATGATGGTGGGCGAGGTCAGGGATTTGGAGACGGCGGAGCTGGCGATCCGCACGGCCTTGACAGGTCACCTGGTCTTTTCGACGCTCCACACCAACGACGCATCTTCCGGCGTGACGCGGCTTTTGGATATGGGCTTAGAGCCGTATCTGGTCGCGTCCTCGGTCCAGTCTTTCATCGCCCAGCGTTTGGTGAGGACTGTCTGTCCGGAGTGCAAGGAGAAGGTCCCTTTCAAGGAAGAAGAAAGCCTCAGAAAGATCACCACTGATGTCCATGAACAGATCGAAAAGCCTTCCCATATTTTCCACGGACGCGGCTGCGAAGCGTGTAAATTCACCGGCTACCGAGGGAGGCTTGCTATTTACGAGATCCTTGTTATCAATGAAGAGATCCGCCAGATGGTCATCGACAAGGCCAGCGCTTCACAGATCAAGCAAAAAGCGATCAAGATGGGTTTGAAGACGCTTCTCAGGGAAGGCTGGGAAAAGATCCGCGAGGGGCTGACGACGCCGGAAGAAGTCCTGAGGGTGACGGAGATTGGTTAGTAACTTGTAATTCGTAATCAGTAATTAGCAATTTTTTGCGCCCCCTCAGATTTTATTACGAATTACGAGTTACGGATTACTAGTTACGAATGGGGTAATATATGCCGACCTATACCTATTTGGCCAAGAAGAACCTGAAGGAAAGCGTGGAAGGTATTCTCGTTGCGGATTCGCAGGAGCATGCCGTTGACAAGCTGATCGAGATGGGATTGTCGCCGGTGCGCGTGGAACCATTGATACAGGCCACGGCCAAGCCGAAACCGCCGTCGGGGACCGCGTTCTTTCTGCAGGGAGGCCTGACCCAGAAAGATCTGCAGGTGTTCACCAGCCAGCTGAAGAGCCTGATGAAGGCCCGCGTCGATCTTCTGAAATCCCTGAGCATCCTTTACGGCCAGACAGAGAAGCCCAAGCTTAAAGATCTCATCCTGGAGTTGCACAACACGATTAAGAACGGCGCAAGTTTTTCCTCCGCCCTCGCCAGATTCCCGAATTTCTTTTCCAGCCTTTATGTCAACCTGATCAAGATCGGCGAAGCCTCGGGACGGCTGGATGATGTGCTGGCCGAACTCGACGATTTTCTCACCCGCGAGCAGGAATTCAAGATGCACATCAAGACGGCGATGGCGTATCCGGTGCTCATGATTTGCGTCGGCATCTGCGCTGTTTTCGTGCTTCTCACCTATGTCATTCCGAAATTGAGCGCCATCTTCGCCGATTTCGATTATCGTCTTCCTCTTCCCACCCAGATCATGCTTGCCGTCAGTTCCTTCTTTCAGGCCTGGTGGTGGATGATCCTCCTGGCCGCGGCTTTTTTGGTTTTCTTTCTTTCCCAGTTTGCCAAGACGCCCGCCGGCAAGATACAGATGGATTGGGTCAAACTTCATGTTCCCGTTTGGTCAGGGCTGATTTTAAAGCAGGCCCTGGCGCGGTTCTGCCGGACCTTGTCCCTGCTCATCCGCAGCGGGCTTCCGGCGTTCCAGTCATTGCAGGTGGCGATTCCGACCTTGGAGAACAGCATCCTGACGCGAGAACTGGAGGGAGTCAAAAAAGACGTCCTTGAGGGGACTTCCATGGCCTCGAGCATGAAGAAGGTGTCTTTTTTCCCGCCGTTCCTGGTGCAGATGGTTTCCGTCGGAGAAGAAGGAGGCAAGCTCGAGGGCGTTTTGAACGAGGTGGCCAATATTTATACCGACGAAGTCGACGCGCGCCTCAAAGTGGTCACCTCGCTGCTGGAGCCTGTCATCATCCTGTTTTTGGGTGTTATCCTGGGCGCGATCGTTATGGCCATGCTTCTGCCGATCCTGCAGATCAACCTTCTGATCAAATAAAAACAGTGTCAAGGTATCAGAGGGTCGGAGGGCCACAGATAAAAAATGGAGAAAAGGGATGCCGGGGCCCCTCTTGCGGGAAAAAACTCACAAGGCCGCCATGGGCATTCGTGTCCGCCTGTCGGGCAGGCCGCGGGGCTCCACAAAGCGACAACTTGATTTCTGAAGGATTTTTGGGTTTCTTGGATACAGGCAACCGTTCTCGGGCCGAAACCGGATACTCGCTGGAAGCCGCTCGAGAATCCGGTCATTGGCATCCAGCGGTTTATCAGCCGTTTGTTTTTCGCCTTGACTCTGCGCGGCCTAAAGCTCCGCCCTTTAGGGCGCAAGAGTGTTGTGGCCGGGGAATATGGCTTGACTCTGTGAGTTTTTGATCCCATTTTTTACATGACGACAACAGTTGTTTTGGAGATCGGCAATATCTGGCTTAAGGTCGTCGTATTCAAGACGGCGCTGGGTGCTGCGCATCTGCGGGGCGTTTTGGCCAAGGACATCAACGGCCAGGACGACAATGCCATCGGGCGCCAGATCGCCGAATTCTTGAGGGGGCTGAACATCAAAAAGCCCCAGAACCTCGTCATATGTTTTTCGCGTAATTCCGTCACGCTGCGCAACCTCCGCATCCCATCGGTCAATCCGTCGGAAATTGACGATATGATCAAGCTCCACGTGGGGCGCCAGGTCCCCTATGCCAAGGAGGAGATTGTCAGCGGTCACAGTCTTATCGGCCGGGATGCGATGGGGTATTCCAAGATCATGCTCGCCATCGTCCACCGGGAGAACATCCGCCGGATATTCCGTATCTTGGAGAAGGCCGAGCTTTATTCCGACAAGATCGAATTGAGTTCGGAAGGCGTCCTCTCATGGCTCAGGGGCGCCGTCAAGATGTCGGAGATGAAGGCGGAAGACGCCTGTCTTATTCTCGATGTGGACAGCACCTATACGGATTTCATCGTGGCGTCGCCGGCCATGATCCTTTTTTCCCGCGTCATCGCCAGCGGCGCCGAGCAGCTCAAGGACCCGGAAAAATGGCCGAGGTTCTTCGGCGAGATGAAACAGACGATGGTGATCTCGCAGGGCGAGGAGATTTTGCAAAAACCCGTGCGCGTCTACGTGGTAGGCGCCGTTGGCCAGCTGAAAGGTTTTATCTCGCAGGTCGAAACGGAATTCAACCTTCCGGCTTCCGTGGTTCAGCCTTTGGAAGGGGTCCAGGCCGACAAGGACATCGTCAAGTCGCCCCCCGAGGCCCTGGACCAGACGTCTTTTGCTTCCCTTTTCGGCCTGGGGCTCGACCTGGCGCGCAAGAAGATCAATTTTGTCCTCCCCGAGGCGCAGATCCGCCGCGCCCTGCGGGAACGCACGCGCGACATCATTCTTTTCGGTTCGGGGATGATGTATTTTATCCTTGTCGTCTGCGGCATCTATTCCGAGAAGCTCTATAACCGCAAGGCGTACCTGAAGCTTTTGAATGAGAGGTATAAGACCATTGCCGCCCAGGCGGACAACCTCAATGAAGAGCTTGAGAGGCTCAAGAAGATCAAATCCAAGCTGGATACGAACACGATCGTGCTTAATTATCTTTCGGGTCTGTCTAAAATCCTGCCCCCGGAAATCCTGGTCGTTAATCTTTCTTTTCAGAAGGACGAGCGCATTGTCATCAAGGGTCAGGCCGCGCAGATGTCGGACATCTTCAAGTTCATCACCACCCTGGAGGATTCACCGTATTTTAAGGATGTCGAGACCCGTTACACCACACGCAAGAAAATCAAGGGCAAGGACATCAATGAGTTTGAGTTGATCTGTCCGCTTGAAGGCATTCAAGACAGCAAAACCGCCAAAGGTGCGGCCGTCGCCAAAAAGGCCAAGGGCGCGGCGGAGAAAAGCGAGTTATGAAGGGCTGCGGGCATCCGATCCGATGAAGGCGGTGCCGCCCCCGGAGTTATCTTATGGCCATTGATTTTAAAAAACAACAATACACGATGATATATGCGGCTGTCGGCGTGGCTGTTATGCTGTTGGTTTTTAAGGCCGTTATCGGGCCGTTCCACCAGAGGCTGGCGTTGGCCAGCAAGCAAGTCATGCTCCAGGAGGCCAAGTTGAAAAAGGGGATGTTTTTGATCGACAATCAGGAGGCGATCAAGAACGAGTACGGCAAATACGCCAGTTATTTTTCCATGCAGAATTCTTCCAATGAGGAGGCGGTGGCTGAATTCTTGAGGGAGATCGAAAAGATCAGCCGGAGTTCCGGGATTTTGATCGTGGACGTTAAACCGCAAAAGGACGTGGAATCCGACGCCATCTCCAAACAGTTCCAGATCAACATCAAGGCCGAGGCGACGATGAAGGAACTCGTGACCTTTTTTTACGGCCTCTACACCTCACCTTTGCTTTTCAGCGTCGAAAAGATGACGCTGGTTCCCAAGAGCGAGGGGGCGTCGGAATTAAGCGTCACTTTGACATTGATGGGCGTGTCGTTTGTATAACACAGACAAGATGTCTGGAGGTCGAAGCGCCCGGCGGAAAAGATGAAATTTCCGTCGCTGTTACGGTCCAAAACAGGAGGTTTTATGGGTAGACGCGGATTCACGCTGATCGAGATCATGCTCGTCGTTATTATCCTCGGCGTTCTGGCAGCCATGGTTGTCCCGCGGCTGGCCGGCCGTTCCGAGGAGGCCCGCAAGTCCATCGCCAAAACCGATATCGAATCGAACATCCCGCTGGCGTTGGATCTTTATGAAGTGGACACCGGCGGTTTTCCGGCGTCGCTCGACGACCTTCGCGTTGCGCCGTCGGGTGTCGAGAACTGGAAAGGCCCTTACCTGAAGAAGAAGCCCATCGATCCGTGGGGCCGGCCGTATGTTTATAAATATCCCGGCGACCACAATGCGGGCAGCTTTGACCTTTATTCCTTGGGCAAAGACGGCGTGGAGGGCGGCGACGACGATGTCGTCAATTGGGATGAATGAGATTGATGGGAAAGTGAGCCGGTTAACGGGTGAGCGGGTTAGCCGGCAGGCAAATCCGCGGATTGGTTTTGTCTCGTAGACAAAACCATGGCGGGATGGGGACGTCACCCACGGTCGCCCCTGACTGAAAGTCAGGGGCAGGCCCGAAGGGCGGACCGTGGAAACAAAAAGGGCCCGCGGGCTCGCCTTGGCCTCGGCCCTGGCCTCGGCCTCCGGCCAGGGCCGAGGCCAAGGCCGAGGGCAGGTCCGTGGGGTTCCGGGAAGATATGAAAACCGGCGCGCATAAGGGGTTTACTCTCGTCGAACTGATGGTGGCTGTCGTGGTGACGGCGATCGGCATGGTTGTCGTTCTTTCCGCCCTCCGCCAATGCATCCAGGTGATGACCGCTTCCGAAAAACAAATCACGGCCAACGAGCTGTTGAATCGCAAGATTTGGGAATCGACGCAGATGGTGCGCAACAGTTCTTTAAAAGAGGGCGAGACATCAGGACATTTCGATGCCCCCTACGAGGATTATAACTGGACGAGGGCCGTGACTGAATTTCCCGAGGGTTTCGAGAACGAATCGGCAACGCTGAAAAGCCGCTTGTGGAAGGAGACCTTGACGGTCGCCTGGCAGGCGCGGGGAGATGTGCGAGATATCGTATTGACGCGCTATGTGCCGAGAAAATGAGGCGCGCCGGGATGCTGCATTGAGGGGAAGGGACATGGTGCTGTTGCAGAAGAAAGGGCGCGGGGAGAAGGACGGGTTTGCCCTGTCAGGGAGACAGGCGCGTATCCCGCGTTTGTGTCTTCGTCTTTTTCGATGGCGGCAAAGGCCGGCCCCCGGAGAAACGGCAGCGTGGGGGTTTACCCTGGTTGAAGTTGTCGTCGTTGCGGCCATTTTCGGGATATTGGGCACGACACTGGTTGCGTCCTTTTCCACAGGCATGAGCGTCTGGAAGAGGGCGGCGGGCCTGACGTATTCTTACCGCCAAACGATCGTCGGTCTGGAGCGCCTGGCCATGGAACTGCGCCGGGTCATGAATTACCCGCCTGTCGGGTTTTTCGGGACGGGCACGGACTGCTATTTTGCCAATATCGCATCGGACGGCGTCAAGAATGTTTCTTACCGCTACGACAGCCATGACGGCGCGCTGTTTCGTTTGAGCCGCAATATCAGCGCCGGCGAAGAAGATGCCCCGGAGCGTAAGGTGATCGCCGGCATCGGGAATTTCACGATGGCGTATTACGGTTTTAATTCGGAGACGGGGAGTTTCGGGTTTCTGCCGCAGTGGAATTCAACGGCGCACGGCCTGCCGATGGCCGTGAAGGTTTCCTTCGCTTCGACGGACGGAGGGCGGACATTTGAAAAGGTCATCATTGTTCCAGTGGCGCAATAAAAGAAGCCTCGCGGCCGCAGACAGGGGGAGCATCCTTTTTCTGGCGGTCGCCGCCCTGGCGATCCTGACGATCCTGTTGGCCGGCGTCTCTTTTAGTGTTTCCCAGGAGTGGAAGCTGGCGTCGTTTGTGACCGATGCTAACACGTCGTACGATTACGCGCTCTCCGACATCGCGTTGATGAAAGAAATCTGGGCTTCACGGCCGCTGTCTTTGATGATGACATTATACGATCTGCGGCCCCGGACCATGGTTTTGGACGGCAAGACCATCGAGGCCAGTTTTTTTGACGAAGAGGCCCTGGTTCATCTGAAATGGTCCGACCGCAACACACTTCTGCGCTTGCCCGGTATTTCCGAAAATGAGTCGCTTGTCGATGCGATCATCGCCGCGCCCATCTATGCCAAAGAGGATCTTTTGGCGGTCAAAGACATGACGGCAGACGTTTATGATCTCATGAAAGATCTGGTGACGGTTTACGGAGACGGCCGCATCAACATAAACACCGTTTCTCCCGAGGTGCTCTCCGTTCTCGGCGCTTCGCAGGGGTTTATTTCCGCCGTTGAAGGATACCGGGCGGGAGAAGATGGGGTGGAAGGGACGGCGGACGACCGCGTTTTCAACAACATCTATGAGATCGGCAACGATCTGGCGGCGTGGGGCCTGGGCGCGGCGGATCAGACATGGCTCCAGACGCTTATCGTGGCCCAGAAATTGAGCGTTGGTTCCGCGACCGTCCGTTGTGAGCTGAAGGTGAAGAAAGGCCAGCGGCTCCTGAAAAACTTCCGCATCGTCATTGATCTGACGACAGGCGTTATCCTCCGCTGGGATGAGCAGTAGCATTTACGGAGAAATATGAGATAATGATACGCGGAAGAATTTGCGGAGAGCCCGGTGAGGCCGGGTTCCAGTCGCTCGCTGCCGAAGATATTATTTTTTAGAGGCACTGCCCCATGAGTTATTATCAAATTTTAGGATTGGAGAAAGAACCGTTTTCAACGAGCCCCGATCCCGATTTTTTTTACCAGTCCCAAGAACACCAGGCGGCCTTGACGCGTCTGATGATAGAGATCCGGCTGCGCCGGGGCTTGAGCGTCATTTTAGGCGACGTGGGGACAGGGAAGACGACCCTGTCGCGCAAGATGTTCCAGATGCTCAAGTTGCGTGACGACATGATCTTTTTCATGGTTCTTGACCCGACCTTTGAAACCGAGGAGGTTTTTCTCGAATCCCTTATCCGGACCTTCCAGATCCAGATGGAGGCGCCCCCCGGCTCCGTCCTTAACATGAAAGAGACGATCAAGAAATATCTCTTCCAGAAGGCGATCCAGGACAACAAGACCGTCATCCTCCTGATCGATGAGGCGCAAAAACTCAATCCTTCGTCTTTGGAGATATTGCGCGTCCTCCTGAATTATGAGACCAATGAATACAAGCTTCTGCAGCTGGTGCTCTTGGCGCAGCTGGAACTGTTGCCTAAAATCCGCGAGATGAAGAACCTCATGGACAGGATCAGCATGAAATATATCATCAATCCGCTCGACGATGTCGAGACGAAAGAGATGATCGAATTCCGGATCAGGCAGGCGGGTTACCGGTCACACCTGCCGTTGTTTAAAGAGGACGCCATCGCGGAGATCTATCAGCATACGCAAGGATATCCGCGCAAGATCTCCATGCTTTGCCACAATGCTTTAAAAACGCTGGTCATGGACAACAAGATCGTCGTCGACAAAGACGTCGTGCGCAAAGTCGCGGCGCAGAGCGCATTTTAAAAATAGTAAATACCAACTACTTTTTTATATGGTTGACCAAGGCATGACGCCGGAGGAAAAATTACTGCGCATCATTGAATCGCCCGGCGGAGAAGCTCCGAGAAATCTTCCCCGGGCGAGAATGAACGTGGGCACCAGCGGGCTTTTTCTGAAAGCGTGGCTGACGCACTATCGCGCCCAGTTCACGAAGAAGATATCGTTAAAAGTCGCCAACCGGGCGGTCGTGGTTTTGTGCATGGCTGCGACGGCTTATCTTGTCCTGGATTTTTTGATAGGGATGCCGCATGCGGCGCTCATCGAGCGTCTGGAGAAGGCGGCGAAAAAGACGCGCCTCGGCAATATCGGCGTCGAGGCGCTCAGCCCCCTTTCTTTATATCTGCAGGAGATCGGCCAGGACAGTATTTTTTCTTTGCCGGAGCCTCCCGCCTCCTCGGCCACTCCGGCCCAGGCCGAGGCCGCGGCAGCGCTCAAGAATATGGCCCAGACATTGCGGGTCGTCGGCATCATTTGGTCTGATATTCCCCAGGTCATGATCGAGGATACCAAGGAAGGCCGGACGTATTCGCTTAATCGCGGCAGCCGCTTTAAAGATGCCATCGTAAAAGAAATCTTGAGAGACAGGGTCATTTTGAGTTATGATAATCAAGAGATAGAGCTGCGTTGAAGTCCGAGGAGACGCAGGGGCAGGGGAAAAGCCCTGTCTTGTCTTAACGCTTTTAACGGCAGGCTGTTAGCTCTATGTTTTAATCAAGACGCAGAAATCCCCGGGCTTGCCCTGCCTCGGGCAGGCCGAGGCCAAAGGCAGGGAAATCTCCGGCTTTTAGGCTGGGGAGATTCGCTTTCTCGACAGGGGGTTCCGGAGAGATTCAATAGCCCCTGCGCTTGAGTGCGGGGAGAGTCATTGGGAATGGTATCGCATGAGACAACGGTCGATTTTTAAAAAACGATATTTTATCTTCGCCGCGGCGTTCTTATGGGTGTCGAGCGCGTGGGTTGCGCCGGCGGACAATTATGCGCAGGATAACGCGGCGGCTTCCCAGACGGCGTCTGTCAAGGACGCGGCGCCGGGGCACATCTCGCTCGATCTCAAGGGCATCGATATCGTCGAATTGCTGAAAATCCTGTCTTTGAAGATGAACGTCAATATCGTTCCCACCAAGGAGGTCACGGGACGCGTCAATATTTTCCTCAACAACGTGACCCTCGAAGACGCCCTCGACATCATCCTGATCAATAACGCCCTGGCGGCGGTGAAAGAAAAAAACATCATCACCGTCATGCCTTTAAAGCAGTACACCCAGCTTTATGGCCGCGCTTATAATGAGCCGCGCAAGGTCAGGATGTATAAATTGAAGAATGCGACGCCCCGCGATGTCGCCGCGGCCCTCGCCCAGCTCAAAAGCGAGATCGGCAAAGTCATCACCGACGAACCTTCGGGGACGGTGATCCTCATGGACACCCCCGAGAATATCGACGTCATGGAGAGGGTCATTTTGACGCTCGACCAGGCCAAGCAGACGGAGATATTCGATCTTAAATACGCGCGGGCGGAAGACATGAAGAGTCAGCTCGCCAACGTCTTGACAGGGGGCGCCAGCGAGGTGGATTTAGACGCCCGCACCAACAAGATCGCCATCAGCGACCTGCCGGGCAAGATGGAAAAGATCAAGAAGATGGTCGAGGCGTTCGATACGGAAACGCGCCAGGTCTTGATCGAGGTCCAGATCGTCCAGATCTCGTTGTCGGACCAGACCCAGGAAGGCATCAGCTGGGAGAGGCTTTTCACCACTGGCAATATCCGCGATGCTTCCATTGCTTCTGTTCTCCCGATCACGCCGGCCGTCTCGAGTTACGGCCAGCTCAGTCTTGGGACCCTGGCCCAGAACGATTTTAATGTCGTCATCCAGGCGCTCAATTCGTTTGCGAAGACCAATATCCTCTCGCGGCCGCGCATCGCCGCCGTCAATAACCAGGAAGCGACCATCCTGATCGGTTCCAAGGAGGTATATTTCTCGCAGACGCAGAGCCAGTCCCAGGTCACGACAACAACGGCGGAATCCGTCAACTTTGTCGATGTCGGCGTGAAGATCAATGTCACCCCGACGATCACCGCCGACAATTACATCATCATGAAGATCCGGCCCGAAGTGAGCTCTGTGCGCGAGTACAAGACGTCGCCCCTGGGGTCATCGGTGCCCGTCGTGGAAACCTCTCAAGCCGAGACCACGGTCAAGGTCAAGGACGGCGCCATGATCATGATTGCCGGCCTGATGAAAGACGACGTCCGCGACACCCGCAGCCGTGTACCGTTTTTTTATAAACTGCCTGTCATCGGATGGATTTTCGGTAACCGCAATGACCAGCGGACGAAGACAGAGCTGGCGGTTTTTCTCACGCCCCATATCTTTTCCGGGGACAACGCAAAGCCCGATGCCGAAAAGGAGCTTATCAAAGAGAAGGGTGTGTTGACAAAGAAGCCGAAGCTTGATTTGGAGTGATCGCCACCGCAAATTCTCATGAATAATAAATTTACTTTAATGGCCACAGCCGTCGCCGCGTTCTTGGCGGCGGCTGTGGCTTTTGTCTCTTGGGGGATGGAGGCCAGGAAAAACGCGCTCTTGCGCGACGAGAATGCCAAGACGATCGAGGAGATGAGGACAGAGCTGGAAACAAGCCGTACAGAAGTCCGCCAGATGGCCGACAAGTACCTGCAGGAAAAAAACAAGCTGTTGGTTGAGATCAATAGTCTCACGGCGGACCGCGACAAGGTTGAGGAAGAAACGGCAAAACTGAAGAAGCAGATTTCCAGCGAGCAGGATATCAGCAAGGGCACGAACGAAGACCTGGACAAGGTAAACAAGGAGCTGGCGCACGTCAGAAAGGAACGCACGGAGATCGCCAGCAAGCTGGAGACGGGCTTCAAAAAACAGAAACAGATGTACGAGACCAAGATCCTGACCCTCGATGCGCAGTTAGCCAAGGCCAAAAAACGCCTGGAGGACGAAGCCGAGAGGTATCACTACAATCTGGGTGTTGTTTATACGCGCGCCAAGGATTACGAAAATGCCGTTGAGGAATTCAAAAAGGCCCTTGCGTACAACCCCAACAACGCGCGGGCGCACTATAATCTTGGGATCATCTACGACGACTATTTTAAGGACAAGAAGCAGGCGCGCTATCATTATCGCACTTTTCTGGAGCTCCAGCCTGAGTCAGACGATGCCGAGTCCGTCAGGGAGTGGTTGGCCGATCTGGAACGGTGACGGCCGTTGATAGAAAAGGCTCGAATTCCCTGTTCGTTCGCGGCCGCCTCGTTTTTGTATTAGCAGAAATGAGCTTATCCATCCTTCGGCAGGGTCAAGGCCGGGGCGGAGAGGCCCGTCCCTAAAAATCGGCGGGTCCCTGCCTTTGGCCTCGGTCAAGGCAGGCACCTTGGGCGGAAAGCGGTGCTGCCTCGGGAGGGGACCCTAGGGGGATTCCACTTCATGGAACAATTCCGCTTTTCCAGAAAATTCTTGGATTGGGGCGTGATGCTCGGCTTTGCCGGGTTGTTGTGTCTTATCGTGGCCATTGGATTCGTCGGGATCCGTCAGGTCGCGGCGTTGAACCGTATCGCGGTGTCCCTGGCGCGCGTTGACATCCCTCTTCAAAACACCATTTTTGAGATGAGGATCGCGAATGCCCGCTATATGATGGCCATACGGAATTATCTTTTCTGGCACGATGCCCGTTATCTGGAAGCAGCCGGGATCGTCCAGCGTCAGGACTCGGTGCAATCGGCATCGAAGAATTTCGAGACGTATCTGGCGGCCTATTTTTCTTTGGTTTCTTCTCCCGAGCAGCGCCAGTGGGGTGAGACGGTGCGTGCAAGCGAAGAGGAGTTTCTGAAGCTCGGGGACAGCATCGTCTCCCGGGCGGATAATCTGAATCGCCTTGCTTCGGAGAATGAGAAGGCGCAGTCCCGCCAGGTCTTGGACCGGATCCAGCGGGAACTGGAGAGCAAGCTTTTCTGGATCGATGCGTTCCTTGAGAATCCTATGCAGCGCGATATCCTCCAGAGGCTTGATCGTAAACTTGAGGCGGCAGAGGCGGAGCGCCGTCGGGCCGTCACCCTTCTGGCGTGGTCTTTGGCGATAGCGATCTTGCTTGGCCTGGCGACAGCTTATCTGACTTACCGGCGCATGAAACAGGACCGGCGCCACAGGGAAGAGCTGTGGCGCCGGTTTGTCACGGCGCAGGAAGAGGAGCGCAATAACCTTTCTTTGCAGATCCACGACGAGATGGGCCAGGACTTGAGCGCCCTCAAGATTTACCTGGCGCTGCTGGAAAAGGAGATGCCGGGCGGGCCGTCCGAGAACAAAGAGAAGATCGAGAAGGCCAAGGCGATTTTGGATGCCTTGATGAACAAGACGCACAATATTTCCACGATCTTGAGGCCTCCGGAGATCGACGAGGTGGGTTTGCTGCAAAGCATCAACGGCCTGGCCGTCCAGAATAAGGAAATCACGCAAGCCCATTATACGTTATCGATGCCTCCGGAGGAGCCGGCGATCTCGGCGGAGGAAAAATTGGTTCTTTACCGCGTCGTTCAGGAAGCCTTGACGAATATCGCCAAGTATTCCCAGGCCCGCCATATCGATATCCTCTTGGGGCAGGACGACAAAAGCGTGTTGTTGACCATCGCGGACGACGGGATAGGATTTAATCCGGAGGCGCAGCAGGCGCGGCCGGCGCGGCGCAAGGAAGATAAGCTGAAACTTGGGCTGCGGGGGTTAAGAGAACGTATCGAGCTTTTGGACGGAGAGCTCCGCGTTCATTCCGGACCTGGAGAGGGCACCCGGCTTGAGGTCCGTCTGCCGATCCATTGAAGACATGAAGACGCATACTATTTTTATCGTTGACGATCACGATATCATCCGTGAAGGGATCAAGGCGATCCTGCGGCGGCAGCCCGAATATGAAGTCGTCGGGGAGGCCGGGGACGCGGAGACGGCGCTGGACAAAATACGCTCCCTGAAACCCGATATCCTCCTGCTGGACATCACCATGCCGAAAAGAACAGGCCTCGAGATCATTGAGGACGTACTTAGAATCAGCCCGTCGACAAAAATCCTCATCATCAGCGTGCACAAAGCCAATGCCTATGTCATGAAAGCGCTGCAGTCCGGCGTGAAGGGGTATTTGAGCAAAGAAAACGCCGCGGACGACCTCCCCCAGGCCCTGCGCAAGATCGTCTCCGGGCAGGTCTATCTGGACACACAGGCCTCCGATTACCTGCTTAAAAAAGTTTCCGGTCCGCAGGAAGAGGCGGCAGGCCCCGGTTTCTTGACCGAAAGAGAGCTGGATGTCCTGCGGCTGGTGGCGGAGAGCAAGGCCGCCAAGGAAATCGCATCCCTGCTTTCCTTGAGCCCCCGGACGGTCGAAAATTACAAAAACAACATGCTCAAGAAACTCGGACTTCACCGCACCAGCGACCTCATCAAATACGCCATCAAGAACAAGATCGTCGATATTGAAGATGTGTGATTTCCATCAATAAATTATTTGTTTCTTGCGCAGCCCGCTTCCTCGCTCCTGCAAGCTGATCGCCCCGCAACAAAGATGCAAGTTCCCAAATCTTAATGAGACTTTAAGGCCAGACCTTAAAGTCTCATTAAGAAGCTTAGAGTCACCCTTTAGCTTCCTTATTTCTTCCCTCACCTAAAAGTAAAAACAGAAAAGCGCTAAGACAAACTAGCTCCAAAATGATTATCTGTAATGAGACAAACAGGTCTGGCCTTAAAGTCTCATTAAGAAAGGGAGTCATGGATATTTTAGAGCGATTGAACGAGGGGGAAATAAGGCGGCAATTGACAGTGCGTCAACGTATCATTTTCGAGGGGGCTATTTATCATATAACGCAGAGGGCCCCCGGTACGGAGCGCATTTTCTTGGAAGAAAGCGACTATTTATATTTTTTGAAAATTCTTAAAGATATCACCCAGGAATTTCACGTTAAACTTTTTTCTTTCGCTCTTCTTACAAACCATCTCCATCTTCTTCTGCAAATTACTCAAAAAAATTTGTCATCCGCCATGAAAAATCTATTCGAGCGTTATGCCATGTACTTTAATGAGAAATACCAGCGCAAGGGGCATGTTTTTTGCGGGAGATTCAGGGCGTCGCTTTGCAATGACGATGCTTATTTTCTTGCGATTTCAGTCTATATACATCTCAACCCATGCCGCGCGGGTTGATGCAAAGACTTTAGGAGTTACCGCTGGAGTTCCATCCGGTTGTTTACAGATATCATCGCGAAGACCTTTGTTGATTATCAACAGATTCTTTTCATGATCGACCAGGATATTCATCGGGCGCGCCAGAAATATCAGCAGATATTGTCAGATAGTCTGCTTCACATTGAGAGTTGCGGCATTTCAGAAACGCTGCCGTTAAAGCGTATCACGGGACAGATCAGAGAGGTCATTCAAAAAATCGCCAAGCGGCATGAAGAAAAAAAATTAGGAGAGATGGTTGAAAAAATCAAGTCAAAGCAAAGAATGAGAAAAATCGAAGACCGGGATACGAGAAAATACGTCATTGAACAGTTATTGGCCAATGGGTATACACCCGCAGAGATAGAGAAAACACTGGGGATAAGCCGGGCCACATTCTACCGAACAATTGTGTAATGAGACTTTAAGGTCTGGCCTTAAAGTCTCATTAAGGCGGTAGCGGGGATGATCTTTGCTGAATTTCGCGGTTGCCAGTAGAGTATTTTCTGCAAAATAAATGTATATTAATACGGGTTTATCTTTCGGGGGGTTTGAGTTACATTTATTGTGGAAAATGGAGGAGTGTAAAGGGGCTGGTATGAAAGACAGAGATTTAACTATTTGTAGATCAATAAGTTATGTTTCTAAAATAGAAATTGGCCGGCAGGGCTTAGGCTGAGATTGGGTTTAAGAGAGCTTGCGGCGTTTGTCAAGGGGGGGCTTGAAAAAAGTAGGCGAAAGGTACTCGAGACAAAGAGGGTCCGGGGCGGACAAGAAGCTCTAAAGCCCTGCAAAGGACAGAAAGATGACAATAGCGTATTTTAAAACAACGGCAACGGCGGTACAAAGATGGCATTTTGGGCCTTGCTTGCAATCTTTGCCGGCCGTCAACGGCACTCGGCGCATGGAAAGAGTTGATTTTTCGCCAGCGTTTGCTACAATAAATTCCAAGAGAGAATTAACGAGGCATTCGTCCACAAAAAGTGAAGCCCTGATGAATATGCATGGATTACAGGCAGGCCTCGATCATCACGGCGCGTTATCTTCTCCGAAGCAAAAAAGATTTAATGAGACTTTAAGGTCTGGCCTGTTTGTCTCATTAAGAAAATGCGGCACCCTGAGATTTTTCTCAGGGTGTTTTGTTTTTCTGTTTTTCTTTTCTTCTGCGGCGTGCGTTTCTCCCAATGCCGAAGGGGCCATGGCCGCTTCCGATTTAACCGCTTATCAATCGCCGTTTGTCTGGCGCACGGACGGCAGGGGCGATTTTCTTCTTCCCGTCATCGCTGAAAAGATGGAATACATCAGCCAGCCGGTGAATGTCAACGGCATGGTCACGTCCCTGACGGCGAGCTGGGAGGCGACGGGTCCCGTGGCCTTGCTGGTGAGCGCGGACGCAGGGCTTCATTACACGCCCGTCGTCAACGGCGTGCCGGTGAGCTCTGAGCTTGTGAAAGGCGAGGCATTGAAATGGAAGGCCGTCCTGGGCGCAGAAACAGCTTTGTTGGAGGTGACGCTTGCTTTTGCGACCGAGAACGGGATCGCCGGGACTTTCGGCGAGCCTGCGCTTTCCAGGTTCCTTTACAGGAGACCCTTCAAGATATCGGGTTCTTCCTCGGGTGCGCTTTACAATTACCAACTCATGGTGCGCGTGGGCGAGTCTTCAGGGTCGGCCTCTGCGGACATTGTCTGCGACGGCCACATTTTATCGGATTTCAATGATATCCGGTTCACCTCGGCCGACGGCGAGACGCTTCTGCCCCATGCGTTGGTCGGCATAGAAGGAAATAAGCCGAACCGGACGGCCACCTATTTTGTCCGCTTCCCTGAAATCCCCCAAGACGGCGTCAAGGCATTCCTCTATTACGGCAATCCTGTGGCGGCATCGCTTTCTTCTCCCGGGGAGACATTTGATTTTTATGAAGATTTTACGTCACTCAAGGGGTCCCTGGATCCGGAGAAGTGGTCGGTGACGCTTGGGACGGGCGGCAGCGCCCAGGCGGCTCCGGAGGGGCTTCTGCTCGACGCCGCGGCCGTCTCGGCCAAGACCTTTGAGTTCAAGGAGGGCATCGTTGAGTATGTGGCCGCCGCCCAGACGGGTTATGAGACGCGGCTGATTGCGCGCGACCCCGATCCGGCATCGGCGATGGACGCGACGCTTGTCGCCTACGCCTCGGCGCTGGACGGCGCCCAGCACTGCCTGGTCGTCGACAATATCGTCAAGGCCAATACGCCCGCACCGATCGTTGCGGGCGTTTATTATGGCTATCGGCTGACCGCGGACAAGAACAATCTGCTGACCTTTGAGCGCTATGACGCAGGTTTCTCCAAAAAGCAGGCCGCGGTGAGCTATCAGGATACGGAAGGCCCTGCCAAGGGGTTCGTGGCGCTGAAGACCACGGGCGTGGGGCTGGGCAGGAGCCTGACCAAGTTCCTGTGGATCCGCGCGCGCAAATATGCCAACCCCGAACCCAAGGTTGATGTTTCCGCCCCGGCCGCTGAAGAAACGCCGGCCTTACCTATATTCCACCACATCGTCCTGGATGCCAAAAAGAACCTCGTCCTCGAGGCGTCCGCCAAATCGGGTTATTACATCATTCCGGGGATCAAGACGGATTACCTGATCCGCATCATTGTGCCGGCGTGGGAAGGCCAAGGGGCCAGCGTTGATGTTTCCGCCGATAGCGGCAAGAACTATAAAAAAGACTGCGTGAATGACGCCTATTATTATGTTTCCAAGGGCGACTTTCCGGCCGGGCAGACCTTGCGCGGCCGCATCAATCTCAAGAGGGAAACCGATGCAGCGCCTTACGTGGCATACGCCTCGTTTTCCTACAGGCCGGGCAATATCGTCCTGTTGGGCCCTAACGGCGGCGATTCTGTCACGGCCGGCTCGCACGTCATCACATGGACGGCGTGGGACTACGAGTCGTCTTATCCCATGAAGCTGGAGTATTCGCGGGATGCCGGCAAGACTTATCAGCCCGTATCCGAGAGGGTCGCCAATACGGGATCCTATCTTTGGACCGTCCCCCAGGTGACGACCGATCAGGCCCTGGTGAGGATCTCCGATGCTTTTGACAAGACGGTTTCCGATATGTCCGACGGCGTATTTTTTATAGAGAAGAAAATGGCGGAAAAGAAGGGAGCCGCCGTAAAGAGTGTCGGCGGTTTTTAATCCTTGGCAGAGACCCCCGGTTTAAGGGGATTCATTGAGGTGAAAAATGAAGATGGAGCCCAAAACATTGAGGTATATCGCGGCAGGCGTTCTGGTTGTGGTTTTCGGCGTTGCGCTCTTTTTCATCGGCAGGACATCCGGGGCGGCGCGCAGACCCTCGGATGCTTCGCTCGAGCAGGAGTTCAGCCAAAAATTAAGCGTGGAGAGAGAAAAGATAAAAAGAGATCTGGACGAGAAATACCGCGCCGACATGGTTTCTTACGAGGCCATGGCCAAGAGGCTCCAGCTGGAAAAAGAGAAGGTCAAGGAGCTGGAAGAAAAGGCGAAGAAATAGAAGGGCCGGCGGCACGGCCCCGGGGGAGTCAAGAGGCGTTTTTCAGGAAAGGCCAAGGACATGGAAAAGTTCATCGCCATCACGCTGGGTCTCATCTTTCTGGGCGGCCCGCTCTGTTTGTCGGATGCGGCGGCCGGGGCGAAGACGCGCATCGTCAAAGGGGGAGGGGTGGAAGTGAGGGTCCCGGACAATTTTCCTCCCGAGATCATCGGCGGGGACAAGAGGGACGGCTACATCAAGCTCGATGTCAGGGGCCAGCAGGGGATGTGCGACGATTTTTTTGAAATACACTGGTCGAACAAGGAATTGAACTATCAGGACATATTGTCCAAGGAAGGCTATACTTTTTTATTTGAGACGCCGCTGGAGGGGCTCAAAGCCAAGGTTTCGGGGGCCAAGGCGGATTTTGCCGAAGTCGTCATGAGGATCAAATATCCGGATGGCGAGGTCAAAGAGCAGAATTTCCTCCTGGCCAGCTTTTATTGCAAAAAGACCAGAAGGCACTTTTTGGCCCTGGCTTTTTTGAACACATTGCCGCATCTGGAATTCGTGAATGTGTTGAAGACATTGAAATGCAGTTGATCCAGGCGTGAACGGAGAAGAAGATGAAAGGCCCGGTTTTGATGAAAACTGGATGTGACCAAGACACCCGCAGACAGCATCCGATGCCGGCGATGGAAGGATGCTGCCATGCGTCCACCAGGGGGACGCGGGCAAGGGCGCTGGGCCTTGTCTTGGCCGGAATGTTCGTCCTGGGAGACATGGCTTTGTGCACAAACCTGTCCTCTGCCGCCGATCAGTATAACAAGTTCGAGCAGAGCGACTGGCGCGGGGGCGCATCGGCAGACAAGGCCACAGACCCGACCAACAAGACCGGCTGGACAAAATATTCCTCTGCAGGCGCCAATGTGGACACCGTTTCGTCGGCCGGCGTGAAGCTGCTCCCCAATTCTTTTTCCCTCACCGATGATACGGATGCCGATTTTGCCGAAGGGAGCGGCACCAACACCATTGTCGCCGGCACAGGTTCTGCGGCCACCCTCGGCCTGAACACGGTTTATCAGGATCCTTTCTGCAGCGCTCTCGGCGAATGGGCCAACCTGCCTTTTACGCCTTACATGGGCGCGGTCGCCCCTTTGACGCGGGCCGGCAATTACATCTATTCCCTCTGGGTCTCCTGGGGCAACAATATGTCTTTCATGCGCTGGTCCATTGCCGACGAGAAATGGGAGATGCTGGCGGACATCCCCATGTCTGTGGGTCTCGGCGCGGCCCTGGCTTATGACGGCAACGATGTCATTTATGCTTTGGTCGGCGGCAACCGCAAGGAATTTTACGCCTATCAGATCTCCACCAATACGTGGTATGCGAAGAAAAACATCTCGGCGGCCGTCGGCTACGGCGGGGCCTTGGTCGTTGTGCCTTCCATCAGCAAGGCCTTTGCCTTCTGCGGTAATGGTTCTTCGGTCTTTTACCGTTACAACATACCCACAGGCATCGCCGAGGCAGGCTCATGGTCTGCTGTCGAGTCCACGCCTTTTGCCGTCGGCATAGGCGCATCCCTCGTGTATCCGGGATCAGGAAACCTGGTTTATGGTTCGGCAGGCGGCGGTTCGACCTCGTTCGCCAAATTTGACGTGACTGCTTCTTCCAACGCCTGGGTCAGCCTGCAGAATTGCCCGTTTGCCCTGTCTTGGTATTCGGATGTGGTCTGGCCCGGGGCAGGGAATTATCTCTATGCCTGGAACGGCGGGAGCAGATATTTTGCCAGGTATTATATTTCTTCGGACACCTGGGAAAGCTCTTATTATACCTCCACGCTTTCTAAAGACATCGAGCTCCCCGCGTTGCCTTTCACTATCTACAGCCGGATGTATCTTTATGACCCTGACGGCGGCGGCACAGAGCTCAGGCTTTTAAGCAATCATAGTTATAGTTCAACCTATCGCTATTATCCTGCGACCAAGAAATGGCGCGAAGAGTCGTATCCCCGTTCCAGCGGTTATTGGGGCGCAGATGCGGTTTACGTGGCTTCGGAAAACGCCATTTACTATATTCCAGGTAATGGCTACAAGTATTTTTATAAATATTATTTGACCTTCACCCCGTTTTCTGCGACCAATACGGCTGTGGCCTACCAATGGGAAAGGCTTTCTGACGCCACCTTCGCCGGCAATACGTCAGGTATTTATGTAGGGGGTGCCTTGGCTTATAAACCAGGAGATACCTATATTTATTGCCTGCAGGGATATTACCAAAACGGATTCAGCAGGTATAACCTGACGACCAAAGCCTGGGAACAACTGGCGCCTCTTCCGCAGAAGGTTTATTGGGGCGGTACCCTTGTGGTCGCAGGAAATTTTGTTTATGCCACGGGTGGTTACAATCAAGACACAGGTTCCTATACCAATAATCTTTATCGCTATAAACCGCAAAACGATACCTGGCAAAGTATCAGTCTCTGTCCTTTTGGTAATTTTTACTATGGCGCGTGCGCCGTCTATCCTGGCTCAGGCGATTATATTTACTTCTTGCGTAGCAATGCCCGTACAGTATTTATGACTTATCAGATCTCGACTGACACCTGGACCCAAAAAGCAAATTTGCCGGACATGTATCCAGGATATGGCGGAAAGTTTGTTTATTCTTCAAGCGAGAACGCAATCTATTATATGAACGGCCATGATGGTAGCTTCTATTATACGGGCTTTGCTAAATATGATATTGCCTCCAATACCTGGCAGAGTCTCCATGTACCTATCTTTCAATACACGCAGGTAGCGGCATGCGCCAGCGACACAAATCTCTATCATATAGGTACGCAATACGCATCGGGACTTCAGACTTATGTTTTCAGCACGGGCCAGTGGAAGAACGAGATTGTCAATGCCCCTTATGCCACATCGCGTCTCAATTTCGGCAGTGTCGTCAAAAAAGGGGATTATGTTTATTTGTTCATGAACTACCGCACGAATTATGCCTGGAAGTATTCCCTCACCCAGAACAAATGGGTCAACTTGATAAAACTGCCTTTTGTCACCTCTGGTACGGGGCACAGGGCGGTTTATCCGGGCGCAGGCGACTACATCTATGTTTCCGAAGGCAATATGTCGAGGAATTTCTGGAAGTACAATACGGAAACCGGCGCCTGGACACAGTTGGCGTCTTCGCCTTACATGTTCTTCTGGAGTGCGAAGATGGTGGCTGACGCCAGCGGTATCTATGTTTGTCCCGGCTATTATAATTCCTCGATCTTCCTGAAATTCAATGACGATGCTTACGGCGGCTCCTGGACGACCCTGCCCAACATGCTTGAGGCGGCGTATTATGAAGGCAACGGCATGTGCATCATCTCAAGCGGTTCTTATAAGGGCATATACGTCCTCAAACAAGCCGGCACCACAAAATTCACCAAGTTCAATTTGAATGACGAGACCTGGGGTTATTTGGCTGACGCGCCATGGGCCATTTCGGATTACGGCAGCTTGGTTTATCCGGGCTCGGGCGATTTCATTTATTGCTTGAAAGGGAGCGGCAGGGATTTTGCCAAGTACTCTTTGAGCACCAATACCTGGACGATCCTGACAGACGCCTCTATCTCCGTCGGCGGGACGTCGGACGGTTTTTATCCCGGCACAGGGGACCTTTTGTATTTTTATCTGGGCGTCAACCACGGCAACCTGGGCGTGAATTTCAACAGGTATTCCATCTCTACGAACAGGTGGGACGAACCTATCCAGTTCCCGGCGAGCAATTCTTACGGTTCCCAGATCTGCGCCATGCCCTCCGGCGAAGAGATCTTCTATATGCGCGGAGGGTCCAGTGAATTTTACAAATACAATATCACCAATTCTGTCTGGTACACGCTGAACCCGCCGCCTTCGTCGGTCACGACCGATGCCCGCGCCGTCTATCCGGGTTCAGGCGATTATATCTATGTGACCAGGGGTACCGGTTATTACGATATCTGGGCCTACTCGGTCAGCACAGACCTGTGGACGAACTTGGCTGTGCCGCCGGCCGCATTTTCCACAGGCCTGACCCTGGCGTATCGCGACGGCTATCTTTATGCCATGAGGGGCGGCTCAACCACGACGTTCTGGCGCTATTCCATTGCCGGCAACAACTGGAAAGAGTATGCGACCACGCCCACCGTTGTTTCCCGCGGTTCGAACCTGATCAATCCGGGGACGGACAAATATCTTTATGCCACGGCCGGCGGCGGCTCCACCGCCTTTTGGCGTTATAACGCGGACACCACCGATACCACGACAACAGACGGCGACTCGGCCTATAACACGTGGGAATCGCTTGCGCCTCTGCCCCTGCCCAGCATGGGAGGCGTTCTTTTCAGCCCGGGCTTCGGAGACTATATTTACTATTTTGTTTCCTACAATTACGATTTTTCCTACGGGACAAATTATTTCTACCGTTATTGCATTTCGACGAACACATGGGACACGCGGCCGGACCTGCCTTTTGTCCTCAACGGCCAGGCCGCCGCCATGTATCCGGGCACCGGGGATTATATCTATCTCTCCAGCGGCTACGGCACCTCGTCTTTGATGAAATACCTCCTGTTCTCGTCCGGCATATATATTTCGGACATCAAGGAAATCGGCAACAATGCCAGCCTGGCCAATGTGAGCTGGGTGAACAACGGCCTGGGCCAGATAGACATCAAAGTGCGCACCGGCAAAAAATTCGACCTCTCGGACGCCCTGGCGTGGTCTTATGTGGACAAGACGGTCAAGAACGCCGACCTTTCCGCTTATGCCGGCGTCAACGACGGCGACCAATACCTGCAATACTACATCAGATTTTTCTGTTATGATTTGAGCCAGGTCCCTCTGTTGGACAAGGTCACCATCGGTTGGACCAAATATCCCTTGAGCCAGGAGTTGGTTTCTTCGCCATACAACACGACCTATGCCACCAACCGTTTGAGGAACATCTCCTGGACCGCGACACTGCCGACCGGCACCGACGTGCGTTTCCAGGTGCATACCGCGCCGGACAACAATGGAGAGCCGGGGACATGGGGGCCGTGGTATGGGCCGGCCGGCGTCCAGCAGATCCCCTACGAATTCACCAATAAAGAAGAATATGCCAATACGTCGGAGGTCGTGGTCGGCAACGGCACAGCCAAGCTCTCCAAAGTCCTGCAGGATTATCTCTACCGTCAGCAGGTCATCATAGACAATACGTCGGGGGCCACGGCCTATACCGATTGCACCATCAGGGTCGAGGTGCCGTCGGCCAACATCGATTTCTGGAACCATATTTCCAGCGACGGTTCGGACATCCGTTTTGTGGATTCCGACGGAAAGACGCCCTTGAAATACCGCGTCGTCGGTTTCAGCAAGAGCAAGAAGACCGCCACCTGCTGGGTCACGGTGCCGACCATCCCTCTGGGCGCGGCCAAGACCATCTATATCCTTTACGGCAAGTCCACCGCCACCTCAGAGTCCGACCCCACGTTGGCCGAGTCTTTGATCGGGACGGACTTTTATGCCTTCATGTTCGCTTTCTTCGACATCATCACCACCGACGCGCCTAACCGCGTCACCATCGAGAAGCTGGATTCTTCAGGCCAGGTCATCGCTTCGTCATACCGCGATTTTACCGCTGTCGGAGAAAAGCAAAGATACGATGATACGGATCTGACGGTCTACCACGTCACATCCCAGAAGCCGATCACCATTTTTACTTCTGCCATTGAGCCGGCTTCCTACTATGACGACGATTTCTACACGGTTTGCGGCAATGACCTGTGGCTGTGGATGCCGTCGAACAACTACGACGGCGATGTGATCATCACCGCGTATAACGACGATACCCAGGTGACGATCACCGACTACGGCCTGGGAGACGATACCCAGAGCATCGCGCTCGACAAGGGCAATTTCTGGTTCGGCTGGAACAGGGTGGATTCCCGCGGCGAAGTCTGGCATATTGAGGCCACCAAGCCCATCACCGTCATGGCAGGCCTGATCAACCACGGTGAGGCTTCGGAACAGATCCGTTCTCCTGACATGCAAGAGTATTATTTCTACTGTCCGGATGCCATCATCACGCTGACGGCCTATGAAGACGGCACCAATATCATCGTTGACAACTTGGACAGCACAACCGGCGACTATAGCGGGACATTGAACAAAGGGCAGAGCTATAAACACCTGCCCAACGGCGGGACCGGCGCTTTGAGCATGCGGACCTATATTTCCGCGGACAAGCCGATATGCGTCGTGGCGGACGATTCGGGCGGCGGCAAAGGCCAGATCTACCAGAGCGCCGATACCCTCGTGGGCGTAGGCAAGGAATATTACATCAACACCGCGGCTACCAGATATTTAAGGCTGGTGGCTCTTGAGGACGGCGGCACCAGCGTTACGATCACCGGCGACATCAGCCCTTCTCCGAGTTACGTCAGCCTGGGCAACAAGGGGAGCTCGACAGCCGTGGACCCCGGCGCGACCTGGAGGAACCTGCAGTTGGTGGGCGACAAGAGGTACGCTTTATACACCTATAACAGCTACTCCGAAGCCATCACGCCGGTATTCAAGGTCGCGGAATTCAACTACCGCATGTCCACGTACATGTTGGCAGAGGAGACCGCGGCGACCAGCGGCAATCCCCAGCTTTCCGCATGGCAGTATAAGGAGACGCTGAATATCGACAACACGGCCAATGACACGGCCTTGGCCGATTTCCAGGTGTCTGTGGACATAGACAAGAGCCACAAGGATTTCTGGGATCATGTCAAGAGCGACGGGTCCGACGTGCGTTTTGTCGACAGCGACGATACGACGCTCCTGTCTTATTACCTGGATACCTTCAGCACGACGGAACAGAAGGCGCGCTTCTGGATCAAACTTCCTACGCTTTCCAATACGGCCAAACAGACCGTTTATATGTATTACGGCAATCCCGCGGCTGTCAGCCAGAGCAACGGAGACAATGTCTTTGAATTTTTCGACAGTTTTGACGGCGGCCTGGACAAATGGGACACGCAGTATTGCAACCTGGTGACCGTGTCGAGCATCTTCGGCATGGACAGCTCGACCTTGACCATCGGTACGGGCACGACAACGCCCTCTACCGACGTGGTTATCCCTTCGGGGATCATATCCGGCCGGACGTATGACTGGAATTGGGAGTTGCGTTGGGCCAACGGCGCTCTGGTGCAGGCGCAGGATGTGGCCCAGCCGTTTACCTTGTATTACGGCCTGGTGAGCATGACCGCCGGCCCGTTCATGGTCAAGAGCGTTGTGCCGGGCCAGGTCATCAGCACCCTGGGAGGGACTTTTACCAACAATGAGACATACGATCAGCAGGGCCTCAAGCTCCGTTTCAAATTCACCGACGTAGATTCAGGGGCTGTTTTTGACCAGGTTGACAGTACCACATTCGATCTTCCCAAGGGCGCTACCACGACCATCAATAATGCATCCATCACCATGCCCGCAGGCTTGATACAAGGGCATCTTTATTACTGGTCTTGGCAGATATTGAATTCGAATAACAACGTTGTCCTTAACAGCGACTCCGCGCCTGCCGCGCTTTTCAATATCCAGGTCGGTTTTGAGATGACAACGGACCCGACTTTGCCTGAAGCGCCCCTTGTCGGCGGCACGACCCGGTCGGTCAGCGCGACCTTCTCCAACAACAGCGGCATTTCCCTGAACAATCTGATCTGGCGCTTTATTTTGACGGACACCAGCCAGGGCGGCCGCACCGCGGTCAAGGTGGCGCATAACGGTTATTTGCAGGCAAAGACAAATATGGCCCCTAATTACAATATCACCTCGCAGGTTATCTGGCAGACAGCCAACAAGACCGGCCAGCACTTCGTGGGCATCTGCGACCCCAACGCCAAATATGCGACAAGCCAGGGGACATCCAGCTACCTGGCAGGCTACAACGTCTTGATGTGGAACAACGGTTATTTCTACGACGAGTCCGGAGACGGTTATACTTCCTGGGAATCCATCCGCATGGCCTATACGGCCACGATGTGGAACACGGAAAAGATGACGTGGACCCCGCACAATCCGGGCGGCACGCCTCCGACGAGCGGCAAGGTCGTTTTTGAATTGTCCAGCGGCGATAAGCTGACGTACAATGCCGGCTTTGTGGCAGGCCCGAACCTGTCCATCAAGCCGACGGTCAGGTCGGCCAAGGATGCTATTTTTATCGACAAGTTCATGGTGTACAAGAGTGCTACCGTTGCTCCTTACGTGGGTTTTGTCTATAGCGAGACGACCAACCCCACGGGCATGGAGGTTTATTACAAGACCAATCCGACGATCCAGCCGATTTTGGGTGTTTTCTATGACAATAACCTCGCGGATTTCACCGACGTGATCACAACGCCGACGAATACGAGCATCAAGTACCAAGTCTCCTCCGACGGTTATAACTGGTATTGGCATGACGGCACCAAGTGGACCCTTGTGAGCGCCGGCTTAAACCAGGCCAATACCTCGGCGGAGATCAGGGCCCACCTGGTTGATTACGCGACTGCTTTCCCCAAGGGAGAATTCTGGTACCGGGCGTATCTCAGTTCCAGCGACGGGATCTATACGCCCGAGCTTGACAAGGTCACCATCACGACGACCACGGATCCGACATATTATGTGACGCCCGCCGGCAGTCTCATCAATGTTTTGAACCGGGACGCCGAGAGTGACCAGTGGTTTCAGTACAAGGCCATCCTGAGTTCCGTGGGTCAGGATACGCCAATCTTGACGAAAGCGGGCGTCGAATACATCAAGTCTTTCATCACGGTGACGGCGCCCAACGGCGGCGAGACCATAAATTCCGGCTCAACGGCCACGATCACCTGGAACGCCCAGGCGATCGACGGCAACACGGGAAAGGTGAAGATACAATATTCGACGGACAACGGCGCGACCTATCCCAACACGATCGTCAGCAATCTTAACAACACAGGCACTTACAGCTGGCTTGTGCCGGACAATCCCAGCCAGACCGCAAAGATCAAGATCGTTTCCGAAGATTTCCCTCTTGTCTACGATGAGTCGGATGCCAGCTTCAGGATATTGTCCCTGGAGGTGAGCTCTCCCAACGGCGGAGAGATCTGGGAGGTCGGCAAACCGCATGGCATTACATGGTTTGCCTCGGGCACGCTGGCGCACGACCTGACGATCAAGTATTCCATCAACGGCGGGACGACCTGGAGCCTGGTCTCGAACAACAGGCCGCCCAGCCCGGCCATATATACGTGGACGGTCGCCAATACGCCGTCGGACACCGTCAGCCTGAGGATCTATGATCCGTTGAACGAGAACATCACGGACACATCGAACCAGCCGTTTGCCATCGTTCCGGCGCCCAAGATCACGGTCAATTCGCCCGTGCAGGGCGACGTGTGGAAAGAAGGGTTGACGAAGACCCTCTCCTGGACGGCCAACCAGAATTGGTTCTGCCCGACGGTGGATATCGAATATTCCAACGACGATTTTATTTCAGACGTGCATACCATTGCGGCCGGCGTCAGCATCGGCACGCCCGTAGGGAGCAATCCCAACGACGATATCAACGGTTCCTACAACTGGACCGTGCCGAGCGCGTTTTCGGATTCGATGAAGATCCGCGTCAAAGAATCGGCCTTGCCGGCGGACCGCAACGGCCAGCCGCGCGATACGCAGTTGATCATCCAGGGGTTGTCCGGCGTCTTCACCATCGCCGCCCCGACCGTCACCTTCACCACGCCTGTCTCTTCGGATGTCCTGGTGGCCGCAGAGAACTTCAGGCTCGTCTGGATCACCGACGGGACCATCAGCAACGACCTGCTCCTGGAATACTCCAAGGACGGGTCCGCGTGGACGACCATCGCCACCGGCGTCTCCAACGAAAACAAGTATTATGACTGGATGGTGCCTCAGGATGCCGTCGGAGACAGCGTCTTGATAAAGATCACCGATAACTCGAACCCGCAGGTCACGGCGACCTCTCCCGCTGTCCAGATCCTGGCGTATCCGGCCATCAAGGTCCTGGCGCCCAACGGCACCGAGAACCTCGTCATCGGCGAAACATTCAACATCAAATGGAAGAGCTGGGGCGCCAAGTTGCAGTCGGGGGGCAGCGACTATCAGGCCATCAGATTGCTGTATTCAGCCGATAACGGCGTTACCTGGACCGAGATCAACAGCCAGCAGGTCAACGACGGCGATTATCCCTGGGAGATACCGGACGCAGAAAGCAACCAGTGCTTGGTCAAGGTCGAAGACGCGAGCGATACCCAGATTTCCGATGCCTCCGACGCTGTTTTCACCATCACTATTCCTTCCGTGACCGTGATTACTCCCAACGGAGGGGAGAGCTGGTTTGCCACCGGAAATTACAATATCATCTGGACGAGCAGGGGGTATGTCAATCCCGACAGCTTGCTGTTGGAATATTCTACGGACGGCGCGACATGGAATACGATCAAGAGCGGCCAGGCCAACACCGGCACTTACACCTGGAAGGTGGCGGACGTGCTCTCCAGCACGGTGCGCGTCCGGATCACGGACGCCCAGCGTACCACGGTCACGGACACGTCGAATAATCCTTTTACGATCAAAGCGCCGACGATCACGGTGGTGTCGCCCAACAACGGCACCGAAGAGTGGGTCGCGGGCCTTGTCAAGGAGATCAAGTGGACCAGCGAAGGTTATGACGTGGGGGCCGTCAGGGACAACATCAACATCCGGTATTCTGCAGACGGCGGCACGAGCTGGCTGGATACGAACTTGCCGTCGGGATCCGCCAACTCCGGCTCCTATATGTGGCTGGTGCCCAGCACGGTTTCCAATACCTGCCTTGTCAAGATCTATGATGCCTCCAGGCCGGCAACGGTGGATACCTCCGACCAAAACTTCAAGATCGTCCTGCCGTATGTCCGCGTTTTGACCCCCAACGGCGGGGAGAGCTGGCCTATCGGCACCAAAGACAAGGTCATCACCTTCAGGAGCGTCGGCGACATCTCCAACAACCTCAAGATCGAATATTCCAAGGACAACTTCACCAGCGATTTCCATACCATCGCCACAGGGGTGTCCAAGGGCGAGCTCCAGGAAGACGGTTCTTTCCTCGGTTCTTACGGCTGGGGGGCGACCGGCGACGGCATCCCCGACGATTATTCTTCTTCGGTCAAGGTCAGGGTCACCGACAGCAACTGGCTGGCCATCCACGACGAATCGGACAATTTCTTCACCATCGCTTACCCGATCCTCAAGGTCACGCGGCCCAACGGCGGGGATCTCTTCACCGTCGGTGACGCCGAGAACATCACCTGGACGAACACGGGAAGCGTGGGCAACAGCCTCAAGATCGAATATTCCAAGGACAATTTTGTCACCGACGGCATCCTCATCGCCGACAACGTTCCTAATTCCGGGGAGGGCGGGACCTACAGCTGGACGGTGGTGAATGATATCTCGGCCACAGCGAGGGTCAGGATCACCGATAACAGCAGGCCGTTGATGGTCAACGACAAATCGGACGCCACGTTCAGCATCCTGCCTACGCCGGTGATCACCATCGACAAGCCCAACGGCTCGGAGATCTGGCGCGTGGGCACCAACCAGAACATCACATGGCACGACAACGGCGGCGTCATCTCCAACAACCTGACGCTGGAATATTCCAACGATGTCGGCGCGACCTGGAAGACCATCGCCGCTGGCGTGGCCAATACCGGCGGGTATGTCTGGAAGGTCCCCGATGACGTTCTCGGAGGAGGCGACGGGACCAAGACATATTTGGTGAGGATCACGGATATTTCCCGTCCGACGACGACGGATGTCTCCGACGATGTCTTCACGATCGCCCCGCCGAAGATCACCATCACCAGCCCCAATGGCGGAGAGATCTGGGCCATCAGCGATAAGGCGCCCGTGACCTGGACCAGCGAAGGGGCCGTGTCCGATTCCCTGTCGCTGGAGGTTTCTTGCAGCGGCGGTGCCGAGGGGACGTTCGTTTCTTTGGCGACCGTGACGAACAGCGGGGCCTATCTCTGGGAGATAAAGGATGACAAGGTCACGGTGACGTCGAACGCCATCTTCAGGATCAGGGACATCACGCGGCCGGCGACTTACGATATCTCGGACAAGTCCTTCACCATCGACCCCTTGCCGACCATCACGATCATGACTCCGACGGGCACGGGCGAGGTTTACGTCCTGGGAGACACGACAGACGTCACCTGGACATGGACAGGTCTGTCCATCTCCAATAACCTGATCATCGACATCTCCCTGGACAACTTTGCGACGCACCAGATCATCGCCAGCGGCGTGCCGAACAGCGGCAAATTCGTTTGGAATATCCCCGATTCTACGCTGACGGGCACGACATTGAGATTGCGCATCACCGACGGCAACCGGACGCTGATTACGGACACCACGGACGGGACGTTCAGGATCCGCGGCGGCTTCACCGTGATCACCCCCAACGGCGGGGAAAACTGGGTGGCAAAATCGCCCCAGGCCATTACGTGGTCGACCCGCGGCTACATCCCGAAGGTGAATCTCGACTATACGACGGACGGCGGCCTGAACTGGACGACCATCGTCGCCGGCCTCACCAACAGCAATTCCTATACGTGGACGCTGCCGGACATAAAGTCCAGTACGGTCAAGGTGCGCGTTTCCAACCAGGACGACACGACGGTCAACGACATGAGCGAGGAGGCCTTTAACATCATCTATGCTTCGGTGAAATTCAACGTCCTGGACTTTGATACCTTCCAGCACCTCTCGGAACTCAGCGCCGAAGAGCCGGCCACCGCCTGGAGCACCGGTTACGAGCTGACGTCTCCCGTCACGCGGACGGCGCAGTATCCGTACGGGACCTACACGACCTTCTTCAAGAAAGACGGCTTTATCGACAACAGCGTCAGCTGGACGGCGCCCAAGACAGGGACTGATCCTTATGTGGTCACGCTCTACATGGAAAGCACGGCTTCGGCGCAGGTCAGTTGGGAGGCCATTGCGACGTATAGTTACGCCCCGGCGGACGATTCCTTGAGCGCCGTCGGTTCCCTGCAAAGAAAAGGTAAATTGGTCGGCACCAGGGCCGAGGAGCGGGCACAGATGGGCGCGGCGACCTTCACCATCTATGAGTCCGACGGCGCGACGCTCAGGAAGGAACTCATCACCACGGTCAATGACAGCGGCATGTACGTCTTCCCGATTTACGCCAACACCGATTTCCAGTCGGGCAAGGTGTATCCGGCGACCCTGACGATCCTCTATAATGACGTGGCTTATACGTCGACGGCGAACATCGATGTCGGCAGCGAAAAACTGCAGTATGAATTCTTCACCCAGACGGCAACGCAGCTGGCGGATTCCGTCGAAAAGATAGAACAGGCGGTGGGCACCGGCTTGGCCAAGACAGAGGGGGTCTTGAAAGACAAGATCTCCTCCAGTGAGGAGGCCATCAAGGCGCACACCACCAGCACGGTGGCGGCCACGGAGAAGAAGCTGGATACGTCGATCGACGAAGCCAAGACCCTGACGGAAACCGCCATGAAATCCGAGATCCTCAACCGGGAGAACACCGTCCGTTCGGGCCAGGATTTGATGATCAGGTACAGGACGTATTCCGGCTTGTCTCCCGTCATCGATGTCTATGACGCCAATAACGTCCAGCGGGTCAGCAAGGGCGCGATGATGGAGATCGGCGCAACAGGGATATATGAATACGACCTCACGTTCGTCCTCGGCTGGGGCACAGGCGACTTTACCATCGTCTGCTCTGAAAGCAGCTATGGGACCCTGGATGCGCTGACGCTGACCGTCAGGATGGACGATCTCGAGAGCGTCGCCAGCGACCTTTCGGCGGTCTTGGGCAGCGTCTCGCCGATCAAAGACATGCAGTCGAAGGTGGAGGCGTTTTCCGCGGCATTCCATGTCGTCGAGCAGAATATCCAGAAGGCCTCTGAGGTATTGGCGGGCGTCAAGGGCGGTTCCGAAGCGATCCTTTCGGCAAGCAAGCAGATGGAGACCGTGCACAGGGTCCTCCAGGACATGAGCGACAAGATCCACAAGATGAGCACGTCCACCGACATGCAGAATATCGAGAGGCTCTACGAAGTCTCCGAGAAGGGCGCCCAGAACATCGATTACCTCCGCAACAAGACCCAGGAGCTCAAGGCCCTCATGCTTTTGAATCAGAAGATGGTTGAGAACGTCGCCAAAGAAGAACCTGTCGTGCAGACGTGGTATGAATACTCATGATGCGAAGGCCGTCTTGCCCGTAATGAATTATGGTAAATCCGTTTTGATGGCAAGCGCAGCGGTCCTGTGGAAAATTTTTGCGGAATGTATTTCCACGTGCGGGCAGAATGTATTAAAATAAAGAGGAACAAAGCGCCGCGAAGAGATATTCCGCAAGCAAAAATGTAAGATGCCCCACGTTTCCGTGTGGCGAATACGGATTTTGAAAATGACGCATATCCTTAAAAAGAATAGTTTATTAGGGGCTGTCTTCTGTCTGTTTTTTGTCTTCGGTATCCTGCCCGTCGTGGCGGAGGCCAATATCGTCGTGCGGGCCGCCGTCGTCAATCCTTCGGAGACCCAGTCCAGAAAAGTCCCTTTCAAATCCTATCTGCCCAAGGAGATCAGGCCGGAGAATATCGTGGACATGGGGGATTTGAACATCGCTTACGACCCCAAAGAGTCCGCCTATTATGTTTACAAGGATTTTGATTTGGCGCCGAGAGAGTCCGCCCTCGTAGAGATCGAGATGGAGGACGTCTGGAAGATCCCTGCCGAAGAGCTCTCTTCGATCAGGACGGAAGTGGACAAGGTCACCAAGATTTTGGAAAACACGGACTATCGCGAACGGGCCAAGTATTTGAAAGAAAGCATCCTCCAAAAACTGGACCATATTGAACGTACGCAGACCGTCGTGAACCCCAATCCCGGCGGCTACATTTCCGATTACCGGGAAAACCTGAAGTTGCTGGACGAGGTCAAGACCGACCTCCAGTCCGCCAAGACGCTGATGGTTGAAGCCAAGGGGTTCTCGCCCATGCTGACGTGGAAACTGATCGTCGGCGTCGTGGCCTTCCTCGGCATCCTGGGCTTGATCTTTTTCGTCATCTGGCTGAGGCAGATCAAGACGATGTCGAATCTTACGGAAGATTTCAAGGCCCCTTCGCAAGACATGCAGCCGGAGCCCCTGGCACCCGAAAAAGGCGAACAGTGGCAGGGGGAAGAGGAGAAGAAGTCCGACCTTTCCGATATCGAGCAGCGCCTGAAGCAAGAGAAGAAATGAGACAAACAGGTCTGGCCTTAAAGTCTCATTAACGAGATACAGTCGGGTGGAGTCAGTGATGTTCCATAGAGGGCTTGCCATAAAAGGCAGGCCTTTTTTGTGTCCGCATAAGGGGTGTTTTGTTATCCTGGAACGCCGCAAAGGCGAAGGAATCTTATTGAAAAGCTTTTTCTGGTGGGCTATACTTAGAGACGGCAAAAGCTGTTTTGTTGATTGTTATTGATTGTTGCGTTTCGTCAAGCGCCGAAAGGGAGATAATGAGACTTTAAGGCCAGGCCTTAAAGTCTCATTAGAGGAATTACCTAGTTATAAGGCAATCTGCCTTCGCGGGCTACGCCCGCAGGGCAGGCAGGAATTAAGGAGGGGAATATGCATATATTGAAGATGGTGATGAATGGTGTTATGGCTGTCGCTCTGGTTTTGCCTTTGGCGGGCTGCGATACCATGGGCGAGAATACCAAGACGGGCGCGCTGGGCGGCGCCCTCGTCGGTTCCGTTGCCGGCGGCGTGATCGGCCACCAGTCGGGGCACGGCGTCGAAGGCGCTCTTATCGGCGGCACGGTCGGCGCGCTGGGCGGGGGTTTGATCGGTCATTCTATCGACCAAAAGCGTACCAAAGAACAAATCATGTCCGGAAAGGAAAAACTGGGCATATCCGATGTGATTGTGCTGGCCAAGTCGGGGATGACGGATGACGCCATCATTGCCAAGATCGCCGAGACCGGCTCCGTCTATAACCTTTCCGTAGAAGAGATAACGACTCTGCAAAAAGAAGGCGTCTCCAACCGTGTCATCAATTACATGATGACGACGACGGTGAAGAAATAATACTTGACAATTTTTGTCGGATATAGGATAATCCATGTATAGATGGACGAAAGGGATGCCCGGCGTTTGCCGCAGCCGGCGTTTATTGGAAGATGCCGGTATCCGTTTCCCGGCGGAAAATGGCGCGGGTGTTTCGCCTTCTGCGGCACCCCGCGCCTATCGGTATTGCGCGGGTGTTTCGCCTTCTGCGAAAGGAGATTGTTATGAGACTCAAACCGCGTTATTTCCTGCGGGCGATAGCTCATTGCAAAGAGGGCTGTTGTCCCAGCTCCCGGACACGAGCTTAAACTGTCCAAGAGCGATGCGCCCCGTTAGAGACGAGGATAATCCTATCCGGTTCTTAACGGGGCCTTCGCTTTTTAAATGACGGCGTAACTTAGCGAGCCTAGATGCGAGCTAAGTTACGCGCCGGAATTTGACCCCCCACCACTTTTCATGATTAAGAGCACGTATTATGTATATGTTTTACAAAGCAAAAAAGATCATAGTATCTATGTGGGCTATACGAATGATCTGAAGAGAAGATTTGAAGATCGCAATAAAGGTTTGTGTGGATCAACGAAACATAAAACCCCCTCCAGGATTGCTGCTTACGAGGCCTATTCTTCTGAGAATGACGCTAGGATACGAGAGAGGCGCCTTAAACAGTTTAAGAATGCTTATAAGGAATTGATCAAGAGGATAAGTTTTTCTTTGGATCGATGAAAAGTGGTGGGGGTTTAATTCGCGCATGCGATTTATGTCATAGTATGCGTTCCATGCCTATCGCGGGCATACATAAATCGCGCGCTCATTAAAGGAGTTGACCATGCGTGTAGATATCGACAAAAACGGAACGATCGTCATTTTTGATTTCAGTCCCGTTCAGGCTTTCAAAGTGGCTGTGCGCATGGAAGAGGACGGGATACGTTTTTATGAAGACCTGGCCAAAAAAGTGAAAGACCGGGAGGCCAGGCAAGAGATCGGTTTCCTTATCCAGGAAGAGAAAGAACATTTGAAGACGTTCCAAAAATATCTGGATGCCGTCAAGAGCGGCGCCGACGATGCCTTTGAAGAGGATGACATCGTCCAGTATGTTTCCTCGAAGGTCTTTGACACCTCCCGGGAGTTGCAGGAAGCCTCTCGCATGGACCATCGTCATACGGCCCTGGAAGAAGCCCTGAACATGGAGAGACGTTCCATTGTTTTCTATGAAGCATGTTTGTCCCGGACGTCGGATGCCAAGGCCAAGGGGGCTTTTGCAAAAATTCTCTCCGAAGAGAGAGAGCACTTGAAAAAATTCGGCGAGCTTTTGCGCATCAAATGCATCAATTCAGAGAAAGGGTGCCTTTTGTGAGGGGAGTGCGAGGGAGGTGGCGTTATGCATGACATGACGGCGGCAAATTTGCGTTCGGCATTCGGCGGGGAATCGCAGGCGCACATGCGTTATCAAATCTGGGGAGACGTGGCCCAAAAAGAAGGCTTTCCGAAGGTCGGCAAGCTTTTCCACGCCGTTTCCTTCGCCGAACAGATCCACGCGACCAGCCATTTTTCCGTTCACAAAGACCTGGCCGGGGCTTTTCTGGTCAACGCCATGGCCGGTTTCGGCATCGGCCGCACCAAGGAGAACCTGGCGAATGCGCTGGAAGGCGAGAATTTCGAGATCAACGAGATGTATCCGACTTATAAAAACACGGCGGAATTCCAAGGCGAGAAGAACGCCGAGCGTTCTTTTTTGTGGGCCCTGGAGACCGAAAAGGAACATGCCAAGCTTTTTGAGAAGGCCAAAGAAGCCGTGGAAGCCAAAAAGGACATGGATTTTAAGTCCATTTATGTGTGTAAGGTTTGCGGCTACACTCATGAGGGAGAACCTCCGGAGAAGTGCCCGCTCTGCGGCGCGCCGCGAGAGAGGATGGAGATTTTTAAATAAAGGCAGCATCAAAGAGTCAGAGGGTAGGGATAATTTACCCCTTGTGTAAACACCACAGAAATTTCGACGGTTCGAAATTTCTGTGGTACACTCGGGGTTAGTTTTGTAATGTTGACCCCTCGCTTAAACACTTGAAAATTTATGCCACGACGCGTCGGCATAAATTTTCTGCGTAAGCTCAGGGTTAACTTTGTAAGGAAGGGCTAAAAGGGGCAAAGTTAATGTGCGGGATTGTCGGATACGTCGGAAAAAAACAAGCTGTTCCGTTCCTCCTTTCCGGCCTTAAGCGGCTGGAATACAGAGGATATGATTCGGCCGGAATCGCCGTTGTCTCGGGCGCAGAGGTCTTCCAGCGCAAGACAAAGGGCAAGATCCATGACTTGGTCCAGTTGATCGACAGAAAACCCTTGCCGGAAGCGACCGTCGGTATCGCCCACACGCGCTGGGCCACGCACGGTGCCCCCAATGACATCAATGCCCATCCTCATGCCAGTTGCGACAAAAAGTTCATGGTTGTCCACAATGGCATCATCGAGAATTACCTGAAATTGAAAGAGACCCTTCTGCGCCAGGGGCATCGTTTTGTTTCCCAGACGGACACTGAAGTCCTCGCCCATCTGATCGAGAAGTATTACCGCGGCAACCTCGAGAAGGCCGTGATCCGCGCCCTGCAGGATGTCGAGGGCAGCTTCGCCCTGGGCGTCGTCTCAAGTTTAGAGCCCGGCAAGGTTGTCTGTGCGCGTCAAGACAGTCCCTTGATCGTTGCCGAGGGGCCGGAAGGTTTGTTTATCGCTTCCGATGTCCCGGCAGTCTTGGAACATTGCCGCCGCGTTGTTTACCTCAAGGACAAGCAGGTGGCCGTGCTTTGCGGCCGTGCCTTGTCTGTCTTTGGATTCAGCGGTAAGAAGCAGGCCGTCAAGTTCGACAAGATCACGATGGATGCTGAAAGCGCCCGCAAGGGGGGATATCCGCATTTCATGCTCAAGGAGATCTACGAACAGCCGCAGGTTTTAAGAAAGCTTTTTTCCAGCGGCCGCCGCGAGATCAGGGCGTTGAGGTATCCGTCGGATATCAGGCAGATTGTGATTGTCGCCTGCGGAACCGCCTATCACGCCGGCTTGGTGGGGAAATATGTCATTGAATCAATGGCACGCCTTCCGGTCTGGGTGGATTTGTCTTCGGAATTCCGTTATCGTCATCCGCTCGTGGATAGACGGACGCTTGTCGTTGCCGTCAGCCAGTCAGGGGAAACGGCCGATACCCTGGCCGCTGTGCGCGAGGCCAAAAAAAACGGCGCCAGGATCGTCTCCATCTGCAACGTCGTCGGCTCAAGCCTCACGCGGGAGTCCGACCAGATTTTTTATACGCTGGCGGGGCCGGAGATCGGCGTGGCTTCGACCAAGGCCTACACCGCGCAGTTGGGCGTTTTTTACATGCTGGGGCTGGAATTGGCTCTGCGGCGCAAGAAGATGACGGAGGCGTCTTACCGGCAGGCATGGAAGTCTTTGCTCCGTATCCCGGCGCTGCAGGAAGAGATCTTGCGTTCGCGCAGCCAGATCCAGAGAGTCGCCTCTCGTCACCACCATTTCGGCAGTTTCCTTTTCCTGGGCCGTAACATCAACTATCCTTCGGCCCTTGAAGGGGCGTTGAAACTCAAGGAGATCTCCTATATCCCGGCGGAAGGGTACGCGGCCGGAGAGATGAAACACGGCCCCATCGCGTTGATCGACGAATACCGGGCCGTCGTCTGCATTGCGGTGCAATCGAAGATCTACGACAAGATGATTTCCAATATCCAGGAGATCAGGGCGCGTTCCGGCAGGCTTATTGCGATCGCCACAAAAGGCGATCGTCATATCCGCCTGCATACGCCGGAAGTGATCTATACGCCTAAGACGGACGAATTCTTTTCGCCTCTTCTCGTGGCCCTGCCTCTGCAAATCCTCGCCTATGATATCGCGGTCTTCCGCGGGTGCAACGTCGACCAGCCGCGGAATTTAGCCAAGTCAGTCACCGTTGAATAGACCGTTATTGCGTTATTGTGTCATAGGGTTATAGAATTGTTATGAAAATTATAAGATTTGAAGAACTAAAGTGCTGGCAAGAAGCAAAAGTCCTTGTTCGTTTGGTGTATCAAGCCATCCAGAAAAGTGTAAAATTAAAATCTGATTTTGGTCTGAGAGATCAGTTGGCCCGTGCTGCCGTTTCCGTCATGTCAAACATTGCAGAAGGGTTTTCCAGACAAACAAATAAAGAATTTGTCCAGTTTCTGTATATTTCTAAATCCTCCGCCCCTGAGATCCAAAGCCTCCTTTATGTCGCCTATGATTTAGGCTATATCGAAAAACAAATTTTTCAGGAAATTTATGATGTCGCTGATAAAGTTTCTCAATTGGATTCCGGCTTCATTAAGTATTTATCGTCTCAACACAAGTAACTCTATAACACAATAACGATGTTATATGTTGTTTCGACCCCTATCGGCAATTTAGGCGATATCACCCATCGCGCCGTCGAGGTGTTAAAGTCCGTCGACCTGATCGCCTGCGAAGATACCCGTCGCACGAAGATCCTCTGCGAAGCCTACGGCATCAAGAAACCCTTATGCAGCTATTATGAATATAACAAGATTGTCCGCGGCGAGTATCTC
>Ga0302253_1000236_pt1 | contig 51941 bp, 46 predicted proteins | sample AAG_RA_Trp_MG_FD_193537 | JGI IMG/M metagenome (GOLD analysis project Ga0302253, IMG submission 193537) | Enriched activated sludge microbial communities from anaerobic digester in WTTP, New Holstein, Wisconsin, United States - AAG_RA_Trp | ecosystem: Engineered > Bioreactor > Anaerobic >...
CTTTCAAGGTAAATCTGCGTGATATTCAGGAGGGCAGGCTCGTCGTCGACATAGAGGACACGTATCCAACCTTCCATGATACATGCATGTGTGTATTCCTGTATATCATGACTTGTGATTGTGACATGCTATGAGTACTCCAGTAAAAATGCTCCCAAATGCCAATATCTGAATCCGGAGACGTTGAATCCCAAGATCAGGTGACTTCAGGAGATGTCACACGTCCCACACTTCTTCGAACATGATTGGAGGGAGGAACTCTCTGGACGGCGCAAATGTAATATGCCTATGGTGATCGATATGAAAGGTGGTAGATCCCAATGCAGTTTTCTGATATTGTCAAAAAACGATATGCTACAAAGAAGTTTGACGGCAGGATAGTTCCTGAAAGGACCGTGCACGAAATCCTCGAATGCGTCCGGTATGCTCCTTCAGCAATCAACCTCCAGCCCTGGAAGATCAAGGTTGTCACCGACAGGGAGGTAAAAGCACAACTCAAACCCGCGGCCTTTGATCAGGAGCAGATCACGACATGTTCCCATCTTCTTGTCTTCTGTGCAGACCCGGATTACGACAGCCTGATACGGCGCCTTGATGTGCTTCTTTCAGAGAACCATGTGCCTGACGAGAAGCGAACGATGATCGTGAACATGGCAACGTAGTTTGCGGGGAGAATGTCCCCGGAACAGAAACTTGCATGGTCAACGGCACAGACCTATCTTGCGCTCGGCAACGCGCTTCACGGGGCAACGTCACTCGGGATCGATTCGTGCCCCATGGGGGGTTTTGATCCGGCAGAATTCAGCCGTATCCTCACAATACCAAAGCCCCTCGTTCCCGTCATGCTCTGCCCGCTGGGGTATGCTGCCGATACCCCGATGCCAAAGATCCGGTTCTCAAAAGAGGATATTGTGTTCTGACCGGATCGGCACTCCTCCTCATTTCAAGGCATTGCAGAGGAGAGATGAGGAGATCCAGGCAAATTCCTTCATGTACTCGTTCACACTGACGTATCCCGGGACACAGAGCGTATAGTAAAGGAGCGCCAGGTAATACTGGCGGACATCCTCATCGAGAAGCGTGATGGTGTCAGCGTATTTCCGGAGCTGCAATATCACTGAAAATGCTTTTTTGACACAGGGATCGGTGATTTCATCCGGGATTTTTGGGATGTCCCCGAATCTTGCTGGCTTTAAAAACGCCTGTTCGAGGGATGTAAGAGACACAAGCATGTCTTCTGACTGGATGGGGATCATCTCGAACTTCAGGACGCATTCGAGCTTTGCGATATCCTTGAGGATATGGGAGTGGCCCGTCATCGCAAAGTCGATGAGCCACATGTTCTTTTCCTCGTCCATCAAAACATTCTTCATGTTCAGGTCGCCGTGGACCGATCCCTCGTACACATTCCAGTTCGACGAGAGCCTCCCGGGAAGGACACGGTCCATGAAATAGAGGGGGTTGTAGGATCTCCCCATGCCATGCGGGAGTGTGAGGTATTCTTCGTCGGGTGATATCCCGTAGCGTGATCTCGCCCACTCTTTCACTGCATCGTAATTGAATACCCCTGCATAAATCCGGTAGAGCGGCAGGTCACGCATTCTCGGCTGGCCGTACCACGTCCTGAGGACCTTCCTGAAAAGTGTATCGAAGACCTCCTGCACCTCTTCAGTGGAGTGGGTGAGATAATACTCCTCGAGCGAAGAGATCCTTCCCTGGAGTCCCTGGATGCCCACAAATGTATAAAGGATGCCCCCGTAATCCCCGGAGCGGCAGGTCTCGATGATCTGCGTTGCATTGTTCTGGATGTACCGCTTCACATGCCCTTCGTATCCCTCAATCTCCGCCCTGATATTCTCCCACCGGTCAAGTTTCAGGACAAAAGGCATCTCCCTTCGTCCCTGCCGATCGTACGCGTCGTCACGAAACACGAGCGACCCGCTGAATCCTCCCGAGATTGGGTGGAGGTGGACTTCGCCACATTCATGGTGGACGCTCTGGACGATATGTTCGTAATCCGGATTCCAGCCACTGACCTTTCCGTCGAATACGATCTCGGTTCCCGTATTCTGCCTGATATCTGATATGATGGCGAGGAGGATCGTGGCATTCCTGATGATCGTATCGGCGGAGAGATGGCGCAATACCCCCGGTGTTCCTGACAGGAGTTCACGGGATACTCTCTCAGAGGGGATTTTGGATCCATCCTGGGACGTGGCAGGAAATACGAGGCCGATGATCCTGGGGAGATTCACGTCCGGGGATGGCTTCTCGTGAACGAGGGTCTGCTGGATCACATCATTCCAATGCCCTGACCGGCAGGAGGAATCCAGGACAATCGCACACCCCACTACGACCACGTTCCCTGAACCAGCAGTAAATTCCGGGGATTTGACCTGATCAAGGACATGGAGTTCGGGGGATTCTGCACAAAATGACAGGGAGAGGATTCCCTTGTATCCGGGTTCCGAACGCCGGGCAATTTCCTTGAGGCTGTCCAGGAGATCTGAGAACGTGATTCCCCCACTATCTCCGGATTGCAGACTGATAAGGAAATGATGGGGGCCCGGCTGTGCGATAAGGAAGGAAGCGGTCACGGGGATCGAGGCCTGGTTCTTATCGATAATGAGGTAATCGACGGTATCATGGCTTTCAGGTGACAACCATGCAGCAACCGGGCCGAGAGAGAGGAAATCGCCCATCGGAATTGTTGATTGATCGGTCTGCTGTCCCGGTGCTCCCCAGCCCATGGAGCAGGCTCCCGGCAATGCACTGACGATAATCGCCATTCCTTCATCACGGTCTCTACCCTGGCCCCTGGGATGTATGCCGGTGATCTCAAGGACCCCCTTGCCGGTCCCCGTTCGGGTCACGAGGAAGTCCGCCCCCTTCAGGGTATACGAAACAGGAGAAGCATCCCCGGTATGCCCTGCCCGGTCTGCGGTTGCACGTGCTGCAAGGACCGCATCCTCACATGTGGGATGGAGGGAGAGGAGTGTTGAGAAACCGGTCATCTCGAGGACCGAGAGAGGATAAGGCTGGACACGGGAAAGGTGAAAACGCCCGTTGCGGCCTTTTAACATTTTTTCGGCGGAAATGATCGTCCTTATTCCTGCACTGCTCAGGTAGGGGACCCCCTCCATGTCAAAGACAGCAGTCCTGTCGGTCTCTTTGAGATGCTGCTTCAGGTACTCCCCGAGATCGAGAGCCCCGAGTGAATCCAGCCTGCCCTCAAGCGAGAGAACCAGGATCCCATCCTTCAGCACTGATGATATCTGCATTCCGAATTCCCAACTCAACAATCCATGCCAGAGAACACTATCACGTTATCCGGTTCCTATACATAAAAACCTGGATTTAACCGGGCAGAGCACTGCCAGGTGAAACACTCTGTGATACTTCATTCCCGTTCCTTTCCGCAGGATGAACACTTCCCGCGGTGCACGTTGATCACACCCCCGCATTCCCTGCATGTCCAGCGTTCCCGTTCGGATTTCACAAACGCCCTGATTCCATGCTCTTTTATTGCCTCAAGGTTCTCGAGCATGCTCATTCCGTACTTCGTCCTGTATCGCCTGTCAAGCTGTTTGAGCCGCCGGCAGTGAAACTTCTCGCAGGAATGATGATACCTGTCCTTTACCTGTTCGCATGTTGCAATCGTGCAGTGCCTCTGGCATTGACAATGCGCGGAGTAGCATCCATCACAATGGTTCTTCTCCCGCAGATACGCCATACAGATGGCGCAGTCCATCCCACAGGGTGCGATCAGGGTGGTCCGGAACAGGTTCTTCGCTGCCATCAGATCTCCTTCTCCATCCACACGGTATCAAACAGAACCCCCCGCTTCTTTCCCGTGTTTCTGAACCTTCCGCATTCGAAAAATCCATTTTTAAGATGGAAGCGTATGCTGCCCTCATTCCGTGAGGAGATATGTGCGAGAATCACCGCGATCCCCTGCTTTTTTCCCTCGGTTTCAAGGTGTTGGAGCATCCGGGCCCCGATACCCTTTCCAGTCTCCGCTGGCCGGATGAAATATGTGATCTCGGCGGTCCGGGCAAATGCAGGCATAGGATTGTGCGGGCGGAGCATCCCGAACCCCACGAGGGTTGCCTCCTGTGTCCGGACGGCAACAGTGGGATAGCTACGGGCAATCTGCATCAACAGGTCGAAGGACTCATATGGGACCGCCGTTTCAGGAAATGCCGCGTCGGTATGCTCGATGTAGTAATTGAAGAGGTCGACTACCCCGGTCCTGTCTGATTCTTCAAGGGGTGAGAAGGTATAACCCGGCATTACACACCTTTGTAATTATCCTCCTGTTCATAACGGTTATCCTTTGCTGTATTATTTGTGCCTCTGACAAAATACGACCCGTGACCATCAGGCTATGATTTTTTTTAATGTTTCCCACCAAGTATATATAAAATACGAACCCTAGTAAATCCATCATGAAAATGCCTTTGCTTTATATTTTGGCGCTTATTGCAGCCTTTTCCCTGAGCTTCACATCCCCTGTGCTCGGATTCGAATTCCCCGATACTTCTCAATGGGGTTCTTCTACAGGTGCCGGACTTTTCAGCGGGTATACCCCCAGTAATTCCTTCGGTGCTGACCTTTTTAGCGGGTATACTCCGGGAAATTCCTTCAGCGCTTATCCTTTCACTGAATATACCCCTGGCAGCTTGTTTGGTGCCAACCCCTTCAGTAGTTCTACCCCAGGTAGCTTCTTCGGTGGTGACCCCTTCAGTAGTTCTACCCCAGGCAGCTTCTTCGGTGGTGACCCCTTCAGTAGTTCTACCCCAGGAAGCTTCTTTGGTGCTGACCCCTTCAGTAGTTCTACTCCAGGAAGCTTCTTCGGTGCTGACCCCTTCAGCAGGTCCACATCGAGAAATTATATCACACCTATGAACTGAAACCTGCGGTGCACAACCGTAAGCGCCCCGGGATCATACCCCGAAATTATACCTCTTTTTTTAGTTGGAAAGTGTGCTGTTGCCGGTCATGCGTATCCAGTATCCCTTGAACGGATAGACGGAATTCGAATCGCTGTGACTCCCTGAGCCATTTCTTACGATCAACGTCTCGTAGAACTGCGATGAGGAATCAAACCCGATAATGTGGTCCCAGTGATCCAAGACAGACCCAAGTGCGTCCCGTGCGGGTACCGGCTGCACCACAGCGAACCCGATGGAATTCCATCCTGTGTAGAGTGGTTTTGAGGTTGTACCCTGGATTGATCCTTGTGAATACGACAGTGAGACATACCGTGAGTCACCTGAATAGATCCAGATTCCGTCCAGGAGATCCACTGTATCACCGTACAGTAATTGGATCCATACACCCTGCTCCCCGTCAAAGGTGAAGATCGAGCGCCCCTCCTTGTTTACTCCTGCAAACACAACATCTGCGGTATTATGCCCTTCAGCAAGGGTCGCGGGTACAGAAATGAAATTCCACCCGGGGTAGAGAAGCATTTCAGAGGCAGGCTGGGGCGTTGTTGAGGTCTGAGTAGGGGTATGAGTGGTGGTGGGAACTGTTGTCTCGGTGGTGGTGGGAACTGTTGTCTGGGTAGTGGTCGCTGTCGTGGTAGTTGTAGCAGTAGTTGTGATGGTTGTAGTGGTAGTAGCGGTCGCTGTGGGAGTGATCCCGTTTCCGACCTGGAGGGTCTGCGAAAGAGCGGTCTCCCCATCCACCAGGATGGTAATCGTAACACTCCCTTCAGAAACTCCATTTACCACAAAGGTAATTGCAGAATCCTCCGGGCCGGACTTACTTCCCTGAAGTGTCATGCTGGTCGTGATCGAGGTCGCATCGTGGGCAGCAGTGCCACCCAGCGAGATCAGATCATATGTCCCCGAAGGGATGGAGTAAGAATCTGTGGTCGAGTATACCCCATCCTGTGAGAGCCCCACTTTCTTCACCTGGTTGCCACCCTTCCTGAAAACGAGCTCGTTTGTCGAGGTATTCCAGAGCGTTGCGGAGAGGGATCCATCATTCAGGGAGAATGGAAGGAGAAGGTTTTCGAGTTCGAATGAGAAATTGCCTCCGGGGCTCGTGGCGAAGGATCCCTGGATCTGTATCGAGAAGAGGCTTGTGTCAGGAAGATCAGTGATCGAGATTGTGACCTGGTCCCCCTCGGCGATCTGATCTGGTGCAACAGAAATGGAGATCGCTGATACTGCAGGGACGAGGAGGAGCAGTGAACAGACAATGATGCATCGTCCCAGGCTCACCGGATCAACCCCGGAGTTCATATACCCACATGGGCACGGGGAGTATTTATCGGTTCGGTGCCGGGCAGATACTGCATACAATCCTGGGACTCCCATCCGGGAACCACGATCCTGCCATCAGACCCAATCTCCCGCCCATCCACCCGGGTTATCATGAGTGCTGCTGGTGATCTGGGGCACATTGACCTGAATGTTTGAAGTTTTTCACTGGAGGCTGTGAATTCGGTTTTTTAAAAGAAAATTGTGGAGTCCCCTCATTCAACCCCGCGTGAGCGTATCTATGGCGACGTCGATCGGCTCGGCATCATCCACGTAAATAAGTTCCATCTCATCAGGAGTGATGAGAGAGCCGAACGTATACCCTCCACCACCTTCCACAACGGTAAACGACCGTTCATCCCGGTTGATCACTCCCGCGAATTTTTCACTATCCTTTAATCCAGTAGGGTCCGTGAAAATGAAATCTCCTTTGAAGATACGGTCCTTCTGTTCAGTAACGCTCATGGTCATGACAGATCCCTTATACTCGGTGAAGCCCTGCCCTTCGACATACCCCGTCATGGTACCGGACCAGTTCCCGAGGAGGCTTGGATACTTTGGAGCCGGGGGAACAGGCTCACCTGGAGGTTGCGTGGTCATGCACCCCCCGATTATCACTGCCGTGAGCACAAGGATTCCTGCATAGAGTATTGCTTTCATACAGGATCAGCTCTCATGCATGGGAGATAAAAAGTATCCTTTACACTGTACCGAATGTCCGGACTTTCCCGTGTTCGTATGAGGCTGATCTCCTGTGAATTATCCTTGTGGGTGAAACCGGTACGAACTCTTCGGCACCAGTAATTCGAAACGGGCACCTTTCCCGGGCAGCCCTGTTTCCCTGATTGTAATTCCGGTGATGGAGAGGATGCTCACACAGAGAAAGAGCCCGTATCCGGTGTGTTTGTAGTACCTTCTCTGGAAGATATCCTCCTTGTGCTCACCCGGCACCCCCTCGCCATCATCTTCATACACGATCACGAGGCTGGATTCTCCTTCCTGGCACGAGATCCCGATCCTGGTCACGGTTCCGCCGTGGCGGATGGTATTCTCGAACAACGTGTAAAAAACTCTCCCGAACAGAGGATCTGCGTAGATCTCGACCCTTTCACACTTCACATTGAGCACGATGGGTACGAGAGGGACCGATTCTGAGGCATTGAGTATGACTGATCTCAGGTCGAACCACCGGGGCGCCTGGGATCCGATATCCTGGTATTCCTTCGTGAACATTATCTGGTGTTCGATATTCCTTACGGCACGCATCATAATCTCAAGATTTTCCTGGATCTTGGGATCCTGGTATTTCTCCTCCATCATCTCAAGATACCCCGTCAGCACGGTGAGCTGGTTGTTGATGTCATGGCGTATAATACGGTTCATCAGGTTCAGCTTGTCGTTTGCCTCGCTGATGGCATTGGAATACCGCATCAGTTCCAGGGTATGGGATTCCATCTCCTTCTGGAGCATCTTCCTCTCGGTAATATCCCTGATCACCGCGAGCACGGTCGGCTCCCCTTTCATCTCGAAGAGCCGGGCGCTGATCTCAATCGGGAGATGCTGCCCGTCCTTTTTCCTGCATTCGGTCTCATAGATGGCGTGCCCTCTCTCCAGGAGCCCGGCTGAAAGAGACCTTATCCGATCCCAGGAACCTGACTCCATAATGTCTGAAAAAGACATCTCTAAAAGTTCATTTCCCGTATACCCGAAGATCTGGCCTGCCCTGTCATTCACCTCGAGGATCTTCCACAGACCCTCTCCGGGCATAGTATGGACAATGATTCCGTCGTTGACATTCTGGACGAGGAGGCGGAGGCGTTCTTCGCTCTGCTTCAGTCGCAACTCTGAGAGCCGGGCGGCCTTCTCCGAGAGTGCAAGCATCTGCTTCTCCTGCTCATTCCGGAGATTGATATAGGTAAAGATGAGCAGAAGAAGCAGGAGGATCAGCATCCCAATAAGCACCGGCAGGCAGGCCATGGCTATCCTTGCATACCAGTCACGTGCATCAATGTCCATCCCGAATATTGCGACGGGACTGCCGGTTGCGGGATCGACAACGGGGATAATGCTGCTTATCCATGTACCCCATCGATCGGTAAATGGGCCTATTGTGGACTCTTTCCGATCCGAAAGCACCGAATTCAGGACTACAGGGGAGACCTCGGAAAACACCTGCCCGGGTGGAGAATAACCTTCTGATCCGGGAGGTTCGGAATCGACCAGAAAAATGACGTCCCCGTCAGGCCGCATCCCCATAATGTAAATGAACCGGATGAGCGGATCAGCAGCCTTGACACGGATCAATTCTTCCTTGACAGCGAGGTAATCTGGAGAAGTAAGGTCAGAATTCGTCCCTGTCATCATTACGACATTCCCGGGATCTATTCCTTCCTCAACAAGCCTGCTCTTCGTAAGGAGCTCCTGGCGTAACTTCTGGTCCTCCGCGTAGACGGTCCAGGCGGTTGCCAGAAGACCGCCGGCAATGATCACGATCACGATGAAAAGGAGCCAGCGGTTGGTGGTACGGATCATGGTGACTCCCAACACAGCATCCTGCAGGTCATCAGGCTCATTCTAATCCCGTGCATGGCTTTCCGTTCCGCGATTCCCGGCATTGCGTCCGGAAGACACGGATTGAATCAGCTTCATGGTTCTTTAATGCACTGCTGCATGCACACACCGGAATTTCGTTGATGGATATTCCTCAATCAATCCCCTAAAAAAAGCTCCCGATAGGGGGATATGTGATTATATCTGATCAGGTACATACTTCCAGCCATGCACAATCAAGGTGGCAGTGCGTCCCTGCGAGCGGGAGCAGGGCTTCTCTTTATCGTATGTCTCTGGGCATGTGCCCTGAGTGTCCCTTCCGTGTATGCGGATCGGGCCGCAAATCACACTCCAACGATGTTCCGGGCAGACCCCTGGCATTCCGGGATGAATGATGACGGCGGGACGATGCCTGACGGAATCCTGAAATGGTCGTATGAGACCGCGGACAGGGTATACTCGAGCCCGGCAATTGTTGACGGAGTTGTATACTTCGGCAGCGACGACAGCAGGATATATGCCCTCGATGCAGAGACCGGGGAAGAGGTATGGACGTATACGACCGGCGACCGGGTCCTCACGAGCCCGGCCGTAGCTGGCGGGATTGTCTATGCGGGCAGTTACGATAATTCTCTCTATGCCCTTGACAAGGACACCGGAGCGATGCTCTGGAGCTTCCCCATGGAGAGCTGGGTCACGGTAGATCCAGTGGTCGTGGATGGGGTCATCTACTGCGGTGGCCTGATGGATCCCCTCTATGCCATCGATGCAGGGACAGGGGTTGAGATCTGGAATACAACCCTTGGAGTGTTTCCATATCCATCTGTTGGCTCAAGTCCGGCTGTTGCCAACGGTATCCTGTATGTCACAGGCAATGAGACTACGCTCTATGCACTTGATATCACGGACGGTTCGGAGATCTGGAATTTCACACCTGGGAACAAAATCAGTTCGAGCACCTCGGTAGCAGACGGTATCGTATACGTCTCGAGCTGGGACAAGAACGTCTATGCGCTCAATGCAACGACCGGTGCACAAATCTGGTCATACACAACCGGGGGCGAGGGTGAGATGGCATCCTCCCCCGCGGTCGCGTATGGGGTGGTCTACATCGGGAGTTGTGACAATAACCTCTATGCACTGGATGCACTCACTGGGGAGAAGATCTGGAACTATACCACCGGCGGCGTGGTCTATTCCAGTCCGACCTATGCAAACGATGTCATATACGTGGGAAGCTGGGATCACCGCCTGTATGCACTTGACGCCCTTACCGGGGAGAAGATATGGGACTTCGAGACAGGATATCCCATCTTTTCAAGCCCCGCGGTGGCGGATGGTACCGTCTTCTTCGGGAGCCTCGATAATCGTTTCTACGCAGTCGGCTCCGGGAGCGGGACTACCAACCTCATGCTTGGGAAACTCGCACCTGCTTTTTACGAGAACGCGAGCGTGATGAACTACACTCTGTTTTACCGGAATTCCGGCAATCTTCCGGCAGTGGACGTGGTACTTACGGACCATCTCCCTCCCTCTGTCGACTTTGTATCCTCGACTGGAAATCCTGTGTATGACAATATTGCAAGAACGGTGACCTGGGACCTCGGGATTGTCGACCAGAATGCGTCCGGGTCTGAAACCCTCACGGTCCTCATCCCATCATCAGTCCCTTGGGGCATAATCCTGAACAACACCGCGGAGATAGCAACCACCACTCCGGAATCGAGGTACGATGACAATGTTGCCTCGGCAGAGACACTCCTGGTGGAGAGGTTTGTCCCGTCCGGGACCATCTCGCCTGCAGTTCCCGGACCGTGGGGTACATCAAGTGTGAACTGGCACGATCAGGTCACCTTCACGTTCAACCAGTCCTTCTGCCCTCCTGAAACACAGCCCAGTATCGTCATCCACATAAAGGACGGCGGGCCTGATATCACAGCACCGATGACCGGCGGACCGCAGTACTGGTATTACACGACCATGTTCTATCCCCGGTACGGACCTGCCGAGGTGACGTACCAGACTCCCGGGTGTTCCCTTTCGGCGATCACGTTCCCCATCTATATCGAGGCGACAGGATACATCTATGATGTGAAGAGCGGGAGACGCATCGGCGGTGCGGAAGTGTATCTCCAGCGGCCTGACGAGGACGGCAACTGGATGAATGTCCCCACCGGACTCGTCAGCCCGCCCATGGATCCTGACCAGAACCCGCTCGTCACCAATTCAGCAGGGCAGTACCAGTGGGATCTCGCGGAGGGGACCTACCGAGTATATGTCGAGGCTGAAGGCTACTCCCCGGCAGCGGGCACCATGGTGAACACCCCGCCGGGGCTCTCCGGGATGAACGTAGGCCTTATGCCCACCACCGGGACTATCTGGGTGGGTTCGGAGCCGACTGGGGCTGAGATATTCCTTGACAGGGGTGACACCGGCTCTGTCACGAACCTCAAGCTGGAGGGTATCGGTCCCGGGGAGCACATGGTAGGGCTGACCCTTGAGGGGTACCAGGACTTCCAGGCGAACGTGACTGTCATCGCCGGAGAGACTGCGGTGATCCAGGCAACACTCGCGCCCCTAACCGTTGAAGCAAACTTTACTTCAAACGAGACATTTGGACTGGCCCCGATGACTGTTCTGTTCACCGATTCCTCGACAGGCCAGGGGCTCTACTACCAGTGGGACTTCGGTGACGGGACGGCAAACTCGACCGAGCAGAATCCGGTCCATACCTACATCGTGGGAGGCACGTATGACGTTGCGCTCACCGTGAGCAACAATGCCGGTTCAAGCACGCTCATGAAAGAAGGATATATCACTGCCATGGAGCCAATTCCCCCCGTCGGCGGCGAGAAGGCGTACTACATGATCCATTCGAACGTCGATGGGGCAGAAGTATACTTTAATGGCGATTGGTACGAAGGGACGATTGAGAATGGGACCCTGCTCGTCCAGACCTGCACCTCCTGCACGCCAGTATGGTCGTATACGATAAAGAAGTGCGGGTACTTCCCCCTGACCCAGGAGAATCACGAGTTCCCGGGCAAAGATGAGACCATCCACCTCTATGCAAACCTCACCGCCCCGAAAGAACCGCTGATTGCAGATTTTTCAGCGAATGTGACGGAAGCTTCCGCCCCTCCGCTGACCGTCCTGTTTACGAGTTCGCATATTGGCGTTGCAGGATCCTGGAACTGGAGTTTCGGTGACGGGACGTATTCTGAAGAGGAAGATCCGGTCCACACCTACACAGCGCTCGGGAACTACACGGTCAGTCTCACGCTCTTCAACAGCGCCTGCCAGAACAACACAATGGAGAAGGTCCATTTTATCAGGATCCGCGAGAGACCCCCCTTCTTTGCTGACTTTTCGGTGAATCCCGGATTTGGTCCCGCACCCATGACAGTCCGGTGCACCGACATGTCGACAGGAGATCCCACAAGGATCGTGTATGACTTCGGTGACGGTTTCAAAACAATGGGACGTGATGCGACTCATACCTACCGGTCACCGGGGACATATACCCTTACCCAGACTATCGCGAAATTCGATGCGGTGACGCGTTCCACCGAAAAGAGCACAGCCACGAGGCAGGTGGAGGTCATCAAGGTCATCCCGGTAGGTCCGTTTGCAGCATTTTCTGCGTCGCCTGTGACCGGATCAGCCCCGCTCACGGTCACCTTCAAGGACGAATCGCTCGGCCAGGCGGCGTTCTTTATCTATGACACCGGAGACAATTTCCGGGCAATTGGCCGGGAAGTCACGTATACGTACCGGAATCCAGGGACATACACGGTGAGCCTCAAGGTGATGAAGATCGATACGAGAACAGGAAGGATACAGAGCGATATTGAGATCAAAGAGGACCTGATCACCGTCACTGCAGGACAGGAGCCTGCATTTCCTGCCATTTGAGGGAGAAACAGAGAATTTTTTTCCTTTTTATTGAAGATTTCCCTCCCTTCAATACCAGGTATTTTCCTGAGAATACAACGAAATCCGCTTGTTCGGAAAGAGCATCCAACCGTGTCCGGATCCGGATGGCATTTCACTAAAAATAGGGATCAGATCCATTCAAGATTGGTATCGGTGAGAAATCCTCCGGCATTCCCGGTGTTGGGGGTGCCAGAGGGTTCAATGAGCATCACGGTGCACACGGTATCGCAAATCGGCTTATGTTCAACACCACGGGGAATCACGGTCATCTCCCCTTCATGAAGGTGAAGGATCCTGTCCTGGAGGGCTATCTTCATCTGTCCCTCGATCACCAGGAACACCTCATCGGTCTCATCGTGTCTGTGCCAGATGAACTCGCGCTTTGCTTTGACGAGTTTGAAGTCAATATTGTTCATCCTGGCGATGAGATTATAGGCATGCAGGTCATGGATACGATCCGCTTTCTCCTTAAGGTTGACAACGCGTATCTCCATTTCTCCTCAACCCAGTGATATCCGCATCACATACTGGCCTTCCTTCACATCATGGTGCCGCAAGGAAAGAGCGGTATCAACGCATTTACCATTTTCCTTCTCTTTTGTCTTCTGGAAACCACTCCTCATCGTTCCCGCATGGGATATTGGGCACTTCGTTGAACACCAGTGTCAATGAATGTATGAAGCCTTCATCCCAGAAGACTGATATACTGTCGGAGCGATGCCTCTGCGTAAGGAGATCATGAAGACATGGTGAACACATTACCCCTTGAACAATACCGGAAAAGGTTCGATACAGACACGATTGAGTGCAGGACCACGAAGGAATTGGAACCCTTGAGAGAGATCGTCGGCCAGAAGAGGGCCCTTTCTGCACTCATGTTCGGGCTGAATATCGATGAGAAAGGATTTAATGTCTTCGTCTCCGGCATGCATGGCACAGGGAGACTCTCAGCGGTCTGTAAATTTATCCAGAAACTCGCGAAGACCAAACCCCCGGGAAATGACTGGATTTATGTCAACTCCTTTGACAATCCCTACCAGCCCAACGCCATCCGTCTGCCCAATGGGATGGGAAAACAATTCAAGGAGGATATGGCTGCCTTCATCAGGGAGGCAAAGAGGTTCATTCCGATGGTTTTTGAGAGTGAGGACTATGCCAGCCGTCATGATGCCGCAATCCGCGAGATAGAGAATGAGAAGGCACAATCACTGCTCCATATGGATGAGGTCGCAAAGGAGAAGGGCTTTCTCGTGCAGCCTGGCCCGCAGGGGCTGCTCACCATTCCCCTGCAGGAGAGCGGTGAACCATACCAGCAGGAGGAATTTATCAAGCTCCCCCCTGAAGTTCAGATGCAGTACCAGAAACGAAAAGAAGAGCTCCTCGTCGAACTCCGTAACACTTTCAGGCAGATGCGGGATCTTGACAAGAAAGGGGGTGAAGCCATCGAGGAACTGAATCGTGATGTGGTCCTGAATGCAATCGGTCACAGGATTGCATCTCTCAAAGACACCTACGAGCATGTCGAGGAGATCAACGACTACATAGACTCGGTCCAGAAGGATATCATCGAGCATATTCCCCAGTTCATGCCGGAACCCCCGCAACCGTCGCAGCCATCACAGGTGCAGACCCTGCCGAATCCAGAACTTCTGTTCCGGAAGTACGAGATCAACGTAATCGTCGATAACTCTGGAAATGATGGTGCACCGGTCATTTTTGATCAGAATCCGTCGTACCTGAACCTCTTTGGCAAGATCGAGAAAGAGCTCCAGTACGGTGTGGTGACCACCGATTTCACCATGATCCGGCCAGGTTCAATCCACAGGGCGAACGCCGGATTCCTTGTCTTGATGGCCGAAGATCTTTTCAGGAATGCCATGTCCTGGGAAGAGCTCAAGACCACGCTCAAGACCGGCAAGATAATCGTGGAGGAACCCGCTGAACGGATGGGTTTCATATCCACCAAGGGAATCAAGCCCGAGCCCATCCCACTCTTCCTCAAAGTGATCATTATCGGAACCCCTGAGATCAACCAGATCCTCTATACCATGGACCCGGACTTCCAGGAACTCTTCAAGGTCAGGGCGGATTTTGACACCACCATGGAACGCACTGACGAAAATGTCCGTAACTATGCATCTTTCATCTGCGGACTCTGTGAAGAAAACAACTACCGGCACATGGACAAGTCTGCGGTTGCCAAAATCATTGAGTTCGGTTCACGTCTTGCAGAAGACCAGGGCAAGCTCACCACCCGGTTCTCGACCATCGCCGACATCATCGCGGAAGCCAGTTACTATGCCAAACAGGACAACGCCGATTTTATCATGGACAGGCATGTCAAAAAAGCCCTCGATGAGAGAATCTACCGTTCAAACCTGATCCAGGAAAAGATCCAGGAGTACATCACGAAAGGGATCTTCCTGATAGACATTGAGGGAAAGAAAGCAGGGCAGGTGAACGGCCTTGCGGTGATCGGTCTCGGGGATATCGCCTTCGGGCGCCCGGACCGGGTCACTGCGAGCATCGGTATCGGGCGTGGTGGTATCATCGATATCGAGCGGGAGGCTGCCATGGGAGGCCCGATCCACACCAAGGGTGTCCTCATCCTCTCCGGGTTCCTGAACGAGCGATACGCCCGCGACAAGCCCCTCGCACTCTCGGCAAGGCTGGTCTTTGAACAGAGCTACCAGGGTGTCGAGGGCGACAGCGCCTCGAGCACCGAGCTCTATGCTCTCCTCTCCGCCATATCAGGTATTCCCATTAACCAGGCGATCGCGGTCACCGGATCTGTGAACCAGAAAGGGGAGGTGCAGGCAATCGGCGGAGTCAACGAGAAGATAGAAGGATATTATGAGGTGTGCAGGGCAAAGGGGCTGACCGGTGAACAGGGAGTCATGATCCCGACAAGCAACATCCAGAACCTGATGCTTAAGGATGAGATCATCGACGCTGCACGAGCAGGAAAATTCACCATTTACCCGGTCAGCACCATCGATGAGGGGATAGAAGTGCTCACGGGAATGAAGGCCGGGAAACGGAAGGAGGATGGATCCTTCGAGGAGGGTTCTGTCAATTCCCTGGTGGATCTGCGCCTCCGGGAAATGGCGGAGACCATGAGGGAATACCATTCAACGGCCTGACCCCCCAATCCTTCCCTCTTTCTTCGGGAAATGGATGATTCCCATCGAAAATAACCATTCACCATGGGATAAGGAGATTTTTCAAATATTCACGGAGGATGAGATTTCTTGGGGATTTTGTGCTGTCAGGGGAGTGAGGTGATTTTTCTCCGATTTTTTACTAAAATTTTTAGTAGAACGGATTATTATTAATCAGTATACCATATCTCGGAAAAAGAATACATGGGAAAAATGGGGATCAGACTATGCTCTTCATGATCACATTCCAATGGGAATCAGAACCTAACGGTACAGTCCTGTGGGTTCACACGAATAACGCAAATCATACTGCGATGAATCCCATCCATGATCGGATCGATGAACATGTAACATAGGATTCCCTCACACCAGGGAGCAAACAGCGTTTCCAATCGGGAGAATCATGTCCAATTTTCACTCCGGTATACTCGATCACCCCGAGTGTACGCTGATCCGGGTCGATACACTTCTCCGTCTCCTTCAGGAGATTCCCGAAGATTATTTCATCGAGTCAAATCCGGTCACCAGGAATCTCGTCCTTTTCAGAAAAGACGGAGATATATACGAACAGAGGGGTTGGATTGATTTGATGAAGGAAGAACTCCACCTTGCAGATGAGGAAATGTAACACGAATCATCCGGGACACAAATAGCCCAGAGTGATCTTTAAACCCATTTCTTTCTCATAAGTATGTATGAAGAAGATCACGATCGGTCCGATGCCCTACATGAGTGCTATGCCTACCGTTCTCGTGGGTGCAATGGTGAAGGGTAAACCCAATTACATGGTCGCTGCCTGGGCGACCGTCGCCTGTATGGCGCCACCCATGGTCTGCGTTGCCATCAACAAGGGGCGGTATACCTGGAAGGGGATTGAGGAGCACAAAACCTTCTCCCTGAACGTGCCATCTGTTGCCCAGATGATCGAGACCGACCACTGTGGTATAGTTTCAGGATCACACGAGGACAAGTCACAGGTATTCCACTCGGCATATGGAACACTGGAGACTGCACCACTTGCGGAGGAGTGCCCGGTCAATATTGAATGCAGGCTCTTCCAGGCAGTAGACTGCGGGAGCCACATGCTGGTGATCGGCGAGGTGGCTGAGACCCATGCGGACCCGTCGTGCATCAAGGACGGAAGGCCTGATATTGAGAAAATCCAACCGATCATCTATGCCCAGGCGACCTATTATGGCGTGGGGAACGAAGTCGGAAAGGCATTTTCTGTGGGCAGGAAGTATCAGAAAAAGTGAGGGGTCCTGAGACACCCTGTTCGGGAACCTTTGGGCTGGAACGCGCTCGATTTCCTTGTCATGGACCAGTCTCCTCGGGACCGGTGAATCCCTTTTTTCTCCCTATTTCCTGGCTGCGAACAGGTCTCGACTTCGGACAACCTGCCTGAGTTGACGAAGGGAGAGCCGGGGGTCCTCTCGCCCAACTGCTCCAGGGAATAGATCTTTAGGATCGGGGTATACGTGATTATGTTCTCCTTCCCCTCCGGGGGGCCTCATTCACATGTCAGGTATTCCGGCACACAGTCTGCAATTTTTCACGGATTCTTTTCCAAAGACCCGATCCATCAAACACAACACATATCCCTATACACATACCAGGAGAGGGTAAAAGCACTCACATGCTTGAATGAAAGGAAGGAACACGATGGTATCACTCACTGCGGAAATGAAAGAAGTATTTGCGAAGACAAAGCCCTATGCCATTGCCACGGCATCCAAACATGGAATTCCCAATGTTGCACCGATAGCAACGGTGCAGATTGTTGCTGATGACACACTCTGGATCGGTGACAATTACATGGTAAAAACGCTCGCAAATGTAAGGGAAAATCCCCATCTGGCACTCTATATATGGGATCCTGAAAAGAAGCGTTGTTTCCAGATCAAGGGGAGCGTGACGGTGAAAACCAGCGGCCCGGAGTATGAAAAGATCAAGGCGCAGATAAAAGCAAAAGGCCCACATTACCCTGCAAAGGGACTATTGATCCTGAAAATCACGGAAATATTCGATTGTACTCCCGGACCACATGCCGGGAAAAAAGTTGAATAATTCCTGACAATTGGTCAATATAACTGCCTCCTTTTTTTGGATATTTCCTCTTATCATGGTGTAGAATGCCATGAGAAATGATCGGTAATTGCCTGCACGCCGTAATCATTGGGTGTGGCGGGTTGCAGGGTACCGCTTAGTGGACGAAAACAGAGGAGCGAGAGATGGGGGATCCCCCTCTCAAGAGATTGGCCCGTGGATGAACTATCTGGTCTGGGAGGATCTCCCGCATGGTGCTCCTCCCCGCTCACACGACCTTTATCGGAACATTTACCATCCCGTTGAGCTGGTCTTCCGGATCTCCCTGATTCCATCCTCTTCTCTCCCTGCCCTTCCGGACTGGAAAACCTGTCATCGGTCACATCAATTCCGGGAGACTTAATAAAGATAAAACCAACTGGTTAAGGGAAATTTTACTGGAGAGTATGTTCATGAAACTCAGCACTGCCCTGATTCTTACAGGTCTTGCCTGCATCCTTGTACTTGCTGCCGGGTGCACAAGTACCCCAAGCACGCCCGCTGTTACGACCACCATCCCAACCACCGCGGCAACCGCAGTTCCCACTACAGCTGCCCCGGTTCTGTCCTGGACAGGGACATGGAATACTACATGGGCCGAGGACGCAAACTGGTCTGTCGATGTCATTCGCATCACACAGACCGGCTCATCCGTGAAAGGGATTTACGAGGTCGGAAATGGCACAATCAGTGGAAACGTAACGGGAAATAGTCTTACCGGAGTCTGGTCCGAAGTTGATGGAGAAGATGCATACGAGGGTACATTCGAATTCGTGATGTCTGCCGACAAAAACTCGTTCACCGGCAAGTGGGCGAACACAGGTGAGGATCTCGCAAACTCAACATACCCCTGGAATGGTGTCCGGGTTTAACCGGGATACCTTCTCCTGCTTTTTCAAAATTAAAGACTATTCTTTTTTCTCTTTCTGCACCAACCACCAGGATGATATCAGCCACCCGTACCATTCTCATACTCATCCTAGTGATCACAGCACTCCTCGCTGCCGGATGCACCCCGCCGGAAACCAAAACGGGAGAAGATGCTCCCGGAGAACTGGGATATCATCCGGTTCCTCTGACCGGATCTCATTTTTAACGACTTTCGTGGGATTAATCCTTAAATCCCCTTCACCAGGTTCCTCTTCTGGATGACCTTCGCAGCCCAGATAAACAGGAGGATCACGGCGAATATGACGGCTATGTCAATCCAGGGAGGGTACACTGCATCGCCGTTCAGCGCCATGCGGAACAGGTCGACGAGATACGTCAGAGGGGAGAGCGAGGTGAGGAGAAAGAACGGTCCGCTCAGCTGGGAGAGCGGGATGAAGATCCCTGAGATAAAGATGAGCGGGAGGCGGACGAGGCTCGAGAGCATCATGATGTTCGATGGATTGTTGGTTGTCGGCGATGCCAGCAGAGTGCCCAGTGCCGCAAATGCCACCGACCCGATCACGAGCCCAATGAAGAGGAGCCCGGGGCTGAAGATGGGAATATGGAAGAGCAGGGTGCTGGCGGTGAACACGATCGTCGTGATCCCGATACCGAAGATCGCCCCTGCCAGGAGGTCTCCGACAATCACGCTCTCGAGGATAACAGGGAGCGAGATGAGCCGCTCGTAGGTCTTCTCGCGCTTCTCCCAGGGTGTGATCAGAGGGCCGACCGAAGACGATGTAAAAAAGAGCATCATCCCCAGGAATCCCGGGAAGAACGGGATGAGATCGAGGTCGCGGCCAATGAAGAACGTGAGGAACATGATCAGGGGAAAGAGCAGCCCGAAGACAACGACGGGTCCCTTGAAGTAATAGATCCGCATGTTCTTCTCGGCTACCACCACAATGCTCCGGAAAAAGGTCTTCCAGTCCATCAGGTCAGGCTCCCCCCGTCAGGTGGACAAATGCCTCTTCGAGCGTCGGGTTCGAGGTCGCAATGGAGACGATCATCAGGTGTTCCTGCTCTGCAATGTATGCGAGATATTTTACTGCTGCATCTGGATTCTCGGTGAAGATCCGCCACTTGTCCCCCCATGGTTCCACCCTTGTGATACCGGGTACTGAAAAGAGGCCGGCCTCAACTCCCTGGTCGAACGCAACCTCAACATACCGCGATGTATCGAAAGTCTTCTTGAGCCGTTCAGGGCTCTCCGTAGCGACGATCCTGCCCCTGTTGATGACGCTGATCATCGAGCAGAGCGCATTCGCCTCCTCGATATTATGAGTGGTGAGAAGGATGGTGCTCCCTTCCTGGTTCATCTCACGGATGGTATCGAGCACGAGCCGGCGGCTGTACACATCGAGCCCGGTGGTCGGCTCATCGAGGATGAGCACAGGCGGGGAATGGACAATCGCACACCCGATGCTGATCCGCTGTCGCATTCCTTTCGAGAATGTCCGGACAAAATCATCTTTCCGCTCGGAAAGGCCAAGCCTCTCCAGGATCTCCCCGGCACGCTTCTTTAAGACCGCTCTGTCCATCCCGTAAAACTTTCCGGAGATGATGAGGTTCTGTTCGGCGGAGAGATCGCTATAGACCGTGCTGTTCTCGGGAATGACCCCGAGTTTCAGCTTCGCGGTGAGCGGTTCTCTCTGCACATCGGTCCCGAGAATCTGCACGCTCCCGGCATCAGGGATCAGAACTCCCGTAATCATCCTGATGGTGGTGGTCTTTCCCGCCCCGTTCGGACCGAGGAACCCGTAAATGCTCCCTTCTGGGATGGTGATGCTGACATCATCGACTGCGAGGACCGGCCCGAATGACTTCCTGAGGTGCTCTGCAACAATTGCGTCCATCTCTTCGCTTCACCCAGTTTTCTCCTTGAACCTGATGAGTATATCCGTACAGGACATGGAACCCGGGAAAGACCGTCACAAAGGCTGCTCCCGGCTCTCACATTTTTTCCTTTTTCCCTTGCTGGATTCAGGACAGGATCGCGTGACCATTATTATCATTCCCGACCATACGTCTCTTAACCGCTGGAGCATACGATGAGGCGAACTTTCAGGGAAACACTCTACCTGCTGGCGATAGGACTGGCGGCGGTCGCTATCCTGTGGTTCATCCTCTCGCGGATTCGGATTGTGGTGTTTACGATGATCCCCTGGTGGGGCCTCGGGCTAATGATCCTCATCCCCATCATCGTCATTATCCTCGTTATAGATCATTTCATTGATTGATGGTTCCAGGAATCAGATTCACACGTGAAATGGGAAATCCCAATATTTTCCATGCATGAGAACAGGTTCCTGTGTCCGGATTCCCCTTCACTATACAGGAACGCTCTCTTTGAGACGATCCTTCTTGCGGGAACCATCCTTCGCGGGCATTCCCGAAAAACTTCGCAATGAATAAGAGCGGGACGATGGAACCACACATACAGGCTGGTATCAAATGAAATCATCTGCCTTCATCCTTTGTATAGGAGTACTTCTGTGTGCTGCAATTCTTGCAGGATGCACGTCAACGAAAGCCCCGGAGAGCCCCGTGGTTACGACCACCCCCACCTCCGCTCTTCCTGCAGACATGATGTTTGTCAGCGAGGACTATCCCCCGCTCAATTATGTGGAGAACGGGACGATCAAAGGCATCTCCGTGGATATTCTACGGGGAGTTCTTCGCGAGATGGATGCCCCGGTCTCCTCCGACACGATTAGGGTACTACCCTGGTCAAAGGCCTACGAAACTGCGCTGTTGCGCAACAATACCGCCGTATTCGCCACAGTCCGCCTCCCTGAGAGGGAGCCCCTCTTCAAGTGGGCTGGGCCGCTCGACTCTGAAAGAAAAGTGATATTTTCACTCCGGGATAATCCCCCGGCAATCGCTTCACCTGCCGATCTGAACCACTACACAATCGGCGTCGTGAAAGACGACTCGGCACACCTCCAGCTCCTCGAACTCAGGGTGAACGCCTCAAAGATCTATGCCTATCCGACTGCCCCGAGCCTCATCTCCGCAGCACAGGAGAAGGCGATCGATCTCTGGTGCTATGGTGAGGCGGCGGGCAGGTACATGAGCAGGAAAGTAACGGGAGATCCCAACTATTTCGTGGTCGTATACTCACTCGAATCCCAGGATCACTATTTTGCATTCAACAGGAACACCTCCGACCAGTACGTCGCAGAGTTCCAGGAAGCCCTTGACACACTCCGCGACCAGCCGGATGACACAGGAATCACCGAGTACCAGAGAATCATGTACCATTACCTCGGCGTCTCCTGTGTCCAGAATCCTCCGGTCTCGAGGGAGCAGGTGACCGGGCTCGTGAACTTCACCGCTGATGAGCTGGAAAAAGACACTCCCGGCACAATTGCCCGGATCAATGCAGGGGAGCACCCATTCTGGGACCGTGAGAACAGGGCTCTCTATGTCTTTGTATACGACACAAATGTCACCATTGTCGCCGAAGCCGACAATCCCCGCCTGGTCGGAGCAGAGATGAAGGGAAAGACTGATGTTGCCGGCACTCCGTTCCGCGATCAGATAGTTGAGAAGGCGCTCGTCGGCGGGAGTGGATGGGTTGACTATATCTGGATGATTCCCGGAGAGAACGGGGTCTATTACAAGTCAGCGTATTGCCGGCTGGTCAGGGGGAGCGATGGAGTGGCATATATCGTAAGCAGCGGGATGTATACGCCGTGTGAAGCGGGAGCGTGAAGTCCCGGATCATTCCATTTTCATAGCCATATTCCCCTTTTCACTCAGATCTTACTCCTTCGTATATGCAGGATGCGAAGAAAAAAATAGGGGGTACATTGAGAAAAATGAGATTTTTTCTTCAACGCACGATCACGCGGCGGGAGGTTGTACTCTCACCAATAGAGTTTGTGACGGTGAGGGAGACCGAGTACGTCCCTGGCACCGTGAAGGTATTGACCGGGTTCCGGAGTGTTGATGTCTGTCCGTCACCAAAGTCCCACTGCCATCCGGTCGGGCTGTTGAAGGATCGGTCCGTGAACTGAACGCTCATCGGGGAGGATCCAAAGGTCTTGTTCATGGCGAAGAAGCTGACCGGAGACCGGGTTGCCGGTCCAGGCGGGATTGTGGGGGTAGTCGTCACGGAAGGCGTTGGCGTGGGATGCGGGGTGTAGGGGGGGAACACCCTTGTTGGTCTCACCCAGACATATGACGTGAACGAATCGCTCCCGCCACTGTTGAATGCCGTCAGCCTCGTGATATACCTCCCGGCAGTCGCATAGATGTGGGTCGGGTTCTGCTCGGAAGACGTGTTCCCGTCGCCGAAGTCCCACTGCCAGGCTGTCGGACTACCTGTCGAGCGGTCTGAGAACCTCACGGTAAGGGGGGCATATCCCATCATGGGAGCTGTGGAGAAGCGGGCATCAGGAGGTGTGCCTGATGGATCGACCTGGATATACCCAATCTTCGTGATTGACGCCTCACCTGCCTCATTTCCGGCAATAAGTGACACGGTATAGGTGCCCGGGAACGGATATGTATGAGAGATGCTGGATGTCACATTCTCCCAGGATGACGACCCGTCGCCAAAGTCCCAGAACCTGGTGGTGATGATCCCGGCAGAGGTGTCTGTGAACATGACAGAGAGCGGAGCATCGCCTGACACAGGTGTGGCTTCAAAGTCCGGAACGGGGGGAAGCGCCTGCGTGACATTGATGTAATAGGGCTTTGTGAGGGACCCTGACCCGTACACGCTGTTCACGGTCAGGGTGACGTTATAGAGGCCGGGATTCTCGTATGTGTGGTAAAGCCAGCTTCCGGTCCCGCTTGTCCCGTCACCAAAGTCCCAGATGAACTCGTCATAGTACCAGGCATAGGGAACGCTCTCCCAGAACTCTACCTCGAGAGGAGCGTTCCCCTCATGAGGGTATGCGTTGAAATCCACATCGGGCGGCGGGGGATTGACACGGACATAGTCCTCCTTCGTGATGGTATCGGTCTCATTTGTCCTGCTAACCGTGAGTGTGACCGAGTAATTCCCCGGGTCCGTGTAGGTCACGACAGGATTTTTCTCTGAGGAGAACTCGTTGCCATAATAGGGAACTGCCTCCTTGGTCCCGGCGTCCCGTATCGGGTAATAGGAGTCCTTCTCAAAGACCCACGACCATGCACCAGGATTTCCGGTCGAAGTATCGCTGAACTGGACTGATACGGGCACAGTACCACTGGTCACGTTGGAGGTAAAGTTCGCTTTGAGGGGGGCAACCGTCCCCACGATCACGTAGGCCATCCTGCTTACCGAACTCTCTCCCTCAATGTTGGTGACCGTGAGATTCACGGTGTAGGAGCCGCCCGAGAGGTACTCGTGCACAGGGTTCTTCTCAGTCGAGGTGGATCCGTCCCCAAAAGCCCATGAGTACGAGAGAGGCAGAGAGCCTGACGACTGATCAACGAAACTGACAGAGAGGGGGGCGTCTCCGCTCCTCGGGATGGCAGAGAAGTCTGCAATCGGGGGAAGGATCTCAGTCCATGCGGTGCTGGTCACCAGGGTCTCATTGATAAGCCCGGTCGTTCCGACAGTCTTTGTGCCGATGGTGTAGCTCCTTGATTGAGTAAGCCCCGTGGCAGTATAGGACTGTATTCCTTTTGCCACGTCCTCCTGGTATGCCCCGTCCAGGTACACCATCACGTGGGAGAAGTCAGATGTTGCCGGATCGGTCCAGTTCCAGGTTATCCTGTCCAGCTGGCTGGAGGTCGCATGGAGGTCGCTGACGCTTTCGGGAGGGATTTTGGGAGCGGAGCCGAAAGCATAGAGGTTACCATCCCTGCTCCCGATATACACGACACCATCTGCAATGGCAGGGCTGGAATATATTTCGTCCCCGGTCACAGAGCTCCAGAGGAGTGTTCCTGTTGCCGCGTCCAGGGCATACAGGTTGTTATCGTAACACCCGACATAGACGACATCGTTCGCGATTGCCGGGCTGGAATGAATCGCACCTCCGGTTTCGTAGGTCCAGATGAGGGTTCCCGTCTCTGCATCAAGAGCATAAAGGTTGTTATCATCGCTTCCGAAATAGACGACACCATGTGCGACTGCAGGGCTGGAGAACACAGCGTCGCCGGTTGTGTAATTCCAGAGGAGTGCTCCTGTTGCTGCGTCCAGGGCATAGACGTTCCTGTCAAAACTTCCGATATACACGACCCCGTCAGCGACCGCCGGACTGCAGTCGATGCTATCACCGGTCGTGTAATTCCAGAGCAGACCTCCGGTTATGGCATCCAGGGCATAGACGTTCCTGTCAAAACTTCCGATATACACGACTCCGTCAGCGACCGCCGGGCTGGAATACACATAGTCCCCTGTCGTGTAGTTCCAGAGCTGGCCTCCGGTTATGGCATCCAGGGCATAGATATTCCCATCACTGTTTCCAATATAGACGACTCCGTGTGCTACTGCAGGGCTGGAATAGGTATAGTCCCCCATCGTGTAATTCCAGATGTGCAATCCTGTTGCCGCATCAAGGGCATAGACATTCTTATCACAGCTTGCACCATAGAGGATCCCGTTCACGACCGCAGGGCTTGACTCCACCCAGTCTCCTGTTGGATAATCCCAGAGAAGATTGCCGGTTCCTGCATCGAGTGCGTAGGTGTTGTTGTCATAACTCCCGAAATAGACGACACCATCTGCCACCGTGGCGGTTGACTCCACTTCGTTCCCGGTGGTAAAGTTCCAGAGAAGCGTCCCGTCCGGCCTTGTCCCGCCGTCATCATAGACACCGGAATTCTCAAGGTCTGATCGGAACTTCCAACCCTTGGAAGCCGGGATCGTCCATGCTGTGTCGGTCACCATGGTCTGGTTGATCTTTCCGTTCTTACCAACGGTCTTGATACCGAGGGTATAGGCTGTCTCCGGATCAAGCCCGGTGGCAGTGTAGGTCTCGGTCCCCTTCAGCACAATCTTCCGAAATCCCCCGTCCACGTACACAAGGACATGGGAGAGGTCATCAGATGCAGGATCCGTCCACGTCCAAGTGATAGAGTCCTTCTCGCTGGTAGTGCTGTGGAGATCGCTCACACTCGCCGGAGGTTTCATCTCGCCGGAGGATACCACCCAGACCTGGCAGCCTGTATAGGGATTTGCAGTTCCTACGACTATCCCCTCCGGGGTTGTGAGCATCGTCCGGAACCCGTAGTTGTTCGGATCCCCAAATCCGTTCAGGTCGACTGGAACCCAGTGTTCTCCGTCAGGGCTCGTCCAGAGGTCTGCTCCCCCAAAGTTATTTGCCAGGATCTTGACCAGGGAGATAATGTAGGATCTGTCCATATTCCACTCATGCATATTGGATATCTCCATGAGTCCCATCAGGAAGGCCCCTGTCTCCTGGTGCCATCCGTCCTCTTCCGGGGGATCTTGTGAAGTGATTGCCGCCATGAGAATCTCGTATCCCCCGGGGACTTCGTCGATAAACCGGGCAATGGAGAAGATGTCGTAACTCCCGAGATAGAGGTTCCCGTTGTACTCCTCGAAGGACCATGCGTAAAGGTTGAAGGGATTGGCATACCCTGACGGCCAGCCGCTCACAGGGGGATCGCGGGGGTCGGTCGGGATCTTTGGTTCCTCGTCACCGACGACCAGTTCCCACGTGTCTCCGGTATCTACCCGTATCACGTCGAATCCTTTGACACCCTCGGTACCGGTCGCAAACGGGAGGTTCATCGACCCAACATAGAGATCGCCGTTGTACTCCCGGATCGTACCTCCAAGGACATTCCAGGCATCCCCGGCTCCCCCGTAGACCACTCTTACCCAGTCACCGGGTCCAGAAGGTTCCGCGGTCGTGCTCCTCCATACCTCAAACCCGTTCGTCTCTGATGGGCCGATGGGATTTCCGGTCCCCGCATACAGGTGTCCGTTGAAGCTTCTCAAGGAAGCCGTCTGGAAGTCTGCAACCTTCACCCAGGTGTCCGTGGTGGCGGAGGGAGATGACGATGCGAAGATCCCGTCGCCGGTTCCCACGTAAAGCGTTCCATTGTGCGATGTGATTGCCCTCGTGTCCCTGCTTGGAATGCTGTCCGTGTTCACCTTTTCCCACGTCGTTCCATCAGTCGATCGTAGAAGGAGAGTCCGCCCGAATCCAAATCCGACACCTGCATAGATTGCCTCTGCCCCGTTGGAATCAGTAAAGGTGGTCATGGCACGGTACCCGATCCCCTCCGGGTAGGTATATCCGTTTGCAGGATTGACGAACGTGGATGCCTGATGCACCTTGGTCCAGAATCCCTCGTGGTACTTCCAGATCTCGCCCCTCATATCGTCCGACCATAAAACTGTCTCCTCCTGCGAAGGAAGTGTGTGGTTGGGGAGGACGAGCGGTGGTGGAGGCGACCCAGCCGGAGTCGTCAGGAAGGAGAGCGTCCAGTTTTCAGGGAATGCTCCCTCCGCTTTCATTGCCTGGGCCACAAAATAGGGAATGTTCCGCCCGGTTCCCACATACAGGTCCCCGCCGAACTCGGCAACGGACCATGCATAATTGTTCATCGGGTCCCCAAATCCTCCATCACTGATCTTTTGAAGCCTGGTGAGCGCTGATGCATCTTCCTCCGCAGAAGCGAATCCGACCAGGAGTATGACAATGATGACGAGTGCCAGGAACCAGATTCCCGTTATTACTCTCGCATTATCATGGTGTTTCATAGGTGCCCCCCTTCCGGTCAAGGGTGGCGAGGGTATGGAGAAATTCAGGGGCCCGGGCAGTGCGTCTATTGCTGGATTTGTGAGAGCGGGATACCCGGATTGATTCGATGTATAGGTTCACCAGGATTTACACTGAATTCCAGCCACATGGCTCTCAAATCGTATACTCTCCCGGATTTTTCGGGAGCGAATCTCTGCCATGGATCCCTGGTAACCAGGATCTCAGTCTTCGTCTTTGGTACCTCTTGCCTGCCCCTGATTCGTTCCGTGCCACCTTGACCGAAAACAGGTAAATTGTACTCTCCTTATGCCAGTATATAAAACTTTTTGTGCTCCAAGGGCTATATGCCCGTAAAATGCCACAAGGCTCCTCTTCCACGGTGTTTTTTCAAAAATCTCACGGGAGATTCGAGCCACTGACGGTAAAAAAATGCACATGTCATCCTGACCGGTGCCCGACCCGAAGCACCCTGTAAAGGTATGCATCAATATACGGGGCGAGGATTGCTCCAAGGAAAATCACGACTGTTTTCCACGAAAGGTTGAATGCAATGATCACATCCTGGATAATGATGAGCATAATCGCTATCACTCCAAGAATTATTGCGAGAGTCTGTGAGAGGACGGAGGGTTCATCAGGGCGAATTATGAAGAAGAAGACGAGGAAGAGAACGATAACAACCATCACGTACGCCAGCGGCTTGATCATTTCAGGTACCATATACCTCTGGGTAATCGTGAACAAATTGACAATAGCGATGAACACGATGAGGATGATCCACTGAACAGGGGTGAGGTGGTACCATTTCATGGAGATCAAATTGGCCGTTTCAATAATAATGCCTCTTCGCTGTGTTATGGGGGGAAATGAATTGAGGTCGTTCTCTCCCTATCAATCCAGTCACTTAACCGCCGCCGAGGCCCCCCTTCGGGGGTGGCGGCGTGCATCGCATAAGTGGATGTGGGGTTGGAAAGCCCCCATAAAATGGAGAGGGTTCGTTAATATGTCAAAATGGTGAATATTTCCAAAGATCCTGTCAGTCAATGATTTTTTTTCTATTGGATCTCTTCCCTGAAGCATCGGAAAATATTCAGCGAATGATCTTTTTCAGTTCCTCTATCGTGAGCATAGGATCTGCCTTATGGATCATACGGTGGCAGTTCTGGCAGATGGGAACACACCCATTCTCCTGGTCCCTCCCTCCTTTCAATACAGGGTCCGGGCAGTGGATCTCGATAGATCCCTCGCCATATGTTCCGTACTTTTCCGCAAAACAAAATCCGCATACGGCGCAGTTCGTGCCATGACTCCTGATGGTCCGGATCCTTATCAGCGGATCCTGTTCTTTGCAGGTATCACTGGATCTTCCTTTAGAACCGAAAGAGGATCCGGCTGCGATCAGATCACCTGTTCCTTCAGGAACCACATCAAGGGGATACAGGATGAACCGTGTCAGATCCCCGATGAATTGCCCCGCTGTGTGGGTGTGGTATGAGAACCTGCCAACGTACCGGAACCCGGGATCACGTTTTTTTCTCCTGTACAGCACCACAATCTCATTTCCCTCGCTCTCGTGGTTGGTGATCAGCCCGCCAATCTTTCCTTTAAATTGACCTTCAAGCTGGAGAACCTGCCCGTCAAAATGGGTGCGGAAGGAGATCCCATCCGGGCTTCTCTCCTCGGTTAAAAAGAGCCACACGGAAGAAGTATCCTTCGGTATATGGATTCCATTCCTGATGTTGGCATCGGTGATCTGGAATGTATCTTTCAATTCCTCCCGGGAATAGATTTTCAGTAATTCAAGGGAACGGGAAGACCGTTTTTCCTCTTCGAAGAAGAGCAGGAACTTTGACGGTGACCGGGTTTTTTTGATCTTCATCTCTGGAGCCGTATCGTCGGATTCTGCATGGGTCTTGAAGAACACCGTCCATGCAGGGAACCGATCCTGGATAAGGTTCTGGAGATCGCTCTTCCAGACAAGGCGGGTCCTCGGATTCTTTTCGATCAGCATTTCGAAATACGCCAGGTATTCGATGACTCCATGAGTGAGGATGACCTGCCTCTTCTCCCCGACCACCATGGTTTCAAGGTTGAAAAAAGGGCGGATTCCGACGGGGATTGCCATCTCGTGATGGATGAACGAGGACCGGTCCATCCTCTTGACTGCAACATTATCAGAAAGGATTCTCCAGGAATGCGACTCACGCAGGATTGCCGGATCGGCATCCTCGTCCCGGCGTTGTTCAGCACCCCGCGATCGGCCGTGAGTACTCATAAAAGCACCAGCATTGATGATACGAAATCCGGACCGATAAAAGTTGTTTTCTATTTTGGTTCCACGTTTGTATATTGTGGAATCCTGCTATCATTCTCCCGGGTTACGCCTCACTACGGGAGATATCCTAGTGAATGATTGTGCCATGTCAGCATATCTGGTTGGTATTCACTCCAAAAACAACCGTGAACAATGCTCATATGATCAGGTACTGTAAGGGAATTCCTGGCCTTTTCACTTTCACTCCTCACCCGGCCTGAGCTCAAAGGATCTCCGGATCCTTCTCACATCATCTCAACTCCGGGCAACCATGCAGTTGAAAAACACCGGGAACGGGAGATGTTCACATGCTGACAAGTATCCGGGTGAAATGTCACCGTTGCGGATGGGAGTGGACCTACATGGGTTCAAAGCTGGCCCTTCTCGGAACATCCAGGAGACCCGTGCGGGTAAAATGTTCAAAGTGTTCGTCGAGCATCAGGATAGACATAGAGGAATGATGAGGTGATCTCCCGTCTCTTGCTCCAGGTGCAGGGAGGGGTGAGCGCCCCTATCCGCCATGGTTCTCTTTGTGCCAGACGCAATACATGGATCATAAAGGAAAAAACGGTAGACCTCATACCTTATCCTCTATGAACAATGTAGGCTATCTCCCACTTCTGATCATAGTCCTTGCCATTATCCTCGGATCAGGTTGCCTGCAGGAGCAGAAATCCGTCGAGACTTCCCTCACCAATCACGAGGCCATGCTCGAGAGGCTCGGGAACGTGACGAACTCCATCCAGGATTCCCTCCATGCGCTTGATTCCACGATGTCCGGTACAGCGACCGCACTCGTGACGACCGGACTCTCCGGCCCTGATGCTGATGCACTCCTCTTCCAGGCAGTAGCCTCAAACCCTTCAATTATCAACGTCATCACATATGATCCGAATGGCATCGTGCTTGCGGCCATGCCTGATACCGCAAAGGTGATAATCGGGAAGGACCTCTCCGGATTCGAGATCGTCAGACACACCCTTGCCATACAAAAACCTGTCATGAGCGATCTCATCGAACTCGCCGAGGGTGGAGAAGGGGCGGTGCTCGTTCACCCGGTTTTTTCTCCTGAAGGGACGTTCAATGGAGTCGTGAGCATGGCGTTCTCACCGTATGCTCTGGTAAGGCCTATTGCGGAGGCCGAGACGGACAGGACCCCCTATGCCTGGATGGTTGCACAGACAGACGGCCGGATACTCTACGATCCTGACCCGCGGGAAGTGGGAAAGGAAACCTTCAACGAGACCCTCTTCGCGGAATTCCCAGAGATAATCGAGCTTGCCCGCCTCTATTCTGTGAACCGGACGGGGTATGATACGTACTCGTTTTACAGCACAGGGTCCGGGAGCATTGTCTCGAAGGAGACCTTCTGGGACACAGTCGGACTTCATGGAACAGAATGGAGGGTTCTCGTCATCTCAGAGGTATAAGAAGACCACTCCCCACGTTTTTTGGCGCGCAGTAACCCTGGAGGAATCGGTTTTTCAATTTCTTATCAATCCGTCCTTATTTGAAGTGGAGATGGTCTATTGATCGTTCCAACGAATGCCCACGGGGTCTGTGTGCAGATACTCTGTTCGGAAGTTCTGAATCGATGGAACAGACAATCCATCAAGGATTTTTCACGGATGGTCTTCAGGTCGGCATAGTTGATACCAACCAACATATTTTATATGACGGTGCGATACTTCATTCAGGTGTACCGAGAAGCGCTCCGTCATTCAAAGCCTGGAGTTCTGCCTATAATAATGCCACCTTGATTGTATAGTGCTTTTTCAGGCCGGCGCCGCCCGCTGAACGGTGCACCTCTTTCTTCATTTCACTCTTCCATACTGCGATTGGCATATATGCATGTGTTTTTTAGCCTTTTTTGCCCCTTGCCCGCCTGTAGTATCGGAATCGCAAATCGGGGTTAGTATTGGCATGGATATGAGTGGAAGTAAGAATAATCATATCACATGATAAAATCCATTTTCTATCCTGTTTTTCTCCTTCACTTGGGGTGTTTCAAAAAAAGGCAGATGAGCCTTGAGCCAGATTTCCATGAACCACATTCTCGGAAAAAATCTTTTCTTGATTTGGAGGCAACATTTGGATGATTTTTTTACAGGAATAGCGAAAATGGGTGTTCTCTGGATATTCTCAGTTTTCCGATCCTTTCAGGGCAGGGAATGAACCGGGGAATCCTTCCCGATACCGATCATCATCATGTCCTTGCCGATGATCAACCTGCCGGAGAAGTTTGCCTTCGCCTGCTCCAGGTGGGAATCAGGAGTGTTCCCGGGTACGATATGGTTGAGTACCAGCGTGTCAACACTGCAATTTGTTGCGACCGAACCTACTGCATCGATCGTCGTATGGGCGGTCAACAGGTGCGTCTTTAATGCATACGCAGGGGATGTCTCATTGGGGAAACCCATCCTCTCATCGATCCACGCTCTGTCGATGACTTCATGCACCAGGATATCAGCCCCTTCTGAAAGCTTCTCAAGGTTGCCCCGGGTGTCCGGTCCGGTATCGCCGGAGAAAACCACTGATCCGTCGCTCATATCGAACCGGTAGGCGAACGCCGGAAACACCTGGTGATGGTCCACGAGGATTGCGGTCACCACCACGTTCCCATCCCTGTATACCTCAAACGGATCCATCGCAGCGCATGTTGTGGAGTTGGCAAGATCCACATCGGGAACCGGGAAGTAGATGTCTCCCTGCTGATTGCCTCCAATCTCCCTGATCTCGATAAGTTTCGTGAAATCGCGGTATGCATTGTCCAGCGTCATATCATTGATCGTCTGGGCAAAGGCCTGCCAGGTAAGGTTCGTCATCTGCCTTGTTCCAGGTGTCGGGGTGACCTGCGAGGGATCCGCACTGTCAGTATAGATGATGGTGCCCTTCCGGTCGATGTAGTAGGACTTATCGATCTCGAGGGCTCCCCTGTCTGCAGGCCCGATGACCACAAGGGGTACAATGGTGACATTCCCTGTCACGGGATCTGTCCTTGTCCCGAGTCCGGTCCCGGGACCTATCAGGAGCAGAGAGGGATAATCAGCAATATGATCCTGGTGGAGGTGGGTGAAGAAGAGCGCTCTCGCATTCTCAAGGAACGTGGATGTGCCGGAATCGCTCGTTTTTGAATTGAATGCCTGAGCAAGCTTCGACGTGGAGCCCTGCCCGAGGTCAATAATATAGAGTGTATCCCCGACCAGGAGAGCTGAAGAAGAACTCGCACTGTCCACTCCGGGATACCAGGTCACCCCTCCAGTAGTCCCAAGGAGGACGAGTTTTGTCCCGGAATCATCATCCCAAGGGGGATTGACCGGGATGCCTGCCTGGAGATCCCGCATCCTTGATGGGACCTTTATCCTATTCTCTTCATCGATCGAGTTCGTGATCATCTCCCCTGCAGAACCAACTGCGAGAAGAGCAATAAAAAAACACGCAAGCATGATAATGGGAAATTTCATACTTCACCTGTCACCCTATATGAATGTAGATCTCCACAGGAGGGAGTTAATGATTTCTTAAATGATCTGCGGATACCCGCGTATCATGAGGTTCACCGGTCCGGATCAGAGGGATTCCCCGGCAAGAGGTAGTGTATTAAATACGACTATCCATGAAGTGTAATGCAATGAACATCACGGAAAAGAAGTATCCCACGATTGCATGCTGTGGCCTTGATTGCGGGTTATGTCCGCGATACTTCACCATGGGAACTTCCCGTTGTCCCGGATGTGCAGGGCCTGATTTCTTCAACAAGCATCCATCCTGTTCTTTCATAACATGCTGCGTGAAGCAGAAGCATCTGGAAACATGCGGTGAATGTTCCGAGTTCCCCTGTAAGAAATTCAAGAGCGAGGATGAGTACCAGCAGGTCAAACCCTCATCATCCTACCCCCCTTACAGGAAAATCATGTCCAATTTGCGTTTTATCAGGGAACATGGAGTTCAGAAATACCTGGAACAACAGACAAGAAGGAGGGGATTGCTTGAAACTATGATCCAGAATTTTGATGACGGGAGGTCAAAGAGTTATTTCTGCAGGACAGCAGCCCTGCGTGATATTCACGACCTCGAAAAAGCACTGGATGAAGCAACCGATGCTATTGCAGGTGCCCAAATCGGGGATCGAAAAATGAAAGCAGATACACTGAAAAAAATCCTGAAGACTAGTGATTCATGATCCTATGAAACCCGGTAAGTATGTCCTTGATCTCCTTGACGACACCCAAGAGAATGGAAAGACGATCCTTCTGCTCCGCCACTCAAAGAGGGATTCATTCCAGGGAGTCCCCGAGCACATCCGTCCCACGGTTGAGATCACCCCCGAAGGGGTCGGGATGGCAATTGAATTCGGGAAAGCGTTGAACACCGTGGTTCCCGGGAGGCGCCTCTTTCTCGGGCATACCATAGCACGCCGGTGCCGGATGACCGCAGAGTGCATCGCGGAAGGCTATTCCTCTGCACAACGTATCCAGATGGTGGAGTTCCACACGGAGATCGAGGAGCCGGTCGTCAATCTTTCACTGTTCGTGGCACTCAGGGAAGAAATCGGCTGGCAGCCACTCATGAAAAAATGGCTCTTGGGGGAGATTCCGCCGACAATCATGCAGGATCCCCTCCGGTATTCCGGGACCCTCATCAACCGGCTGCTCTCATTCCACCATATGAATGATGGAGATATGTTTGCAGTCATTGCTCACGACATCACCCTGTTCCCAATCGTGTACAGCATGTTTGGAAAGCCTGTCACGACGATAGACTTTCTCAACGGCGTGGTGATCTCCGCAAATAGCAATTCGGCTGAGATCATGTTTGCCGATGCTGGCTGTTCATTGAGAACAGTTTTGTAGACCCCTGGCTCCCGATCGAAACGTGGGTTCCCAAAAAAAAATTGAACAATGTACCATTCAATCCTGTGCTGAATATCCAAATATCACTTGCATGCAGTATCCTGCATGCTACCATACCGGTCCTGGTGATCTCAACGAATTTTCATTCCCTCTGTTGTCCCATAACCACTCTTCCGCCTCATTTCCGTGTTCATCCTGATTCCCCCTGGGAATTCTCATTATGATTCCTTTATGGCAAGTTCCATGGGGAGATCCACGTTACCGTTCAACGTCGAGAATTCCAGGGATGACCTGAGAGATCTCCTCTACAATCCCGTTCTTGATCTCCGCTCTTCTGGATGATTCGGTATAATACTTCACCACCATCAGTATCTGGTGCTTGTCGAGATGAACGAAAACAGTCGGCTCTGTCCCGAACTCCGGCAGATATTTTCTGTCACTCATATGTTCGATCTCTCTGGCTGCCTTATCCTGGATTTCAACAGTATGCCTGCTGACGATATCGACGAGAAGTTCCCGCGTCTTCTGAATGTTGGCGGAAAAGGGAAGCGTGATCCGGATCTCATCGCCCCTGAAGGAGAGTTCCCGGCTCGTGTTGGTGATCGTCTCACGGAAGAGGATTCCGTTCGGAATCGTGGTGATCTGGCCGGTGGGATGGTCCCCTGATTCCTCATCGAGTTTCATCAGGGTGGTCCGGAATACCCCGATATCCATGACGGTCCCATATACTCCCTTAACCTGGATTCGATCCCCAATCCGGTATATCCTTGTCACCATCAGGATAAGACTCCCGACCATGTTCTGGATCAGGTCTCGGAGGGCTACAAATATGGCCCCCCAGATGATGCCAATCACAAGCACGATCTCCTTCGGGTCATCGACCCATACCATCAGCCCGAGCAGGAGTCCAAGCCCGATGAGGATTACAGAAAAAATCCTGACCGCGGTGAAACGGGATGCTTCATCAGGGATCCTCCTGACAATCGCGTATACCCCTATCGAATAGATGATCAGGATAAGAACAGCAACGACCAGCGTCGCAAAGATCTGTTCAAAAATGGTATTCACAAAAGGGCTCTTTATGATAATTGTCACATCAGGGGCAATACTCTCTGTTGCAAGGATCTCTGCAACGATCACTGCCCCAATCATCACACCGATAATGGCAAGAAGGAGCAGGAAATACCGCAATGGAAGGGCATATGACCGCATATTACGAGGGGTTTATCACACCCTGCCCTATGAATCTGCCTGTTTATTCCCGGTAATTTTTAGAGGTCACATTCCTGCACATACGCGAAGTCCGATATCGGGGCCTTTCGGGGTGCATCCAGAGAGGATTTTCGGGTAAAAATCCCCCTTAATGCAGGTATTTTTAAAAAAATGGAGTATCCCTGAGGATTCCCCCGCAATTCCCCTTGGGCCTACCTGATGGAAGTTACTTCCCTTTCACAGAATACTCTATTGCTCCCTTCGGGCAGACATCGGCACAGGTTGCACAGAGGATACAGTCAGCGTTCTCCATCTTCCCTCTCCGGACCATGCCGTGCACGTCAAGTCCCATCGGGCATCTCTTTGAACAGGTGTTGCAGTCGATGCAGAGATTCTCATCTGCGCTCAGCTGAAGAGCCGGCCAGCCCACGAAGTTCCGGATCTTTCGTCCGGCAACCATGATGCCTGCAATCGGGCAGAGGATATGGCAGAATCCCCTCCTGCCGGTGAGGAACGCAACAATGAAGATTCCCGAAAAGATCATCACGACTATCATGAGGACCTGCACGGATGAGATCGAGATGCCCTGTACCGTTCCGTACAAGGGATCAATACCCTTGATTCCCCCTGCTGCGAGGAATGCTCTTGCAATCGCGGCGATCCAGAGTACCGAAACCCCGTACTTGATCCAGTTGGGCCACCCCTCCTTCACAGTCTTCTTGATGAGAGGGGAACCGAGTTCCTGGCATGCACCCATCGGGCAGAGCCACCCGCACCAGATCCGCCCTGCAAAGAGGGAGAGGACAAAGAGGATGATATAGAGCAGGAATGCACCTGTGACGATCCCCTCAGATGCTCCCATCATGATGACAATCGGTGAGATATAGAAGATCGTGACAGGGATCAGGAGGAAGGTGATGATGAGAATCCACTTCCGGATCTTCAGGCGTTGCGATGAAGGGAGTTGGGATTGATCTGGTTCTGCCATGGGTTATCTCTTCTAGTGTATGGGATTTCCGGATGCTTATACCTCCCTCTTTACCGCCATTTTTTTAAACAATTCGTCCTTCCGGAACATATCCCCTAAAAAAGGATACAGGAAAAAAACCGTTGTTTGGATAAGCCCTGATATTCTAATCACCTGCTGATAATAATACACACCTTGGGCTTTCACAAGGAACTCGAAAAGATCCGGGAAAAAATTCTGTTACTCCTTCCTCCATCGCTTCAGGGTTGGCAGGATTGTCCCGCACATATCCCGTGCTTTCTTTTCCGTCATTCTCATCTGGACGCCAAATTTCACGTTTTTCTCGATTTTCTCACCAAGGGAAATCCCCTCATCAAGGAACTTACCTCCCTGGTAGCAGTGGAAACAATAGTCCTTACTCCTGCTTCCATCCAGTTCAGTCCCGTAATCCTTCTCACCTGAAAAAGGCATACCGCAGCTCTGGCACATCGGCCCCTTTGGAAATTCCATGTGTGTCCGTGGATGAAGCGATATGAAAAAGGTTCCCTGACCATCGTGAAAATGATTCAATCAATGCATTGAAACCCCTATCCTGTCGTTAGTCTTCTCCGAAGACCTCTACGGCAGAGAAGATACCGGGAATCCGGACTGGGAGAATCTCATCCCTGCCGGGATCATGAAGGGTTGGTTCTTACCTCTCATATGACACATAGCCGGATGCGTCCACCTGCAAGGGGCTCGTCAATACTATCCGGAGTGAATGGCAGTGCACCAGAAATGTTTTTTGTGACGACGGACGCTCGTACTCTATTACTTCCACGGGAGTGAAAAAACCTTGTCCCAGTCCGGGAAACTCAAGGGTTTCCAGCTCTTCCATGAAGGGACATTGAGCGATGCGGAGTAGTTGGTGGTGGATGGAGAGTTCCAGGTCTTCCATCCCGGGACTTCCAGGAACTCGGTGTAGTTTGTTGTCGTGGGAGAATACCACTGGGTGGGTACTTTGAGTGAGTCCGGATCACCGTTTCCGGATGGCGAATACCAACTTCTCCATGCAGGGACCTTGAAGGCAGTCGCTGTATCAGGGAAAAACATGGGTCTGTAATTGCTCGCCGCAACCACATTGAATGGAATGAGTATGAGCACAAGGATGAGAAGGAACATTTTTTTCATTGGTCGCACCTCGGATCATCTACCTCACCTTGTTCATCTGAATTCATCTATATAAAGAATTACCATAATTCATCCAGATCATATTCTGTACCAGCGGGTTAGTACAGGGGAATAAGTCCGGTCCAGGAGGGAATCAAAAGTGACGGGGAGGATTGAGAGAACATGCAGTTTCCGGTGGCATTGCACATTCAATCCCGGCTTCATCATTTATCCCGCGGGTTACGCCATAAGAAAACCATGAACTCCCCGCGGCAGGTTTTCATTCTCACACCCGGATTTCTCGACGTTTAGTTCTATAGCCCATGTTCATGTGGTCCGCAGTATCCCAAAGGTCCTGCTCATGAGAGTCCTGTCAAACCGCATGGCATGGCCAGCACGGTGTGTCATTGAAGAACCAATTGTCGATCGAACGTACTCGAATTGAGATACCCCCTGGTTCTGATCCGAAGGAACATACGTGAGGGACGCAAGAGATTTAGCCTCCTGCATGAGAACATCGAGTCCGGACACCTCCCCTGACGCTGCTGCCAGGAACAGCCCGGGTTCACCTGCTTCCCCCTTGAAAATCACTGGATTACCATATGGTTCTGATCCTATTGCACTACAGGGATTGATCAGAAGTCCGATGCCCCACACGAGAACAAGAATACCAGGCAATGCAATCTTTGGGTGGTTCATAGTCTCGGTTGCCTGTTCAATGCAACGGTATTTAAATACCCTTGATGGAGCGTGTTCAACTCATCATGTTCCGGATTCGTTCGTCTTAAAAGGACGTGAGGGAGTGCGAACTCTCATACTGGTTCTTTTTTAAGAGGGAGTGACGGGTCACGATGCGATACTCTGTTCAATCAGAAGCCCATGTCCCAGAGCTAAAGGGATGCTTTTCTCCTTTCAGGGTACATCACTCCATTCAGAACTGCACAGGATCATCTCTCTCATGTGTGAACGCGATGAAGCAGGATACCACAATCTCCCTTGAACTAGTCCAGGAGGTGAAAATCGGCGATCTCCTTCGTGATACTGAAAAGAGACGCTATGAGGCAAGCGGTGTGTTCCTGAGAGGTGGTGCTCTCCACGTTATCTTTGATGACAATTGCTGCCTCCTTCGCGCAAGACCAGACTGGCTCACCGATGGAGATGCTCCTTCCATGCTCGATCTGAAAGGAACCGCCACCGGGTATGAAGATCTCACGTATCACCCGTCTGCCAGCCGGTGGTATTGCCTGATCGAGGGGACCGAACGGAAAAAAGATCTCATTATGCCGCGTATCGATGTATTTGATGATACATTTGCATATATAAAGAGCGACTGGCTGGATTTTCCGCTCAGTGGGGGAAACAAGGGATTCGAGGGAGTCGCAATCCTGGAGCGTGGAGGAAAGGAGTACCTGCTCGGCCTGTGCGAAGGAAATGGCTGCAGGAGCGGTGAAACCGGAGCAACACCGGGAAAAGGCCGAATCCAGGTCTTTTATATGGAAAATGAGGGATGGGAGCATGCAGGAACCATAAAACTCCCAAAAACGGTCCAATTCGGGGATTACACCGGCCTCGATGTCCGGAACGGCACACTTTCGGTCATCTCGCAGGTGTCATCTGCGTTATGGTTCGGGCGCATCCGCGATGATCCTGATGGATGGGACACCCTGTTCGAGAACGATGGGCAGATACTCCTCTTTCCCCGTGATGAGAAAGGCCGGAAAATGTACTGCAACCTTGAAGGGATCTCCTGGTTTGGAGACGATATGATAGTTACCGTCTCAGATAAAGCAAAGGACGAACAGCCCGGACGCTGTTCCCGGAAAGACCAGTCAATCCACATATTCAGGGTTATGAGTGACGGATCTTCTACGAAGTAACACAAGGGTTCCCTGGGTGTTCCTGCGAACTCTTTTCACACAAGTTATGATGCAAAGCCCGTTCTCATCTCATAACATTTTTCCCTCTCCCCATTGAACCACTCTCTTGGATAGACCGGAATGATCCACCTCAAAATTCCACCCGAACAGGCTATCGCGCTTCTGGAGGAGCGAATCAATGCCATGAAAACGCTCTTGACCACCCAGGACAGTCCTGGGTATTACGACATAGTTGGCTGGATGTCAGGGACCTATTCTGCAATTGATCAAATCTATGACAGTAACAATATCGCCCCGGAAGAGATCCGGATGATAGGGCTTCCGGCCTGTTCCTGCAATACAGGGAGGGATGCACGGATGCTTCTCGAGGTGTATCATTCCAAGTTGCTGGATTACATCGATGATATCAGGATGTCCATGCAGGGAAAAAAATAAGGGAATTGCAGACGTGGCTGTTCGATTGATGCACCCCCGGTATACCCAACATCATCCCATCCCCGGATCTGAGCGTCCGGAAACAGGGGCATGGCGGATCACTGTTCACAGGAAAAAATGATTCGGTCCAACGACCACTCCCTCCGATTCGTGTGCCTGACCACTAGTCCAGCACCTGAACATCAATGATCGAGCCCTCAGGCAGATGGTCGTATCCCTCGGGGATTGCTGCGATCGCAGTCGCACCCGCGATTGTCGCAAGGCGGCTCAGTTTTTTCTGCGGGTTGAAGACCGGCAACCCATCTTCGAACGTGATGGTGCCGAAGAAAAAATCGGTCCAGTCGATATCCCCTTTCATGAGCGCACATCCCAGCCTTCCTTTGATCGTACGCAGACCTGGGTTCGGATGGCCGGACAGCGCAAGGAGCCCCGGCAGTGCAACCTGCAGGAAGGCTATGGCATTGGAGGGGGGCCCTCCGGGGAGGATGAAGACGGGTTTTTCCCCGAGTAACCCGAACCCGACAGTCTTACCGGGCCCGATGCGGATCCGGTGGAACACCTCTTTCCATCCAATCTTCCCGAGCGCACGGGCCACCATGTCGTAATCTCCCCTCCCGGCCCCGCCGCTGGTGAGGAGAGCATCGGTGCGGGCAGCCATTTCCTTCACAGCATGGCATATCGCAGAGGGATCATCCTTGACAATCGCAAGGGACGGAGTCATCCCAAATTTCGTGCACCATCCGGCGAGGGTGATGATATTGCTTGCATAAAGTTTGCCGTCCAGGAGGGGCTGGCCAGGGGCAAGAATCTCGTCCCCGGTCCCGAGTATCCCCACGACAGGATTCCGGTAGACAGGGACCGTGCTGTGCCCGGCCACAGTAAGGAGCCCTGCCATGATCGGGGAGATCTGCTGACCTGTCTTGAGGATGCACGTCCCGGCCGTGACATCGCTTCCCCGGGGGAGGATGTTTCCTGCCTCCGCACAGCTCTCTATCAGCACCTCATCAGCCCCCTTCTTCACAAATTCATCGGAAACGACGGCACTTGCACCGGGCGGTATACGGGCTCCCGTCAGTATTCTCACCGCGGTACCTGGTTCGAGGCAGAAGTCGTGCTCGCATCCTGCTGCCATGACCCCGAGCACCCGGAGCCTGACAGGATGATCTGAGGTGGCCCCGGTAACCTCATCGGAAATGACTGCATAGCCATCCTTCCGCGAGGTGTCGGTGGATGGTGAATCGATAAGGGCTACGATATCGGAGGCGGCAATGCGGCCGACGCAGTGTATAAGGGACACATCCTCATGGGGGAGCGGAATGATATGTCCGAACATCAGCTGCATAGCTTCTTTCAGGCCAATAGTCATCCCTTTCATAGATTCTTCCCTGTCACCTCTCTCGCGGGAAATGCATATGCAAAATTTCCTTTCCACCTATAACATAATGCTGGTACTCCATATACCGTAAATATCAGTCGGAAAACCGGCAAGTGTGACTCATCAGTGGAGTTTTCATTTTTTCGGAATGATAGGTCCTTTATCCAGTCTCAGGCATCGTCACTATGCAGACATCGATACCACATGCATGCCGCATATTCTCATCCGTGATCACATCCTCAACCGCTCCTTCCGCGAAAAACGTGCATCCTTTCATGATCGCTGCATATGATCCGATGTGGTTGTATAGGCGATGGCGAATGGCATTGCGGTATACCCGGTCGCCATCATCAGGAGCTTCGTGACATGACCCACGTTGAAGTAAAATACGCATGAAGCGTTGAGAAATCGAATAAGGAAGACCTACAAGGAAATATTCCAGAAGTGTGACGGGGCTGTTCGCCCGGGCGATCCGATCCTTTATATATCACAACGTGATATTTCATCGTGGTGCACCGGTAAGTGCCCCGTCATACAAAACTTGCAGTAATGCCTATATTGCATCCACCTTGAATAATATAGTGCTTTTTCAGGCTGGCGGGGTCCGCTACACGGTCCACCAACAAAATTCTCATTTTATCTTCTTGTATTTATAGTCATTTGTCAAAGGCAGATTTTTCGGGTCTCTTTTGGCATCTGTCAGACGCTTTACGACCGGATTGCCAAACGGAAACTTTTCCTGTTTGCAAGGGGTTAAAGTCTTTAATAATCAGGGGAATTGATAAACCAGGCAAATACCTTTGGTTTTTCTTTGAACCGGAAAACGCCGGATTTTCATTATTCCGCGCATGGTGATGAAATAGTGTGGCCTGGAAACGCAGAATTATGCAGCATTATATTGTGCTGATCCGGGGAGGTGCCGCACAAAGGCGAGGATCATAGGGAGGATTTTTTTTCATGGTACATCCAGATACTCCTGGACAACCTGATGGAGGAATACCCATGAATCCTTTTCACGAATGCATGGACGAATACCGGTCACAGATGGAAAAAGGAGAGATCAGGAAGGCATACAGGGGATTGATGGAATACCTGATGGAATTGCGGGTATACCTGAAGAACAAGTATCCTGAATACGCCGTATCCGGGAACCTTTATCCCGGATACATGGATATGACATATTTTTCCTTCACCCCAATGTCATTCACATCGCGTAAATTGAAGGTCGCGATCGTGTTCCTCCACGAGACCTGCAGTTTCGAGGTCTGGCTGGCTGGCTACAATAAACATGTCCAGGTACACTACTGGAACCTGTTCAGGGAGAGTGGATGGAAGAAATACCGCATGCCGGAAACCACCAGGGGAGCTGATTCGATTCTTGCGCATACATTGGTTGCACACCCGGATTTTCGTGATTTGCCTGCGTTGACAGAACAGATAGAGCGAGGGACGCTGGAATTTTCCGGCGACATTGAGGGCTTCATCACTACCCGTTTCTCCTGACTCTCGAACATGCTCATTGGTATGTCGCCTGAATGGTAACGGTGTTGCCTGATTCTGATACGCCAATCACTGAACCCCTGAAAGAAATACTACAGAAGACTCGCTCCCACAGGAAGGATACCAGGCAATCAGGGTCAGGAGGAGGGATATGATGACGGTGATCTCCACAAGAAGTATCCGGAGGGAATAGGGAACGATTCGCGGGGGAGGAGAGAGGTCTGTTGGAATAACGTGGCCTGCCCTCTCCTGCAGGGTTTCATCATCCGGGATCAATCCCACGAATACTCAAGAGAACTCATCAACGCGGAGTACAGTAAATACATCCAGACAATCAGGCTTAACCCGAGTGCAAAGGCGAGGATATAGGCTCCCGGTCCGAGACCGCATCTGAATGCACCCCCTGAAAGCCATTCAAGCTGTGCGCAGGTGGCGGGATAGGTAATAAAAAGGAATAAGAGGGTAAACAGGGATATCCCGATACCACAAAACACGATCGGGATATATCGCAAAGGTAAGAATGTCCCCATTTTCATGATTTTACATCGATATGTTGTTGTTTCCCAAAAGAAAGTGATATCTGACAGGATAAATAGTTATTGAGAACAAAAGAGGGGAGGGAAGCCACGTTCATACAGGGGTGGATCTTTTTCCACATCCTTTCACCAGGTGGGTATTCGATCTCATAGAAGCATCCAGGCATTGAGACGAAGCAGTTCATTCTCTTCTGCCTCTGCACTCTGCTTCAGGAGAGGTGCCGGGTTATTAGATGTGTGATTGAATGTCACCCATTTTTTGGTCTCATCGCTCATCTTCCAGGCTCTTGCCAGGACCGCCCCGGGTTTTTTCATGATGATAATCCTGTGTCACGGGCTCAAGTACCCCGGGGATAGGATTGGTCCTTGAACGAGCATTGAAAAGGAGGAACCGCGGGAAGTGAAAGGGGAGATGGCTCGTTGCATATATCCCAAGCTTATTATTAGGTAAAACCTAACTAACTACAGGAAGAGGACATGGCGGAAAAGGTGGAGCGACTCCTGATCAGCCTGGAACAGCTGATCAGGTTACGGAATGAGACCTCCTGTGCTATCCTCTCCGAATGCGGGGTTCCCGACATCACGGTGAAACAGATAGGGTACCTGAAGATAATCGACGAACATGGCGATGTGACCTTCAGCCGCCTTGCGGAGATCACCAGGAACTCGAAACCGACGATCACCGAGATGATCAACAGGTTCGAGAGCATGGAGTGTGTATACCGTGAACGGTGCCCACATGACGGGAGAGTCCTGTATATCCGCCTTACTGAGAAGGGCCGGAGGATCGCCAGGGCCGAAGAATTCGCCCTCTCCAGGCTGATAGAACGAATGATGGATTCACTCGATGAGGACGAAATGAATGTCCTTGTCAGGATACTCATGAAGGTCGGGTGATCCCGGCTGTGAACGGGATCTTTAGAAACCATTCGCCCTCTCCAATAGGATGCCGACAATGACAAAAACCGACACCGATAGGGATCATGAATATCTCGTGCTCCCTCTGTCCGGGACCGTGGTCTTTCCGGGGATACGGACAAAACTGAACGTCGAGAAGAGCACAGGCGCTTTGCTTGCCACTGAACTTGAACATGGCGGATCTGCCCGGGTTTTCACGCTTGCCATGAAAAGTGAGAGCGGGGTTACACGCGAATCTTTATACTCGGTCGGATGCCTTGTCACGGTGACCGCCGCAGAGCCTGGCGAGGATGAATACGTGGTCGACGCGCTCGCATTCCAGAGAGCCAGGGTTGAGGATCTTCACGAAAGAGACGGGCTGTTCTATGCAACCTGCACTCCCCTGGAGAGTGGTTCCGACCTTGACAACGCGACACGGCAGGCGCTTCTTGATGGGATAAAACAGACCCTCCATGAGATCAGCAGCCATTTCCAGGGATCAGAGCGTTTCACACACCCCATTGATGCAATGGACTCGATTGACCATGTCATCGGGTATGTCATGATGTTTGCCCCTGTCCCTGTCGCAGAGAAACAGGCTGTGCTCGAGACAGTCTCTGAACAGGAGCGCGGGCAGCGTTTCCTCGAAGTCCTTGGGAATCTGCATGAGAACATCACGTTCAGGATAGAGATGGCGCACAAGATCTCCGAGAAGGTGCAGAGGTCGAACAGGGAGGCCATGCTCCGCGAGCAGCTGAAGATTATCCAGGAAGAACTTGACGACAGTGACGGGAACAGCTCCGCCGACAGGAGTTATCGCGAACGGATCGAGAAGTCAGATATGCCCGATGAGATCCGAAAAAAGGCTCTGGCTGAAGCCAGGAAAATCGAGTCCGGCGGCAGCCAGAACCACGAGAGTTCGATTGTCAGGAACTACCTGGATACGCTGCTTGACCTTCCCTGGGTAACTAGGGAGAAGCCCTGCGTCGACATCGCTGTTGCTCATAAAGTCCTTGATACCAACCATACCGGTCTCGAGAAGGTCAAGGAGCGGATCATCCAGCACCTCGCGGTGATGAAGCTGAAACACGGGAAGCAGGGGTCGATCCTCCTCTTTACAGGTCCGCCCGGGACCGGCAAGACAAGTCTCGGGAAGAGTATTGCAGATGCCCTTGGGCGCAAGTACGTACGGATAAGCCTTGGGGGGATACGGGACGAGGCTGAGATCAGGGGCCATCGGAGGACATATATCGGGGCTCTCCCCGGCAGGATCATCCAGGGCATACGGAGGGCGGGTGTCAAGAACCCGGTCTTCATCCTCGATGAGATTGACAAGCTTTCGTATTCCCACATGGGCGATCCCGCGAGCGCCCTCCTGGAGGTCCTTGATCCCGAGCAGAATGCCGGGTTCTCTGACCATTACCTGGAGGTCCCGTACGACCTGTCCGAAGTCCTGTTCATCGCAACGGCCAATACCCTCTCCACCATCCCGGCACCCCTCCTTGATAGGATGGAACTGATCGAGATCTCAGGATACACCGGGAACGAGAAGGTATCCATCGCCAGGAATCATCTCCTGCCGGCAACGCTCGAAGAGCACGGCCTCGATGCAGGTACCCTGGTTATCGAAGACGAGGCACTCCGGGCTGTCATCGAACGATACACCCGCGAAGCCGGCGTCCGGTGGCTGAAGAAACAACTCGATCATATTGCCCGGCACGTCTCCGAGAAGATTGTATCAGGCACGGCCGACCTTCCTTTTGTGGTCAGGTCAGACATGCTTCCGGGAATCCTTGGAAAAGAAGTCGTCAGGCAGGAAGGGGCGAGGAAGCAGGCTGTCCCGGGTGTGGCGACTGGCCTCGCCTGGACACCGGCCGGGGGCGATATACTCTTTATCGAGGCAACCTTCATGCCCGGGAAGGGAAAACTCACCCTGACGGGCCAGCTCGGCGATGTAATGAAGGAGTCCGCAACCATCTCCCTGAGCCTTGTCCGGTCACGACTGATGCATACCCTCACGAGTTTTGACTTCATCGCCACCGATGTGCACATCCATGTGCCTTCAGGGGCAACCCCCAAGGACGGTCCTTCCGCAGGTGTGACGCTCTCTGTGGCACTGGCGTCTTTGATCACGGGAAAGACCGTGGACCCGGGAACTGCCATGACCGGTGAGATCACGCTCTCTGGCGCCGTGCTCCCTGTCGGAGGTATCAAGGAGAAAGTCCTTGCCGCTCACCGGGCAGGTATACGAAAGGTGATCCTGCCGAAGGAGAACGCAAGGGATCTTGAGGATATCCCAGTCGATGTACGGAGCGACCTCTCCTTTGTAATGGTGGAGTCCATCGAAGAGGTGCTCATGGAGACACTCGGGATCGAGTTGCCCCCCGCAGTAGTGAACCTGCAGAGAGGAACCGGGGCGGCCCCTCTGCAGCACGTGTAACACATCATCCCTTACTTTTTCTGGATTCACTATACCAGGTAACGGAATATTCCTGAGAAATGAAGGAAAATCGGGTGGTCAGTACCCGTTCCACATACCCATTGCAAGGGCATAGCACTTCTGTGCTTCCATGAGATGTCCCATCTTTTCCAGGGTCTCTCCCTTGTCAAACAACGCATCTGCATCCCCGGGATCGATCCGGAGTGCGCTGTCATACGCGGCGATCGCCTGTTCGTACTGGCCCTCGCGATCCCGAAGATTTCCAAATTCTACAAACTCGTGTTCCCTTTGTAACTCTGACATCAACATTCTGTATTCCCCCTATGCCACGTTTTGTGGCTGAATCTTCATGGTTCGAGGGGTATAATAGTAATTTGCCCGGAGGGATGGGGGTCACGATTGCCCGGCATATGTGCATGGTGATCCTTCATGCGCCGCTATACAGGGGCAATTTCCTTCCCTCATGCCTATCGGCGGACAGGAGAGTTGATCACACATCAAAAGAATTTCCCGGTAACCGCGTTTCCCGGGATGGGGGGGACTTCCCCTTTTTAAAAAATCCCCGCACCCTACTTTGTTGCCACGAGCACCTTGAACCATTCATACTCGTTGACGGGGATGATGTCGACATGCGCAAATCCTGCATCCTTACAGAGTGCCGCCCACTGGTCGAACCCGATGCAGTATTCGCCATCGTTGAGGATATGCTTCTTCCCGTTGTCGTACATCCTCTCGAATGCCTGAACACCGCCCTCCCTCATTGCGAGTTCAAGTTCGCTGGTGAGGTATTTCAGGATCCGCGTTAACCGCACCGGATCATCCCTGTCGCCCGTGGTATCCATGTCGATCTCCCCGATGATGAACCTCCCGCCATCCTTCAGGAAATCGTATATTTTCTGAATCACGGGCTCTTTTTCTTTCACGTGATGGAGCGAGACCGTCGCGGCGATGATATCGAACTGGCGGGGATTGAACTCCATCTGCTCCGCGGACACCTGTTCGCATGAAATGTGTGGTGAGAGATTGAATTTCCGAATCTTTTCCTGGAAGAGTGAGAGCATCTGGGCCGAGCTGTCAATTGCTAGAATCCTGCACTCTGCCTTCTCAAGGAATTTTAACGAGAGAAGTCCTGTACCACACCCTATATCAAGAATACTGTCATTATCCCTTACGCCAGACTCTTTCACGACAAGATCGAGCATTGCATGATGTCTCCCGAGTTTTCCGAGCGTGCTGTCATATTCGTTCGCCCAGTCCTGAAACCATTCACGGGTATTCCTTGTGAGCGGGTCCATCGTTATTCTCTCAAGAATAGGAATCCAGGATAATGAGACTGATGGATCAAGCCGGTCCTTTCATTTTTTCTCGGATTTCCAGGAGAACCGGACGGATTCCAGGGATATCTTCTGTAATTGTGACCCACGTAATGTCGAGGCTCACACCGAAGTAATGATGTATCAGCTTGTCACGCATTGCGGCCATGTGTGCCCATGGAACTTCGGGATACATTTCCTTGAACGTTTCCGGCAAATTTTTCACGGCTTCACCAAGAATCTCCAGATTCCTGATTACAGCATCCTGGGTTTTTAGATCATTTCCAAAATCATTCCGGGTCATACCGGAAGTGAACAGGAGGATACGATCAATAGCAACCACGATATCATCAAGAAAAAGGGAGGGATCTGTGCGATCCCGGTCAGGCATATGCAACCTCTGACAGGATTCGTCCGGATAGCGCAGGTTTGAGGGCATCAGGGGTGACGAGATCCACCTTTGCACCCAATGACGAACTTAAAAATTCTTCCAGTTCCAGGAAGGTGAAAAATCCGACCGGACGGGAAAATTCCACAAGTATGTCGATATCACTCCCCTCCTTCTGCTCCCCCCTTGAAACAGATCCAAATACTCCGATCTTCTCCACATGATAGCGATCATTCAGGTCCTTTGCAAGTAATCTCAATGTGGCAAGGACTTCATTCCGGTTTATCATCCTGATGATCTCTCCTCATGAGAACATATGTAGTTTCCGTAGGCAGCTCTATGAAGGGTCATCATGTTCATAGGACTGTGAACACTCTCGTCTGGCCCGATAAAAAGCATGGATGAGGTGCCCGGCCTGGTCCTGGAAGGGTAGACTCCGGTGACATACCACCCTCCGGCACCATGCAGACATTCCCCGCTCATCCCCACAACACTTATTTCCGGTAAGAGTTCTCCTTCTATCATACTCCGATGAGAGGACTATAAGGAACAGGGTGACTGATGTCCTCCGTTATGGAATCCTGAAGGAAGATAAGAGAGGATGAATAGCCATGAAAAAGAACAATCACAGTTTCTCATTCCCTGTGTTCCTGCTCATCATTGGTATTCTTGGTATCCCCTGTGCCAGCGTGTTGGCGCTGGAATTCACTGTCACCGCACAATCCGTGCGAACCCCCATTCCCATTGAGATGAGGCCAGTGCCGAATGTGAGCATCATCAGCTGGGATCCACTCATCGAGAGAGAATCTCCGCATTACATGCTTCTCATCGTAAACGAAGTCGGGAAAACCGCTACGCTTCGTTCAATCGATGAATGCTATGCCTCGAGAGCGGAGAAGGAATGGATGGCAGATTTCATTCAGAATATCTGGAGGAAATATCCTGTCATTATTGTAAAAGAGGGGAACCTCACATTTCTTTCGATCGACAGGATCGCACAGGGGCACGGTCTTACTGACGAGGAGAAGAGAGGACTTGAGTTCGTCGACCTGGAAATAACAAAGTATCTCAATGACCGTTTCCGGGCAATCACCGGGGCACCTGCACCATGTTCCTGGTTCTCAGTCCCTGATACGCTTAAAGACAGGATCCTATGTGTGATCCGGAGTCTCAACGACTCTGTGATCGAGTGTGCGACCACTCTTTGACATTTTCAGGACTTCTCTCATCCCATTCCTGTAAAATGTTAGTTCCGAACTGATAATCCTCAAGCTCCCTCTCCCTCGATCCACCGCGTGAGGCTTCCCATGCGCCGGAAGGCCTCCTGGATAGGGAGTTTTACCCCGGATCTCCGGGCATTCTGGTAGAACCGCCAGCGGTCACGAAGGCGGGGACCGTTCTTCTGCCCGGTTGCAAGGAGATAATCAAGGGTTTCCCGCTCCTTTTTCATCCATCCGTACCGGGTGAGGATCTGTGATGTATACCGATCCTCATCGAACCTGGTATCGGCGAGCGCCTTTGCGGATTCCAGGGAGTAGATGATCCCTTCTCCGGTAAACGGTGATACGGTCCCGATCGATTCCCCGACACCAACGATCCGCTGCGAAGAACCATCAGCCCTTCTTCTCACGCTCGTAAAAGGTTGTGCATAGAACGGGGATGCCACCCGGATCAGCCCCGGACAGGAACAGATCCTATTGAGCGTGCAGTTCGTTGACATCTCGTCAAAGAACTGCTCCAGGATCTCCCTGTACCGGTCAAATGCCAGTCCCCCGGCTCCAATGTGGTACTGGTTCCGGCCGAGCGGGAAGACCCAGATATAGCCAAGCCCCGGGATGTGATTGCCGTAGACACCTGCTCCCGGGCTTTCCTTCCCATCCACCTGATCGATTACTACCCGGTACTGGAGAGTCGGCAGCACAAGATCCGAAGTGCAGGGGGGGAGCAGACTGCGGGTTATTCCGGTCGCATCCACTACGACCTCATACTGTTCCATCTCCTCGTTCGTGATGCGGTGCGGGACTATCGTAAGACCGGATCGAAGATCATGGATGAGCCGCGGTTTGTCGATCGTACAGAGCGGGGTGTTCGCAACCAGCCCGTCGAAGTTCATCGATTCCATCGATTCCAGGAAATACCGGTCAAGGTCAAGCCCTGCACATTTGAGATACCTCCCTATTCTCGAAGGTCCGCCCCATCCGCAGGAGCGGAACCTGCAGGTGGTGTCATCGTCTCCCTGTTCGTAGAGGGTGGGGTGGATTCCCTTCTCCTCAAGGAGCCGGCCAAGGTAACTCCCGGAAATTCCTGCTCCGACAATTGCAACGTTCAGGTATATCCCCCCAAAGCCTGACTGGTGCAATCACCGGATGACGGCATGACTACTGAATCTTCAGACGTCATGGGGTATCAACCTGTTGAAGTATCATATACCCTGGCGGGAGCAGAAAATGGAAAAGCAATTCATGCTTCATTCCACCGTTGTGAACGGGATTCATATACTTCTTCTCGTCATACATCCTTTCAATGATTCGTCCCAATTCTCCCCCGCTCCCTCAATGCAAAAGGCCAATCCCGGCATTTGCCGCATGCCTGATAATGCTTGCAATGTACCTTGCCGCGACGGGGTGCGTATTTGGTGCAGGAGGTGACGGTGTATCGAGAGGGTGTACGATCACTGCGGAGAAGAGCGTCGACGGTGAACTCCTCCTCACCTGGCAGGGAGGCGTGGAGTTACCGGATGTGCAGCAGTACATTGTCCTTGTGAACGATCACAAGGTGCTGTCCCGGATTCACACCCCACGTATGGGCGATACCGAGACCATCTCTCTCAATCCTTCAGGGTCCCGGGTTATCGTGAAAGTCACCTACCTCGATGGCAGGCAGGAGACAATCTATAATGGTATCCTGGAGTCCTGAAACGAAAACCCGGTCTTAAGCCCACAATTCGCAGTAAAAAACATGGAAATCCAGAATTAAACGACCACAAGATCTTTGTACCTCTGGTTAGAGACCTAAAATATGCCCATAATCGATGGATTTGACGAAGAATCCATCCAGACCGTAGCTCATTTTG
>Ga0302253_1000237_pt1 | contig 51870 bp, 50 predicted proteins | sample AAG_RA_Trp_MG_FD_193537 | JGI IMG/M metagenome (GOLD analysis project Ga0302253, IMG submission 193537) | Enriched activated sludge microbial communities from anaerobic digester in WTTP, New Holstein, Wisconsin, United States - AAG_RA_Trp | ecosystem: Engineered > Bioreactor > Anaerobic >...
AATGGAGGGGAGTATGAGGGGAGGGTGCAAGGGGTAGGGGTGAAGGTAGGGTTTGAGGGGGTGGGGGATGAGGCGGGGTATACGCTGAAGCGAGCGCAAGGGGTGGTAGGGGGTATTGCGGTAGGGCTTGAGGGGAAGGGGATGTATAGGGGGGAGGTATTTAGGGGGCAGGTGACGGTAGGGGGGATAGGGTATGGGGTGCAGGTGGGGGTGAAGGAAGGGGAAGTAGGGATTACGGTAGGGGATACGGCAGAAGGGAAGGTTGTGTTTGGGGGAAGTCGGATAGAGGGGCAGGTGCGCTTGAAAGGGTTTGGGGTAGGGGTTGGTGGAGGGGTGGTGTGGCTCAAAGGGGGAGTAAGTGGGTGGTATGAGAAGGATGCTTGGGGGCTAGAGCTGACGAATTTAGGGGTACGGTATGAGGGAGAGGGGGTCTATCCGCAGCTTGAGGTGAGTGGGACGGTGGACGCGAAGGGAGCGAAGCTGACAATAAACTATTTCGAATATAATGCAAGAAAATTGAAAGGTGAACTAACGATTACATATGCATCAATTGACTCTATTATCAGAGATTTCGATGCTTCATATACATTATCGAGCATAGATTATGAACGGGCAAAAATAGAAGGAACCATAAAATCCAAAGACGGGATAATAGATGCTGCAATTACCGCAAATGCATTGCCGATCGAACAATTTATCCCTTCCTCGCTGAAAATTGCCGGAGATCTTCAATTAAAAGGAAAGGCATCAGCATCCTTAAATGGCAACAAATTCAGTCTGGCGAATTTCTCGCTTCTTGAAGTCCAGTTTAAAATGCAAAAAGGTGAAATCAATGGTCTTCCTTTTTCGGCATCGGGAACTGCAGATTTCAAAGATTCTGTATTGTCGATCAAAGATGGTTCATTTGCATATCTGAATCACAAGATAGATGCAATTTCAGCCAATTACGATATCAAGAGCGGATCAGCGCACTTTGGAGCGCAGGTAAGGTCTGTAATAGCTGAAAAATTATTCACCGCATATTTCAATGGCGACGGAAAGATTGCTCAGGATAATCCCTGGAATGATCTGCAATTCTCGGGGCAAATAGCTAAAGCCATTTATAATTCCAGAAACATTGATGACATTGGCTATGTGGCTGCTTTCAAAAATGGCAATATTGATTTGAATCTGAGCCAAGCCAATGGCTCGAATGCGCATGCAAGCCTTACTAGCATGAGCGAATTCGAAGTTTCGCTGAATAATCTTTTCAAGCTCACTGGAACAGTCAAAGGATCTGTCAAAGAAAACGCTGTCGAAGCTGATGTATCTCTGAACAAGTTCGATTTGGCTGCTCTGCAAATGTTCATTCCAGAAAATTACATAAAGGACATGAGTGGGTCGGCGTCCTGTTCTCTCAAGATCTCCGGAGATCTGAGCGATCCGGCAATTGATGGAAATATTGCACTCAAGGCTGTATCTTTTTCCTCAAATATCTATCTTCTTGAAAAAGTGGGCCCATTTGATGCGGATATGAAAGTAAGCGAGGGTATCATCGAATTAGGTCCTGCTATAATCAAAGTTGGAACCGAAAGCATATCACTAGCGGCAACAGCAAGCCTGAGCCGATGGGAGATTGGCGATATAAAAGCATTCATCTCCACTCAGGAGACTGCCGCTCTGCGATTCAAAGGAACCATTGCCGGCCTAACTGCTAAAGATATTCGTGCAAAAACTGACCTCACTGCGACATTGTCTCAAAGCGGTCTCGAAATTAAAGGCAATATATTCCTCGATAATGGCACTCTTGAAGTTAATCCTGCGGGCTTTGTCGTTTCGCCGGAAACCGCCAAGGCAGCAGTACCTCTCTCCCTCAATATCGCGCTGACGCTAGGGAAAAATGTGGAACTTTATCTTCCCGGTCAGGATTTCCCGCTTGTAAGCGGAATGTCTTCCCCGAATTCAGCTCTGAACATTCTGTACGATCAAGCAAGCGGTGCATTTTCTGTTACAGGGAAAGTCGAACTCAGATCTGGCTATGTATTGTATTTGCTTCGAAACTTCTTTATAAAACAGTGTACTATCGAATTTTCAGAAAACCAGACGAAGTTTAATCCGCTTATCAATGCCGTTGCAGAACTGAGAGAGTCAAGCAAAGATGGAATGATAACTGTCACTCTTTCAGCAGATCAGACACCCTTCGAAAATTTCAAACCAAAGCTTTCTTCAATTCCACCCAAGAGCGAGATAGAATTGCTCGCACTGCTTGGAGGAGGGCTCGCTCTTTCCGAAACATCGGACAATAATCCTCTTACCATTCGAGAAGCTATGATTGCGAGTTCCGAATTCCTTACCCAGAATTCATTGTTCAGATCATTCGAACAAAGAGTGCAGAAAGCGCTTGGCCTCGATGTTCTCTATGTGAGATCGTCTTTCATCCAGAAATGGCTTCTCGACATCACCGGTCAGTCGACCAAGGATCTGGCCAACTACCTCAGCGGAACTGAGCTTTTTGTTGGGAAATATATAACCGATTCAGCATTCGCGCATTTTATTCTCAGGATGGCGCAGAACCCGCTTGAGGAGACTGGCGTTTTGCAATTAGACTCTGAGCTTGGCCTAGAGTTCCAGTCTCCATTTGGACTATTGGAATGGGGCCTTTCATTCGGGAAAGAAGGGACGCCTCTTAACAACCAGAAGATCAGCCTGAGCTGGCGCATAAATTATTGAGTGTTCATAGGAGTGGCAATGAGACTTCACAGAGCGCTTTTTGCAGCATTGATTCTTTTTTTTGCTTTTCAGACCGCCATGGCGCAGGATACTCCTGATGAATGGTTCTGGAATAAGCCCATCGCTGGCTTTCAATGGGAAGGACTCCATTACGCAAACCGGAATGATCTAGATTCGATGTTGCGGTCATATATCGGTGTTGCTTTTACCGATACTGTCTGGACTGATATCCAGGCAAAACTTTATGCGCTTGACTGGTTCGACAGCATTGAACCTGTCGCTCTGCCAGCAGGAGATTCAAAAGACAAGGTTATTGTCAGGTTCATCGTAACAGAAAAACCCTCTATCAGTTCGATTCGTATCATCGGCAACAGCGCATTGCGGACTTCTGAGCTCCTCGATGCCGCGTCTTCCAAAAATGGCGCGATTTTCAATGCAGACAAGGCAAAATCAGATACTGTCGCGATGCAGAAACTATACCTCGAGAAAGGATATCCTGATGCGAAGGTTGAATTTGAAACCGCGCCCAGTCCACAGGATGCCTCGCGCATCATTCTGACATTTAAAGTCGAAGAAGGAACTGCGGTCATCGTCCGAAAAATCCTTTTCTCCGGCAATTCTGTTGTTTCCGCACAAACCCTGAAGAGCCAGGTTACGCTGAAAGAAGCCGGATTATTCCAGAAAGGCGCATTCCAGGAATCCAAACTTGCGGAAAGCAGGTCAGCCATAGAGGATTATTATTCCAGCAAAGGCTATGTGGATGCCAAAGTCGTCGATATTCTGAGGACTTACACAAAAGAGGAAAAAACCAGCAAGAACTACCTCGACATCACATTTGTCATTTCCGAAGGAAAGCAATGGGTTTTCAGTGGCGTCAGCTTCGACGGGAATACCATATTCTCGACGGAGCGGCTTTCATCGTTCATTTCTCTGAAGCCTGGCGATCCATTGAACCTCAAGCGCCTTCTCTCCGACAAGCAAAGAATAGACGATCTCTATTATGAATCTGGACATATTTTCAATTCCATCTCTATGTCCCAAACCCGCGACGAACAAGCGGGAAGCATTTCCTTCAAGATTTCAATCATTGAACGCGACCGAGCGCATATCGGCAGCATAAGCTTCAAAGGAAATACAAAAACAAAGGACTATGTCATTGCCCGCGAAATTCCCCTCGAAGTCGGAGAAGTATTTTCAAAAACAAAAATAATCGACGGCCTGCGCAATCTCTATAACCTGCAGTATTTTTCTTCGATTGACCCGGAAATCCATCAGGGAAGCGTGGAAAACCTCATGGACCTCGTCATCAATGTAGAAGAGATGAGCACTGCGCAAATTCAGTTCGGTCTGACATTGACAGGGCTGGGGCAGAGCAATACATTCCCGATTTCAGGATTTGTCAAATGGAACGACAGCAACCTTGGCGGAACCGGGAAAAATCTTCAGGTCAACATGACGCTTTCGCCCGACGAACAGAGCCTCGATACTTCTTTTGGGCAAAACTGGCTGCTCAACAAGCGCATTTCACAAAGCCTAAGCTTTACTATAAAGCATGCCATGAGCCAGACAGCCCAGGATTCAATCGCTCCGATTTTCTCGTCTGAAGATATTCCCGACCCTTACACTGCTCTCGGAAGTGGCGCGAACGAGTGGAATGGTCTTCTTTCATCGGTGCCAGACAATTACCTCATGAAATATGATGACTACACTTTCAGCCTCGGGTACTCGCTCGGATACGTGTACAAGATTCCTCGGGGAGATATTGGGCTTTCGGGAGGCGTTTCATCAGGCCTTGGCATGTCTTCGTACGACGCGAGCAAATATCGGCCATATGAAAAAGAGATGCGCGATTACAATGGGCAATGGATACTGAAAAATTCCATATTCGGACGCGTCTATCTCAATCGGCTCGATTATTGGTACAACCCCGGTAAAGGCTATTTCCTGAGCCAGCGTTTCACCTATACAGGATTTTTGCCAAATGAGCGACAGTTTTATATCAGGTCGGACACGAAGGCAGAACTCTATGCGACATTGTTCTCAATTCCCTTCAGTCCTTCATGGGCATTTTCTCCTGTAGTTGGGCTTCATTCGGGAGTACAGACGCTTTTGGCCCAGCCCTGGACACCGCTCTCGGTCACCAAAGATTGGGTCTATCTCGATGGAACATTCAGCGTACGTGGTTGGAAATCGCTCTATGGATCGAAGGGTACTCTCGTCTGGGAAAACTGGCTAGAATTGCATCTCCCTATTGTGCCGCAAGTTGTAAGCCTCGATGGCTTCTTGGATGCAGGCGCGATGCAGACACAGAATGGCTGGGTCAATATGGCGCTCGATTCTCCTTCAGCAGAAGGCGAGTGGAATCTGCAGTGGAAGCATTTCGCTTTCTCGACGGGCTTGGGCGTGCGATTTGTCATCGCGCAATTTCCCTTCCGTTTCTATTTTGCAAAGCGCTTTGTTTTCGATGGTTCTGCCGTTACTTGGAAGACAGCAGCCGGTTCCTTTGATTTTGTGCTGAGCATCACACAGCCGTTGTATTGAAATGAATTTGTGAGCTGCCGGGAATAGGGTGCGAGCGATAGATCGCGAGCGGCTCACGCCGCAAAGCACAAGCCCTTTCCAAGTTTCCATCGCTTCTTGTGCCGATCCGGGCAGCCCTCTATAATATTTTCATGCCAGAATCCAGCACAATGCTCGAGCAATATCGCCGAATCAAATCGCAGCATCGCGGTGAGATTCTTTTTTTTCGCCTGGGCGATTTTTATGAGATGTTCAATGAGGATGCTCAGGAAGCAAGCTCCATCCTCGATCTTACGCTTACAAAGCGTCAGGGGCAGCCCATGTGCGGCATTCCCTACCATGCCGCAAAAACATATATCGCCCGCCTGTTGAAAGCCGGCAAGAAAGTCGCAATTTGTGAGCAAAAGACTATCCAGGGCAGACGCGGCCTCATGGATAGAGATGTTGTCGAAGTCATCACCCCGGGTACTGTAGTCGAAGACGATTTTCTCGAACAGAGCGCAAATAATTATCTCGCCGATATTTGTTTGCTGCATGGGCGATTGTGCTTTGCCTACCTTGATGTTTCGACCGGAGAATTCAGGGCGCATTCCCTTCCATTTGATGACCGCAGCAAAGAGGTTCTTCGCGCTGAATTGTATCGGCTTTCGCCGCGCGAGTTGCTCGTTCAGCAATCCCTGCTCGATCAGGCCAATTTTCTCCAGGTAATCCGCGAAAGCGCAGCTATGATAGAGCCTCAGCCTGACTGGACGTATGATGTGTTTCACTCAGCCGATATGCTAAAAAGAAGATTCGGCGTCGCATCGCTCAAGGGATTCGGATTCGAAGACAACGATCCTGCCCTCGCTGCAGCAGGAAATTTACTTGAATATGTGCAGGAAATGGTACATCAAAGCTGTCCGCATATTCGGGCAATACTGCGCTTCGAGCAAAAGGACTATGTTCTCCTCGATGAAGCGACCAAAAGAAATCTTGAACTAGTAAAGAATTTGAGCGATTCCAGTCGCCGCGATACCTTGATTGAGATCCTAGACAAAACAAAAACCGCTGGCGGGGCCAGAATGCTGCGGCAATGGCTTTTTCAGCCCTTGCGCAATAAAGCTCGGATAGAAGCGCGGCATGAAGCGGTATCTTTTTTGTATCACAATCAAATATTGCTTGGCGATGCGAGAAAGATCCTTGCTTCAGTGCTGGATGTCGAGCGCTTGATCTCGCGGCTCGCAATGGATAAAGCGCATGCAAAAGATCTGAGAGCGCTGCGGGATTCTGTTGAAGCAGGATTAGCCTTGTTTCAGTTGATAGAAGCTGAACATCCCCCCATGGCTCTTATCCCGCGGGTGAGCGCTGAAGACAAAGCAGAATGCAATCAGGTCATAGCCACTATTGACAGCGCAATCCAGGACGATCCTTCTGTGCTGCTCACAGAGGGCGGTATCATCAGAGATGGCTATAACAGCGAACTCGATGAATTGCGCAATTTGCACAAAAATGCACAGGCAGTGCTCGAATCCTACCTCGAAGAGGAAAAACAGCGCACAGGCATCCAGAACCTTCGTATCCGCTACAATCGGGTAATCGGCTATTATCTCGAAGTCACGAAAGGCAAGCTTTCAAATGTACCTTCGCATTTTATTCGAAGACAATCGCTGGTCGGCGGAGAGCGGTATACAACCGATCGCCTGGCAGAGCTGGAAAGCAAAATCAATGGCGCGCAGGAGCGTATCATCGAATTGGAAAAGCGCCTTTTTCTCGAAGTGCGCGAAAACATCAAAGGCAATGTCGCAGCGCTCCTCGAATGTGCCCACGCGATTTCCGAAATCGACTGCCTTGCGTCTCTCGCACAGGCTGCAACGGAAAACGGCTATACAAGGCCGGTTATGTGCGAAGAGCCGGTAATCGATATTGTGAACGGGCGTCATCCTGTTGTGGAAATGTGCCTGCCCTATGGGGATTTTGTTCCCAATTCGATTTCCCTTTCGCGCGACAACCAGTGGTTTGCATTGATTACCGGCCCGAACATGGCAGGCAAATCGACAATACTTCGCCAGACTGCGCTCATTGTGCTGCTGGCTCATATGGGGAGTTTTGTGCCAGCTGAAGCGGCAAGGATAGGTTTGGTCGACAAGATTTTCTGTCGCGTAGGAGCCCAGGACAATCTTGCGCGCGGTGAGAGTACATTTCTGGTGGAGATGCACGAGGCAGCCTTCATTCTCAATACAGCGACAGCAAACAGCCTGGTGATAATGGATGAAGTGGGGCGAGGCACAGGGACGCTTGATGGTGTCTCAATTGCATGGGCTGTCAGTGAATATCTTGTTGAGCGGGTGGGCTGCAGAACGCTCTTTGCAACGCATTACCACGAGTTGACAACAATGGGCTTGTCCGGACTCCGGAATATGCGGATGGCAGTAATCGAGCATGATGGCACTGTTTCCTTTCCGAAGCGCCTTGAAGACGGAGCTTCGAGCGGTTCATACGGAATCCATGTCGCGAGGCTTGCTGGCCTTCCTGATGGCGTAATCAGTCGCGCATCGGAAATAGAGCAGCATTTCCACCAGCTTGAGCGAGGACTGGGGGAGGAGCAGGGCCAGGTAGAGGAGAATGATGCTGTCCCGGGCAGAATTCCAGCATATTCATTTTCCCCGAAGCCTTCGAAAGAAGCCGATATTCCCGATGCAGAAAGCAAAAAAGAAAAGCGAGCGCAGATGCGCAGGACTAATGAGCTTTTCAGCCCGGAAGATCTTGTTCTCTCGGAATTGAGAAGCATCAATCCGAACGAGATTACGCCGCTTGGAGCTTTGCAGATTCTCTCCGAGCTTGTCGAAAAATTGAAGCAGTAGGCAGCGTTAGCGCGTCAACCTAATGGGTATGCGCTTTTTTCATTGTGTTGCCGATTGTGTTGACGCGATCTTTCCGGTTCGCTGTGTGCTATGCGGCAGTCTTGTCAGCAAATCTCCTTGGTGGCCAGCCCCGCTCTGTACCTCATGCGAAAAAACGCTTGAGTTTATAGGTGGGCTGCGCTGCGAACGATGCGGACGACCGCTTATAAGCGAGCAAGGGCTTTGCGCGCAGTGCAAAAATGAACAGTATATTCTCATGCACATTTTGCCTGTTTTTGCTTATAAAGGAAACGCTGCTCGGCTTGTGCAATGTTACAAAATCGAGGAACGCACTTCCCTCGCAAAGTATTTTTCGCTTCGGCTCGCGGAAATGGTGCCCTTGTTTGCGGAAACAAGCAGCGATATTGCAATAGTTCCTGTTCCGCCTCGCCCTGAGAAGATACGGGCAGGCAAGTTTGACCAGGTGGGCATACTCGCAAATTATCTTTCGCGCTATGGATACAGAATCTGGAAAGGGCTGGTAAGGCGGGAAGGTGGTGCGGAGCAGAAAACGCTCGCGCGTGCCGATCGCCTGAAAAATGCCTATCAGTCATATATGCTTCGTGCAGGATCCATGGATATCCCCGAAAAGGCCTTGCTCTTGGATGATGTGTGCACGACGGGATCGACGCTCGATGCATGCGCGGAAATACTTGCAGGAAAGGGCACGACTATTCTTGGAGCGATAGTACTCGCAGCGGATTGAGTGTTCTGTTTGCTCTTGCTGTTCTGAATCTTGACGAATACCATGAAAAACTCTATACTACAATCAAAATAAAGTTCGAGTGATTCTTTTTTGCGGCATGCGGGAAGAGTCGTGAGAGCGGCTCTTTTTTTATTCCCCCGAAAGGCGGGAATCATACCGGTTGCGATGGGGCTTTGTGTGTTGCAACCGTGCCTGCCTGGCAGATCGCTCCGCGAGAGCAACTGCCGAAATGCGCTTCCTTCCGGCTTGCATAATCATTGACATCGAAGCACATCATAAAAAGAAGGCACGGCAACAAGCCCGGTGCAGCTCAAACATGGATGCATTGCATTTGGATGGTGGAAATGGACGGAAAAGAACTTGAAAAAGAGATCGACAACCTGTTGCGCGCTGCTGGGCTTGATCTGCTGGAATTCTCGGTGACACGCCATAGAGGCAAAACTCATGTGAGAGCAGTGATTTACAGCAGGGAAGGAACAGGCACCGATGAATGCACGAAGGCGCATCGCTTGATTCTGCCGCGTGTGCAAATGCGTTTGGGTGATCAGGAACCATATATAGAGGTTTTCAGCCCGGGCATCGACCGAATTATCCGGACCGAACGCGAATGGCAGGCGTTCACAGGCAGCTACATAATGATCCTGACATCGGATGTGCCTGAATGGCGCAAAGGACGCCTCGTAAATTTTGGGAAAGGAGTCGTTCAAATCGAAATGAACGAAACAGTAGTTGATATACCAATCGCTTCTATTCAGAAAGCGAAGCTTGATTCATCGCATGAGGGAGAGAAAACTCATGGCATCTGAAATGGCAGAAGCAATTCGACAGCTGATCTCTGAAAAGGGAATTCCGGAAGAGCTCATTATCAAGACACTTGAAGACTCGATTCTTGTAGCCTACAAGAAAAAATTCGGAACTTCCGAGAATGCAATAATCCGGTTCAAAGAGAATTATGAAGGAATCGAGATCTATGCAAAAAAGACAATAGTCTCGGACGATGATTTTGAGGACGAGGTGCTGGAAATTCCTCTTGAGGAAGCCAGAAAGCTCGCTGAAGAAGCAGAAATTGGCGATATTCTCGAAATCCCTGTTGATCCCTCGGAATTCGATTTTCAGTCAGTTATGCTTGCAAAGCAGACGGCTCGGCAAAGCTTGAGGGACATTTCTCGAGACACCTTGTATGCCGAATTTAAATCGAAGGTTGGTGAAATCATCATCGGATATTACCAGCGCGAGCGAAATGGAACCATTTTTGTCGATCTCGGAAAAGTGGAAGGCATTTTCCCGCGGAAATACCAATCACCGCGCGAATCCTATCATGTCGGCGACCGCATCAAAGCACTCATCGTCGAAGTTGAAAAGACAAAAACCGGCTTTCAGGTCGTGCTTTCGCGAACACATGCCGAATTCGTGAGAAAACTGCTCGAACTTGAAATTCCGGAGATATACGACAAGACAATCGAAATCTTCAAAATTGTCCGCGAACCTGGCTACAGGACAAAAGTTGCTGTCTACACCAAGCGGACCGATATAGACCCCGTAGGTGCCTGCGTAGGGCCGAAAGGAATGCGCAGCCAGCTCATCAGTCAGGAGCTCGAAGGAGAGAAAATCGATTTTATTCGTTATGACATCAATCCGAAAGAGTTCATCCGAAATGCTCTTGCACCTGCGCAAATAAAAGAAGTATATATAGTCGACGATGCTCGCCACATGGCATTGGCTGTCGTCGAAGAGCATGAGCTGTCCATTGCCATTGGCAAATCCGGCCAGAATGTCAAGCTTGCGAATCGGCTCTGTGACTGGAATATCGACGTAATGACGGAAGAGCAGTATCTTCAGGATTCGAGAAATGTCGAGCTCAAGAAAGCCGCAGACAGTCTGTTCAGCGCTGAAGAGGAGCAGGGAGAAGAGCTTCTGCTCAAGGACCTGCCGGGCATGAAGCCTGAATGGATTTTGGCACTCGAAAGTGTGGGAATTCAGTCTATAGAGCAGTTCCTGGAGGCGGAGGAAAGCGAAATGCCGCAGCGCACCTCCATAGCTGCCGAAGACCTTGCACGTATCCGCGAGATCATTGAAGAGAATGTAGAGATAGTCCAGGAAGAAGCGGAAGAAGAGGAAACAGAAGCGTACTCCTGTCCAGAATGCGGAGCACCCATTACAATGGATATGGATCATTGCCCGTCATGTGGAGTGGCGTTGAGCTTTGAGGTTGACGAAGGGCAGGATGAATAAAGGAACGATATGACAGATAGCACAGACAAAGACCCGAAGAAAGTCCATTTGATAAAACAAGCAAAGCAAGCCTCTCAAGAGCAGCCGATTGAGCCAGTTGCAGCGCCTCAGACTGACCAGGGCACCGAAAAGAAAAAAGTGGTAGTCGTGGTCAAGAAAAAAGTGGTGACTGCAAAAAAGGTCCAAGCAAAAGTCATATCTCCTGCAGGTAGCGCCCAAGGCGGCGCTCAGGAAGAAACGAATAAAGAACCCGCAGCTTCCGCTTCCGCACAGGTCGAAGCGCATGCAAAACCGGAAATTGCCAGACCAACCCCAGAATCCTCGGCTCACATAGCTTCGCACAAAGGACAAGAACCGGGAGTAAGCGCTGGAGCTGTCGCAGCGCCAGCCACTCAAGAATCTTCCGGAAAGAGTGAAGAGCCGTCGGCAGAAAAGAAGGCAGCGGAAACAAAGCCAGACGCCCCAAGGTCTCCCGCACACACATCGCCAAGCCAGCAGAGCCATCGGCCCGACTCTTCATATAATCCGCAAAGGCGCTATTCCTCTGATGGCCGCGCAGGAAATCTCGCTCAGGGACGCCCCGCGCCCACTTCACGATATAACCAGGACAGGAATGAGTCCCGGCCCCCTGCAGGAACATATCCAACCAGAACATCATATGGCCAGCAGCCATCAAGGTCTTATCCATCGACGCAGACTAGGCCGGGGCAGGGCAGTCCTTCTGCGTATAACCGGGGTCCACGCCCTTCGGGTGGCTCTCAATACCCAGGCGGTTCTCAATATCCAGGCAGTTCTCAATATCCAGGCGCTCCGGGTGGAGCAAACAGGGGATATCCCTCAGCGAGATCGGGCCAGCAGTCAGGCTCTCGCCCCGGCGGTTATGCTGGTTCGCGGCCTTCAGGTGCCGGCGGCTATGGCGGTTCCCGGCCAGGGGGCTCTGGCGGATACGGCGCTCGTCCAGCTCCTGCACCCGCGGGCGAAAACCGTCCCTCCACGCGCCGTCAGCCAGCAAAAAAGAAAGGCACCTTCGGCAAACGCGAAGAAGAAATCGAACTCGAAAAGCAGATCCAGCTCAAGAAAAAGGCCGAAGCCAAGCTTGCTGCCGTTCCTAAATCCGTCGATATAATGGAAAATATCAGCATTTCAGACTTGGCCAAAAAAATGAATCTCAAGCCAGCCGATCTAATAAGCAAGCTCATGTCGCTCGGTGTCATGGCGACGATCAATCAGAAAATCGATGCTGATACTGCAGCGATCCTGGCAGCGGAATATGGATGCGAAGTCAGGGTAGTAAGTCTCTATGACGAAACGGTAATCGAAAAAGCTGCTGACAAGCCTGAAGAACTAAAACCACGTCCCCCCATCGTTACGGTCATGGGACATGTCGACCACGGAAAAACCAAGCTTCTTGATGCGATACGGAAAACCGATGTCGTGTCGCAGGAGTTTGGCGGCATTACGCAGCATATCGGCGCATATATGGTCGATACTCCGCGAGGGAAGATATCGTTCCTCGACACGCCAGGCCACGCTGCTTTTACAAAAATGCGTGCACGAGGCGCGAACCTTACTGATATTGTTATTCTTGTGGTTTCTGCAGTCGAAGGTGTAATGCCCCAGACAAAAGAAGCCATCGACCATGCCAAGGCTGCCGATGTTCCTATCATCGTTGCCATCAACAAGATCGATTTGCCGGAAGCCAATCCTGACAGAGTAAAAACCCAGCTTTCCGAACTTGGCCTTATCCCCGAAGAATGGGGCGGAACGACGCAGTTCGTTGAAGTCTCGGCGCTTCAGAAGAAAGGCATTCCCGAGCTCTTTGACGCTATTCTGCTGCAGGCTGAAATGCTCGATTTAAAAGCAAATTTCGATAGGCTTGCGGAAGGGAAAGTTATTGAATCGCGCATTGATCAAGGGCGCGGTATCGTATCGAGCATCATGATTCAGAATGGAACACTTCGCATAGGAGATCCGTTCGTCGCCGGAATCTATCCGGGAAAAGTGAGAGCACTTTTCGATGACAAAGGCCAGAGAGTAGAAGAGGCCACCCCCGCCATGCCAGTTGAAGTCCTCGGATTTGAAGGCATGCCTGAAGCTGGAGATCCATTCGAGGCCGTTGAGGATGAAAAGTTTGCCCGCCAGATTTCCGCGAAGCGCCAGGAACTCAAGAAATACGAAGAAGGCCGCAACGTCAAGAAAGTAACCCTTGATAACCTTTACGAGACTATCAGTCAGGGCGAAATCAAAGAGCTCAAGGTAATTATAAAAGGCGACGTCCATGGCAGCGTCGAAGCGCTCAAAGGCATGCTGGAAAAACTCTCGACAAGCGAAGTACACCTCAATGTGATCCGCGCAGCTGCCGGCGCCATTACCGAAGACGATGTCATGATGGCTTCTGCTTCGAACGCGATAATCATCGGTTTCAACGTCCGCCCGACTCCCAGCGCCAAACAGCTCGCCGAGCGCGAAAAAGTCGATGTCCGCAAATACAATATCATCTATCGCGCCCAGGAAGAGATCAAACTGGCGATGGAGGGGCTCCTTGCGCCGGAACTCAAAGAGCAAGAAGTCGGAAAGGCCGAAGTCCGCAGTATCTTCAGGGTCCCGAAAGTGGGCATTGTCGCAGGCTGCCAGGTCACCGAAGGTATTGTCAAGCGGAATTGCCAGGTGCGCGTCATTCGGGACAACATCGAAATTTTCCAGGGCAGCCTCTCATCTCTCAAGCGTTTCAAGGACGATGTCAAAGAAGTTGCCGCTGGTTACGAATGCGGTATAGGAATAGAAAACTGCAACGATTTGCAGGAAGGTGATATTCTCGAGTTCTACGAGACAGTTGAGGTCGCCAGGACCCTTGAATCAGGAAACAACAATGGATCAGATACGAAGGCGTCGTCTTGAGGAACTCATCCGCGAAGAAATTTCACGGATGATTACCTTTGGCGAAATAAAAGACCCGCGAGTGAACAGTTTTCTTTCGGTGACCAGGGTCGAAGCGGCCCAGGATGGTTCGCATGCTAAAGTATGGGTCAGCAGCCTGGAGGATGAGGAAAGCAGGCTTGATGAAGCGATAACAGGCCTTTCCCATGCCGCGGGCTTCATCCAAGCTCTCCTAGCAAAGCGAGTTAGATTGCGGCTCACCCCTGTGCTGACTTTTTTCCCGGACCGCGGTATCAAAGAAGGCTTTGAAATATCCGAAAAGCTAAAGGATTTGCTCAAGTAATGTCTTGCAGCGGTTTTTTTCTCGTCGACAAGCCTGCCGGGCCGACTTCCAATAGAGTGCTTCAGGAAATCAAGCGAGCATTTAGCAAAGCCTGCCCAACTCTGAATGTGAAATTCGGGCATGCGGGGACGCTTGATTCGTTCGCATCAGGACTGCTTATCGTGCTTGTCGGCAAATGCACTCGTCTTACGCCATGGTTTATGCATCAAACCAAAGAATATGAAGCTGTTTTCCGTTTCGGAGAAGAAACAGACACGCTTGACCCGCTTGGCAGGATAATTGGGCATGATGAGCTGCCAAGCAAAGATATGCTCGAACAAGCGATTCCTCGGTTTCAGGGTGATATTTTTCAGATTCCCCCGTCATACAGCGCAGTTCATATCGGCGGAAAAAGATCATACAAGATTGCGCGAGATGGCGAAACACCTGATCTTGCGCCTCGACCAGTTATGATCGAAGCTCTTAGGATGCATTCATATGACGGAGAAGAAGCCCATTTTAGCATTCGCTGTTCATCCGGCACATATATCCGCGCCCTTGCAAGAGATATTGCGCAGGCCTGTGGCTCTCGCGCTTTTGTAAAATCCCTGCGAAGAACGCGTATTGGTCCTTTTGCTGTCGATGCTGCGCTGCGTCCTGATATGTGTTCAGCCAAGACCATGATGCATTTTACATCCGAGGTTGCGATCTCACTGGGATTGGGCGCGGGATTGCTGAATCCAGCATATTTTGACCGCTTTCTGCACGGGTCGGATTTGCCTTTATCAGCGATCGAATCAAGAGGAAAAGCTTTGGACCTCTTTGCTGGAAGATCACTTGCAGATAGCCCTCTTGCTCTTTTTTCGCAGAGCGATGCATTTCTCGGCATTGTGCAGAAAAGCGAAAGCGGATGGGCTGTCAAGGTTATGGCAGCAGATGAGGCGAAAGAATGAAAGTCCTTACGTGGCAAGATTTTATGGAAAATGTTCCTCACGCCAGGATAGCTGCGACAGTCGGAGTGTTCGACGGCCTTCATCTGGGCCATCAAGCTCTTATCGAGACAGTAAGGAAAGAGGCACCCCAACTAAAACCTTGCGTGATTACCTTCCGCGAAAATCCCAAAAAAATACTTCATCCGGCAAGTTATCGCGGAAGTCTTCTCACGACAGAGCAGAAACTGTCCGCCATCGAAGCTTCGGGCATTGAGTATTGCGTGCTGATTGACTTTTCTGGCAAATTCGCTACACTTTCGGGAAGGGAATTCCTTGCGGCGCTGTATGTTGCGAATGTGCGATTTGTAGCGGTCGGAGAGAATTTCCAGTTTGGCCACAGGCTTGACACTAATGCAGTAAAGCTTGAAGTATTGAGCGAGGAAATCGGGCTGCGACCCGCAATCGTAAAGAATGTGATGTATCGAGGGCATCCGGTAAGTTCAAGCAGAATACGCCATGCGGTCCAGGAAGGAAGACTGGAGGAAGCTGCCGATATGCTTGGCAGACCCTATCAGATCATTGTCCAGCGAGGCGCTGAACCTGGTGTCATGGTAGCAGAAGATGATCTGCTTCTGCCGCCCGATGGTGAGTATGAGGGTATCGCCAACGATGGTGGAGCGATGCAGTATTGCAGGGTGGAAATTGACCATCGGAACCTGAAATTTGGATTGCGCATGCAATCGGAAGTAGTCCGATTCGCATTCGTTGATATGGCAACTCAGGAGAAGGAGAATTTAGTATGGCTTTGAGCAAAGAAGACAAGGCCCAGGTAGTGCTCGAGTACGGCAAAGACCCAAAGAATACTGGTGCAATCGAAACCCAGATTGCGCTCATATCTTCGCGGATCTCATATCTTACAGAGCACTTCAAGACGCACAAAAAAGACACGAACTCGAGACGTGGGCTACTCAAGCTTGTCGGCCAGCGCCGCAAGCTCCTGAAATACCTGCAAAGAACCAATCTCGAATCATATCGTGAAATTGTGGAAAAACTGCAGATCCGGAAATGAATCCAATTTCCGCGGCGCCATGCGTCCGCCGCGGATTCCGGATATTCGAACATCAGAGAAGGAAAGGAATGATCAACAAACTGGAATGTCAAATCGGTAACGAAACCCTGGTTTTCGAAACCGGACGGATGGCCAAACAGGCCAATGGAGCAGTGTTCGCCACATATGGCGGCAGTGCGATAATCGCAACGGCATGCTGTTCTTCGACTCCTACAGAAGGGTTGGACTTTGTACCGCTAACCGTTGAATATTCGGAAAAATATTATGCAGCAGGGAAAATTCCCGGAGGCTTCATCAAGAGGGAAACACGGCCCAAAGACAGAGAAATACTTGTTTCCCGCATTATCGACAGGCCGATGCGTCCTCTTTTCCACAAGGAATTCGGGCGGGAAATCCAGGTCGTGCCGACTTGCATTTCTGCGGATCAGATCAATCCGCCCGATGTAATCGCAGCGAATGCAGCGAGCGCTGCTGTGCATATTTCGGATATCCCTTTTGAAGGCCCTATAGGATGCGTGCGCGTTGCGCTGGTCGATGGCAAGTACATTGTCAACCCGACCTACGAGCAGATAGAGCATGCCAAGCTGGAGATTGTCGTTGCAGGGACGGCCAAGGGCATCACTATGGTCGAAGGTGGCTCGCATGAAGCTTCCGAAGAAGAAATGATCGAAGCCATCGAGACCGCAAAAGAACCTATAGCCAGGATCTGCGCTGCCATCGAAGAGCTAAAGCGTCTTGCTGGAAAAGAAAAACTCCCGCTTGCGCCGCTGCAGGTCGAGCTCAACAACAAAGAAGAAATCCGCGCATTTGCGCACGAGTTGCTTTCAAAAGCGCTGTTCACCAAGGTGAAGCAGGAGCGGGCAAAAGCAGTTGCACAGGCCATCGCAGTTGTCAAGGATAAATTCAAGGATGCGCTTACCGATGATATTCAGGCCAAGCTTTTTTCCAAATTGATGGATGACCTGCAATATGAAATCTTGCGTTCCTCGATTCTCGACAGGCAGCTTCGCGTCGATGGGCGCGGTCTTGAGGATATTCGTCCTATCACTTGTGAAGTCGGGGTTCTGCCGAGAACGCACGGATCCGCAATTTTTACCCGCGGAGAAACGCAGGTTCTTGCTGTTACAACCCTTGGCACGGTATTCGATGAGCAGATTTTTGATGACATCGAAGGCGACCGCCGCGAGCGATTTATGCTGCATTATAATTTCCCTCCATTCTCGGTAGGCGAGGTGGGAAGGCTTGGCACCGGCAGGCGCGAGATCGGCCATGGAGACCTGGCACGCCGCGCTATAGAGCCCATGCTGCCGCCCAAAGACAAATTTCCTTATACCGTCCGTGTTGTCGCAGAAGTTCTTGAATCGAATGGTTCTTCTTCTATGGCGACCGTCTGTTCTTCTTCGATGTCGCTCATGCATGCAGGAGTTCCGGTCGCCAAGCCGGTAGCAGGTATTGCAATGGGTCTGATCACCGATGAAACACGCTATGCAGTCTTGTCTGACATTCTTGGTGATGAAGATCACCTCGGCGATATGGACTTCAAGGTAGCAGGAACAAAAGAGGGCATCACCGGATTCCAGATGGATATCAAGATATCCAGTGTTTCGACTGAAATTCTTCGCAAGGCGCTCGAACAGGCCAGACGGGGAAGGCTTCATATTCTTTCGATTATGGAAAAGACGATCTCTGCACCGCAGAGCGAAATCTCTCCCTTTGCGCCCCAGGTAATCAGTGCACGGATCGATCCCGAAAAAATAGGCCTTGTAATCGGGCCATCGGGAAAGAACATCAAAGCCCTTTCCGAAAAATACGATGTACAGATCAACATCGAAGAAGATGGATCAGTCACTGTATATGGCAAGGATCAGAAATCTGCCTTCAATGCGCGCGACGCGATTCTTGGCATGGTCGAAGAACCGGAAGTCGGAAAGATTTACACTGGAACCGTCAAGCGAATTATGGACTTTGGCGCGTTTATTGAAATCATCCCTGGCCGCGAAGGATTGTGCCATATTTCACGGCTTGCCAAAGGCCATGTGGAAAAGGTGTCCGACATTCTTAAAGAAGGTGACACAATTCAGGTGAAGCTCATGGAAATCGACCACCTGGGCCGTTTGAATCTTGCTGCGATCGATTCGCTCGACGAAAACGGGGAAGCTCGCGAACGCCCCGCGCGCAGCGATTCAAGATCATCAGATCGCCCGCGCGACTCCAGGCCTCCGCGGAGAGATTTCCACCGCGACAGGTAATTTGCATACAATATGCCTCTTCTATTGAAGTCGGCAGCTGGCACCATGCTTGCTGCCGATTCTATGCCGAATGCATCCAGCGTCTCGATAGGCTTGTGGCTGCCGTACGGCTCGAGAAACGAGAAGCCTCAAAACAGAGGCTTTTTTCATTTTATTGAGCACATGGTATTCAAGGGGACCATTAGTAAAAACGCCCAGGCGCTTGCACGGACTTTCGAGCGCACCGGAGGCTTTGTCAACGCGTTTACCGAGCGATCCACAACGTGCTTTCATTGCACAATCCCGGCAAAAGAGTGGAAATATGCCTGCACAACTCTTCTCGAAATGGCATTTCTCTCGATTTTCCCTGAAGATGAATTCGAAAAGGAAAAGATAGTCATACTCTCCGAGATACTCCAGACTGAAGATGATCCGGAAGAATTGGCGCATGAGCATTTTTTCCAGCTTTTTTGGAAAGACCAGCCGATCGGCCTGCCCATAGCCGGAGAGCTTGTAGACATTCAAACGATCTCGAGAGAGAAGCTCTTTTCGTTTTATCTTGAACAATTCAAGCCAGAAATATCATTCATCAGCATTGCAGGAGCGATAGACGAGAACGAAGCGGCAAGGTTTGTCGAAGCTGAGCTTACGCGCATAACATCGTTGAGGCAGAAGCTTTTCGGCACGATTGGGCTGGCCGCTGAAAATTGCGGAATTATCGCACCTGTTTCAGCGGTGCCACATATATTTTCCGCGTATGAAAAGAATCATGCTTCGCTCTCGTATGTGATTCAGTGCATGCAGGTGCCCCCTCCGCAAAATGTGCGCCGCTATCTGCTGAATGCCCTCATGAACGAAATTATTGGAGGTTCGACCATCTCCCGCCTTTTCCAGTCATTGAGAGAGAAGGAAGGGTTGTGCTATACCGTATTTTCGTCGTTCGAAACCGAGACCCTCGAAGCGCTATGGATTATTCATCTGCTGACAGGCGGAAAGCAATTGACGCGGGCTCTGGATGTACTTGATGACGAAGTCAAGAAGCTATCAAAGGGATATCCAAGTGCCATGGAGTTCGAAGATGCGCGCAGCAGAGTTGCAGGGCTATTGCAGCTTGCTTCGGAAGATACTGATTTTCGCCAGCGCCGCATGGCACGAAGCTATTTTGCGCATGGAACAACAGAAGGAATAGAACAGGAACTTGCTCTCGTGCAATCAATCGAGTACGATGAAGTCTGCAGCGCAGCATCGGATTTCGGTTCTTTGAACCGTGCGCGCTTTGTATTTGGAACTGCAAAAGAAAAAGAACTTTTGAAGCGGGGATATCTGGAGCATGAGTGATTCTTTCGCAAAGCAGATAGATGTGTCCATTTCGCTTTCAGGCAATGCGCAGATGCCCAATTATGCGACAGCGCAATCCGCGGGAGCTGATCTCTGTGCCTCGCTCTCAGAGCCACTTGTCATACAGCCCTTTGCGAGGGCGCTGATTCCAACAGGGGTAAGAATTGCTCTTCCGGAAGGGTACGAAGCTCAAGTGCGCCCGCGCTCAGGCCTTGCATTCAAGTACGGTGTGTCATGCCTCAATACACCAGGCACAATAGACGCCGATTATCGCGGGGAAATACAAGTTCTGCTCATCAATCTTGGAGACAAACCCTTTACCGTAACGAATGGCGATCGTATTGCCCAGCTGGTCATCGCTCCTTGCAGCCGGGCCAGATTTTCTCAAGTGGCACATCTCGATGAGACCGAAAGAGGGACGGGTGGTTTTGGTTCGACGGGATTGTAGCATGAAAGAAAAGCCGCCCCTTACCTTCTGGCGTATGATGTTCTCCGAGATGATGCTTTCTTTCTTGGCAGCGTTTTTCTTTTTTTTTATCGTATTCTTGATCAATCAAGTGCTGCTTTTTGCGGAAGACATCCTGTCGCGAGGGGCTGATCTGGTATCGGTCGCAAAGCTCCTTTTCTATTCACTGCCGACAATTATTGCAATTACTGTTCCATTTTCGGTTCTGGCCGCGACGCTCATGACTTCTTCGCGCCAGCATGCTGATAATGAATTTCTGGCTTCCTCGACGCTCGGCATTCGGCCGCTGTGGATCTATATACCCTTTTTAATCGTCGGCCTCGGAATAGCAGTCGGATCGTTCTATGCGAACGACTGGTTCATCCCCAGGGCTGCGAACGGCTTCAAAACCGTATATGCTGAGCTCATCAGAAAATCCGCAAAAGTCGAGCTATCTCCTTATACGATTTCGAAATATGGCGATAAATTGCTTGTTACTGGCGCTTCCAATGCCGCACTGATTCAAAATCTGCTGATTGTAGACCAGAAACAGGGGGCGGATGCGAATGTTGTCACCGCGGATAATGTGAGTATCGAATTCTCCCAGGATTCAATGGATGCGATACTCAAAATGAACAACATAACCGAAGAAAAGAAGCTCCCTGGCGGAGAGCCGGGGGACTTTTCCATGACAACCTCCCGCCAGGGCGACATACGAATCCAGATCAGAGAGCAGATACCGAGCTATAGCAGCACAGCTCCATCAGAGATGTCTGTCGCTTCTCTAGCTCGCCAGATAAGGGAAAAGGAATCACGGCTTGCTTCAAGGCTGAGAGAAAAAGAATCGCAGAAAGCGACTGCGCTGGACAGGCTCCGTCTCAGCTATGCGCAAAGCAGCGCTGCTTCGTCGGCACTTGCTTCTTTCAAATCACTCGCCAGCCAGAAAACAGAAGACACTTCTTTGCAGATTTACCGGCTGGAGTACCAGAAAAAGTTTGTCATACCATCAGCATGTTTTTTCTTTGCATTTCTTGCCTTTCCGCTCGGAATTGGCTCGAGGAGGGCAGGGCGAACTGCCGGATTCGGTCTTGCGCTGCTGCTGGCTGTCATCTATTGGGCTTTATTGTTTGCCGGGCAGACTTTTGGATACAGGCAAGGGTTCGACCCAGCGCTTTCGATGTGGATGCCGAACTTTGTCATGTTTGCTGCAGCCTGCCTCATCTGGATTTCCAGAAAAATTTTCACAGGGCACTTCCTATGAACGAGGAACTGGTGAAATCGAGATTTGCCAGCCTGGATTCGAGCCAGGGGCCAGGAAAGCCTTTCCTGCTCTGGAAAGAACTGACCAGCAAGGTTTTGCTCTGGACAGCCGGAGGGACGCTTTTCCTGTCTCTCGTGATTTCATTGGCTGAACTGTTCTCGATGCTGTGGAAATTTCTAGCCAGGAACGCATCCTTCATCGATATATTGAAATGGATCGGTTTTGGCATTCCCAAGCATATTGTAGATGCAGCGCCTGTCGCCTTTCTGTTTGCGATTGTCTTCATTTTGAGTGAATGGCATGCGAATAATGAGCTTGAGGCCGTATTCAGCGCAGGCATTTCTCTCCAGCGTTTTGTGCTGCCCCTCTTGCTGGTGTCGGTTTTGCTCTGTGCTACGGAATATTTTGTCACTGATCAGATCGCAATTCCCTTTCTGAGGGAACGCAGTACGCTGCAATCCGGTATTTTAAGGGAATCTGACAGCCGATACGCCGTTCCCGCGCTGATGGCTGATAAAGGCAAGAAGGTTTATACATATCGATATTATGATGAGAAAAAGGGGCGCATCTATGATATCTCGGTTATCGAGCGGGATGATTCCGGAGCGCTCCTCAGAAAGATTTCCGCAAAATATGCCAGTTTTGAAAACGAGCTTTGGGTTTTTTCGGATGCGATCATATATAAGAAATCCCGCGATGTTTGGGAATTCGCTGAAGCACCCCGGTTTTCTGATCCTGCATTCGATGAGCCGCCCGCAAGTTTCATGAGGCCGACAATGGATGTCCGCTTTATGAATAATGCTGAATTGAATGGCCATATCGCTTTTCTCAAATCTGCAGGGCTGCCCGCTGAAGATGCGGAAGTGGAGCAGCAGCGGCGAATTTCATTTGCGTTTACTCCGCTGGTTGTTGTCGGGCTGGCGGCAGCGTTTGCTGGGCGTTTCAGAAAAAGCATTTTTCTGCTCAGCCTGCTTTCGAGCCTTTCTAGCGCTACGTTGTATTATGTCGCGCAGATGCTGGCCTCGCTTGCTGCAAAGGCGCGCATGTCCAGTGCTGGTTTGGCAATCTGGAGCGTAATGTTGCTTTTTGCCGCTGCCTCGACTGTTTCATATTTCAAAGCAAGAACTTGAGCATGTATTATATTTTATAAGCAATAAGGAATAACAGATGGCTAATTCCATTTTTATTGAAAAACATAGAGATCCGTCCTGCAGAGCGCGAACAGGAACACTTTTTCTTCCTCATGGGGAAGTGGAAACACCCGCGTTCATGCCTGTCGGCACGAATGCGACCGTGAAAGCGGTCGAGCCTGCAGATCTCGATGCGATGGGGTTCAATATCATCCTCGCAAACACATATCATCTCTTTCTGCGCCCGGGCCCCGATATCATCGCGAAAGCAGGTGGATTGCACGGATTTTCTGGCTGGAAAAAGAATTTTCTAACCGATTCGGGAGGTTTTCAGGTTTTTTCTCTCTCCCAGTTCAGAAAAATCCTACAAGAAGGTGTGCATTTCAAATCGCATATCGATGGATCTTCTCATGTTCTGACACCCGAGAAAGTGGTTGATGTCCAAGTTGCATTCAATTCTGACATTCAGATGGCGCTCGATATCTGTGCTCCATGGGGAGAGACCGAAAAGAAGGCCTTTCGGGCAGCCATGCTGACCTATGATTGGGCAAAAAGGGCAAAATCGCAGTGGATCATGCATCGTGAAAATGGCTATCAGGGGAATCTTTTTGGCATCGTGCAAGGAAATTTTTACGAAGAACTAAGAAAACTCAGTGCCGAGCAGATATCGGAACTCGACCTGCCAGGAATTGCGATTGGAGGATTGTCTATCGGTGAACCAAAAGAGGCCTATATCGAGTATCTCGAATTGACTTCAGCGCTCCTTCCTTTGGACAAGCCGCATTATCTCATGGGAATTGGAACTCCCGACTACATAATCGAAGCGGTCCGCAATGGTATTGATATCTTTGACTGCGTGTATCCTACCAGGACTGCGCGAAATGGCCTTCTATTTACTTCAAAAGGTCAGATCACAATCAAAAAAGCCATCTTCAAAGAAGATTTTTCTCCGATCGATCCCGAGTGCAGCTGCCATGTCTGCAAGGCATACAGCCGAGCATATTTGCATCATCTGTTCAGGAACAATGAGATTCTCTATTCTATGCTTGCCAGTCAGCACAACCTGCATTTTATGGCTGATTTTGTAGGCAAAATTCGCAAGGCCATCGAGCAGGACCGCTTCGAGGCATTCGCCCGGGCATTCATGTCTGGCTATAGCGAAGCCGCAGCTGCAGAATGACAAAGCGCATCGCATAAAGGAATAAAAAATCCGGGCTGTCGCCTATGCTGGGACGCCCGGATTTTGAAGACATATTCTTTTCAAAATTCTGCTTTTGTAATCTTTAGCACCTTGTAGCTGAACTTGCGCTCATTGATCGTAAAGTTCAGAGTCTCCCCAACTTTGTGGTTCAGAAGATGCTTCCCTAATGGCGACAGATACGAAATCACTTGTTTCTCGGGGTCGGATTCCCATGGCCCCAGAATCGTGAATAATTCTTCCTGCCCTGAAGCGAGATTCTTCAATGTCACTTTGGTGCCGAATGATATGCTTGTTGTATCCACATGCTCGGGGCCTATAATCTGCGCACGATCGAGCTCGTTCTTGAGTTTGCCGACCTTGGAGTTCAGCTCGTCCTGCTTTTCCTTGGCAGCCTTGTACTCGGCATTTTCTCTCAAATCGCCGAGAGAGAGGGCAAATGCAATTTCTTTCTGGTTGGCAGGGACATCGATTTCCATGATATGGCTGAGCAGACGCTTCTTTTCCTCGTATTTCGAAGCAGTCACCATAAGGCCATGTGACACTGTAAGCCGCTCGCTGCCATCATAGAACTTGATGTCGGGGAATCTTTCTCCGATCTTTTTCTTTATGTTGAGCTTGATTGCAGGATCGACCTCTTTTATGTCCGCCAGCATCGAATAGACGCGCTCAGTGACCTGCTGCGGTGCTTCCTCGAGGAATTCTTCGAGGTCTTTTTCCTTGAACAGAATATTCTGTACGAGCTTGTTGATCTTGCGGTTTTCGGTCGTATCTTTGTGGCTGTCTATTTCCTTGAATGTGATATCGAGTATATGGAGAAGCGTAAGAATAATCTTTTCCCGCACAATGCCGAGTTCCTTGAGCCAGGGCTTGTCTTTCAGATCTTTGGCAAGCCAGATGAAGGCCTCGCGCATATCCTTGTAGTTTTCCACGATATACATCGCTAGGCGCTTCAGCTTTTCTTCCTGGTCTGCATTCTCGAGCGCTTCGAGCATTTTGTTGGAGCGAGCATAGGGGAGAAGCTGAATATAGATATCGGGCCAATTCGGGTTAAGTGTTTTGATATTCTGAATGAATTGATTCTTGAGCTCGGTGTCCTTCAGCCCGAGATAGATAGGAACAATGCTGTCTTTTATCTGCGCGAATAAGTCGGGGAATCGTATCGTGACATGCTGCTGAAGCCTGGGATATCTTGTGGACAGTTCCTTAAGCAGCAGATACGAGCCAACGACATATTCGTTCACCTGACCGATCTTGAGGAACGACACGAAGTAGGAAAGCATATCCTCGAAATAATCGGAATCGATGTCGCTCATCTCAATGTAATCTCTGAAATATTGGGCGCGCGCGAAGAAATTCTTTTCTGCCTTGAACTGGGCATAGATTTTTTCCTCGAATGAAAGCGGCCGGTCGCGAACGATGAAGGTGGAAATATCATCAGACGCATTGCCGAATATCGGATCGGTTTTCAAAATTTCTTTGGCGCGCGAACTCCATGAATTCCATTCAGATGTCGAAAGAATAGAAGGCACCAGCTCGGCTTTGATGCGTTTCATATCAGCGCGATTATCAAAACTCTTTATAATTACCTTGATTGCCCATGCGGGATCTGCCTTTACCTTGTCTCTCAGCTTTTCTTTGGGCCATGTTGCCTTAAGAACCCAGATGTGATCTTTGGACAGAGTGGTAAGGCTGTCGAACCCCATTTTCAGCGACATGTGGTGGTTGCGCGATTTCGAGAAATCAATGACTATTTCATCGTTGGTGACATTGGAAATGCGACCGATGCTCCATGTCCTGTGGAAAACGAAATTGCCTTTGTCAAATGCGATGCGCTTCTCGAAATCAGCGATGGCTTCATGCAAAGACCGATAGGTCTGTGTCAAATTGGAGAGCCGCACGCATTCATCGAACATCGAGTGACCGGAGTAGATTGCAGTATAGCAATCGAGGAATTCTTTGCGCAGAGCAGGGTTGCGCTCGTCGTATTCGATACTGAGTTTGAGGATATCGAGTGCAGTTTCCCATTTTTCATTTTTCTTGTACCAGGCATAAAGATCCATGAGCAGCATAGCAGCCTTTTCGGGCGAGATCTGCTTAGCGATCTTTTTCTGCGCATGGAGGAAAAAGTCCAGGTCTTCGGGAGACAGGTCTATAAGTTTGAGCCATATATCTTTTATATTTGCAAACAGACTTTTGTTTATATACCGAATCAGGGCTTTCTTGTAAAAATCGATGGCTTCTTCCGTACGCCCATTTTTCTCTTTCCATTCCGCTATGAGCTGCGCAAGTTCAGCTTCTTCCGTATCGATGCGTACAAGTCGTTCCCACACTGCATAGCGCTGTTCGATTTTATCGTCTTCCGCGTAGCACTCGGCAAGCCGCATGAGCGCAATGCGGTTTTCTCCGTAGTCCAGCATGCGGTTGCAAATGTATTCGACAATATTGGTTTTCTTGCTGTCAGCAAACAAATCCATAAGCTGCACAAGGTAGGATTCATCTGCTGGCTGGCGCATGATATTTAAAATGCCTGCAACATAGAGTGCAATGACGCTGTTCTTTGTCTGCGAAAGATGATCTGTGCAAGTTTTTATTATATCATCAGTTACACCTTGCTGAACAGCGTCTTCAACAAGACGATCAAGTTCTTTGAGGCTGGCGACAGAATAATTGGCCATAAGCGTTCTGGTCCATTTTTCTTCGTTCAGCATCAATTGCAATTTTTCATTCAACGGAGACTCGGCCATCATATTCTCCTCTTCATTCTACATACAACGCATGTATCGATTGATCAAGAATCTTGATCTTGAGTGATACAGAATGCCATCCGGCTTCATCGCCCTGAGCCTTCAGATAGTCCGCCATCCAGAAGTAGCGGTTCAGAAGGCGGGGCAAAAGGCTCGACCGGCGCTGTGGAGATTCCCTCAATTCGATCTCGATCTGGCGAGCTGATGCCGATATTCGATTATATTCGGCAGTACTCAGTTCGCGCTTCAGATTGAAAACGCCCCAGATTTCAGCATATACAGGAATCCATTCAGCAATATCATTTCCAGAATAGCCTAAATTGCGCACATTTTCAATGATCTTGAGAATGAATTCAGATTCGAGAAAATCGATTTCTACAGCTTGCGGATCGATAAAAAATGCTTCTCTGAAAAGCGCTTTTGAAAGGCGGGCTTCACCAGCCATTGCGTAGGCATCTGCAAGTTCCGAAAGAATTGCTGCATCGTTTCGCTGCGACTGGGCGGCTCTCTCAAGATGCACGATAGCTGTTTCGATGTCTCCTGTTGCCTTGCGGGAACGCCCTAATCGCAAATCGATGGCCGCTCCGAGGGATTCTTTCTGTTCATCCGGAAGGGCAAGGTACTGATCCAGCGCCAAACCAAAAATGAAACGCTTGAACGCATAGCGCGTTGTTTCAAAGCTTTCCCCGATATGGCCAAGAAATACCATGAATTTTTTCCATGACGCGCAGAGAAAATCTCCGCGATCCAGCAAGTTTTTTGTATCAGGCATGTTGAGAAGCTGCTCTTTCCAGAACTGCATGCATTTCATCGCAAAAAGAACTTCAGGATGCTCGAAGTCTGTCTTCAATGCACGTTCGAGAAACAAGTCTGCGCTCTGAATGTCAGCATTCTTGAGGCTTTCATATGCGGTAAGGAGATCGCTGGCGGCTGACGCATTCTTGATTTGAGGCTGAATTGCCATGAAGGCTTTGAACTCCTTGCTTTTATCTTGTGTAATAGTATCCGAGCGATGAAATATTCGTCAATGCGTATATCATTTATCTATTGAAGTTTGCGCGATTTCGAGCTGTCAAGATGAAAATCGGCTTGGCAAAAGCCGCAGATTTGCATTATTCTGTTGACTGTATGAAAATGCCGATTATAGCGCCATCAATTTTGTCTGCGGATTTTCTGGAAATCGGTGCCGCGGTCGAATCGATTGAATCCAGCGGGGCTGAATGGCTCCACCTCGATGTCATGGATGGCCATTTTGTGCCCCCCATAACATTCGGGAACAAAATGGTATCAGATATCCGCAAGCGAACTGGCCTGTTTCTGGATACGCACCTTATGATCGAGGAGCCTGAGCGTCACATACATGCTTTTCTCGATGCTGGTTCCGATGCAATTACGTTTCATGCTGAAGCATGCATTCATTCACACCGGCTTTTGCAGACAATCCGGCATTCGGGGAAAAAAGCGGGTATTTCGATAGTGCCTTCTACCCCTGTTAGCCAGATTCTTCCTTTGCTTCAATTGGTGGATCAGGTGCTCGTGATGACTGTCAATCCCGGATATGGGGGCCAGAAACTCCTTCCTTTCTGCCTTTCGAAGGTCGATGAACTGCGCGATATTCGAAAAAAAGAAGGGCTCGATTTCCTGATAGCGATTGATGGAGGGATAAACCTCAGCACAATTTCTCAAGTCGCCATTCATGAGCCGGATATATTGGTTATAGGGAGCGCATTCTTTGCGGCTCAGGACAAGCAGGCTTTTGCCTGTAGTATAAGGAGCGCGTGGAACGAATAGCATAGTAGGCAAAGCAAATTCTGTTTTAATATATCAAAATTGTGTGAGAGGACAAACGCGAACATGAAAAAGTACATTTTGGGGCTCTTGCTCTTATTGGCGGGCATATCGCTTTCTCTTCATGCCCAAGGGAATGAGGAGATTTTTGCTAAATTCAGTTCTGCATTCGATCTGTTCAAGAAAGGAAGCTTCCAGAATGCAGGCTCGGAATTCGCTTTGCTGTACGAGACATGGCCGGAAAGCTCTCTGGCGCCAGACAGCTGCTTTATGGCAGCACAATCGTATTTCAATGCCGGCGATTATCCTACATCCTACCTGTACTGCGTGCAGTTCATTCAAAACTATTCTGATCATCCCAATATTCCCGACATGAAGTTCCAGCTAGGCCGCATATTCTTCAAAACTGGTCGCTTCAAGGACGCAATTATTGCTTTCGATGATTTTCTGAAGGCATATCCCGGCAGCCCGCTTTTTGCTTCTGCTCTTTTCTGGAAGGCGGAAAGCTATTATCAATTAGGAGATATTGCGCGTTCCTTTCCTCTCTTCAATGAATTGAAAGAAAAATGGCCAGATTCGGACAAGGCCTCTCTTGTTTCCTGGAGGCTGAATGTGATGGGGCTGGAGGCGAGGGAAGCGAAATTTTCGCGTTTGATGGCGTACGAAACCGAAAAAGCAGCTCAGATGGAAATTGGCGGAATGCAGAAGGAAGCGCTGCAAGAACAACAGTATATAAGAGTATATTATCTTCTCAAGGCGCTTCGCGCTCGAATGCATTATGCCCCCCAAAATGCTCCTGAAGTCGACTCGAATCTGAAGAGCCGTCTCAATAAGCTGAATGTACTTCTGGAAGCGAAAAAGCGAATCCTCGAGCTTCTCCTGGCTAAAATTGATGCATATATGAGGGAGATTTCTCCATGAAAAGATCCTTTGCGCTGCTTGCTGTTATATTTTGCTTTACGAGTGCAGCCACCGCGCTCGATCTCCGAAGCGGACTAGTGAGAATTGCGACCGACGATCTGACACTGCGTCCGATGCTGTATCGACTAGTAGATATAGCCGGAAAAAAGAAATATGAGCCGATTTGGTACAGCGATGATCCCCGGACAAGTTTCATAGTTATCAATGTCGATGGCAGAATCTACCGGATGGGTTCGTCCCAGGAGTACCAGACTTCCCAGAAGAAAATTGCGAACGGAATAGAAATTGAATACCGCTCGATAATCAACCGGGTGACACAGCGGATTCGGTTTGCATCGCTTGCTGGCTCGAGGGTCGCGAATGGGTTTCTTGTCGAAATCGAGGTGGAAAACTTTACTTCGCGCGATATGAAAATAATGCTCAAGGAAGTATGCGATACCTGGCTCGGCGAAAAGTCAGGGAATCATATCGCGCTTGCTTCCAATCCAAAGGTCATTGATGAAATGTACCTTACTCCTGATTTACAAGAGCCATATATCGTAAGCCCGGGAGAGTATGCGTCGGTTGCGCTTCTCTTCGACTCGGAGCCGAGGCCTGATGCAGTTGTCATTGCTAACTGGAAACGATTGAGCGACTCCAAGTTTGCCTATGATTCTTCGCTTATGCGCGGCTTTACGCTTTCGCCATACTCCATAAATGACTCGGCACTTGGGTTGTACTGGAATGAGAGAATTGTTCCTGCAAAAGGAGTCATAAAGGTTTCAAGCAGATGGCTTACCGGTGGTCCAGGAAATGAATTCCTCGCATGGCTGGCAGATAATTATCCTCCCAAAGCAGAGCAGCAAACAACAGAAGCGCAGCAGAATAGCACAGAACAGATGTCCCTGCCCGCGCTCGACGTGGAAGCAATCCGAAGTTTGCTTGCAAGAATAGACAGTGCAATCCAGAATGTCGATGCACTGAGCGATGAGGATTTGCAACAAATTCTGTCTGAGCTCGATTCACTCGAACAGGGTGTAGCGAATCCGATGCCCCAAAACCAATAGAGCAGCGGGGGGGGTTGAACACAAGATGAGAGCAGTCGTACAGCGAGTATCAGAAGCCTCCGTCACCATGCAACCGGAAGACAATTCCGGAGAGCGTCTTTGCGGCCGCATCTCGAATGGGATACTAGTGTATGTTGGTGTGGGGGTCGATGACACTGATGAAGATGCATCATATCTTGCTGAAAAAATCGCTCACCTCAGGATATTTATGGATCAGCAGCAAAAAATGAACCTTTCAGTGCTGGATCTTGGATATGAGGCGCTTGTCATTTCGCAATTTACTTTGTACGCCGATTCAAGAAAAGGCAGGAGGCCCTCGTATTCCCAGGCTGCAGAGCCAGCGCGCGCTCGGTACCTGTACGAGCTTTTCTGCAAAAAATTGCGCAACCAAGGCCTGCATGTGCAAACAGGCATGTTCCAGGAAATCATGCGGGTCCGCTACACAAACGAAGGGCCTGTCACCATTTTGCTCGATACAAAAAATTAAAAAAGGGGGTCTGACCCCCTTTTTTAAACGGTCGGCGGGCGAATGCCCGCCCTCTACTTGATTATTTATTCTTGTTCTTGGACCCGAGAGGTCTGCCGCGCCGCTTGGGTGCTGCGGATGCAGCGCTGGAAGCGGATACAGCTCTGACTGCGGATGCTGGCTTTCTGCCTCTCGTCGAGGTTTTTTTCGGCGCGACTGCACTTGCTTTTTTCGCCGGTCTGCCTCTATTTTTACCCGGTTTCTTTGCCGAAGCAGTTTCTTCTACAACCGCCTGAGCAGCAGCAAGCCGAGAAATGGGTACTCTGAAAGGAGAAGAAGAAACATAATTCATGCCAACGCGATGGCAGAATTTGACCGATGCGGGATCGCCGCCATGTTCGCCGCAGATCCCTACTTTAAGTTTTGGCCTGACAGAACGACCTTTTTCGATACCCATGCGGATGAGCATACCAACTCCGTCCTGATCGAGGCTCTGGAAGGGATCAGCTTTGAAAACGCCCGCTTTTTTCTCGTCCACGTAATCAGGGAGGAATTTGCCTGCATCGTCGCGGGAAAGGCCAAGCGTCATCTGAGTGAGATCGTTCGTTCCGAACGAGAAGAATTCTGCAACTGTAGCAATTCTGTCAGCGAGGAGAGCAGCGCGCGGCACTTCGATCATAGTACCGACCATGTAGCTTAGCTTAATGCCAGATTTTGCAATAATTGCATCTGCGACTTCGCGGGTTCGCGTTTCGAGAATCTTGAGCTCCTTGTCGTCGATAACAAGGGGGATCATGATTTCGGGAAGCACCTTGATGCCCTTCTTTGTCATATTGCAGGCCGCAGTGATGATTGCGGTTACCTGCATATCGAGAATTTCAGGATAGGTGATGGCCAGACGGCAGCCACGGTGGCCGAGCATGGGGTTGGCTTCGTGAAGCTGCTCGACACGCTGAACGACTTTTTCGAAGGAAACGCCGACTGCTTTTGCAAGGGCGCGCTGTCCTTCTTCATCGTGCGGCACGAACTCATGGAGCGGTGGGTCGATCAAGCGGATCGTAACAGGCAAGCCATCCATCGCCTTGAAAATGCCTTCGAAGTCTTTGGTCTGGAAGGGCAGAAGTTTTGCAAGCGCTTTTTTGCGGCTCTCGAGATCGTCAGCGATAATCATTTCCCGAATTGCGAGGATGCGCTCTTCGGAATCGAAGAACATATGCTCGGTCCGGCAAAGACCGATGCCTTCTGCACCAAGCTGACGAGCTTTTTCGGCGTCATACGGAGTGTCGGCATTCGTGCGAACCTTGAGGGTTCTGATTTTGTCAACCCAGGACATCAGAGTGGTATATGCTTTTGGAGGTTCCGGTTTTACGAGTTTGAGCTGGCCTTTGTAGACATTGCCGGTCCCGCCGTCAAGCGTAATGTAGTCGCCTTCTTTGATGACAGTTTCACCGACCGCAAAGATGCCCTTTTCGTAATCGATGTCGAGCTTTTCGCAGCCGACAATGCAGGTTTTGCCCCAGCCGCGCGCGACAACCGCCGCATGGCTCGTTTTGCCGCCTGTAGCGGTGAGAATGCCTTGAGCAGCATGCATGCCGCCGACATCTTCCGGACTGGTTTCTTTTCGAACGAGGATTACTTTTTCGCCTTTCGCAGCCCATTCTTCAGCATCTTTTGCATTGAAAACGACTTTTCCGGTTGCTGCGCCAGGAACTGCATCGATGCCCTGGACAAGGAAGGCCTTCTTGAGCTCTTCCGGTTTTGACTTGTCGATCATGGGGTAGAAAATGCCCTCGATATCCGATGCCTTGATGCGCAGAATCGCTTCTTCTTTGCTGATGAGTCCTTCTTTTACCATGTCCACGGCAATACGGAAGGCTGCAATGGGACTGCGCTTGCCGGTGCGGCACTGCAGCATGTACAGTTTGCCTTCTTCGACAGTGAACTCGAGATCCTGCATGTCGCGGTAGTGTTTTTCGAGCTTTCTGCGGATGTCGACGAGCTGCTTGTATACTTTGGGGTCGCGCTTGTCAAGCTCTGCGAGTCTGATGGGGGTTCTGATGCCTGCTACAACATCCTCGCCCTGCGCATTGACCAGATAATCGCCATAGAACACATTTTCGCCGCTGTTCGGATCGCGGGTGAAGCAAACGCCGGTACCGGAGGTTTCGCCTTTGTTGCCGAATACCATCTGCACGACATTTACTGCTGTTCCCTTGATGCCGACAAGCTTTTCCACCTTGCGGTAGGTCACTGCCTTATCAGCCATCCATGAATTGAACACTGCATCGATTGCACCTTTCAGCTGTTCCCATGGATCCTGCGGAAAATCGACTTTGATGTGTTCGCGATAGATTTTCTTGAACATTTTGATGAGCTCGTCGAGCTCCTCTTCATTGACATCGGTATCGTTGACTTTCTGGTCTGCAGGGATGCCCAGGCGAGCTCTTGTCCGCTTTGCTTTGATTTCGTCGAACGCCTTGTCGAACTCCTCACGCTCAATGCCCATTGCTGTGGAGCCATACATCATGATGAAACGGCGATATGCATCAAGAGCGAAACGGCGATTCCCTGTCTTCGCAGCAAGGCCCTCGACAGAAGCATCGGTAAGGCCTAGGTTGAGGATGGTTTCCATCATGCCAGGCATGGAAACAGGAGCGCCCGAGCGCACTGAAACAAGCAACGGATCCCTGGGGTCCCCAAGCGTCTTGCCTGTTGTTTTTTCGAGCTGCTTTAAGTGTTTCTGGACTTCTTTTTCTAGTCCTTCCGGCCACTTCTTGCCGCTTTTGAAGAAGAGATCACAAACTTCCGTGGTGATAGTGAATCCTGCCGGTACAGGAAGCCCAATTTTTGTCATCTCGTGCAAGCCAGCGCCTTTGCCACCGAGAAGTTCCTTCATGGTGCCATCGCCTTCCGCGACTCCTGCACCAAACGAATACACAAATTTTTTCTTTGGCATGAGGTATTTCCTCCACTGATAAAAAAAAGACTGACGAATATAAGATTCGCTGTTCCAGAAAAACTAATCTAAACAATAGAATTAGTCAAGTTATATATAAATAACGTTATTTTAAATTTGCCTTTTTTTTCTGGAGAAAATATCATTGATATATATGGCTGATATTCAGCGCCAGGAAATATCTATCCGCGGCGGTTCAACAGATGTCAGCAGGTCGGCCATCGATGATTCAAGCGTAACCTTTTTCCCCGAAGTTGCTGTCTTGAAAAAATCAGCATTTTGCATGGAAATTTCGGGAGCCGCCTGCGATGCCTCGAACGTGAATTTGAAATTGTACGGTTTCACTTTTTCGTATAATGCATCTTTCATTTGCTTGTCGAGCGGTTGAATTGCATCTCCCAGCGTGAGCCTCAAGTGTGAAATGCCATTCTCTTGGCTGTATTGTACGAATTTTCCTGCAGGGTCGAGATAATATGCCAGGTGGGAAGGGGAGTCGAACAATAATGTAAAAGAAATGATTATATTGTTCGCTCTTGAATTCTGGGAATAGGATTTCAGCTGGACGCCCTCGATTCTCTGCAAGCTTTTTTCTATGTCTTCGCGGGAAAGAGGCAAGGGAAGAGATGGTGTTGTCTCAAGGGCGCCAATCTGCGCAAATTCATTGGAAATCTGGTATTCCATGGACAATGTGCCAGAGCCTTTCGCATCCATTTTTGTAGCGGCTTCGATGCCGATGCAAGATACGAGCATAACGGAAATGACGGCCGCAAAAAGAAATGCTCTCGCTACACCAGGAATTCTGCTCATCGTTTATTTCCTTTCAGCCAAATATTTCGTAATGGGTCTGCACATCATAGAGCTCGACCGGATAATGGTCTTCCACAAAAGTCACCGCATCACGCAAAACTGTCTCTCCGTGCTGCGGAGAGTTCGAAACAAGGGCCGCACCGATTTCAGCGAACATGACAGAATCGAGCAAGTCGACTTCAGCGCATGAAAGCTTGTAGCGATGCTGCAGTTTTTCCTTAATCGCCAAAACGACCCTTCTTTTGTCTTTGATTGTCGATGCTTCTCCAAGCCTGAGCACCATGCGCAGCATTGATACAACCATCTGCAATAATACTATCACGCAGGCCTGTTCTTGACAGCCCCCGCCTGCAGGGATATTGTCCAAACCATGAAAAGAAGACTCATTACTTCAGCTCTTCCCTACGTGAATAATGTTCCTCATCTCGGCAACCTCATTCAGGTACTTTCCGCCGATGTGTTTGCTCGATTCTGCAGGCTTCGTGGTTACGAGACGCTCTATGTTTGCGGCACCGATGAATACGGCACAGCCACCGAGACAAAAGCGCTTGAAGAAAACCTAAGCCCGCGCGAGCTATGTGACAAGTTTCATGCCTTGCATCGCGACATCTATTCATGGTTCGAAATTGCCTTTGACACTTTTGGCAGGACTTCGACTCCTGACCATACCGAGGTTACACAATCGATTTTCCTCGACCTCGATCGAAACGGCTACATCACCAGCCAATCCATCGAACAGCTGTACTGCGACTCATGCCACAGGTTCCTTGCAGACCGGTATGTCAGAGGGACATGCCCGTATTGTGGTTATGAAGGAGCCCGCGGTGACCAATGCGAGATGTGCGGAAAACTGCTCGATCCAATGGAACTGATCAACCCGAAATGCGCCACATGTGGAGCGACACCGAAGCCGCGGACGACAACACACCTCTATATCGATCTCCCGGCTATTTTGCCAAAGCTGGAAGCATGGATGAAGGAAGCAAGCATCAAAGGTTTCTGGGCAAACAACGCAATCCAGATGACACAGGCTTGGATCCGCGACGGGCTTCATCCTCGTGCCATTACGCGCGATTTGAAATGGGGCATCCCTGTCCCGAAAAAGGGGTACGAAGACAAGGTTTTCTATGTCTGGTTCGATGCGCCGATTGGCTACATTTCCATGACAGTCAGCCTCGCAAAGGAAAAGAATTTCGATTGGAAAAGCTGGTGGCAAAATCCCGACAAGGTCGAACTTTTCCAGTTTATCGGAAAAGACAATATCCCATTCCACACGGTAATTTTCCCGTCGAGCCTGCTTGGGAGCGGTAAGCCCTGGACCATGCTGCATCACATGTCCAGTACTGAATACCTCAATTACGAAGCCGGAAAATTCTCAAAATCGAAGGGAGTGGGCGTGTTCGGCACCGATGCCATGGAAACAGGCATTCCTGCTGATGTATGGCGCTTCTATATTTTCTGGAACAGGCCGGAAACCTCGGACTACACCTTCACCTGGGCTGATTTTCAGGAAAAGGTGAATGGGGAGCTCATCGGCAACCTTGGTAACCTCGTGAACAGGACACTCACATTTGTATCCCGCTACTACAATGGGGTCATTCCGGAAGGCGAATCCAATGCAGCATTCTGGAAAGAGGTGCAGAAGCTGGAGGAAAATGTCGCTGAGCATCTGGAACGAGCTGAGCTTCGCGACGCATTCAGGAGCATTTTTGCTATATCAGATCTTGCGAACAAGCGATTTCAAGACGAAGCGCCCTGGAAGGCGCGGGTGGAAGAGCCAGCGAAAGCTGCCTCGCTGATGCGCGATCTTTGCTATGTGCTGAAAGATCTGGCGATTATGACGTATCCGTATATGCCCAAGGCTGCCGAGAATCTTGCTGGTTTTCTGGATCTGTCTTTTGGTGCGCAGGGCCTATCATGGCGAGAGCTTGGCCCAGCCGGCCTGCCAGGAACAGTGCGGAAGCCTGAAATGCTGTTCCGGAAACTGGAAGATGATCTCATTTCAGCATTGCGCGAACGCTATTCCGGCTCTCAGAAGGAACGGCAAGAACGCGACGCACAAGAGAATGCAGCAGGGCCTGGCGTTCAGGGACCTGCAGCTCCGCCTTCTGCCCCTCCTGCTGAGCCTCCAGAGCAGCAATTCTCCAAGCTTGTAGACCTCCGAGTCGCCAAAATTGTCAAAATCGAGCGACATCCCAAAGCCGACAAGCTCTATATCGAAACGCTCGACGATGGCAGCGGCAAAGAGAGGACCATTGTCTCAGGTCTTGTTCCCTTTTATAAAGAAGACGAGCTTCTGGGCAAGAATATTGTTTTAGTGAACAATCTCAAGCCGGCCAAGCTGAGAGGTGTCGAAAGCGCAGGCATGTTATTGGCTGCATCTGTCTCTGCTCCTGACGGAACAGAAAGCGTTGAAGTGCTAGCCGCTCCCAATGCCAGCCCCGGCGATCGAGTTATTCTTGAAAAAACCGAGGGTGAACCGGCATCTTCAGAAATTCCTTCTGCAATAATCGATGTCGATACATTCTTTTCGATTCCGATTGTTGCGAAAGAAGGCAGTGCATGGGTGGGCACCAAGCGGCTTGTTGTGAATGGCGAGCCAATTGCGCTCCGAAGAGTCTTGAATGGCGAGATAGGATGAGCATATTAGCAAGAAAAAGACGATGAACGTGCTGCCGCACGTCACTTTTACCCCAATTTCCTCCGCCCCGGACTGCATCCCGGAATTTGAATATTCTAGTTTTCTGCAGTCGAAATTCTGGGGGCTATTCAAGGCGCGCACTGGTTGGCAAGCCTATTCCTGCTCCTATGATTTCGAGGATGATGGCCCGCACGGCAATCTTTTGGTTCTGCGGCGGAAAATAGCTAAATTTCTCTCATTCCTGTATGTGCCGCATGGCGGGGGCGAGCTTTCGCGATTGCCGGATCGATGGAATGCGTTGAGCATGCTTGGCCGCGCGCTAGGCGAATCCATGGGCAAATCAGATGCGTTTGTTCGGTTCGACCTCCCATGGGAGCGCATGCTTGACGAGAAAACCGAATTCGAATTGACCTCTGGTCCAACGGGAAGCAAAAGGCTCATCCTGCACAAAGGCACAGATGTACAAGTTGCCGATACTGTCGTACTGGATCTTGCCAAGTCTACCGAAGAGCTGCTGTCAGGCATGAAACCGAAGTGGCGATACAACATTAGGCTATCAGAAAAAAAAGGCATACAGGTCACAAAGCATGGAAAAGAAGGCCTGCCTCTTTTTATGAAACTCTACGCGGAAACAGCAAAGCGCGACAAAATTGCCATTCATCCTGAATCATATTATGCGACGCTTTTTGATACAGTCTTGGAAGTTTCGGATTTGATGAAAGAGCAGGGGATTCCTCAACAGGATCAGCCAATCTTATCGCTCTACATTGCGCATCATGAGAGCGATGCCCTTGCAGGAATCATTGTTCTGAAACATGGCCCGGTTGCTACTTATATGTATGGTGCATCATCCAACCTGAAGCGGAATATGATGCCCGCATATGCCTTGCAATGGCATGCAATACAAGAATCCAAGGAGCAGGGCGCGAGGATGTATGACTTTTTCGGTATTCCGCCGCAGGGCGACGATGCTTCGCATGCAATGTCGGGGCTCTATCTTTTCAAGACCGGGTTCGGCGGAAAGATTATTCACAGATACGGCGCATGGGATGTGCCAATTCATCCGTGGTTGTATGCTATCTTTCGCTCGGCAGAAAAAATGCGTGCATTCTGGCACAAAAAAGTCAAAAAATCGATCAGAAAAATTTCGCCCACAGCTTCAGCCGCTCATCCTTCCGCAGGTGAAAGGGATGACTCAGAAAAGACAAATCCTTCAAATCCATAGAGCTGTGCAAGCGAAGATTTCCATGTTCCTGCTGCAAGTCCCGCCTTTCTACAAAGCTGTTCAAGGAAAGTTTCTCTATCCCAACCATATTCTGTCGGCACCTGAGGGAGGAGGACTCCGGATCGCCCCAGGGCGGAAATAAGAAGTCCATGCTTTCCAACCACAACCTGTTCGGGGAGTATTGGCTTTAAGGGCGAAAGCAGAGTGATCTCGATTTCGAGACGCGGCAATTCTTCTGCAGCCACAGAAGTGAACCGCGGATCCTCGAATGCGGCAGCCAAGGCCATCTCAGCAATTGTTCGTGCCAGCGGATCATTGCTTTGCATTCGGCCAATGCACCCGCGAAGTGATGCATCTTCTCTCAGCGTGACAAAAGCGCCGCATCTGAGGGTAGTTGAAAGCTCTGGAGGCTCCGGTTCAGGCTCGTGTTCCAAAGCTGCCTGAATCACTTTTCGTGCATATTTCAGTAATGCCTTCTGGTCATCGATATCGATCGAGAATTTCATTTTCTACCTCGAAAAGCTAATGGCTCCATATCCTACCACAAGCTCGTCACTGCCTTCTCTGAAAGGTGCCGAGTTTGCATAGGCTAGAAGTCGGGATTTTGACTCAGGATATGCATGCCTGAATGCGCGGATAGCCGGCTCACCGCAGAATGAATGGCGGGAAACATCATGAGCGGAAAATGACGCAGTACTGCCGCATGATAATGCAGCAATAAATTCATTTGAGAGCTTGTCACATTCTTCTGGAGTGTTGCTTACTGCAAGATCAGAGGAGAGTATCAAAACTCCCTGATTTTCAACGCAGACTCGTATCTCTTCGAATAGCTGTTCTACAGTGGCGACAGTTTTTTCATCTCTTCCGGATACAATAAATGGAAGTATTGGCACGCCCGGGAAGAAGTGCTCTGCGAAAGGCAGCTGCATTTCAATGGAATGCTCCTCAAGATGCACTAGGTCGTTTTTCTTGAGCTCCGGAATCCTGGCAAGAAGGTACTCTGCAAAACTCACATCGACATTGAGGACAGCTCCGGGAATATCGAACTGCGAGGATTCTGGCAGGAACACTCCTTCTTCATATGGCAAATGGGCAGGGCCTGCAAGAATGATAATTGAAGGGTTTGCACCGACCAGCGAGCCCCATGCTTTTGCAGCAAGAAGTCCGCTGTAGCGGAAACTTCCGTGCGGCGAAATAATGGCGCATCCGGAATGAGGCATCTGTTCAGTTTGCATAGCGAGCATGCGCACTTCTGATTTTAGCTGCTCAGGATCGGCAGGATAAAAAATCCCCGGCAACAATGCGCTGCGAATCAACTTGTCTGTATGCATTAGGCTTCCCTACAGGTTAATTATATATTTTTACCGGAACATTGCAAGAAAGCACAGGTATTTTATTTTTTTTAATAATTTTGGATTGCATGCGCATCTCTCGCATACTAATATGGTATAGAATGGAATCTGTAATTCAAGCTCTTCTGTATGAAGAAAAAATGCTTCATAACCGATTGCAGCGCCTCCAAAACGAATGTGCATCACGCCCAAAAGGAAGCATTATCCTGAAGCGCAGATTTCATATGGTGTATGCGTATCTGCAGTGGCGCGAGGGCGAGAAGGTTGTCAGCCGCTATCTGGGTAAATCGGATTCCTGGAAATGCAGATCAATGCAGGCAAAAATCATTGAGCGGCGGAAATATGAGCAGGAAATGCGAGAGGTGCAGAATAAGCTGAAGAAAATACATCATTTGCTGGAAGAAGCGAAAAAACTTGGTTGAAGATACGCAATAAATAGGGTAAAATGAATTCAATGAAGGATATTTTCGCAATTCACCTGTCGGAATATGAAACAGCCCCCGATTGCACTGTGGCAGCGCCAGCAATCGTCAAAATTCTCGGAGAACATACTGATTTTACGGATGGCCTTGTGCTTGCAGCAGCTCTTTCCTTCGAGGTCAGAGTCGCAGTGTCATTCCGCAAGGATAATTCTCTCAGGTTCTATGCAGGGGACTTCAACGAACGCAAGCGTGCAAATATTGCGACGCTGAAATATAAAAGAGAAGACCGCTGGGCAAATCATATCAAAAGCATTTGTGATTATTTCCTGCGCGTTTTCGAGCTGGAGCCGAAAGGGCTCAACGTCACTATCCAGAGCAGCGTTCCATTAGGGCTTGGCCTTGGCATCAGCAGCTCGCTCAATATGGCAGCGGCCTTCATCTTCAAGACAATATATAATCTTGATATCAAGCCCGACGAGCTCGCCGCCCATGCTTGCAAAGCTCAATCGGTTTTTTTCGAGAAAGATTTTCCCATTACCAATTATCTCGCCATTACAGCGCCTGCGGGAAGGAGTTTTTCTGTCGTAGACCTGCGCACGCGCAAACGGCGAGGCATTCAATTTCTGCCTGAACCATGGGAGATGGTGCTTACTGATTCCAAAGTGCCAAGGCTTTCGGTAGAAGCTGAGCTGGAACAGCGCACCTCCGATTGCAACGCCTGTCTTTCCGTGTTGACGCCTCGCGGCAACCGTTCAATTCGAGATATCGCTCCAAGGGAGCTGGATGAGCTTTTGGGAATTGTCCCGGAAAGAAAACGAAGGCGTTGCCTCCATGTACTTGAGGAAGTACGGCGGGTGAGCGAAGCGGAAGATGCCCTTGCGCGCCAGGATTATGCGGGTTTCGCAAGAATAGTGAACAAATCGCATGCTTCCTTGAGGAGCTTGTATGAGATATCTTGCCCTGAAATCGACTGGCTGGCGAAGAGAGCGCTCGAGCTCGACGGGGTGCTCTGTTCTCGTCTGGTCGGACAGGGGTTCGGCGGGAGCACGCTGACGATTCTCAACAATGATGTCAAAGAAGCATATCGCCACAGACTTGAGGAATATGAACGCATTTTCGGTTTCAGACCCGTAGTGTATGAAGTGTCCCCGGGATCTGGATTGCGGATTCTTGAGCATTGAAGTTTATTCATGAATAATAACTCACAATGGAGCATACATGCGCATCTTGCTTACAAATGACGATGGAATTCAATCTGATGGTTTATTTGCTCTGGTAGATTCGTTGGGTTCGCTGAAAAATGATAGGGGAGAGCAACTTCATGAAATATGGGTGGTAGCGCCTGAACACGAGCGCTCCGGGGTTAGCCATGCTATGACCCTGAAAAAGCCGACGAAACTGCGCAAACTGGGAGAACATCGCTATAGCTGTTCCGGCACGCCCGCAGATTGTGTGATTGTTGCAGGACTGGGTGTTCTGCATGAAGCTCCAAATGTCGTCATTTCAGGTATCAATAAAGGGCCAAACCTCGGCACCGACATAATCTATTCCGGCACATGCGGGGCGGCCCGGCAGGCAGCGCTCGAAGGAATTCCGGCAATCGCTGTATCATGCGCATCCTTCGGGGACAGCCTCGAATATGGCGGATTGACATCATTTGTTGCATCAAATCTCGAGAAGCTTATAACGCTATGGAAGCCGGATTCTTTTATCAATATAAATGGCCCCTCTACATCTTGCACCGATTTGTGTGCAGTTTGGGCGAATCCAGGGAAGAACAGATACCTCGACAATCTCAAATGTTTTGATGGAGCTGACGGCTATACCTATTGTTTTCTTGCTGAAGGCAGGCAGGAGCGGACACCTGATATCTATTCGGATCATCATGCGGTATCTCAAGGTTTCATTGCGCTCAGCCTGGTTGAGATTCATCCTAGAGCTCTGCACGATACTGCGCTCAATGGAACATCTGTGTTCGAAGCTCCAAATTTGCATTCTGGCAGTGAAGTCAAGCATTGAAAGGCCTTGACGAATGTTGTGGCTTTCGTATATATTGCGCTGCGTTGCCCACGCCATCTTAGCTCAGTTGGCAGAGCGCGTGACTTGTAATCTCGAGGTCCCCGGTTCGATTCCGGGAGATGGCTCGAGGGACTTTTGTCCATCATTGGGGAGATTCCCGAGTGGTCAAAGGGGGCAGACTGTAAATCTGTTGGCTTTCGCCTTCGAAGGTTCAAATCCTTCTCTCCCCACAACCTCCTCGAAAGAGGAGGTTTTTTATTGGTGGTACTATGACTCCTGAATTCTTTTCGGTGTCCAGGCGCTTCGAATGTGCTCGTTGCAATGGCTGCTGCAGCGGTCAGCCAGGATATGTTTGGCTCTCGCAAAAAGATTTGAGCAATCTCAGCGAGTTCACAGGGCTATCGAAGCGCATGTTCGCGCTGACATATTGCAAGCCGGTAGATATCGGCCTGGCAACAACCTTGAGTCTCAAAGAAAAGCACAACCACGATTGCATTTTTCTCGAAAGTACCGGATGCCGTGTCTATCCAGCGCGGCCTGCGCAATGCCGCACCTATCCGTTTTGGGAGCAGAAGATCGGAGGTTCAAATCCTCTCGTCCCGATAAAGAATTACGTGAATGTGATGCTTGCAAAATGCGCCTGTTACTTGGAAACTGTTACTTGATAGAAAAACAGGGGGCAGGAAAATGGCGCGCAAAAGACAAAATGGCCTTGATTTTACGGTGTTTTCTCGTAAGGTATCCGATGGCCGGCGGAAGTTCTACATACGCTTTTTTTACGATGGCCGGCTTTTCCTGACTCGATCGACTGATGCGCCGACGGCGGCGAAGGCTGGGATCATTGCGAAGCGCATTATGGACACCGAGGACCTACTGGCCGTTGCCAAAGCAAAAGCCGAGGGCGAGACCGCAAAACTGGAAGCCATAGATCGCTACGGGCAAATGCCGGTTGTTGAGTTTCTCCGCCTTTTTTGGGATCCGTGCCGGTCGCCATATCTGGAGGATCTAAGGGCGGCGGGGCGTCCGCTCTCCGCGCATTACACTTACTCGATGCAGCGCAATATCGAAAATGTTTTCGTAAAGGCGAGCTTCGCGCAGCTGCCGATGTGCGAGCTGAAATTTCGGCATATTGACGCGCTTTTCCGCGAGCTTCGAAAAACAAAAAAACGCTCAGTATTGAACGGCCTGCGCCGGACAATCCAGAAACCGGTATACTGGCTGGCAGAGCGCGGTGTCATTGAAAAAATAAGCCTAGCGGGGCTGGTGTTACCGAAGGAAGAGGCGAAGGAACGGGGCATTTTGACGCTCGATGAGTTTCAACGGATCCTTGATATTGAAGCAGTCGGGCCCTGGCAGGATGAAAAAGGGCTGATCCATGTTGGCACGCGCTTCCGCGACCGCTTGCCCGGGGGTGCACATTACACCGATCTGCCTGCTGTTGGCTGGAGGGAAAAGCTAATTATTGCGCTGCTGGGGCTTACCGGTATGCGGCTTGGCGAGGCTAGAGCGCTGCAGTGGCAGGATGTGGATCTTGAAAAGGGGCTGGTTTATATCCAAAGAAACTATATCGACGGCGACGGCTTGAAGGAACCGAAAGCCCGATCGCGGCGGACCGTGCCGCTAAGTGTTGCGTTGGTGCCCCTGTTGCTTGAAGCGCGCAAGGTGGCGCAGCAGGTTGGCGCAGCTGGGCCCGGAAATTTTGTACTACTGAACGCTTCCGATCAGTCCCGACCGATTGCTGAATCGACGGCAAAAAAAGCATGGGACAGGGTACTGCGCGCAATCGGGATCAGCGCTGAAGAGCAGAAAAGCCGAAATCTTGTTATTCATGGGCTGCGGCACTTTTACGCAACCCGGCTGATTGACGCCGGCTTGACGCCGCTTGAAGCCGCGAAAATGACTGGACACAGGACCCTGGCCGTGCTGGGGCGCTACTCCGACCATGTGCAAGTAGAAACCCTACAAAAAGGCAAAAACGCGATCGATAACTTGGCCGGTAAAAAATCCTAAACGGTCAGGTATACCATAGATGGTATTCTAGGGCAATCCAGAAAAAAAAACACAATATATTGTGGTATTGCACTTGACAGGCATTACAATATTTTGCTAAACTATAGTCGAGGGTAAAGGCGTGATTGTCGATCCGCGTTTCGAATCTTTCCTTTACGGCCGCGCAACGAGTGAGCAGATCAATGAGCTAAAAAGGCGGGGCGTGTCAAAAAGGAATTTGGCATACTTCCTCGAACGTTCCGAAAGTGCGATCAAGCGCTGCCTGCGGACTCCTGGACAGGTTATGAATATTAGGCCGACCTTTTGGATGGCTTCGCCTGTGATGTTTATGCCGAAATCGATTGGCTATTGCGTTTATAGGTATTCACGCAAAAAATCAAAGCACTATCAATTTGAAATGCTTGGTGTGCATTTTGATCCACACCTAAAAAGGAAATCGCGCGATTATTCAGAGCTTGATAAAAAATTTTTTAGCACAAGTGCAGTGGTTCGTTGGGCAAAGGGTAAGGTAAAAGATTATAAGACAGTTAGTGGTGTTCTTCGTGGTATAAAAGCAGATTATGAGATGTGCCGCCGTATAATGAAAAGATATAAAATCACCGAACAAGATTTATTGAAGCATGTAGATCCTGAAAGATATTATAATTTTGTGATTTTTGATAGCATTTTGAAAGATAAACAGAGGAGACGGCAAGAGCTCAGCCCTGCCAGCTGACAATATTTTAATGGGATCGTGTGTGGTGCGCGGCCCTTTTGGCGGCGCGCTGGCAAGGTGAATCCTGCTGAGGGCAGGGGACCCTTCCCGCGATCTGGGGAAGCCTTCCTATGAAGGCGTCAAATTTCCCCGAAGCGCCTGGAGATAACGAGCGCGACATAAGACTCAAAAAATAGCAGTTTTCTGCTATGAGGAGTTTTTATGTCTGCGCTTATCAAAAAAGAAACCGCTATTCCGCCGGTATCAGTACCGGTCCCTGTCGCCGCGCAGCTGCTTGGAGTATCGCCAAGAACAGCCTGGACGCTAGTCAAAAAACAAGAACTGCCATCCTTCAGAATTGGTTCCAGAGTTTTAATTCCTTACAGTGCAATAACTTCCTTCGTCGATAAGCGCCTTGCTGCGGCGCGGGGGGCCTAATATGGCGGTCCCGACGTTTACCGATGAGCAGCGCGCTGCAGCCGTGATTTCGTGTATGATGGTGCAAAACGCGCCTGATATTTCGCCTTCACTGACCGCCGCTTTAATGACCAGAAGGCCATCAGAAATCCTCAATGATCCTGCCCTTCGAAGAATAGCAATGGCTATTTTTGCTGGATGGCAAAAGCTTGAAAAGCAACGAGAAACAAGAATACGTGCGTTATGCGAAACCGGCATGACAGAAACAGAGGCGCAGGAGGCCTTTAATCTTACGGTTTCTCAAGCCTGCATTTCGGCCGCTGTGAAAAGACGGGGGGCGATATGAATCTTGAAGCAAAGAAAATTCTCGATGACCTTGCGGGTTCTATTGGTGGGATCGATGAATCTGAAAAACAGAAACTGGAGGCGAGGTTTCTCCAGTCGCCGTCTCACGCGGACGGAGCAAGGATCCTGTTTTATGAGTTTCAGGGCAGGATCGTTTATGAGAAGCTGAGCGATTTCCGCGGGAACTTCTGGCGACTCACTGATGGCGGATATTACGAGCGGGTTAACGATATCCTGATGACTATATCATGTACACTTTGTGATGTGATAAATGCAACGCTTTCTAGACTGGCAAAAACGGCTGATTCTAAAACAATAAAACTGCTATATGAGCAAGCGGGAGCTGCACTGAAACACGCGAAAACCTACGAATTTCTTTCGCGTGTTAAGGGGCTCTTTGCCGAGTTTGTCTCTGAGGGTGCACTGCCTGCAGCCTGGAATGCCGTACCTCAATGCCTGCCGTGCAAGGATGCGATCCTTGACTTTTCAGGGCAATCCATGATCGCAAGGCAGCCGAAAGCCGGCGAATTCTTCCGCGATCCTTTACCTGTGAGCGCCTACGAGGTGATGAGCGCAATCGTGGCGCCGCAGTTTGAACTTTTTATGATGGCCGTTGCGCCTGATCCCGGGGTACAAAAAACCTTGCGAGAAATCCTGTCCCTAGCTGTTGCGAATCGAGGGCATCGGACGATTGGCCTGTTTACCGGGCCGGGAAGCAACGGAAAATCGATGCTTGCGCAAATTTTGCAACGGGTACTGCCGGGTCGGATTGCCGAGCTTGCAAGCGCTGCCATTTCCCGGGACATAAGCGGGGCAAAAAGATTCGCCGCGGCGGAACTTGAGCATCGGACCTTCGCATTTGTCGAAGAACAAAGTGCGCCGCTTGATAAAGAAGAGCTAAAAAGGCTTACCGGGGATGCTCCGCTTGCTGTGGAGAAAAAGGGGCTTGACCCGCACGAGATTCCACAAACCTGGGCCATGGCGATCCTGTCGAATGGCCTGCCGAGCTTTGCACCTGCAACGGATGCCGCCTTCGTGTCCCGGCTCATTGTGGTCCCGTTCGAGACAAGTTTCTATTCAAGCGAAGAACAGCGGCAGAATTTCATGCGCCTTGGCGTGCCGGAGCAACGGCTGAAGCCTGCCAAGGACAAAAGCCAGATCCTCGAACGCATCGAGCAGGAGCGGCCGGCAATCCTCAAAACACTGATCGAGACGTGGATCCGTATCCGGGATACAAGCAACGGCAGACCGAGTGAGGCGCCGAAGTGCGTTGCGCTGAAGGAAAGCTACCGATCGGCGAACGATAAAATCGAGGAATTCTTTCTTACCTTCTTTGAGCGGCGGGAGGGAGCAAGAGTTTCTTATGATGAAATCGTGCAGCTGTACCGCGACTTTTTCAATGAAAAGAGCATTTCAGCGAGGGATTGTATCAAAAAGCTGACAGATCGGTTTCCTTATCTGGAGCGCACGAGATCAAGCAATGTTTTATACCTGAAAAATCTTGCAAAAATAGATTTTACAAAGCCTGATAATGAGAAAGAAGATGATGCTATTGATCCTCAATTAGGTATTGAAGGTATCCAAAATGGCAATTTTAATTCCGCTATAGGGAAAAGTACCAAAAACCCAATAGTGAAGTTAAAAAACGACTTTTCAATACCTTCGATACCTAAAAGCGAAAATTCTTCACCGCTTGAAAACGATCCCGCTTTTGCTGATGCTGAGCTTTGCTATCTGTACCTGCTGCAGCTTTTTGATGAGAGACAAGTAAATCTCAGAAACGCAAACCTTGATCCCAAAACTGCGCGGGTTGAAATCGGCGCGTGGAGACTGCGTTGTGCTTCAAAGGGCATTGTTGGCGAACGGTTCGATGCAGCATGGGCTCTCATTGAAAGGCAGAAAATGGCAAAAACTGACGGCATATATATCGAGCCTGTGGAGGTGAGGAATGAATAAGCAATTCGAGGTTGTCATTAGGGATGTTCAAGGGCTATGGCAGGTGGTTGTCGATAAACGGCCGACCCTGCGGGGCGCAATGGGTGCAGCGGATGACTGGCATAGCAGAATCGTTCGCGCCGGGCGCCTGGGCAAAGAGCAGGTTATTATCCAGGAGGAGGGGGAAGATGAAAATTAACACCGACTCAATTCGGCTGGCTGATGCGCCGGGGCTTGGCAATGGGGCTTCAAGGCTTGCGCCTGCGCCTTATACCGCCGAGTGGTGGGCTTCGGCAGAGATACGCAAACTTAAAATGAAAGCCCTTCGTCGGGCTGCGGGGCGATGCGAACGGTGCGGTGAGCCCCAGCAAAGACTCATTGCTAGGCTGACGCGAGAGGGGTTTCGAAAGGTAGATCGAGGAGAGGCGCTGACTGATGAGGATTTTGAAGCAATTTGTGGGCTGTGCTTGGATATCGAGCGCGGACGATTTGGGCACTAAGCTGTGCGTTGCACAGATGCAATAAATCATGATGGAGTAAGGACATGAAGTACACTAAAGAAGTAACGGAAGCGCGGAAGGTTTACGACTCACTGGTGATTGAGCAGCGCGAGGCAAAAAAAGAGCTTGAGGCAGTCAAGGCCGAGATCCGGGCAAAGCTGGAGGGCAAACATTCGCCGCATAAATACGAGGAGCTCAAAAAACAAGAGGCGAAGCTCGAAGCCCGGCTTGCCGATTTGCCGGTGTTGATCGCCGATGCTAGGGATGCGCTTATTGTTGCGCTGAACGAGCAGGTGGAGGCAATGAAGAAACAGAATCCGCTCGATGTGAATGCATCAATGGAGAAACTTCGGAAGCCTTGCGCCGAGTTTGCCGAGGCTGCGGCACGCCTTGAAGAGGCTGTAAACAAGGAGGCTGCGCGGCTTGCGGAGATAACGGGTGAGCCTATTGTGATTAACTTTCCCGATCTGATCAGGGCAGCAACCCAACAATACAACGAGGATCATGGCGCGGACTTTGAAGGCCGGTTGAACCTGCGGATCGCACGCAGGCTTGATGAAGGTATGGGTAGTGCGCGCATGATGGCGATAAATGAGGCGTTGCGACTTCGGCCAAAAAAATCAATCTGGGCCTGACCGAAAGACCAGCCCCGCTTTGGCGGGGCAATGGGGGCTGGCCGACACGTAAAAACTGCCGGCTGGCCGCATGACCGAGGGGTGAAAGGGTGAATGGTGAAGCGATGCAAGAAGTTAAACCTACCGGCTGGCCGCTGCATCCCGACAGGATCCGGCCGGTGCGGGATCTTTGGGATCGCTTTCTGCCGCCGTTGATCGAGCGCGGCGAGGTAACTACTGCCGATATAAGGCTGCTAAACCTTGCCTTTGAGAGCTTGGCCGACTATGTGCGAATGGTGCGCGGGCTGGCAGACTTGCCGGAAGCACTGCGAGAGGACCGCCGACAGCGCGCTGATGCTTTGCTTGATCAAGCGCTCGAATGGCTGGGCGCGTACTTTGCGGCTGACGTTATCGGGGCAATTAAAGCCGGCGTTGCCGGATGATTAAATCACCGCCCGAAAGGGCAAAGGAGAAATCAAAAATGGGAGAGATGAGGTTCATGCTCGATAACCCGCTCATCATTACTGATGGCTGGGCAGAGAGAGAGCAGGAGAAGGCAAAATTCCTTGGTGCGCTTTTGAAGGCTTCAGAGAGGATAAACCGCGAGGATAAAGAGGCTGCGGAATCGCTCAAAAAGCTGCTGCAGGGCGTGCCAAAGGGGAAACGCCTTCGCGGATGGAACTTGCGCTACAATCCGGACACGGGCGAGCTGATCGAGCGCACACCGTGGTTTGACTGACAGGCGAGGAGGCTGGCAAGGGGGCGCCGGCCTTCCTTCCTGCTGGCTGCCGGGGGGACCGGGTAGGGGGGTGAAAAAAAAGAGGGGTGCTAGTCATACAGCCACGCGCCACTATCGCGCAAATGCGAATTGACAAAAATTCAAAATTTGTCGGGATCGAAAAATCATGCCTTCGCCTTCGGCTTCGGGCCGCGATGCCTGGGGCCGGAAACTATTTCGAGGGCTTCCTGCGGGTAGATCGCTGTCGGGCCTGCATAGGTAACCGGCTTGATGCCGGCCCGATAGAGCCGCATTTTTACCGTTTGGGGAGGCAGGCCGAGCTTGCCTGCGATCTCTTTGACCGTGAAGCCTTCCATGATTTTATTCTACCATGACGATACCATATTTGCAACGCTTGTGTTACAAAAAAGTTTGACAGTATGAAACACTAGTGTTACAATTAGGGGTAGGTGCAGACAGCATCACAATATCAATTCTGGAGGCGTGGAATATGGAAAACGAAATCGCCTATTGCGCGCAAACAGCGTTCACGGATGCGGAGATCACCGAGCTGATCAGTGAGGTTGACGACATGACCGCCCGGCTGGATCTGCTGCAGGGCGCACGCTTGCCCGGCGATCCGGTGCTAAAAATGGACCTTGCCCGCTCGATGTGCCGGCTGGCTTCGATGGCATCGATGATCTCTGGGAATTTGCTTGCGGCCGCTGAAAACTTGCGGTAAAATCATGGCACAATTACAAACAGGGAGGAGTGGAAAAATGATCACGAAATACATGCATAAGGAGACTGGCAGGGTTGACGACATGGAAGGATGGCTTTCGGCGTATTCGGCCGAGGAGCTACAGGGGCGGGGCTTTGCTAGCGCGCAGGCTGCTTTCGAGCACGACATTGCTACAGGGATACTGGTCGAGCAGGAATTTTGCGAAAACCTTTGGGAGTTAACAAGGCAAGAATCCGGCATCGTGCTATACCGAGAGGGTGACACTGGGCATGTTGAAGCCATTATTTGCAACTGGTCGGGTGTCGATGGCCTGCCGAGAATATCGCCGCTGGGCGACACCATTGGCCTTGGCGAGCATATCCCGAAGGTTAAAGGGCACGAAGCCGATTGGGAGGAGATTGACACCCTGATGCGGGGCGCTTGGATTGGATATTCGCACGGTGAGCAAATGCCAAACAACGCCATGCGCTTTGACTTTAATATTGGTGCGCTGGAGGTGACGGTTCTGGCGCCGGATGATTGGGTGTAAAAACCGCCGGAGGGCGGGCAAATGGTCGGGCGCTGGCAAAAGCTGGCGCCTTTTTTTGAGGTGCTGGATGGAAGATCTTCCTGTCGTTGGTAAGATCAAAAAGTATAGGGATTATTCACAAGCCTTGCAGTTGTATGAGCACTGGGCCGAGAGCCGTGCGATTGCAGACTGGCAAAAACTATGGCTTACCTTACAAGAGCACGCCGCAAAGACTGTGCAATCGCAATGTCGAGGCTTGGGCATTGATGACGAGCGAATCGAGGCGATGATCACGGACGCGACTATTTACCTGATGGAGCAAGTGCAGGGCTGGCCGGAGAGCGGCAAGCGGATCGATGCGGGCTGGATCTCGTCGAGGGTTTGGTTCGCCTGCCTGAACACACGGCAGCGCGACTATCGGACGATTAAAAAGCTGGAGCGGCAGGAATCCTATGAGGCCCGGCAGGAAAAACGGCATCAAGCCTGACGGCTGGAAAATTGAGCTGGAGCTGGGCAATAAGCAGGACCTATTGGAGATTGGCCTACAAAAAAAATCTATGGCCGGAGGAGATAAAAAATCAGCAGCAGCAAAATCGCTTTTGTCAATAAATGACAAAACCGATCCGCCGCACAATACGCGTGCAATTATCGCCGAGAGCCTAGGCAATAAGCAGGATTTGCTGGAGATTGGCAAACAAAAGGAAATACAAAAAGGCAAAGAGGGGAGAGAAATCCAGCTTGGGGGTTTGTCAAAAAATGACAAACCCCTAGATCCACCTCACAATACGCGGGCAATCATCGCCGAGAGCTTAGGCATGAGCACCGGTAAGGCAAAGCTAGGCGGAGATCATGGCAATCAGTACAAAAAAGTGGCGGGTTTATCAAAAAATGATAAACCCGGCAATCCGCCGCATAACACGCGCGAGATCATCGCCAGCAACGATCAAGCATGATGCAAGAGCGGCAAGGAAGTTTTGCGAGACTGTTACTGGAAATTGTTACTTCGAAGGTGCAAAAATCGCTTCTTTTTGATACAAAACCCTGCAAGCCTATGCATTGACTAAACAAAAAAGATATTATACTATAAGTAACAACGAGCGGTTGATGCAATGTAATGCATTAAACTGCAAGGCAAAAGGCGCGTTTTGGGA
>Ga0302253_1000239_pt1 | contig 51737 bp, 45 predicted proteins | sample AAG_RA_Trp_MG_FD_193537 | JGI IMG/M metagenome (GOLD analysis project Ga0302253, IMG submission 193537) | Enriched activated sludge microbial communities from anaerobic digester in WTTP, New Holstein, Wisconsin, United States - AAG_RA_Trp | ecosystem: Engineered > Bioreactor > Anaerobic >...
ATGAAATCTTTAATGACGATTTAAATGTTGAAGTGTCATTTATTGGCACGGTAAAAATGCTGTTCTGGAAATGGACCCGCTACACCCCCTACAAGGAGTATCCTGTCATCAGTCCCGAGGAAGCGGTTAGCAGCCTTCAAAAGACAGGAATTATCGTTATTGGAGATTTCCAGAACCCTGAACGAGCAACGGCGACAAATATCACAATTGGTTACCTTGGGGAGACTCGCTCGAAGGACCTTGATTACCTGATCCCCATCTATAAGATCGAAGGTGTGGTATACTCGAACAGTTCGGCAGCGGGATTCTTCCAGTACGTTCCCGCTTCTCTCTCAGCAGCAGCGGAATTCACGTGAGATCGCAGAGAAATGGCAGATAAATCACCTCTTTTTTGGATCATCCTCTTCGCAGTTGCGGTTGTGGTAATTGCAGGGGTGGCGTTCTATGTTGGGTTGAACACCTCTGGAAACAACACCACAAAAGGAATCGGGAATGACTTTTCTCGTTCCATGCCATGACGAAGTAACAAGGGCACCCCCGTGTAGGTATCTGGAATCCCTTCCATACTATCCGCGATTAAAAAAATCTCACACCCTGCATTGAGTTATTGATATGCCCGCTATTCGGCGTTCCCCGGATTACAAGCGAGGATACCATCCGCGAGCGGCTGGATCGTGCCAGTATCCTCCATGATGCCGCCCTTCGACATCAGGACAGCAAGGAATGGCGCGTGCGCCTCGAGATCGCGGGACCCGAGGATACCGTAGTACATAATCAGGTAGTCCTCCCGCGATGAGAGCAGAGGCCGCCGGTACTCAATGAAATATCCCGATGTTCCGTTGCTGATGAATTGGGTCACCGGGACCAATACCTCCTGCCCATGGCCTTCATTCCCGGCCTGCAGTATCGTCACGCCAGTTGTCGTGACTTTTCCGGAGCCGGCAAGCACACGATGCAGGATGCGTTCGCCGTCTTCGAATGTTGCCGTGTTCACCGGCTGCAATCGCAAAGAAAACAAAAAATAAGTGGGGGAATCTCAACACGACTTTCATTTCGAGTAGACTGATGGATCAAGTGGGGGTATCTTTAACTCATCCGGGTCGATTGCAGGTACGCACAGGGCAATCGAACCTGAATCATACGGGGTGTCTCCACTCGAAAAAATGTAGATCGGGAGAACGAATTCTTGGTCATACACTTCCGCTTTCATATAATAATAAAGAGAGACATTCCTAATCCTGATTGTTGAATCAACACCCGGGAGAGGTTTTATTAGTACATTTCCTTCAACAAGCTGATTGTAGGCCTCTTCAGGCGTGATTATCTTCACATTCCTGAAAGGTTTCTCCTCAATCGCTTTTGCCTTATATGTCAAGCCGACAACCTCACCGTTCTCCCCGATAATGACAGTAATACTTTCTGTTGCAGGAATTCCATTAATCACACGTTGGTATATCACATAAAGATTAATATCATAATGTGCAAGCGGTTTGGTATCTCCTGCACGCCACTCCTCTTGGCTGTCACCAACTTTTACTTTTTCGAATATGAAATCATCCCTGAATAAATTCCTTTCTTCCAAGTATGTATCAGCAATCTTCTTCGCCTCATCATATGAGGGGAGGAGTGGCTGGTACGAAACCGACCGCCCTTCTTTACTTGGAATGGAATATCTGAAAGCCCCGGATGTTGTATAGATGTCAATAGATTCCGGCGGGTTCTTGGAATTATCAGTTATTTGGATTACTCCTGGACGGCCGCTATCCTGTTTATCCCCTTTCACTCCCATGGAAAGGGCCAACTGGGCTGCCTTTTCATACGTCACATCGGTTCTTTTTATTCTGTATATGGGTACATAATCCGGAACGGCGGGATACGCAGCATCTAATAGATATTCTCCATCCCCTGCTACCGCAAAGAGTGCCCCCCCTCCGCTATTCGTCTGGCCGATGAGGTGAGGGAATGCTATGATGCCCGCACCAATAATTGCCAGGACTAACACTGCTATGCCTGCGAATTTCATTTTCATCACTCCTTTAATCTCAAGTGCAAATATAATTCCTCACTTCATAGGAATAATCTACAGGTGGATCGGAAACGGGACCCATTCCATAGATTTTTTCATCCAACATTGCTTCATTCTCACCGATAACCCGAAGAGTAGCTGGGTAATTTGGTGGCGTGCATGCTCCCGAATGCGACAGGTTTCAGATTGCATACGAAAAATGCGATGGACCCGCCCCCGAAGGGCACCCCGGCGGCGGTTAAAATTCCATTCATATTAGCCTATTAGAACAAGATAATTACTTAAAATGCAAAAAAACAAAGGATTCAACCTCAATTACTGGGATACTTCACACTATTCGATGAATTTTTTTGTGGCACGATTGCCTCTATACCCAGTCCTATTAGTATAAAAAGAATAATTTCAGGATATGGGTGTTAGCTTAATGTGGGGAATATATCCTTCTCGTGGAAAATAATAATAACCGTCAATCTTTTGTGAATACACATTGGGGGAATTGACACTGAATAAGAGGCATTTTACTGGAATTGGTTCATTAATCGCTGTATAAGGTAACCCGGGATCAACCTTATCGCTTTTCCCAAAGTTATGGAGTAAGTCGGATACCGAAGGTTCGGAATCCATTCGGTGAGACTGCATCATTTTTGATTGGATTGATACTTCCCCAAATTTAAAATGATTTTGAGAATTCATTGAATGGATATTGGGAATTGCTGCAATTGCTGAAGGAATTAAGTTGATAAGGAGAATACAGAATAATACCAAGATTATGCGATTTTTTAACATTTTTTCCTTTTTTTAAGCCATATGCCTATTGCAATAATTCCTCCGCTCCATGCCTCGATATTGACTAGACCGCTACACGGATGAAAAAATAAATTACATAGGTATTGCTTTAAAGAGAATATTCCCGGTCACTGCATCTACATAGATAATCCCTCCCGAGGCCAGTGTAGGGATAAATCCTTCAGATATGGGTATCTCGATCTCGAGATCCTAGTTCAACTGACTCCAATAACTAGTAATATTCTCCATTGTTGATTCATGGGGATCCCTATTACAGTGGAATGTGAACCTTAGGAGATATTTTATTCGCGCACATAACCCATGTTACTAAAACTATAAAAGGGGATTATATTAAGTAAGCCACAAACAGGACCTCGCCTGTAATAGCATCAATGTACACCATTCCGCCATAAGGAGTATACATCCTTGGACCTATTGTTCCATTTTCATGGATTAAAAAAGGACTTGTTTCCGGATCTTCTTCCGGATTATACCCTATTAATGTTACAATTATACAATCCCTTTTAAGCGGAAGCCCTTTACAATCAACATATCGTGTAGCAGTTTCTATGGGTTTAGTCAATGTTATTCCTGGGAATACACCGAGTGCAATCTGAATCGTTTCCTCTTTTGAAATATAGGTGCCGGATTGTGGTGAAGTTCCTAATGTTCGATATTTTTCAAAGATGGAACGAATACTCTCGGACCCGCCCGGATTGTCAGGCATAGCTGTAAAGTCGGGTTTCCAGATAAATCCAGAAGAGGAAGGCAATTGAATATCGGGTAGCCCCTGAGGTATTCTGATATTATCACGGACGTTATAGGTGTTTTTCGTGAAAAATAATCCGTCCGATGGGGACTGGGTGAAGGAATTTTGAGAGGCGGGGAACTGAATTACAGCAGAAACCAAAGGTACACAGACCAACACCATAAGACAAATGCCGATAATGATTCTCCATTTTTGATTCATCGTGGTCACCTTTTACATTGGGATATCAATTCGTATGATCTCTCCACTCTGTGCATCAATGTGGACGATACCACCCTGCAGGATAAAATCTTTCGGGGCTCCTGAAACCGAACATTCCCACATCAGCCTTTGAGTCCCTTTTTCATCGTATCCAACCTTAAGTTTTGAATCGACAGTTGCTTCCTCAATTCCTGGGAATTCCTTTAATGAGATAGACTCCGCTTCTTGCTGTGTGATCTGGTTTTCAAGTGACATAGTGACAGGCCGGTCGATGTTGATGTAGTGAATAATCGCGCCTGTTGTAGGGTTCACTGACACGAATATAAAACTGGGACTCTCAATTATTCCGAGGTATTTCCTCCATAAGTAATTATACGTGGTGATATCGCCACCATCAACGAATTCATTCATCACTAATGAGAAATCCTCTAAATTAGTTCGTTCATCATGTTTTTTTATGAATAATTCTGCATTAAACATAGCCCTTTCGTCAGATATCTGAACTCCTTTGCAATTGTCAAGTTCTTCATATGATGAATAGCGTTCAACTTTGTAGGTATCTGAATTTACCCAGTATTCCGTATTTTTATCAAACAGCACAATGTACTCAGCATGGGGGGTTTTTTCATTCATATAGGGTTCTATTTCGAGAGAGGGATTCCCTATAAATTCTTTCACTGAATTGATCGCATTGGTGCTTTCGCTGAGATAAACCGACATGCTGACCACAGGGATACAGCATCCCAGTAAGATACAGAAGACCAAAAAGTAATGGAATGTTTTCATATCATTTCCTCCTGTCACACAACTCCATACCTTGCGGGGTTTAAGTAATTATATGGAACACGTAATTTTGAATATTTATATTGCGTATTATAAAAATCTCCCAAATTCATTAATACATCCATAGTTGCTCCATTTGATGCATCTTTAAATGATTGAGGACTGCCCATGGCCCCATATAGGCATCGATTCCAGAACCTATTAGACCAATAACCAGCACTTGTACTATAGAGCTCCTTTGTAAACCCTATTGTATTGTCAACACCTTTTTGATAGGATGTATCAACTAAGTTACCCATGTAAACACTCTCCTTTCCTGAATAACAGGCTACATAAACCGCAAGTAAAATATCATTTAATTCTGTTGTTGTTGTCGATAAAAAATATTGATCTTTGTTTGGAGAGAACCACCCTCTATATTCTGCGAATATATATGATATTGTTCCATTAAAAAACATTAGAGTGCCTCCTGGATCATCTGTACCACCACCTCCATGGCCGTAAAAGAAGAATACTGCATCATCTTTGATATTGGCAAAACCGCAATAAGCTCCGCAATCGTGACAATTATAGGAATTATAACCTACGATTGACTGCATGTTTGCTGCATAGTCCGCATTAGAACGACTATCAAATGATTGATTCGGGTAAAATGGTGGGCTTGTATAAAAAAATCCATAATTATGCGCCCACGGCGGGTTGTACTGCGTAGCACTCGCCGGGATTGCAAGCGCTAAAAGCAACACCACCAACAATAGCAAAAGATGTTTCTTCTTCATACCTTATCATCGTTAAGATATACATTATATATAATAAACTTTATTCAAAAAAAAAAATAATAGATTAACCCACACTGAAGGTGATCAATTGTGTTGGGAGTATGAATGGGAGGGTAAACCCTCCCGTGTTCCTCACGCCCCTATCTTCACCAGCATCTCTTCGAGGCTCGGGTAGTGAGACTCGATCCGCTCGACCGCTCCCCCAGCGGCGACAATCACATTCGAGACTCTTCCCATCTCGTCGACGCTCGTGGCTTTCGCCCGGTAATACCCGCCGTCGAGGACATACGAAGTGAGCCCCTCAACCTTCGCGATGTCGCTGACGGTAAAGTAGATGCTGTAGTAGATCGAGCCGAACATCTCCCGGAGCTCGTGCATGCTGCCGAACGCGACAGGTTTCAGATTGCATTCCTTCAATGCGATTGACCCCGCCGCCCCCGAAAATGCCGCGGGGCTTCCGCCCTCGATCTGATGCGACCTCCGGTCACCAACATTTCATCAACGCCTGTTGAGTTTTTCTGGAGACGTGATGGAGTTTAAAATTCGGCGGCGGTTCAATGACCTCTCGTGTTATCCCTTAAGAAAGAGGGAAATTGAAAAAACATTGAAAAACCTATGATTTTACTTGGAGCAGGATCCCCCCTTTTTTCATTAAAAAACCGGGAAAAAGACCACGAGCAGGTAATAGAGCGACACCCCGAGCATCACCACTCCTGCGATAAGGTTGACAACCCTCCTGTGCCGTGAGAGCCACGCCAGGATATCCCTGCTGCGAGTCTCCGACAGCCCGGCAAAGACCAGCAGTGGGAGGGACATGCCGATACCGAATGAGAGGAACGATCCCAGGTTGGTGAGGAGCCCCGATGTCGTGGTCCCTATCGCGAGGAGCGCCACGACTGCCACGGCGTTGCAGGGCAGGATGATGACGCCGAAGAAGAGCCCGAGAAGGAAGGCATCGAGAACCGGCCTCCCGCTCCTGGGAAGCGAGGCCTCTCCTGTCCAGCGGCTGAGATCGATATCGAGGATAAGGATGATGGAGAACAATGCCAGGACCAGGAATGCAACCGGGGAGATGAGTGAGAGAAACCTTGCAAGCGAGACATTTACCAGGGTCACGAACAGGATGCCGAACGCAAGCATGGAGAGGATGACCCCGGCGGCAACGACCATCCCGAATGTGAGCATGGAGTGCCTGCGATCATTGCCACTGCCACTGCCACTGCCGCTCCCGGTCAGGAAGGATAGGAATCCCGGGAAAAGCGGGATGACACACGGGGACCCGAGAGGGGCGTAGAGCCCCGCAAGGAATGCCATCCACCAGGCAGCAACAATCTCCACGTTTCAGCACACTGCCTTGAGCGATGACGCGAGCGACGATGTAGACTTGATCCCGGTGTCCAGCAGGCGGGCATCGCCGTTCCGGCATACCACCATGACCGGTGCCGAGGCAGGAGTGACCACGACAGGGCCGAACCGGTCGACAAGGGATGAAGTCATTTCATCCGGGGAGAGTGCGTAGTAACCCGCAAACCCGTTCTTTTCGATGTGAGCTATGAGGGTCGCCTTCTCCTCCCTGGGATCGATGTCAATGCCGATAAGGACGACATCGTCCCCAAGGGATTTCTTGAGCGCTGTCATCTCCTGCTGCTGACGGGTGCATATGGGGCAGGAAACCGTGAAGGCGTACAGTATAACCGGCGTTCCCGCAAATGAGCCGACAGAAAAGCGCTCCCCGGTTCGGACTTCCTCAAGTTCGATGGTCTTCCAGGCATCATCCCGGATGTTGCCTGACAGTGCAGGAGCGGTATCGGTGCATCCCGCTGCAAGGAACATGCAGGTTACTGCAATAACAAGAAACAGGGAAGAGAGAGGGAAATCCTGGTGACGCCTTTTCATACCAGTAAATCTCTAAAAATGCGGTTAAATACCTTCCTTTCCGGCCGGTTTCGGGGGATGGCATGCCCGGATGCCGCTGGCGGTAATCTCGAAATCAAACCACGTGCCAGATGGCTGTGAACGGTGCTTTGCAAGAGTGGCACGCCTGATATGATCCCTCCTCTCAAGGCGGACGATGGTTTTGGAGAGGTGTTCAAGTGCCATTCCCCCAAGCCCGACAAGGACATTCCGCTGGGTGTCGGTGTAGACCTGGTTCGAGATGAGCACCGGGATCCTGTAGCGCCTGGCGTACCCGAGCAGCATCAGCACCTGGTTCGTCAGTTTCTGCATGGCGTCGCGGCCTTTCTCGAGCTGGCTCCTGTAGAGCCCGGTTGCTGAATCGACCACCAGAAGCCCTGCCCCGTCGCGGAGCATGGTATCAAGTCCCCTGACCATGGTTGCCTGCTGGGTGAAGTCCTCGGGTTCATAGAGGTAGAGGTGTTCGGCCAGTTTCTCTGCGTCAGCTCCTGCGATCTGCCGGAACCGCTCGGCAGAGAAGCCCTCGCTGTCAAGGAAGAGGACACGGCCTCCCGCACGGAGTGCGGAGACGGACGCCATGACACAGATCGTGCTCTTGCCGCTCGCGGGCTCTCCGAATACCTGGGTGATGACCCCGGGGGCAAGACCTCCCCCGATCAGCATGTCCAGTTCCGGGGATCCTGAAGGGAGGGGCGGGATGCTCATGAATTCTTCCGCCCAAAAGTCTTCCATGCTTCCTCCTCTGCAAGTCGTGCCACCTCACGGGCAGCGAGGGCACAGTGCCCTGCCACCTCCTGCACCCTCGCGGACTCGGCCTTTATGGAGAAGATATCTCCCTCAATGAACCCGCACTTTACCGGGATATCCCATGGTTTGCCACAGAGGGTGAGCGTCACAGTCCGGATCTCCCTCTCGGCAATAAACCTGTGGACATACGGCAGGCATCTCACACCAAGAGTTCCTGTCTCCAGAGCGAGCTCCCTTGAGAGCCTGGGGGTATCTTCGGGGAGGCAGACCACCCGGATCAGGAATCCCGGGCGACCTTTCTTCATCGTGCAGGGGATTGCGCATACGTCGCGGGCTCCCGAAGTCATAAGCTTCTCGATACAGGTGGCAAGCACCTCACCCGTGACATCGTCAAGGTTGGTCTCAAGGACATCGACCTCGTGATCCCCCGCCGTATCCCCTGCCTCAAGAAGGGTGGCCCGGAGCACATTGGGTATGGTGGGGGAATCGCGATCCCCTGCGCCGTATCCCACGGCAACAATCCTTCCTTTGGCAGCTGAACCGGGGAAGGCCGACGCACACTCGGCGAGGAGAGCGGCCCCCGTGGGAGTACAGAGCTCTCCATCTTCGCGGGTTCCGGGATGCACATTCAGGCCGGACTCTTGTACAATGGCAAGGGTTGCAGGGGTTGGAACCGGATACGTCCCGTGTACGGAGACAACGGTTCCCCCTCCCATCGCGAGCGGTTCAACGACAACTGCGTCAACCGAGAGCGAAAGAAGTGCCGTGCAGGCCCCGATCACCTCCGCGATGGCATCGTCTGCCCCCACTTCGTGGAAGTGCGAGTGTTCACCATGAACACGAGCCTCTCCCCTTGCCATCCGCTCGAACACCCTGCATGCCAGTGCAATGGCCTCCGGAGGGGCATCGGATCCCTTCACACAGGAGATAACCTCGGCCAGTGAACGGTGGACGACAGGGGCACGGGTGTCCACCTTGATCGCCCTGATGCCTGCCCGGTCCACCTCACGGATCCCCGGCTCAGCGACCACGGAAGCCATTGCACGGGAGACCATTGTTCTGTCCGCACCGAGCTGCAGGAGCGCTCCGCAGACCATATCGCCCGCAGCTCCCCTGAACGGCTCAAAAACCAGGACTCGCATAGGTACTTATAAATCCCAGCGTATTGCACCTTTAAATTAATGCCTGAACTCCATCTGAAGGTTGACAGCGCCTATCCGGGCGATCAGGGCGGCGGAAAGGCGAGGCTCGACCCAGAAACCATGCTTTTTTTGAAGATCTCACCTGGCGATATCGTGGTAGTGGAAGGGAAGCGGCGTACGGTGGCCAAGGTGTGGCGGTCTCTCGTGGAGGACTGGAACCAGAACAAGATCAGGATCGACAATTTCACCCGCATCAACGCCGGGGTGAGCATCGGAGATACCGTCAAGATTTCCCGCGTCCAGGATGAAATTGAGGCAAAAAGGGTGGTGCTGGCACCTCCCGAGGATTTACCCCGGAATGTCCCGATCAGCATCACCCCCCATATCGTGAATGCACTCATCGACTTCCCCGTACTGAAAAACGACCTTGTGCCGCTCTCGAGCGGACTTCCATTCCTGCAGACCCAGTTCGTGCCCTTCAAGGTGGTGGAGATCGAGCCGGAACAGGCAGTGATCATCACCAAGAATACCCAGATCGAGTTCTCCGAGAAACCGGCAGCGGGAGTCGAGGGTGTAAAGCGGATTTCGTACGAGGACATCGGGGGCTTGAAAGACGAGCTCCAGCGGGTTCGCGAGATGATCGAGCTGCCCATGAGGCACCCGGAACTCTTCCAGAGACTCGGGATAGAACCGCCAAAGGGCGTTCTGTTGTATGGCCCTCCCGGAACCGGGAAGACCCTGATTGCAAAGGCGGTTGCGAGCGAGAGCGGTGCACACTTCATCTCCATCGCCGGTCCCGAAGTGATCTCCAAGTATTACGGCGAGAGCGAGCAGAAACTGCGGGAGATCTTCGACGAAGCCGAGCAGAATGCCCCCTCGATCATCTTCATCGATGAGCTTGATTCCATCACCCCGAGAAGGGAGGAGGTGACGGGGGAAGTTGAACGGCGGGTGGTTGCCCAGCTCCTGACCATGATGGACGGCCTCGAGGAACGGGGGCAGGTGGTGGTGATCGGGGCGACCAACAGGGTGGACGCAATCGACCCTGCACTCAGGAGACCGGGGAGGTTCGACCGGGAGATCGAAATAGGAGTTCCCGCCGAGCCCGACAGGATCGAGATTCTCAAGATCCATACCCGCGGCATGCCTCTCACACCCGAGGTGAACCTTGAGATGCTGGGACAGCAGACGCACGGGTTTGTAGGAGCCGATCTTGCAGCCCTCGCACGGGAAGCAGGAATCAGGGCTCTGCGCCGTTACCTGCCCGAGATTGATCTCGACGAGGACGAGATTCCCCAGGAGATCCTGGACGAGATGGTGGTGATGCCCGGGGATTTCAGGGACGCACTCAGGGATGTCAGCCCGAGTGCCATGAGAGAGGTGATGCTCGAGGTCTCCCACGTGACATGGCAGGATGTCGGTGGCCTGGCGGAGGCGAAGCAGGAGATCCGGGAAGCCGTGGAATACCCGCTCACACAGAGGGAACGCTACGATGAGCTTGGGATAACACCTCCCCGCGGGGTGCTCCTCTATGGCCCTCCCGGAACCGGGAAAACCCTGATCGCAAAGGCGGTCGCAAACGAAAGCGGGGCCAATTTTATCGCGATCCGGGGGCCCCAGCTCCTCTCGAAGTGGGTTGGCGAGAGTGAACGGGCAGTCCGGGAGATATTCAAGAAAGCCCGGCAGGTCGCACCATCCATCATCTTCTTTGATGAACTGGATGCACTGGCCCCCGTACGAGGAGGAGAGGTGGGCAGCCACGTCATGGAGAGTGTGCTCAACCAGATACTTACCGAGATAGACGGCCTCGAGGAGCTCAAGGATGTGGTGGTGCTCGGTGCAACCAACCAGCCAATGCTGGTAGATCCCGCCCTCCTGCGGGCAGGGAGGTTCGACAGGCTCGTATACATAGGGGAACCGGGCATGGACGACCGCGTACAGATCCTTTCAATACACCTGAGAGGGATGCCCGTGGAGGGCTCTCCCATGGAGGAAATCCTGGATCACCTTGGGAAGTTCGATGAAGGTGCCCTGGATGACCTTCTCGAATCGCTCGGGAAGGACAGGACCGTGCTTCCCGGGGATATCACCAGTGCAGCGGATGGGATCTCCCCGAAGGGGAAAGCAGCACTCACGCGTTCCCATATCAGGAAATACCTTGTCGAGCAGATGAACTCGCGGCACCTTGTGATGGAGGATAATGCCATCGGGGCACTCGTCACGGGCATAGCAGCCCGGACCGAGGGGTACGTGGGGTCGGATCTCGAGGCTCTCTGCAGGGAAGCCGGAGTCTTTGCCATGCGGGAAGGAGCAAAGCACGTCGCGGAACGGCACTTCGAGGCAAGCCTGGCAAAGGTCCACCCGACGATGAACCCCCGGTTAAAGGAAAATTACGAGCGGATCAGGCAGTCGTTCAAAGGCGGTCTCCCGAAAGACATCCAGCCCCCTGAATACCAGTAAGATACCCCCACTCAGAATCCCTTTTTTTTATGCCAGGTCGCGTAATTACACTTTTGTACATCCTGTCGTATGGGCTCTCCTTTCCTGGGGGGTAATGGTAGAGAGGGATCCGGGAACATTCCCGGGCAAAAACCTCGGGTATTATTACACATCCCCGACGAGATTTAAGGATAGAGCCCTATGCAGAATCTCACCACCTTTCTTGACAACCATGCTCTTGATCCCTCCGCATGTGCCCTCATCTGGCCTTCGAAAGGGATCCGGTATTCCTACGCTGAGCTTCTGGATCGGGTGCAGAGGCTCGCGTCATCCCTCTCTGAACGCGGTATCTCGAAAGGCGACAGGGTCTGCATATACCTTGACTCCTGCCCGGAATACCTGGTCAGCTACTTTGCCCTCTGGAGAATAGGTGCACTCGCGGTTCCCGCGAATATCGTGCTCAGGGAGGGGGAACTTGGCTATCTCATCGGGAATTCGGGTGCCCGCGGTATCATCTGCAGCCCGGAGGGGCGATCTGTCGTTGAAAAGGTGAGATCTTCTGTCCCCTCGATCGACCTCGTAATATGCACCGGAGATCCCGGGGAGGGGATGCTCTCCTGGGATGTGTTGATGGAAAAGGATCCCCTCTTCCGGCAAGGCGTCCCGTGCGGATTCGACGACCCCTGCCAGCTGCAGTACACCTCGGGAACCACGGGCAGGCCCAAAGGGGCCATTCTCACCCAGGGGAACTGGATGGCGGCACTTGAAGCCGAAAAAGAGGTACTCGGCCTCCGGCCCGGCGACACCTATCTCGGCATCTATCCCATGCCTCACGTGGGAATATCATGGGGGATCGCGGTCCTCCGGGCCAGGGGGACCTATGTGATCATGGAGCGGTTTTCGGAGGAGGAGTACATCCGCCTTGTGAAGGAATACGCTGTCACGGTCCTCTCGGGAATGCCCCCGGTCATCCACGGGCTCTGCAACGCCCCGGAAGGGACAGAAAAGGCGCTCTCGACGGTCAGGGTCATCATAAGCGGGGGTGGCCAGCTCCTGCCTGCCGTATGGGAGGCATTCGACCGGAGATACCACATCCCCATCGCCAATTCATACGGCCTCTCCGAGACCATTGTCGTGGGCACCGGGACCGCGACACTCCCGGGAAGGCCCGATCTCACCCGAAATTACCAGAGCGTCGGTATCCCGGTTGGATACAGCGAGGTGTGCATTGTCGACAGCTCGGATCCTGGAACGGTACTTTCACCCGGCGAGACAGGAGAGATCGCGTTACGTGGACCCTCCGTTGCACAGGGATACTGGAACATGCCAAAGGAATCGGGCGAGACGTTCCTCCCCGGAGGGTGGTTCCTCACGGGGGACATGGGATACATGGATAACGAGGGTGCACTCTTCATCACTGACAGGAAAAAGGACATGATCATCATGTCGGGGTGGAAGGTCTACCCCACAGAGGTTGAGAATATCCTCCTCCAGCACCCGGCAGTTGCAGATGCTGCGATTTTTGGCATCCCGGATGAAAGAAAAGGGGAGATCCCTGTTGCAGCCCTCGTGGTAAAGAAGGGGGGAGTGCTTGACAGGGAGGAGATGACACGCTACTGCAAGAGCCGGATGGCAGGGTACAAGGTGCCAAGGGAACTATTCCAGGTGGATACCCTTCCCCGGGTCCATGGCTGGAAGCTCCTGCGCCGCACATTACGGGAAGAGTACTCAAAAAAAGCCTGATCCGGGGCAAGAATATAAGTGAAGGGACTGAAATAGTGTATTTTGGAGATATCTCCTTTGGCCAAGGACAGCAGGCGATCCACCGGTATTACTGGCCTTGATCTCGCGATGGAGGGGGGCTTTCCTCTAGGCACGACGATCGTGGTACAGGGTTCACCGTTGACCGGGATCGACCACATGGCCCGCCAGTTCTGGGGAATGGACAGAAATACCGGGAGTTACCTGATGATAGACGGAGAGGTCGAACCCGGGATGATCGCAGCTTCCGGGATGACCACAGACCAGCTGGCAGACTCCTGCAAGGGAGACCGCATCGTGATTGACTCCCTGTCGACCATCATCAGCAATGGTGGTATCGACAATGCTCTCCGATTTTTCGACAAAGTCAAGAAGGATATTGCAGCCCGGAATGCGAATGTCATGTTCCTGATCTATCCCGATCTCCATCCCCCCCAGGAAGAGATCCGGATCATGCGCATTGCCGACGTCGTGATTGAGTTAAAGGAAGCCATCTTCATGAACGAGATCGAACGGCAGCTCGCGGTTCACAAGATACGAAGAGGCCAGGTGCCGAAGCGCCTCATACCGTTCAATATCACTGAGAAGGGAATCGAACTCTCCACGACGTCGAGAGTGGTATGAAAATCGCATCAGCGATTTTCATTCGCACAATGCAAAGTGAGCCCGGAGCGGTCCATCAAGGAGGATACAGATAACATCCCATCAGCGATTTTCATTCGCGTGTGAATCACCCTGCAACGGAACAGTCAGATTTTGTCAAGGATCGCATCAGCGGTTTTCATCAAAAAATTCACGCAAGTTCTTTTCGCACTTCCCTGACCGCTATCACCATGTGGGTGAGTTTCCCGACCGCTGCATCCATGGGGAGCATCCGGAGGCCACAGTCAGGATCGATGAGAATATTCTCGGGACCCAGTATTTCGACCGCGTGCCTGATCCTCGCTTTGATCTCGGGGACGGACTCAACCCCGGGACTGCTTGAATCAATGCAGCCAACACCCACTTTCAGGCCTTTGAGGGACGTCCCGTCGAGCAGTTCCAGGTTTTCCGGGCTCTTCGCACATTCGATGTCAATGACCGAGACAGGAAATTCGAGGAGCCTGTCGATAACAGTCGAGAGATCGCCGCAGACGTGGAGGCAGACCGGGACCTTTATGTCGGACGTGACCCGCGAGAAGGCTGCCTTCCCTGCATCCAGGGGTGCAGCCCCTGTCGAGAGGATCGGCTCATCCACCTGGATCATGCATGCCCCGGCCTTTTCGAGCGCCCGGGCTTCGGGGGCAAGTGCGGCTGCAAGATCGAGTGCACACTCGGTCCGGTCGCGATAGATCGGGGTGCGTATATGGAGGCCGTGAGAAAGGGTCGTCGGGCCGGTGAGGATGCCCTTCACACAGGAATGGCGGGAGCATGCATACCGGGTGTCAGGCACCGTGATCGGGCCTGATGCCGGGAGGACTTTTCCCACCACTTCCTGGCCCCTGATCCCCGGCAGGTGCCTCGTGAATGCCTGGATCATGTCTCCCCTGACCTGGCCGTCTGAGATGATATCGATACCTGCCGTGACCTGGGCCTCCACTGCGACCTTCACCGCATGCTTCAGGGGATCCAGGAGGGATAGAAGTCCTGATCCCCGCTGGACGGGAAAACTCCCCACGACCGTGGTGGGAAGCAGGGGAAGATGCGTGAAGGGTTCCATACAGATCAGGGTACCAGCCGGTGGCGGTCACGCGGGAAGAGGACTGCTTCCCGGATATTCGGGAGATCGAGCATGGTCATCACAAGGCGTTCGGCTCCAAGTCCCCATCCCGAGTGCGGGGGCATCCCGAACCGGAACGGTGTCAGGTAGAACGAGAAGCTGTCCGGGTTCAGTCCCTTCGCCTGGATCTGGCGGACAAGAAGGTCATGCTGGTGCACGCGTTCCGATCCGGACGAAAGTTCCATCCTTGGATGCATCAGGTCAAAAGCCCTGCATATCGAGGGATCGTGCTGGCAGGGCATCGCGTAATACGGCTTGATTGCCGTCGGCCAGTCAACAATGAAGTAATGGGTGCCCATCTCTTCCCCGATGGCCTTCTCTGCGGCGGTGCCGATATCGTCACCGTATGAGATGGGGTCCTCGATCTTCTTTGCGGCAATCTCAATCGCTTCTGCGTAGGGAAGACGGGGAAACGGGGATGCAGGTTCCGGGAAATCCCGGATCTCCATCTGCTCGAGATACTGCCCGCACGATCCGGCGACTTTGTGGTACGCAGCGATCACGATCTCCTCCAGGAGTGCCATCACGTCATTGTGATCGGCATAGGAGACCTCAACATCGATGGAGGTAGCCTCGTTCAGGTGCTTGGTGGTATTGTGCTCTTCAGCCCGGAATATGGGCCCTATCTCGAATACTTTCTCGAATCCGGCCCCCATCATCATCTGCTTGTACAGCTGGGGGCTCTGGTTCAGGAACGCCTCCTTCTCGAAGTAGGCGATGGGGAAGAGCTCGGTACCTCCCTCAGTGGCAGCGGCAACCACTTTCGGAGTCGTGATCTGGATAAATCCCCTCGAGAAGAGATGTTCATACACGGCCTGCATGCATGCGTTCCGGATGTGGAAGACCGCGGCAACTCTCGGTCTCCTGACATCGAGAAAACGGGAATCGAGCCTGGTATCCAGTTCGGCGGGGACCTTCTCCACCACATCAAGGGGAAGCGGGCTCTCTGCGAGGCTTATTATCTCGAATGTCTCGGGAACAAGTTCCCTCCCGCCAGGGGCTTTCTCGATCGCCTTCACGGTCCCCGAGACCCGGACGACAGACTCCCTTGAGACTTCCCGCACCGCCGAGAGCACCTGTTCTGTCACTTTTTTCTTGGGAACGGTCACCTGGATGATTCCGGTGCGATCCCGGATCAGAAGAAAGGACAATCCCCCAAGGTCACGCAATTCGTGGACAAAACCCACGATCTCGGCCTTTCCTATCCCGGGAGTGACATCCTGTATTGGTATCCGCATATGAAATCCTTAAGATATGGGGTCTCTGGTATAATCTTGCTTTTCCTGGTTCCCGGGGGTGATTCTGATATGGAGAAGTACGTTCTTAGGCTGCCGGCTCTCCATGTTCAAGAGATACGTCGGGTCAGTCCGGTCCGAAGATCTCCATCTTGATTGCGGTCTCGAGGTTTGACTGGGTGGCCAGTGCTTCTTTGAGGTGTTCCGGGCTCTCCCAGACGAACCAGTCCTGCATCCCCATCATCACCCACCAGCGGGACAGGATGTCCCTGCTCACCGCGAAGACATCCCGGAAGTATTGTTCATTCAGGTCCTGCTGGAGATCCTTTGTAATACTGAGCTTGAGAATGTTCGAGAGCGCATCACCCACCATCTTGGTATGGTACCACGGTGATTTGCTCCAGCGATGGCTCATCATCTCTTTCATATCCAGGTTCTTGAAACGCTGCAACTCCGGGATATTGATGACGGGGTTCAGCTTGTACTCGGAGAGTACAAATGCAAGGAGCATGTCGCGGCCATAGTACATCCCGTTGTGGAGGACGAAGTAACGCTGGGGGAGGAATTCCTTGACGGGAACCAGGTCGTGCATGTCCCGCATGCTCTCTTTCAGGAGGAAATAGACCTGGGCATTCCGTATCACGGGATAATTCCGCGCGATGATCAGGTTCGCGAGCAGCGTCAAGGGAAGCTCGCTGAACGCCTCGTGAAAGAGCATATAGAGCAGGAATACCAGCTGTTTTTTCCTCCAGACCGCGATATTGCGGGTGCCCTCGTCCTTCAGGATGTCGAGATAGATCTGCTTGCATGCGGTGAGCGCAGACTCTTGTGAGAAGGAGATGACTTTATACTCGTTGTTCCGGGCTGCACATCCCTTTGCCAGGAGCTCGAGACAGTGCCTGCAGATGGTGTAGTCCTTGAGCATCCCGAGCTGTGAACTCGAGAATGCGATCATGTGCTTCCCGGTCCCGTAGGTATAGTCATCGAGAAGCAACCCGTGGGGCGGGACGTCCGTACGGCGGACCAGCTGTATCTCTGTCCCGAGGGTTGTCTCGGCGAATTCCAGGATCTCGCGCAGGATGGGGGAAAGATTGAATTCCTGGTTCATCGATTGCTCCCGGTGGGGTATTCTGAAGGGGCAGCCCTGTCAGGTAACAGAGAGATCGGCATCGATGACTAATAAACGATACCAAGAAGGACATCCAGGAATCCCCGATCTTCTGCGGTGGATCATCACGTTCAGCAGGTATCCGGGCACTGCCCGGTCTGCATTCGACAGATTGTATCGAGGGTTACTCAATGGCACCCAGATACACACTCATAAATGCATCTCCAAAAAAATGAGGACAGGGTTCTTCAGTGTGACATTCGTGCATGCAGTTTTCGAAGGGATTGTTCGACTGAAGGCAAGAAGACATTCAGCACATTCCACACGAGCCCCCAGTCTGGTGAGAAATACGGGTGAACAAGGCGGGTTTTCAATCCTTCAAGTTCCTTCCAGGGTATTGCAGCAGTATCCCGCCGGCATTCACCAGAGATCCTCCCCGCCGCTTCACCGATGACCTCCATGCTCCTTAAGACCGCTCGTTTGAGTGTCTCATCCTTCTGGAAATCGCGGGCGGTTATCCCGTGGGTCCGGTGCGAGAGATACGAAATTTCGTCAAGGATCTGCCCGAGGTAGACGGAATCCCTGCTGAGCACTGCAAATTCTGCGCCCAGCTCGGGGCGGAGATACGATGCCAGCACACGGGTCATCACAAGATCCACCGGTCTTCCCAGGTTCTCGTCAAGGAACATGGTAAGGCCGATGAAGTTCTGGTAGGTATCCATACCTGTCTCAAATTCAACCTCGATGTCCAGGTCGCTCCCGGGCCGCTCCTCCCCGCGTGCGACGGAGCCGAAAAGCCCGATCTTCTTGACGCCGTATAACTTCCGCATGACTGCAAATTTTGCATTCAGCGCGAGCATCACCTCTTCCCTTCCTGTTGGTTTTTCCTGTGGCGACATTCCCAACCCCGGTTCTCTCATTTGGTTGGCGGGCAGGTGCCTTATGGATATCGTCAATCCCTGGCAGGATACCTTCCGGGAATCCCCAACATACTCTCCCGAAGGTTCTTTGCCTTTCCCGGCTCCCACATTGATCATGCACCGCCGGGATTGCACGATTATCATTGCTGTTCTTGCCCTCCTCCCGGCCCTCATGTGTGGGTGTGTTTCGCATCAGGCGATGGATGATTCAGGGGTGGTGGTTCCCACAACACACCCTCCGGATGCCGGGCAGGCCGATCTCCATGATGACGGCGCAGGGATCGCGTTTGAGGAGACGACTACACCCACGCCCCTCCCCTTCGTTCCCGGGGGAACGTACCGCAAAGGGGACATGATACTCCTTGGGGGAACGACGATCCTCTCACCTGGAAACCATATTCTTGTCGAGGTGTCCCCTGTCTCGTTTGGCCCCACAAAAAAGGGTGACCGGAGCGACTCGTCCGGGACATCAGGAGTGGTCAGTGTCGCGCCCGGCGATGCGGATTCACGCAACACGTGGGCGTTTCTCATCGACACCAGGGGCTGGGAGCCTGATGAGTACATGGTCCATATCACCGGGATCGAGGTCCCACGATTCACCCTCTCCTCCCGGTTCACGGTCCATGACGAGAACCTGGCACCCTCGACAGGATTATAATGAGCCCGCCTTGTTCTGCTCGCCACCCTTTTTCCTGGGTTCGATTTCAGGATCAGCGCGGGCCCTGAGAGATCCAAAAGCAGGCTCGCCAACCTTATTCCGTATCTTCTCAAGCGCCTCGAATGCCTCCCGCCTGACCGAAGGTGCCTGGTCGGCAAGGGTTCGTGTAAGACCTTCAACGGCGGAGGGATCCGCGATCTCTCCAAGAAGGAGTGCCGTTCGCCTGCGCACCTCGGAGTTCTGATCGGAGAGGAGTTCCAGCAGGGGCCGGGTTGCAGGTCCGCCTATCAGCCACAATGCTTCCATGGAGCAGTTTCGCGCCACAGTATCTCCTTCCCGGAACGCTGCGACGAGCGGGGTAATGGCGGGGTAGCCGAGCGTGGCAAGCGCTCTCACTGCCTCCTGCCTGACCTTCCGATCCTTGTCGCCCAGGGCTCCCGTGAGCGCGGGAATTGCGCGTGCGTCGCCGATACGGCCAAGAACGAGGGAGGCACCCTGTCGGATATGGGGATTTTCGTGACTGAGCGCGGAAATCAGCGGCTCGACTGCAGGGGTTCCTATGGATGAAAGTGCATGCCCTGCTCTCTGCCGTATCTCGGGCTGGCTGTGGGCGAGTGCGTTCACCAGAGGAGGTATCGCGGGATCTCCCATGGAGCACAGGGCTTCGGCTGCAGCGATCCGGACGTAACCCGTTTCATCCCCCAGGAGGTTGACCAGGGGGTCCGTCGCATCCCGGCTCCCCAGCATCTTCAGTGCCAGTGCGGCCTCACGCCTCACTCCGGGGTCCTTGTCCTTCAGCGCCCCGATCAGGGGGCTAACTGCCGGCTGCACCTGCATGTCTCCGAGGATCTCGGCTGCGCCCTGCCGGATCAGGGGATTCTCCCGGTTCAGGGCACGGATAAGCGATTCCGTTGCCGGCTCCCCGATAAGCGTGCACGCCCGCATGGTCTCACGCCGGACAGAGTCGTCATCGTTCCCGAGCATCTCGATGAGCGGCGGCACTGCAGGGAGTCCGATTCTCGCGAGGGTCTGTCCTGCACCCCTCCTGACAATCCAGTGCTCATCGTTCAACGCCTGGATGAGCGGTTCGATGAATGCATCCCCGAGTTCTCCGGCAGCCCGGATTGCGTTCCAGCGTGCTTCCACATCCCCGTAGGCGAGCGCCCGCTTCACGCTCTCCATGTGCTCCATCTCAACCTGATCGAACCGGGGCGCATTCTCCCCGCCAAGCGCCCCCTTGAGTGACCGAAAGATGCTCATCTGGTAAACCCTTCCTCACTCGAATGTCTGCCCCGGCGGGTAAAAACCCTATCGTATGCATGGGTAGGGAAAAATGCCTCTTTCGGGTGAACAGTGTGGGGGAACTCCTTATCTGCTGCGAAAAGGGCTCCGCCATGTTCACGAATGTGTATGCGTGTGACCCGGAGCGACGCTTGGGATTTTTATTGGGATTCCCGCAGAAAGCGGCGCTATGCTCCCCGCACGAGGGAGAGGATTCCCTGGGCAAGTGATGCATCGACCCCTTGAGCGTTCATCAGGGTATCCATCCGGATCGCTCCCGGCACCTCCACGGGATCGCGAATATCCTGGATGAAAAAGTCAGCCATGTTCCGGTAGAGTGTCCAGGTGGCATGGGAATCCGGGCGGTATCCCATCGCCTTCATCAGCGTTCCTGCAGGGCCGCTGATCGGAGCATCGCCGATAAAGGGGCTGACTGCTGCCACGGGTACATCCATCAACGCCTCCCTGATCCCCTCGCATTCGAGGATCGGCAGGATGCTGGTGACGGGGTTGCTCGGCCCGATGATCACAGCCTCAGCAGATCGGAGAGCGGAGAGCACTTCAGGGGTTGCGGCGGGCGGAATATCCCAGCGCCTCGTCACGTCATCGATGGGAAGCGAACCCCTGTACCTGACCCAGAACTCCTGGAAGTGTATCTCGCGTTCCCCTGACCGGATGAGCGTCGTCACCGGGGTATCTGCCATGGGAAGGATCCGAGCCTTGACGCCGAGCGAGGAGCAGAGGTGCGCGGTCGCGTCCGTGAGCCGCATCCCGCGCCTGAGGAGATCGCCGCGCAGGATGTGGAAGGCCCGGTCCCTGTCGCCGATGGCGACGTATTCGTCGCCTCCAAGGCGTGCGATCTCTTCGTGGGTGTGGAACGTGTCACCTTTCAGGCCCCACCACGTGCCGCAGTCGAGCGTCCCTGAGAAGAGGTAGATCAGGGTGTCTATATCAGGGGAGAGGAAGTTCCCGCTTATCCAGACGTCTTCCGCGGTGTTGCCGACCACGGCAATCTCCTCGTCTGGCAGGTGCTGCCGTGCGCCCCGTATCAGCTTGGGGGTTCCCGTGCCCCCGGAGAGGAACGTGATCATGGTTCACCATTATTTATATGTGGGTGAGAAGAGTGTTGTTTCGATAGGGTATGAAGATCATCAAGGATCCCGTGCACGGGTACGTCGAAGTTCCGTCAGAGATGGTACCAATCCTCGATTCCATGCCCATGCAGAGGCTCCGTCATGTGCGGCAGCTGGGATTCTCGTACCTTGTCTATCCCGGGGCCCACCACACCCGGTTCGAGCACTCCCTCGGCACCATGCACCTTGCGGGCGTGATGGCCCGGCAGCTCTCGCTTGGGGATGATGAGACACGGCTCGTGACCGCGGCAGGGCTGCTCCACGACATCGGGCATGGACCGTTCTCTCATGCCATCGAGCCGCTTTCGATTGTTTGTACAGGAGAGAGCCACCAGGATATCGAAGCCCTGCTCTGCCGCGGTGAGATGCATGCCATCCTCGAGAGGATGGGGGTGGACCAGCAGGAGATCCAAAGCCTCATCCAGGGGAACCATCCGCTTTCCGGAATCATCCACGGGGAACTTGACGTGGATCGCATGGACTACCTGCTCCGTGATGCCCATTATACCGGAGCGCCGTACGGGACCGTTGATGCCCACCGGCTGATAAGGAACACGTCGATCGTGGAGGGGAAACTGGTCCTGGAGGAGGCGGGGATCAACGCCGCAGAATCGCTCCTGATCGCCCGGACCCTGATGCGGCCTGCCGTCTATTTCCACCATGTCAGCAGGATCGCAGAGATGATGTTCCAGGCCGCGGTGTTATCCCATGCCGGGGAAGAGGGAAAGAAAACACTCGAATCCCTGCTGCGCATGGATGATTCCGCCTGCCTGCAGTCCCTGTTACATTCAGACAACGCAGCAGCACGGGACATGAGCCTGCGCATCTACCAGCGGAGGCTCTACAAGAGAGCCCTCTATGTGGGTCGCGACCAGGTGAACGCGAGCAGGATGACCCAGTTCTCCTCAATTGCCAGGCGGAGCGAGATAGCTGCAACCATCGCAGCGGAGGCAGGACTCAAAGCCACCCAGGTGCTCCTGGACATTCCGCCTTTTCCGGGCGATATGTCCCTCCATGTCCAGGTGCAGAACCATAATCGCGTGGTCGGGCTTGCCGCGCTCTCTCCCCTCCTCAACACCCTGAACGAGACCAGGCGGGGACAGTGGAGGCTCGGGGTGTACACCCCTGTGGAGCACAGGGACCTCGTTGCGGCCATCGCGGCGGAAGTGCTGCATATAAAGCCCCAGACAACGCAGGGGCAGCTGTTCGCGTGAGCGGGCAACCGCGGTCATTGGGAGAAAAAAGAATGTTTATGAATGCCCGATACCCAACAAAGAGCGAAGGGGTCCCGTGATAGAATACTGGATTGTGGTCACCATGGGTGTGGTGGCAGTGGCATGCGTCGTGTGCGTCGCATATGTGTACAGCGAGGAGAAAGCCCGCCAGCTCCTGCAGAACCGGGTAAAACTCAGGGCGTATGAAAATCTCCTCCAGGCGGTGATGGAGATCAATATTGCCGGGGACGACCAGTACGCGCTTGGCCAGGCAAAGCGGCGCATGGCGACCACGCTCCACCGGATCAATCTCGTTGCCGGGCACGAGGTTCTCACGCACGTGAACGAGCTCCTGGATTTCATGAACGAGACCCGTGAAGGAGACTACGACGTGCTCAAGGAGAAGAATATCCTCAATACGATCGTGCAGGCAGCACGAAGAGAACTCGACCCGGCGAGTGCCCGCGTGCTCGAAGAATCGCAGTTCAGGTACCGCTTCTATAATCCTCCCCGGACCTGAAGGCCAGGGGCCGATCCGCGTCCATCTTTTATCCGGTATGAAAATCACTTCGTGATGGTCAGTTTCATGGTCGATTGTATGGTGGATATCTGAGGCTCCTGCGAACCCCCCGGTCCGTCATGTTCCTCTGTATGCCTGCGTCACGAAGCGAATCATGCATTTTTTGGTAAAAAAGTCCCGGGGAGAGTTCTCCCCGGGGCTTGTAGATTTATCAGAGTGCAGCTCACACCTTACCGCATAACAGGGAGGCATGACATAGGTGCGTGAATTCATCGAGTTGATGCGTGAGCGATCCGCGGTTATTGATGTGGATGAGATGCCTGGCGGGGAATTTGATGCGCCAAAGATGGCCAGCACCACCAATTCGCTCCTCTTCTTCCATAACCTTCCCGGGGGCAGGGGGGTGATGAACGTCACCGCGAGCCGAAACGCCCTCTCCCTGGCGCTCGGGGTTGACGAAAAGGAGATGGGAAAGCAGGTCTCACGGGCTTCATGCCAGGGCCGCGTGGTCAGCGAGGGAACCCTCTCCATGGCTCGCGCGGATCTCTCCCGGATCCCGGCCATGAAATTCTTCCCCGGCGATGCGGGAAAATACCTCACTGCAGGGATCGTCTTTTCGCGGTTCAACGACGTTGAGAACGCCTCCATCCACCGCATGCTCATCCTGGACAACGAACGCGTGGCAGCGAGGCTCGTCGAAGGGAGGCATACGTATACCCTCCACAGGGAAGCCCTCGCCGCGGGACTCGAGCTCCCTGTTGCCGTTGCCATAGGGGTGCATCCTTCCATCACCTTTGCATGCTGCACAAGGGTGCCGAAGGGAGGGGAACTTCCCTTCGCGGCCGAACTCCTGGGAGGGGAGATCAGGGTGCACCAGTGCCAAAACGGCGTGCGTGTCCCCGATGCGGAGATTATCCTCGAGGGATATATCGGCCGCGAGACCGCGGAAGAGGGGCCGTTTGTCGATATCACCGGGACATACGACAGTGTCCGCACCCAGCCGGTAATCCGTTTCACCGGCATGCACCTGAAGTCCGGCTGTATCTATCACAGCATCCTGCCAGGGGGCAACGAGCACCGGCTCCTGATGGGGGTGCCCTACGAACCGGTGATCTTCAGGGCAGTCGCAGGCGTGACGGAGGCGAGAAATGTCGTGCTTACCACCGGGGGATGCGGGTATCTCCATGCTGTGATCCAGATCAAAAAAAGCACCCAGGGAGATGGCAAGAATGCCATCATGGCGGCATTTGCGGCCCATACATCCCTCAAGCACGTCGTGGTGGTGGATGAGGATATCGATCCCGCCAATCCCGAGGAAGTGGAATATGCGATTGCCACCAGGGTTCGCGGGGACCAGGACATCATGGTGATCTCCGGGGTTCGGGGGTCCTCGCTCGATCCCTGCCGGGTGGGTGACGGGACCAACGTGAAAGTAGGCGTTGACGCGACCATGATACTCGGCCGGGAGAACGAGTTCCGCAGGGCTACCTGGCGGGTCGACGATGATTCTTTCACCTGAAGATGGTGCAATCCTCGCGGGAGAGGAAGGGGAGACGAGAGCAAGGATGATGGAGATCCTTGTCGCACTCGGCAAGGTATACGGTGCCGAACGCCTGATTCCCATTGCCAGCGCCCAGGTGAGCGGAGCCTCCTACAAGACGATTGGCAGGTGGGGACTGGACTGGCTCATGCATCTCGATGCGAACGTATCGGTCCCGACGGTCCTCAACCCCGTCGGCATGGACCGGTCGAGGTGGCGTGAGATGGGAATATCGCCCGAGTTTGCCGAGAAGCAGGAGGCGGTCCTTGCAGCGTACCGCAGGCTCGGGGTGATCATGGAATGCACGTGCACCCCCTATTATCTCTACGTGACCAGGTACGGCGATCACCTCGCCTGGTCGGAATCATCAGCGGTCGCGTATGCAAACTCTGTGATCGGCGCAAGGACCAACAGGGAGGGAGGACCGGGAGCCCTCGCCGCGGCGATCATAGGAAAGACTCCCGAGTACGGTCTCCACCTGGTAGGAGCACGGGTTCCCCAGGTTGTCGTCAGGGTCGAAGGAGGAACCCTCATGGATGACCCTGCCCATCTCGGGGCGCTCGGGTATCACGCGGGAAAGCTCATCGGGAGCCGCATCCCCCTCTTCGAGGGAATCCGGCCGGGAAGGGACCACCTGAAGGCCCTCGGGGCAGCGATGGCAGCATCGGGGGCAGTTGCACTCTTCCATGTCAGGGGGATCACCCCCGAGGCACGCATCTTTTCCTACAACACGGAGGGGCTTGAGGTGATTCCCGTTGATCTCGAAGAAATTTCCGCCTCCATGAAGAAGGTCCCGGTCGATGCAGTGGCTCTCGGGTGCCCGCAATGCTCACCCGGAGAACTCTCGCGCATCGCGGATCTCCTGGAAGGGCGAACAGTCCGGATCCCGCTCTTTGTGTTCACCTCCCACGATGTTGCACGCCGCCACCCGGACGTGGTTGCGGCAATCGAGGCTTCCGGGGCAAGGGTATATGCGGATACCTGCATGGTGGTCTCGCCTGCGATGGAGCGGTTCGGGACGCTCATGGTAAACTCGGGGAAGGCGTTCGCGTACGTCCCTGGCATGTGTGGTGCGGCGGTCAGGCTGGGAACCACCGAGGAATGCATCGCTACCGCGACGAAGAGCCCGCCCACGTCACCCTGATTCGCCTTTTCTCATATCTCCCGGATTGCTCGCCCGGTTCCAGTACCACCGATGGGCTGGGCTTTTTTCTTCTCCTTTATCGTTTCATACCCTTTGCGGGCATCGGAGAGTGTTCCCGGTGCGGTGGATTTATCAGCGATTTTGTGCTATAACCTCCTGGCAATGGCATTTTCCGACCTGCACCTTCACTGGATGGATCGGTACACGCTGCCAATCCTTCTCCTTCTCGTGGCAATCTCCCTTGCCCTTGAAGTGATCGTACACCACATGATGGGAATCACCGTCGTGTACTCTCATTTTTTCTATGTGCCTGTAGTCCTCGGTGCCGTCTGGTACGGGAAGCGGGCCGTCCTTGTCGGGCTCTTCCTGGCAGCGATCTATGTGGGTGATTATTACCTCATCAACGGTGCAATTTCCGCAGACGTGGCGGGGCGTGCCCTGATGTTCGTTGCAGTCGCCCTCGTCATCGGCCTTGTGATGGATTCCATGAGAAAAGAGCAGGAGAAGGCAATGACGCAGATGGCCGACGCTGCGCTGAATGAAGGAAGGCGGAGCGGCATTTACGGAAATATCGATGATCTGAAGGGGCGGCTGCGATCCTCGGGGAATGTGAAGAGGATGACGGAGGAAGGGGATACCCGGGGATTGATCATGGCGCTCCGGCACAGGGATTCCGCGGTCCAGTATGAAGCGGCGGAGGCCCTGGGGGTATCACGGGAACCCGCTGCAATCCCTGCGCTCATCGCTGCACTGACCGGGGACCGCTATTCAGGGGTCCGGTGGAAGGCAGCCGAAGCACTTGCAAGGATTGGTGCTCCCGCGGTCGATCCGCTGATCCAGGCACTTGGCCACCAGGATGAGGATGCCCGGTGGAAGGCCGCGATCGCGCTCGGTGAGATCGGAGATCAAAGGGCAATTGTGCCCCTCATTTCACTCCTCGAGGATGAAGACCGTTTCGTGCAGAGCAGGGCGGCGTATGCCCTCGGGCAGATGGGGAGCCCTGCACTCCCGGCACTCATTGCCTCCCTCGAGGGCCCGAGTCCCCACGTCAGGAGAGGTGCGGCACTGGCGCTTGGCAGGATTGGTGATCCGGGTGCACTTTTCCCACTCCTCGCAGTGCTTTCCGACAGTGACGAATCCGTGAGGGCTGCAGCATTCGAAGGATTGGCCGGGTTAGGTGACAAGGCATACCCACGCATCATCGCCCACCTGCGGGATTCTCCCCCTGAAGACAGGACGCCTGCCCTCCAGGCCCTCCGGGAGGTCTCCGACAGGAAATTCCTGGCAGGACTCAGCGCCCATGCGGAGGGTGCAGACCCGGAGACACGTGAGGTCATCATCTCCCTCGTGGGAGGGGCGAAGCAGGGACCAGGGGAGCAGGGATCGTAATCGTATTCTCTGCCGGTCGTGGGCGGAGGCATGCTCCCCTGGCGCATGATCGGGCGGGTGGCGTAATCTCTCGCATCATCGCATCCCGGATCAAGTATAATGTGGTGTGACCCCCATTTCTGTCTGTGTTCGGTGTGTACCAGATCCCGTTTTGTGTGGAAGCGAAGGGTATCACTATCCAGGTGGTATCAGGAAATTCCCTCTCCGCATACACGAGGATCTCTCCAGGGGGGAAGATCGCGAAACAACTTGGGTACGGGAAAGGAAAGGTCATCATCAACCCTGTCGAGCCGGTGAACCTCCCCTCAGAAGTGACGGGGATGCTCGAGTTCCACTTTACTCCGGTTGCCGTACGCCCCGGTTCTTCCATCACCCTGTTCCTCAAGTTCCCCGTGGAGATCGGGGTATTTGTGGGAGATGATGAAAATTACACCCTGATCGATGTCTTCTCGCTGGCAAAGGCCAAGTACTCCCTCTATGGGACCCCTGAGAAGGGGTTCATCACGCGTCACGTGGAGTGCGAGGTTTTTGAATCCGAGCCATCCACAGAACCCCTCGAAGAGGGTGTGCTGACGCTCTCCCTGAATAACTCAAGCAGGGACTGGATCGAGGTCTCCCGGGCAGTCTTCGAGGGATCGACGATGCGGCTCTTTTATGGGAATTGCGTGGCCATGACCGGGGAAATGGAGGTCCTATCACGCGCCATTGCCGTGACAAGGATCCACAATACCGGTTCAAAGGACGCGATGAAACCGGCGATCAGGGTATACCCCACCAGGAAGAGCCTGATTCCCGAGAAACTCTTTTTCGTGATGGAGTATGGAGTGGGGGACTGACATGGCCTTCGAGTATCTCAATTACGCACTCATCGGAAATGTCACCCTGCTCGACCTCATCATCTTCGGTATAGCCGTCCTCCTGGCAGTCGTCATTGCAAAGGCTGTCGGGTTCTACGTGAAAAAAACATTTTCAGACAGGGTTGAGATGGCAGAGCTCGAATTTTTGATCAAAGTGATCCAGGGCCTCATCATCGTGATCGGGATCTACCTGGCACTCCCGAGTTTTGACATCAACCTCGCCGACATGCTGGTGGTAGGAGGAACCATCGGCCTCGTGATCGCGTTTGCCAGCCAGAAGATCGTCTCGAATTTCGGTTCGGGACTCTTTCTCATCATTGAGAGGCCCATAAAGCCCGGCGACAGCATCAACATCAATTCGGTCTCAGGCACGGTTGAGGAGATACGGGTCCTCTCCACCATCATCAAGACGCACGAGGGGATTTACGTGCGTATCCCGAACGAGAAGGTCTTCTCCTCGGATATCACCAATTACGTCGCGAACGTGGCACGGAGGTTCGAGTATACCATTGGGATCAGTTACCGGTCGGATGCAGGGAAGGCGATTCAGATTGTCAAGGACCTCCTGGAAAAAGAATCCTTCGTGCTGAGGCATCCTGCACCGAGCGTGTTTGTGGATACGCTCGGGGATTCGAGCGTCAACCTCCGCGTGTTCATCTGGGCGCCATCACGGGTATGGTGGTCAGTGAGGACACAGATGCTCTGGACCATCAAAAAGGCCCTTGAAGACGGCGGAATCGACATCCCGTTCCCACAGCGCGTGGTGACAATCTCCCGGGCGACCCGGGATGCAGTACCCCCACACGAGGGACAGGAGGCTGAGCACCATGGCTGAATCTGAATTGCCTGCGCTCAAAGAGGCTCTCGTGTACGGCGATCTTGTCACCCGGCGTGCTGCGGTAAGCCGCCTTGCAGAGATGGGAGACCCTGCACTCCCCTTCCTCGTCTCCCTCCTCCAGGAACCAGTGGAGAACGAGGTCAGGTGGTATGCCTCAGTCGCACTCGTGAGAATCGGATCTTCGAGCATTCTGCCCCTCCTCGATGCACTTGCCCGCAACCCGGATTCCCAGTTCCGCAGGTATGCCTCAGCAGCCCTCGGTCACCTCGGCGAGCCTGCGGTTGTGCCCATCCTTGAAGCGATGAAAGGTGCGGATCCCCCGACACGGGGATTCCTCTCCCAGGCACTCTGCAGGATCGGCGAGCCCGCAATCCCTGCGATCAGGGCGCTCCTTGACTCCCCCGATCCCATAATGAAGGAATGCGCCACGCTGACACTGTGGCAGATGGGACAGGCCGGCATAGACTCGCTCATCTCAACCGTTGAGAAAGGGCCTGATGAGTGAAGAGGGAAGGCGCTGTTTTTTCCCCACAGTTCTGAAGCGCACCCGCGGTGCGGGGATCCCCTTGGTGACGGGGAGAAATCTAAAGTGATAAGTCCCTGCCGCGGCAAGTGAGATGGTAATGCTGCACTGCTCCCCCGCGATAGAGACCTACCTCGCAGATCTTCAGGAAGGGCTCCGGAGGGCTATGGAGGTGGCCGAGAAAGCCCGCGCGTTTGGGATCGACCCCCGCACGACTGTCGAGATTCCGGTTGCGAGTGACCTTGCCGACCGGGTGGAGGCGCTTCTCGGGATCAGTGGCCTTGCAGCAAGGATCAGGGAGATGGAAGGGCAGATGTCCCGGGAAGAGGTTGCCCTCCATATCGGGGAAGACTTCGTCCAGCGCCGCTTTGGCGAGCAGAGCCGGGAGGAAATCCTCGACCATGCGATCCGCACCGCCATGGCAGTACTCACCGAGGGAGTGGTCGCTGCCCCGACAGAAGGGATCGCCAAGGTGGGCACCGGGAAGAACGACGATGGAAGCGAGTATCTCAAGATTTACTACGCAGGCCCCATCAGGAGTGCGGGAGGCACTGCCCAGGCGCTCTCGGTACTCGTCGGGGATTTTGTGAGGCGGGCGCTCGGGATGAACCGCTATATCCCCCGTGCAGACGAGGTCGAGCGCTACATAGAGGAGATCAGGCAGTATAATTCCATCATGAACCTCCAGTACCTCCCCTCCGAACGCGAGATACGGCTCATCGTCCAGAACTGCCCGGTCTGTATCGACGGGGAGGGTACGGAGCAGGAGGAGGTCAGCGGGTACCGGAACCTGGAGCGGGTGGAGACGAACACGGTGCGGGGAGGAATGGCGCTTGTCCTCGCAGAAGGGCTGGCCCTCAAAGCCCCGAAAGTCTTAAAGAACGTGCGTGCCCTCTCGATGGACGGGTGGGACTGGCTCGAGGAGCTGATTCGCGGTGCCCCGAAGAGCGATGAAGAGGACGATTCTGCCGGAATCAAGCCCAAGGACAAGTACCTGCGTGATCTTATCGGAGGAAGGCCTGTCTTTTCATACCCCCTGAGGAAAGGGGGGTTCAGGCTGCGGTACGGCCGTTCCCGGAACACGGGGTTCGCGGCAGCCGGGCTCAACCCTGCAACCATGCACATCCTCGGGGACTTTCTCGCGGTAGGCACCCAGATGAAGATTGAGCGGCCGGGAAAAGCGGCCGGGATCGTCCCGGTGGACACGATAGAGGGCCCTACCGTCCGGCTGAAGTGCGGCGATGTGCTCAGGATCGATGATGCACAGGGTGCACGGGATCTCACCGGGGAGGTGGAACGGATCCTCGACGTGGGGGAGATTCTTATCGGGTACGGGGAGTTCCTTGAGAACAACCATCTCCTGGTCCCCCCCTCCTACTGCCACGAGTGGTGGTGCCAGGAAGGCGGCAACGCCCGTCCCGGGAGCGAGGAGGAGGCAATATCCCAGTGTTTCGACGGTGCTCCCCTCCATCCGGAGTATACCTGGTTCTGGGATGACCTGACATGCGGGGATATTGCAGCACTCGCGGATACCGTGTCCAGGACAGGGGAGCTCAGGCACGGCATTCTCGTGCTGCCGCCGGAACCGGGTCTGAAAGGGCTGCTCGAGGAGATCCTCCTCCCGCATCGCGTGCGCGAAGGGATGATCTGCATCAGTGAGTATTATGCATTCCTCGCCTGCCTGGGCCTTGACCTGAAGCTCAGGAAACGATCTGCCTGGGAGGACGCCCCCATGGACGATCCCCTGGCGCTCGTGCAGCATCTCTCCGGCTTTGTCATCCGGTCACGGGGGGGAACCCGTATCGGCGGTCGCATGGGCCGACCCGGGAAGTCGCGGCCGAGGAAGATGAACCCTCCACCCCACGCCCTGTTCCCGCTCGGCGAGGCCGGAGGCAGCCGGCGCTCCCTCCAGGAAGCCTCAAGCCACGCACCCCAGCCGAACATGGACGGGGGAATTATCAGCATCGAGACGGGCAGGCGGAGATGCCCATCCTGCGGTTCAGAGACGTTCCGCAACCTGTGTGAGTGCGGATCCCATACCGAACCGGTCTACAGCTGTCCCCGCTGCAAGCGCGAAGTTGCGGAGGCCGAGTGCCCCTCCTGTCACGTGCCGCCTGTCTGCTCCCGGGTCACCAGCCTGAATCTCAAACAGGAATACGCGGCCGTCATGGAGCGGCTCGGGATCAGGGATACCAGCCTCCCGATGGTCAAGGGTGTGAAGGGGCTCATCTCGCGGGAGAGGACGATCGAACCCATGGAGAAGGGGATCCTCCGGGCCATGAAAGACCTCTTTGTCTTCAAGGACGGCACGATCCGGTTCGACATGATCGACCTTCCCCTGACGCACATTCGGCCGGAGGAGGTCGGAGTCTCCCCGGAACGGATGCGGGAACTCGGGTATCTCGAAGACATCGGGAACAAGCCGCTCGTCTCCCCCTCGCAGGTGGTCGAACTGAAAGCCCAGGACATCCTGCTCTCGGACTCCTGTGCCGAGTACATGGTCAAGGTGGCCCAGTTCCTCGACGAGCTCCTCGAAAAATGCTACGGGCTGCCCCCCTTTTACCGGGTGAAGACCAGGGAAGACCTGCTCGGGCACCTTGTGATAGGTCTTGCCCCCCATACGAGTGCAGGGGTGCTGGCAAGGATTGTCGGATTCTCCCGGGCGAACGTCGGATATGCGCACCCCTTCTTCCACGCGGCGAAACGGAGGAACTGCTTCCACGGGGATACCAGGATAGAGACATTCGACGGATGCACCTGGCGTACCCAGTCAATTGCGCAGCTGGTGAGCGAGAATTTTGACCTCTCCCGGCCGGGAATCGACAGGCTCGGCACCTATTACTCTGATCCCCAGGGGACCCTTCTCGTCAGGACACTCGATCGCGAGGGAAAGGCACACCTCCGCAGGGTCACCTCGGTATCGATCCACAGGGCACCCAAAGCCCTGGTCAGGTTCGAGACCAGGGGGGGCCGGCAGATCGCGGTGACCCCGGATCACGCGATGCTGGTCTGGGATCTCTACGCTACCCGCAAGATCCGGGCGATCGAGGTGAAAGAGGGCGACCCCGTTCCCGTGATGATCGGGGAAGCGGTCATCACCGATCACATCTCCCGGAGGGAGATCGTGCCCGCACCCGACGACCGCGTCTTCTGCCTGACCGTCACAGACGAGCACACCGTGCTTGCAAACGGCATCTTTACCGGGCAGTGTGACGGCGACGAGGACTGCATCATGCTCCTCCTGGACGGCCTGATCAACTTTTCGCGGTCGTTTCTCCCTGAAACGCGGGGCGGATCCATGGATGCCCCGCTTGTCCTTACCACGAGGATCGATCCCGCGGAGATCGACAAGGAGAGCCATAATCTCGACGTGGGATCCGGCTATCCCCTCGCGCTCTACACGTCCTCGCTCAGGTATGCGCATCCGAAGGAGGTCGAGGGGCTCATCGACCGGGTGGGGAGGAGGCTTGGCACCCCGGCGCAGCTGGAAGGGTTCCTCTTCACCCACGATACCACCGACATCTCGTCGGGCCCGCTCGAATCGACCTACACCAAGCTCAAGAGCATGCTCGAGAAACTCGAGGCGGAACTCGAGCTTGCAGGAAGGATCCGGGCAGTCGACGAGGACGATGTTGCGGAACGGGTGCTGACGACGCACTTCATCCGGGATCTCCAGGGAAACCTCTCCGCGTTTTCAAAGCAGAAGTTCCGGTGCGTGAAGTGCAACACGAGCTACCGGCGGATGCCCCTTGCCGGAAAATGCAGCCGGTGCGGGGGAAATATCATTCCCACCGTGCACGAGGGCTCGGTGAAGAAGTACCTCGAGATGTCCCGGGACATATGCTCCCGGTACAGGGTCTCGGAGTATACGCGCCAGCGGGTCCAGGTCCTCGATATGGCGATCGAGTCCACGTTCGGCCAGGAGAAGAGCGAGCAGATGGGCCTCGCAGACTTCATGTAAGGTGCGGGATTACGCCGGCAGTCAGGTATGTTTTTTTCCATTGCCCTCAGGATTTCCCTTCTGCAAAGGACAATTCTCATCACCTCCCAGCATCAATACCTCTGACCGATGTACGACCTGGCACGTCTCCGGGATGAATTCCCCGTACTCTCAACCTGTATCTACCTTGATTCCGCATCCACCACCCAGACCCCGAGAAGGGCGGTCGACGCGATGTGTGCGTATTTTTTCGAGTATGCAGCCAACCACGGGCGGGGGGCCCACCACCTGGCCAGGAAGACCACGGAACGCTACGAAGAGACCCGAGGGATCCTGGGGAAGTTTCTCGGTGTCGATCCCGGTCATATAGTATTCACGAAGAATACGACCGACGCCATCAACATGGCCGCCCACGGCATCTGCTGGAGGGATGGTGACGAGGTGATCACGACGGCGCTCGAGCACCATGCAAACCTTCTGCCGTGGATGGCGCTCAGGGGACGAGGGGTTGACCTGAAGATACTCCCCCAGAGAAACGGTATGGTCGATCCCTCAGACCTCCAGGAGGCGATATCGTCCCGGACCCGGCTCGTTGCCGTCACCCACATGACCAATGTACTCGGCACCGTCCAGCCGGTCGATGAGATGGCGGCAATCGCGCACGATGCCGGGGCCATGATCCTCCTCGACGCGGCCCAGTCGGCCGGGCATATGCCCATCGATGTCCGCGGGTTCGATCTCGTCGCGGTTCCCGGCCACAAGGGGCTGCTTGGCCCGCAGGGGACCGGGGCGCTCTACGTGAAGGACTACTCTTCGCTCTCGATCACCTGCCATGGCGGGGGGATCGTCGAAGATGTCACCCTGGAGGGATTCACACTCCTCCCCCCGCCTGCACGGTTCGAACCGGGAACCCCGAATATCCCGGGCGTGATCGGTCTGGGCGAGGCCATACACCTCGTGGAGGAACTCGGTGTCGGGGAGATCCACCGCCACGAGACCCGTCTCGGCGAGCAGGCATTTTACGGGCTCTCCGGTATCAGCGGAGTGGAAGTGTACAGTCCACGGGGATCTCCCGTCATCTCGTTCAATATCGGGGGGATGGACCCCCATGCATGTGCGGAGGCACTCGATCGCCTGCGGGGCATCTGTGTCCGGAGCGGGCTGCACTGTGCCCACCCGCTGGCGTCGTCCCTCTCACCTGGGGGGACCGTCCGCGCCTCAATGGGGTGCTATACCACCCCCGATGAAGTGCAGGTCTTTGTCGATACTGTTGATGCCATCACCCGATCCCGCTGAACGCGGACGGATTTGGCGGTTTTTTCCTTGAATACCCGTAAGAGAACCCGGGAAGAGAGAATGAAAGGGAATGAAACCCTGGCGAATACTACAGTGTTCCGGGGAGCCACGGTGACAGGCGGAGTCCCATGGATACCGCCGGGAACCCGGCAGTTCGTGAGAAAAAGAGGATTATTCTGGTTTCTTCTCCTGCGGAGGAGCGACCCCCGCCCCCCTGTTCTTCCTTCCTTTCCACCACCGGTAGAGTCCGTACGCGATCAGCGCGAGGATGATCAGGGGAATCAGTGAGACGATGAGCACGAAGAGCGCTGCGGTGACCGAGACAAACCCGGCGATGGCATCGTTGATCACATTCGTGATGGAAGGTCCTTCTCCCGATCCCACAGGCTCGGGCTCCCTGAACGAGACCGTGATCGTCGCGTAGTCAACCCGGCTGGTGAGATACTTGAGCCGCCCGTCGATCCGATCGATCTCTACCTGGACCCGTTCGATCTGGACCTGGACTTCCATGATCTCGGAGACATTCTCCGCCTTCTCCATGATCCGCTGGTACTGGGCGAGCTGGTTCGCGAGCGCATTCCTCTGCGCCTGGAGATCGACATACTCTTCGGTGACATCCTCAGCCTGTATGGACTGGGACTTGAGGGTGCCGAGTGCAGCAATGGATGCGAGTGCCTGGTCGAACGCGGATGTGGGGACTCTCATCGTAAGGGACCCGGAGAGCCGGTCTCCACTGTACCGCTGGAGGGAGAGGGACCCCACGTACCCCTCGTTCGCAGTAGCAATTGCCTTGAGGGCATCCCCTGTGGCCGGCACATCCTGGACCTCGAGATCAACCCTGGCGGTTTTGATGATCTTCTGGTCGTCGCCTGCCCATGCACCTGAGGAAACCCCGGGTACCGGCGTGTGATAGGGCTCCGAAGGAGCGTACGCGTAGTCGGTGGCTGCCCCCCCTCCGCCAATCTTTTGCGAGGACACCGATCCCGGGAATTCCGGTGAGACGCATCCCGCACACCACAGCCCTCCCGCAAGGACTGCCAGGAGCAGGAGCACTGTGTATATCTTCTGGATATGCATACAAGTCCCTCCGTCGGAGAGAAGAAATAGTATTCCTTGAGTGCGAATCATTTCGCAGTCTACGGCAGTCCCGCCCCTGCTGTTGGGTGTGCAGTCTGGTGAATATTTATCCCGGAAGATCACCCTTGATCTTATACAACCTCTATTGCCGCGAGTGTGACTGAGAGGCCAAAAGTGACCGACTCAAGATCGGTTCTCGCAGGAGTTCGCAGGTTCGAATCCTGCCACTCGCATCTTCTTCTCGTGGATACGTCGCTATCCCTGTGACAACAATCGCCTGGGTTCATTCCGCACCTCCACGGTATCCCAGGGCCGGATGATGAGCGCCATCATTCCAATCCTCACCATGCCAACGCGACACCCTCGGATATGGCGGGAGATCTCACCTGTGGTTCCCGGAACGCACCCTTATGATGGGCCAGAAGAAACCATTGACCGCATGTTCAACGCGCTTGATGTGGATGCCTGGGTGTCGGCACGGCGTTCGAGCCTTGACGAGGCGAAGGCTTCCGCAGCCGGGATCATCCAGGCGGTCCGCGAAGGGGGGGATGGGGCACTCCTCGCAATGGCGAGGAAACATGAGCCCGATCTCACATCAGTCCGGGTCACCGATGAAGACGTGGAAGCCGCATACAACGATGTGGAGGACCGCCTGATCGAGAGCCTTATCGAGGCTGAGGCACGGATCACCCGGTTCCACGAACTCCAGAAGGAGCGGAGCCTCTGGCTCGACGAGGTCGAACCGGGGATCGTGCTCGGGGTAAAGACCACCCCGCTCGACAGGGTGGGCCTCTATGTTCCGGGCAGGAGAGCCGCGTATCCCTCCACTGCGCTCATGAATGCAGTCCCCGCGAAAGTTGCAGGGGTCCCGGAGATGTGTGCATGTTCGCCACCCCCCATCCTCCCGCTCACGCTGGTCGCACTGGATATCGCGGGAGTCAGCGAGATCTACCGGATTGGCGGAGCACAGGCGGTTGCTGCCATGGCGCTCGGGACAGAGACCATCCGCCCGGTCCAGAAGATCGTGGGTCCGGGGAACGTGTACGTCACGGCCGCAAAGATGATGCTCCGCGAGCATGCCGAGATCGATTTCCCTGCCGGCCCGAGCGAGATCGGCATTCTCGCCGACAGCACGGCAAACCCGGTGTTCATCGCGATCGACATCCTCGCCCAGTCGGAGCACGATCCCGACGCAGCCTGCGTCCTGGTCACCACTGACAAGACGCTTCCCGCCAGGGTAAGGGACGAGATCGGCCGGCTTCTCGAGACTGCCCCGAGAAGGGAGATCATCGAGAAAGCCCTTGCACAGTCGGGATACGTGATTGAGCGTGGCATGGATGAGGCGATTACCGCGATGAACGAGATTGCCCCCGAACACCTCTCGATCCAGGTCGGGGACTCCCTGACGGTCCTGAACGCGGTCAGGCATGCAGGATCGATCTTCGTCGGCCCGTACACCCCGGTCGCCGCCGGGGATTATGCATCCGGGACAAACCATGTGCTCCCGACTGCGGGATACGCGAAGACCTACTCCGGTCTGAACGTCTCGCACTTCTGCAAGACCTCGACGGTCCAGATCATCGACAGGAGAGGCCTCGATGCGATAGGCGATACCATCGAGGCGATCGCGGATGCCGAGGGGCTGAACGCCCACGCGGAGTCGGTCCGGATCAGGCGGATGTTTCATTAAATAATCCCGGTGAACCGGGAATAGAAATCCTCTCCTTTCGAAAGAAGATGCCCTTGTCGTTTTCATGCTTGATCCTTGGCAGTACGGCGGTCATTAGTGGTTCCAAGAAATTCTATGACTAGGCATTAATGGCGTTTGACAACGAGCTAACTCTTGACCCGAACTACCTTTCCGCATTCTATATCAATGGGACAACACTCGGCGAACTTGGCCGGTATCCTCCCACATTGATTCCGATGGTTGCGCACCTCACCATAATTCTTCTCGTCCTATTTTTACCGGAAATTCCGATAGTGAACTCCCATGAAGAATTTGATATGAGGGACCCGACGGTTTTGGCGTCATCATCCTGGTAGATGGCCCGGTCGTTGTAGTACTCGCGGGTCTTGGCGACCGCGTCCATGGTCACGCCGCCAGCCTCGTAGGTAGTGCACCCAAAGGGGTTGGTGCTGACAACGGGGGTTACCACCGTGTTGAGCACAGCAATATCCGCAAACGGAGTGGGGAGTTCACGGGTTGAGGTCTTGGTGACGCTCTGTTCAACAAAATCGGGGGATTTCAATCCTTGTTTTTCTGGATGACGCTCTGAAAGCCCGCGAGAGAATAAAGAAGATCATCACTGACGGGTTTCAATCCTTGTTTTTCTGGATGACGCTCTGAAAGTCAAAGAAAGGATCAGAGTTGTCTACAATAAGTACAAGTTTCAATCCTTGTTTTTCTGGATGACGCTCTGAAAGCCCATGAATGCGCAGAGGACACTGATATTCCTCGAGTTTCAATCCTTGTTTTTCTGGATGACGCTCTGAAAGCCTCGGGATCGACGAGGAGGTAGTGGGTGTAATCTGTTTCAATCCTTGTTTTTCTGGATGACGCTCTGAAAGTAAAAAACACACTACTATTTCTCTACACATCACTAGTTTCAATCCTTGTTTTTCTGGATGACGCTCTGAAAGAACCAGAACATGGTTATGAATCCCCCTCCCTCTTCTTGTTTCAATCCTTGTTTTTCTGGATGACGCTCTGAAAGACGCCTGCAAGCATTGGGACAAAGAACCGGGTTGTGTTTCAATCCTTGTTTTTCTGGATGACGCTCTGAAAGGCCGCCGAACGAGAAGAAGATCCGGGGGATTCCGGGTTTCAATCCTTGTTTTTCTGGATGACGCTCTGAAAGCACCCTTCATGTTGAGAATGGTATTTGTGAATAGGGTTTCAATCCTTGTTTTTCTGGATGACGCTCTGAAAGCCGCCGAACGAGAAGAAGATCCGGGGGATTCCGGGTTTCAATCCTTGTTTTTCTGGATGACGCTCTGAAAGCCACCATGGGGTCATATATAATCCGGGAATACTTGTTTCAATCCTTGTTTTTCTGGATGACGCTCTGAAAGTCATTCCTGCAAACGGAACCCAGAAAGGTATTATGTTTCAATCCTTGTTTTTCTGGATGACGCTCTGAAAGCGCCTTGTTATGGGTTCTTGATCTTGATATAGGAGTTTCAATCCTTGTTTTTCTGGATGACGCTCTGAAAGCGGTCAGTTTCCTCAATTTGAAGGTGACTGACGAGTTTCAATCCTTGTTTTTCTGGATGACGCTCTGAAAGTCGAGTTCCTGGTGGAAGTGAAGGCATGATCCCAATGTTTCAATCCTTGTTTTTCTGGATGACGCTCTGAAAGCTTCCTTGCTGAAGGACTCCTCGATACCCTCCGATGTTTCAATCCTTGTTTTTCTGGATGACGCTCTGAAAGAAGATGGCCGCAGAGGTCCTGCCGAACTGGGAGCGGGGTTTCAATCCTTGTTTTTCTGGATGACGCTCTGAAAGATCGCGGCGGAGGGCCGTTAATCAAAGGAGGATATGTTTCAATCCTTGTTTTTCTGGATGACGCTCTGAAAGACCGGGTTGTTAGTGAAGTATCGAAGTCAGAGAGGTTTCAATCCTTGTTTTTCTGGATGACGCTCTGAAAGGCAGATGATCGGACCCTGTGCGAGTTTGTCCCAATCGGTTTCAATCCTTGTTTTTCTGGATGACGCTCTGAAAGCCGCGATCCTGGTCTCGTTTTTCAAGGAGTAAAGGAGTTTCAATCCTTGTTTTTCTGGATGACGCTCTGAAAGGCCGGTCAAGGTAATCCAAGCGGGAGAGGAGGAAAGTTTCAATCCTTGTTTTTCTGGATGACGCTCTGAAAGATGCATATTCCTCCCCTTTTGGGTGTGTGATACAAGTTTCAATCCTTGTTTTTCTGGATGACGCTCTGAAAGATGAAATGCTTTGGCGAATCTTGCGTGAAGAAAAATAGTTTCAATCCTTGTTTTTCTGGATGACGCTCTGAAAGAGTAATATCGGACGATTAATACAAAAGGTGAAATGTTTCAATCCTTGTTTTTCTGGATGACGCTCTGAAAGATACCCATACTTGATGAGCGGGTCTTTCAATGAAGTTTCAATCCTTGTTTTTCTGGATGACGCTCTGAAAGGGTAAAGTGCACGGTTTTAATACCCGTTTCTTCAGTTTCAATCCTTGTTTTTCTGGATGACGCTCTGAAAGAGGGCTTCAGCCAGGTGATAAGCCAGGACTTGTTTGTTTCAATCCTTGTTTTTCTGGATGACGCTCTGAAAGCGACACGAGGCTGGTGGTTGAACGCCCACCAGATCTGTTTCAATCCTTGTTTTTCTGGATGACGCTCTGAAAGCATATTCCACCCTGCCGTGAGCGGGTTCAACCCGAGTTTCAATCCTTGTTTTTCTGGATGACGCTCTGAAAGAGAGAGAGAGAAGAGAGAGAACGACTTCGGGAGGGATTATAGTTTCAATCCTTGTTTTTCTGGATGACGCTCTGAAAGCTGCATGAGAGGATCCTCCTCTTCATCGAAAGATGGGTTTCAATCCTTGTTTTTCTGGATGACGCTCTGAAAGCGTTAAGGCCCATCTCGAGGCGCATCTCAGGGAGATGTTTCAATCCTTGTTTTTCTGGATGACGCTCTGAAAGCGAGCCTGGTGGCCCTGCTCGGCCCGGGGAAGGGTAGTTTCAATCCTTGTTTTTCTGGATGACGCTCTGAAAGCGAGGTCGGGGGCTCGCTCGGACAAGAACTATCCCGGGTTTCAATCCTTGTTTTTCTGGATGACGCTCTGAAAGATGCAGCAGACCAAGATCCGTATCCCCACCCGTAAGTTTCAATCCTTGTTTTTCTGGATGACGCTCTGAAAGCCGTTGTCAAACAGAGGATGTTTTCACTTGAACTCGAGTTTCAATCCTTGTTTTTCTGGATGACGCTCTGAAAGAGAGAAGATTGCCAGGATCACTGCATTTAGAAGAAGTTTCAATCCTTGTTTTTCTGGATGACGCTCTGAAAGTCTCTTTCATCACCTGGTGGAAATCCTCCTCGATAGTTTCAATCCTTGTTTTTCTGGATGACGCTCTGAAAGGGTAGCGATTCCAACCTCCATATATCCGACCCACTTGTTTCAATCCTTGTTTTTCTGGATGACGCTCTGAAAGTTAATTATTGGAATCGGGGAACTCTGGCAGGAGAGTTTCAATCCTTGTTTTTCTGGATGACGCTCTGAAAGACTCTCTAAAATGGGGAAAAAGCAGGCAGTAGAAGAGTTTCAATCCTTGTTTTTCTGGATGACGCTCTGAAAGGAACACGCACCCTGCGATTGTTACCCTTTTCCGGGGTTTCAATCCTTGTTTTTCTGGATGACGCTCTGAAAGCGATACAAATTTACAGGGTCGATATCAGTTTTGAATGTTTCAATCCTTGTTTTTCTGGATGACGCTCTGAAAGAGAACAAGAAACGACAGATGCATGAATCAAGACAGCAGTTTCAATCCTTGTTTTTCTGGATGACGCTCTGAAAGTCCCATCATGTTTTGCCCTGAATGATCCATCGAGGGGTTTCAATCCTTGTTTTTCTGGATGACGCTCTGAAAGAGGGGGCGGGAACACCAGAGAAACGGAAAGAACAGCTTAGTTTCAATCCTTGTTTTTCTGGATGACGCTCTGAAAGAACCGGGTTGTTAGTGAAGTATCGAAGTCAGAGATGTTTCAATCCTTGTTTTTCTGGATGACGCTCTGAAAGGCGATGCTGGCATGCGAACCACGTCGTCGTTGCGGAGTTTCAATCCTTGTTTTTCTGGATGACGCTCTGAAAGCGTTCACATTCAGGGTTGTCGGGAGCCGCATCCAGGTTTCAATCCTTGTTTTTCTGGATGACGCTCTGAAAGCTCTTCCGTTGAATCGGGGCTATCATGGTTGGTGAGTTTCAATCCTTGTTTTTCTGGATGACGCTCTGAAAGGGAACTCGACCGGAAGGAAGGATCATGACTAAAAGTTTCAATCCTTGTTTTTCTGGATGACGCTCTGAAAGAAGAAAAAAAGGTCATAATTATAGAGGAGTCATGAGTTTCAATCCTTGTTTTTCTGGATGACGCTCTGAAAGTGACCCGGCTAGGATTCAAAGAGAAATATTCAGAGAGGTTTCAATCCTTGTTTTTCTGGATGACGCTCTGAAAGTGCGATACGGATTCGCGTATAGCATGACGGACACGGTTTCAATCCTTGTTTTTCTGGATGACGCTCTGAAAGTGGTCAGACCTGAACGTCCCCGGCAAGGTATCCTGGTTTCAATCCTTGTTTTTCTGGATGACGCTCTGAAAGCAGCGTGGAACTGAAAAACCCGTCCCCTCTGAAGCCGTTTCAATCCTTGTTTTTCTGGATGACGCTCTGAAAGACCTGTGGGTATCATAGAGGATATGGCAAACCCTAGTTTCAATCCTTGTTTTTCTGGATGACGCTCTGAAAGGGTGAAACATTCGATCTCGATCTCAAAATGAGATCCAGTTTCAATCCTTGTTTTTCTGGATGACGCTCTGAAAGCCAGATACGCAATTGCCAAACGGCTCTGTAGGTGCAGGTTTCAATCCTTGTTTTTCTGGATGACGCTCTGAAAGCTCCCGGGACGAGTTCGACCAGCAGAACACAGCATGTTTCAATCCTTGTTTTTCTGGATGACGCTCTGAAAGTCCTCTCATCCACGTCCATCAGGAGGTCGTAGAAGAGTTTCAATCCTTGTTTTTCTGGATGACGCTCTGAAAGCTAATAGAAAGTGCGTGATTTGCGGGCTTAAAATCCAGTTTCAATCCTTGTTTTTCTGGATGACGCTCTGAAAGATCCACCAACAGGGGAAGAACTGGGAAACGTATTGCTCGTTTCAATCCTTGTTTTTCTGGATGACGCTCTGAAAGGGCAGACTACTTCCTGTATCCCACCACGGGTGGGTAGTTTCAATCCTTGTTTTTCTGGATGACGCTCTGAAAGGGTTCAAGAAATTCGTATCCTTCGAACCTTTACTGTTTCAATCCTTGTTTTTCTGGATGACGCTCTGAAAGTCGAGAAGATCCCCACAAAACAGAAAGGAGGAGAAGTTTCAATCCTTGTTTTTCTGGATGACGCTCTGAAAGTCGGAGATCCTGATAAGCCCATGTTTGTTATAGATTAGTTTCAATCCTTGTTTTTCTGGATGACGCTCTGAAAGACCGCATTTTTTCACCGTTTTTGACGAAAAAATGCCTAATAGGAAATGAATTTGCAATGGTATAATGCTTGTTGAAAAATTATGGAACTCAATATAAAGGCCAGAATATCAAACACAGATCGCCCTGTAACAGCAGTCGATACATTTGCTCTCTGACTTTCCTTTGGAGGGATAATATCCTTTGTCGATAATCTCAAGAATACTATTCACGACTGCTATAGCCCGGCTGAAATCTTTATCCGTAAACCGTACCTCTTCTACACGACTATTGCTTCGTGTGAAGCATAAGTATCCCCGGTTAACCTCCTTATGGAAATTCTCACGTATCATAATAGCGTGGAGCGCCAGCTGGTTTTTATAGGTTTGAAAAATTTTCTCTTTGAATTCAGCAAACTTATATTCAAAAGGAGCAGCAGTGCCGTCTTCGAGAAACAATACCTCGTCAACAATACCTTTTATGTGATAGTCTCGAGAAGTGAGGAATATATTGAGCTCCTTCCCAATGACATGCAACTTTTTCCTCAAGTAGTCTGGATTTGTCTTCATCCTCTCATCGTGGACTTCTCTCCCCCGCAATACCTTGAACCGTTGTTCTTCATGCTGCGGAATACAGAGACAATGTATGTAAAAAATGAATTTTGGGCAGAAAGAATATTCTAATACATCCGATATCGTGATGAGAGTTGCAGTGTCCTCCATAATTGTCAGAAAAATTTCGTCAATAGCTCATCGCTAACGAGTTTCTTGTCAAACGCCTGGCCAAGTAATTTCACTTTTTTGAACGATTCGTTATCCATGGGGAATACATAAACCGAATCAATGTCTGGATCGATCACATATTCGCATTCAATTGCAAGGGAATCGCGTTCGTTGACAGTAAGATCTCCAAGAAAGACACTCTTCTGGACGCGGTATAGTCCTTTGTTAAGGCATATACGGGCGATCTTGCTCCGTGTCTTATTCTCAACAATGTCATATACCACCCATACCATGGTCATTCAGCACTCTCCGGTTTGATGAGTTGGTTTGCAATCCTGTGACATTCCATGGGGATAGTATTCCTGATTTTTACATTTCGGCCATAATACAGAATCTCTCTGTCGAACATATCGTTAAACGCGCCGATGAGCACCTTCTTCCCTTCCTGGTTCAGGTAAAGGCCTCCGGGAATTACATCGAATAGTTCTTGAGAGACCTGTTTTCTTGAGAAAAGGCCGACGACAGCCCTGTCCACATGGGTTCGGAATAATTCGATGAGATCAAACACGAATGACTTTTTATTGTAATTGTCTGTGTGAAGGAATCCAATATAAGGGTCAAGGCCTGCGATGATACATGCCCGTTCAACCTGGGAATAAAGGATTCCATACCCATAATTCAGAAGACAATTAAACGCATCGCGTGCGGGGTCCCTGCTTCGGCCTTTAAATTTCCATTGCTCTGGCAGACTCTCGCTGAGTGTAGAGAAATAGATCTGGGATGCCATCGCTTCATATCCCATGATAGATCCCCTCTTCAAATCCAGCGACCCAGTCATTTTTGAAAGAGACTGATGAATATCTAGCATTTTCTGAATTGAACTATCAAATAAGTCCCTTGAATCTGGGCGGTTCTTCTTCAGGTCTCTTAAAAAATCAATTTGATACTCAATTTTCTTGGATATCCAGTTCCGGGCAAAACGAAATCCAACAGAATTTTTTTCACCTTCAAGTTGTTTGCGCCTGATACGAGTCGTGCTTCCCAACTTCGAATGCCAAACTCTGCCAAAGGGATCTCCGAACTGGTTGAGGAAGATAATATCGATATTTTTCGAAACGGCAAACTCAATTGCATCCGTGGTAATGGTAGCTGACGTGGTGATGAGAATACTATCAACCTTGTCCGCAGCGACCTCGAATACCTTCTCATCATTCTTGACCAAGAAGCATTGTGCATTCTTTTTCAGATATGATCCCCGGGTATTGATGACAAGCTGCATAGATTTATCAAGGTTCTTTTATCTTTATGCATTGTTTCAGAGCCCCGAACCCCCGCGAAACCGATTTGCCAATCCCAAGATAGTCCGGGACCTGGAAGTTGCAGTAACATTTTCCGGTGAATGCCATGACATTCACATCCTTTAATCGCTGTTTGAATGGCCTGACCTCGACTTCTGCCCGAATTTGTCCGGGAACCTGGTACCCGAGTGATTTTGCCATTGAAAGAATGTTTCCGGTAAGCGTTCGCCTGAGCAGGTCGCGCCGCTCTTCGGCATTCCTGGTCTGATAGAATGCATGGTAATTCCCCTGGTTTAATGCAATCCATGGCGTGACAAATTCATAGGTGCGAAAAGTGGTGTCAATGCCAAATGGAATCCATCTCACATCGATACCCTCCCTGATAATGCGGTATTCATCTTCACCGAGGCGAATCGAGGGGGAAAGGTGATATATCTCCTTCAGCAGATCAGATCCTTCGTTGATGCCGATGACCGTCGGAGTCCCATTGATGATTTTATACTGGACAAGGGGATATCGATAGACAAACTTGTCAGCGTGGTGATGGTGAAGGAGGATGTATTCATTGAATTTCGTTGCAAAGAAGCCGCGAAGCTGAAGAGCGCTTCCTTTAATGGGCCGATCTGACACGAGAGTGAGTGTGAAAATTTCCAGGTCGATCATATCACAATATACGCAAGTTCCGGGGTATCCATAAATTGTGCCCCAATCTCAGGATCATACTTCATCTCACAATAGATCACTTCATCCTCAACCATCCGATGTTTTTTGACATACCATGCCGGCATCTTCACCTCGTACCACCTTCGTTCCCTTGGTGTGCATGCTCTCACCTCGTCACGGAACATATGAGGGATTACAGAAACATGCGGGTAATCGATCTTTCTAGTCACTTCGAAATGCGGGTCACGTTGTGGATTGTCAAAGATCGCCATACGCTGACTTTGTGACTGGGAATACTGGCCTATAGCCTCCTGGAATCTGTCATCCTGTGCAATATTTTTGCCTGTATAGACAGATTCGACAAGAGAGATCAAATCTGCTTCGGTTGGACGAGAAGGGCCGTCGCGAAACGCCTCAAACGACTTTTCCAGCAAGCCTGTCTGGTCGGGATCGTATATCTTCTCCGAAACCGATGAAGGCTGGTAAAGTGATATACAGGTGTTCTCTTTTTCGCGTCTTCGGTTCACCCTGCCGGCCCGCTGGACAATCGCATCGGGGGGTGCACACTCGGTAAACATAAGGTCAAAGTCGATATCAAGAGACACCTCCACGACCTGAGTAGCGATAAGAAGCCGTGTGGCTGCAGATTCAATCGCCTTTTCCTTTCTGGCACGGTCACGGAGCGTAAATTTTGAGTGATAGCAGACCGGATCGAGGTCATAGTCCCTGAACGTCTCATAAAGGTCCTGACATTCTCCTACACTATTGGCTACTACCAGAGTCTTGGCACCGTTATCCACCGCATCAATCACATCGTCGACCGCTTTTTCAATAGGTGTATCCACGGTGAGAAACGAGTTCCTGGCCGAACCAAGAAGCGTGTCATCTCGGATGATGGATGCATCCGGCAGAACTGCTACGAGAAGGTCAAGAATATATCTCGGCAATGTCGCGCTCATGAGCATAAACCTGGCACCGTATTTCGAGAAGTGCCTGATTGCCTCGATGAGAAGCCCGAGAGTCCAGGGGTCGTATGCATGGATCTCATCAATGATAATGACGCTATTCATCGCGTTTGATTCGACCACCGGCCATTTTCCCGTGTTAAATCCTGCAAACAATAATTGGTCAACGGTTGCAACCGTGGCCGGGGTCATGAATGTCTTGTCAAAGAGTGCGTGCCTGACGACAGCACGGTCTTCTTCTTCATCAGCAAAGAGGAGTGATGCAGTGGAATGGGTTAAGCCAACATTTCCTTCCCCGAAAAATTCCCGGAGCCGGTGAAATATGCTGTTTGCTGTCACCATCGTAGGCAACAGGTAGATCAGCTTGCTGCCACCTATGTCCTCAAGATTGCGGAGTGCCCAGAGCAGGCTCGCTTCAGTCTTCCCACTCCCCGTAGGGGCAATGGCAATGCAATGTCCACGCGCAGAGGCACAAGCTTCCTGAAACGGTCGAAGCCCCGAAAATGGTATGCGTTTAAGCGCGCACCGCGTTTCTATCCTTCCGGTCAGGTCAGGCACCCGGTCATGAAGCGCGTAATTGATGGCAACTCCTGCCGACCCATGCCAATCGGAGTAATGGAGGATCCCTTTAAGAAGCGCGTACGTGGACCGCAAAATGTCAGGGTCGGAAAATTTCTCATAGAATTTAAATAGAATACCTCCGGGGCCGATGAGATTTATCACGGATTTTTTAGGATCACATTTCGGACATTGAAAATCCGGGAGAATATATCCCTCTTCTTTGAAAATCTCGGAAGCTAGCTCGATTGCATGCGACATGCCGTCATCGCAGATGGTGGGGGCGGTAAATCCCGGCGTGAGTTCCCTGCTGAATGCCGCCATTTCGGGATTAATGGCTTTATGGTGACCGAGGATTGTAAATGCCTCTATCGGGAATGGGACTGGCAACAGGCTGCCCTCCTGCTTCTGGAGTTTAAAACCTGCATCCAAGGCACATGCATAGGAAACAATCTCGTGGCGGTAATTATCATCCGGATTGGGGCGTCGACCCTGCCTCACAATCTGCATCATACGCTGAAATTCCAGGGTGTTTTTTCCCAAATCATGGAGGATAACCGTGAGAAGGGAACTCTGGAGAAACCGGTCGGGATCAAACCCGCAAATCCTGCCAGTGCGGTGAATCAGCCCTTTCTTTCCTGTGACAGTCTCCTTCCATGCCCGGTATGCCGCAGTGAGATGCTCGTCGTAAGTCTGATCTGGTTTCGCCCAATACTTCCGAATCATAGCATAACGATGTGTTTTCCGCCAAATACATAGCCAGGAACAGGTGCCGTGAGGGTAACAGGAGACCCTACAAAGGTGAATGGCATCCGCTCGACAACCGTCCGCCGGTTTCCATTAAAGGCAAACTGCGTGGGGAGCAGAAATACCTGGGGGGTGTCCACAGTCTGGGTCACCGGAAGCGTGCGGAAATCGATTGCCGGTTGACACTCGGCCGAAACATCCCCCGGAAGGATGGTGTGATCGAACTGCGTAATAGGCTCCTCATTTACCTCCTGAATTGGAGAGATTGCGGCGATTTTCAGAAGATCATCACTGTTCCCCGCCGTCAGTGCATACACTGGTCTTGCCATCGCATCACGGATATCGGCCAACGATTCCTTTGATGCAGCACCAAAGAAGAAGGTGAAATCGCAGTCAGTGAGGTATTCCCTGATGAGAATGCTGTAATGTCTCCGGTTTTTGATATCGATGGGAGTATAACTCTTCTCCTTTCCGGTCACCTTCCGGTAATTCCAGAGATCTCTCATCAGGCCCTTGTGTGAACCATACACCCCAATCTGGATACCATGTGTGCGGGAATATGCATGGGCATCCTGGAGAACAAGTCCCAGCGCAGCACCCATCATCCCGATAACGGTTGTCTTTGGTGGGAGGGGTAACGTCTGGTGATACGTATGCGTTTCCGGAACCCGGAATGAAGCCGTGGTTGCCTTTCCAGATACGAAGAAGGCGTACATTGCCCCCTCCTTACCGGTAGTATTGGTCCACCCACTTCACCATCGTATTAAAGGCGTCGCCTATCGTCACGGATCCCTCGATCTCCCCGTTAAAGGCCCCGGTCCTCACTCCGATTACTGATGCCGCAATCTCGTCCTGGTAATCTTTGATAGTCTCCTGAACCATGCGGGCAGTTACCGCACCATTGTCATCGACCTTGACACTTTCAAGAAAGATCGGAGTTTTCGCTCGCATCATTGCTGCCGCGATAAATTTGGGGGAAACATCGGCAAGATAACGGCTCTGCCTCCCCGGTACCCAGAGGTTCTTTACTGCGGTGAGAAGGCCGGTAACTCTTTTCGCTTTCTCAGTCGAGGGGAGATCCTTATCGAAGCCATCGCCACAGCCAACACGATCGAGCTCGATGAGAATCGATCCTCTATAGAGCCCGGAATGGACCTCTGTCTCAAAAATATTCGGGTCTCCACCGGACTTGACGCCCATGTAGTTCGTTCCGAAGTCAAGGTCCCCCTGGTAGGGAGTCAGTGCAATCAATGGCGAGACACGAACTACCGAAGTCCTCTTGGTCGCTTTCCCCTTTTTCCCTTCGCCCGCAGACTCAATCCCCATGTAGCCAAAGAGGTCATCATCGATGTACTTGTCTGGCTCCTGCTGTGTGGTCGCAGCGCCTTTCTTGATTGTTGCCGCAGCCCCCTCGGAGAGTGGCCATCCAAGGACTTCAAGCTGGTTCCTTAATGCTCGCCGGACTGCCTGGGAAGAGACATAGGGGTATTGATCAACCCCCATCGCAATCTTCTTGATACTCGATATGTTGTCAGCTTCCTTGTCGCCACCATTCAGCGACGCAAATGATACCGGGGTAAGATAGGTGATAGTCAGTGCTTTTACCTGCTTCATGATTTTTCCTCACATTAACTCGAATTTTGTTTTCCTTCATCGCGCCTGTTCATTGCATTGTAGGTGTTCAATGCTGCAATCATGCAGAAATGTTTGAATTCGGTGAAATACTGTTCAAACGCCTCACCTTTCAGGTAAAGATCTGCAGTGACTGCCGCATCGTACTTCATCTGGATCCGGTTCACTTCGTTGAGAAAATCTCCAGGTCGCCGCGCCTTCCGGAGCCTGAAGAGATCTCCCTTCCCTTTCTTCCCCTCTGCACCAAGTTTCATGCCTATGGTCTTCCCAAGGCTAACTGCGGTATCAATCAATTCCTGTTTCATACTGTTCGCCTCCTCACCAAGGATCTTCTCATATTCAATCACAAAATCAAGCACTGGTTTGATGAACACGGTTTTCGACGTGTTCACGTGAAACACATGCTGGTCGACCAGGTCCACTATTCCCTGCTGCTTGAGCACCCTTTCGCAAATGCGGTTGCGCATCAGAGTCTTGTTCTCGCCTTTTTTCTGGTCAAAATCAATGAGAATCTGCATCACCTGTTTAAGGATAATTCCCTTTTTTTCCAACCGTTCGAAGAGGCGAAATATATAGACGGCCTCCCTGAAGGGCCAGATCATCTTGCCCATGTAGGTGTCTCCCAGTGCTTCCGTATGAACCACGATGAATTCAAGTGGTGCATGTGAAAGGGTCAGATCATACATCTTTTCAAAGTCGAAAGACGTACTGCCACCCTCGGAATCATCGGGATTTCCGGTGCTCAGGACTCTGCGATATACCGAGTAGAGGAACGAGAAAAACTGCTCATAGGATTTTGTAAAATATCCCCCCAAATCAGGGTTGAAATTCCGGAGGTAATATGGATCACGAATTTTCATTGATTCAAAGGAACGAAACATCTCGTGCATTTTTGAGAAACTCGTGGAATAGGGGAAATACATATGAATTGCATTCTTGTCAGCGACATAGAACCCCGTGACTGGAACAAATTTTGCGATATAATCGCATTTCCAGCATACTTTTGCAGGACCTGTACATCCTGGATTAAAATTGAGCGCTCCCGATGACCCGGAGATCATGGGAAATACCGTCCCCCCAATTTCACTCAACGCATGCGATGAATTGCCGCAGAGGAAGCAATGTCCCTTCTTCTTCCCCTCTTTCGGAGAAATGGCTACTTTTGGTTGGTATGCATTAGGTCCATCGAGAAGCAGTCCTTTCCCACCAATCTTGAGGTTGTTTGAAGCAAGATATTCATTCAAACGTTCCTGGAGATGTGCATATTCGGGGGGTAACAGACCCTTTTTTGCATCAACATATTTCTCTTCTCTCACCATCGGGCGCGGAGCTTTGCTGAAGATAAGCCCGGCGATTCCCATCGATTTTACCTTAGGGAATCTGACAAATGTGTCTTTTTTAGAATCGTAGTAAAATCCTGCTTTCTCTTGCTCTTGTTTTTCGCTGGATGTGTTGTAATATCTCTCAAGAAGGACCGTATAAATCGCTTGAAGATATGATTGAATATCCTCCTCTGTTCCTTTGACAGTTACACCTTTATCATCAATTGCGACACTGACGTTGACTTTGTCTGGATGTTCCCGAGAGGCAAGCTCATAGAAGCCCAGGAGCCCTTCATCAATCCAGAAATGCCCAGTTTTTGGAAATGAAATTTGTTTCATCGCATCTGACATTTGCTATCATTCATTTTTGATTTTTATTCGTTACTTTTTATTGAAATGATATGAGTGTTCCGATTTTTTCCTCCTCAAAGCGGGTTTGCTCAGGAATATACCAATCCAAAACTTCATCTCATTCCCTGAAACTAATAACTGAACCCTCCCCCTACCCACACAAAGGTTAAGAAGACAGGAACAAAAATATGAAAAAATACTTCATTTTTCCTTTCTTACGCCCTTAAATGGTTTCCCGTCCTGCTTGACATCCATGAACTTGCCGGTCCCAGTATCCCGTTTCACATATTGATCTGTTTTGGGATTTTTTACCTGGCTTCGATCATCAACTGCCCCTCGTCGAAAGTTCGTCCCTGTATTTTTTGCCATCATTTCACACTGTAGTATCCCGAAATAACTTTACACCCGACACAAACGAAAGTGTGCAGAAGTTATCCAACAGGGATATTGAACGGATCATCAAACAGTGGAAGAAAGGAAAACCAATTCCAGAAATCGCGAATTA
>Ga0302253_1000240_pt1 | contig 51531 bp, 52 predicted proteins | sample AAG_RA_Trp_MG_FD_193537 | JGI IMG/M metagenome (GOLD analysis project Ga0302253, IMG submission 193537) | Enriched activated sludge microbial communities from anaerobic digester in WTTP, New Holstein, Wisconsin, United States - AAG_RA_Trp | ecosystem: Engineered > Bioreactor > Anaerobic >...
GGCTGCTCGCTCGCGGGCCAGAGGGTATCGGAACGTAACAACCTTCATCACCATGATCTACCTGATCGGAGCGCCCATCACCCAACTCTTGGAGGCGTGAATTCCACAGCTAACGTCGAAGACCCAGTTTTGTGTAAGGCGGGAGGAGGGTGCAAGGCTGGCTTTCGCTACGCCATTGGTCAGCTTGGATACGACAAAGGCTGTTGCAACGATTGCAATAGATTGCAAGCTTATGCAATTCTGTTGCACGCAAGATGCGCATTCGAGCAATGCAACTCTCTGCAATAGCGAACTTTAACTTTTAAAACAGACTACGCAATCCCGATACGCCTGTGCGGCAACGCCTTATCCGGCGTCATCTTGCCCAGGCTGCTAGTCCGTCTGTGGCACAGGACTAAAACGCTCGGCACTCATCACACGCTAGGGCACACGCTGTGTGTCCTAGTGTGTGTCCCAATGAAAAAATGGCCTACGATTTTTGGTCGTAAGCCATTGATTTTACTGGTCGGAACGACTGGATTCGAACCAGCGACCCCCTGCTCCCAAGGCAGGTGCGCTACCAGGCTGCGCTACGTTCCGCAAGGCAGAAAGGACAGATAGACGAAAAGCGCCCTGTTAGGCAAGCCTGAAAATGTCCTTTGTTATGGATACATCCCGGGCTGGATTATCGCAGGATGTTCTCAACCATGTTCAGCAGCCAGCCAGCGCACGTGAACAGCACCAGTAACAGCCCGCCAAACAGGGCTAGCAACCTCCATTGCATCACCTGCTTGAGCATGATGAATTCTGGCAGGCTTGCCCCTACGGCGCTCATGCACAAGGCAAGGGTGGTTCCAATGGGCATCCCTTTAAGCAGTAAACTCTCCATGACGGGGATGATGCCAGTGACATTGGCGTAGAGGGGAATGCCAACCGAAACGGCCGCAGGAACCGACCACCATTGTCCCTTTCCGAGGGTCTCTTCCACCCATTCTTGTGGCAGATAGCCATGGAGTGCAGCTCCCAAGGCAACCCCCCCGATGACCCATTTCCATACTCTACTGAAAATCGAACTCGTTTCATTTTTCGCAAAAGAATGACGATCTCTCCATGTCATCTTCGGAGCAACCGCACTCGGCAACGGTGCAAAAGGCGTAAGGCCGCCACCTGCAGGGCGCATTGCCTGTCGGATAAACGGTTGAAGCCATCGTTCAGCCTTTACCCACGACATGCATACCCCCCCAAACACACCTGCAAGCAGGCCGATGCCGACATAGACCAGAGTAAGCTTCCAGCCTAGCAGTCCCCACAGAAGAACGACGGCAACTTCGTTGACGAGGGGAGATGTGATGAGAAACGCCATGGTGATGCCAAGAGGAATACCCGCTGTCGAAAAACCTATGAAAAGCGGCACGCTTGAGCATGAGCAGAACGGCGTCACAGCGCCGAAGCAGGCAGCGAGCGGGTAGCCAAGCGCTTGGCGCTTTCCTGCAAGATAGGTTCGTACACGTTCGACATTCAGCCCCGCCCGCATCCAGGCAATGCCATAGACCATCATGACAAGCAGCATGAGGATCTTCACCGTGTCATACATGAAAAAGACGATAGAGCTTCCAAGGCGAGTCGAGATGTCGATTCTTAACAATTTTAGAGTGATGAACTCTGCCCACGTCTCAAGCATCATGTAACAGAAAAGCCACACTACAGAAACAACAGCGGCCTTTACAATGTATACAAGTTTACGGTCTGCGTGGTCGCCAGATGAAGGCCCCATACTATTTTTACAAGAACATTGGGTCATTGCTTTTATCCTTCTACTTCTTGATTGCCGTTTGCGATTCCCATACTTTCAACACAGCATTTCCTTCGAAACGGCGTATCATATGTGCATTCCAGAAAAGCGGATAGGCATGGAAGGGCGAGGCTGTAGTAGACATTGGTGCCTTTCTTTTCGTCTTTTACGATCTTGGCGTTCTTGAGTACGCTCAAATGTCTCGAAACGGTGGACATATCCGACCCGATCAACTCTTGCAGTTCACAAACACACCGTGCTCCTCCTTTGAGGAAATGCACCATGCGCAATCGACTCGGATGCCCTAAAGCCTTAAACAATTGTGCTTGTTTTTCTATATGTTGCGTTGTGGTATCCATACACCCTCACCATTTAACTTGATTATTTGGCAAAATAGACAAATAACGATAGATCGTCAACCACTGCGCGGTTCGGAACAGAAGTACGGCATGAAGGCGGTGTGAGCATAACGCGGCGGTAACGCCTTTTCCGTTCGACTATAACATAGGGTTATTATATGAAAAAAATACGCATTCTGTTTCTTTGCACAGGTAACTCCTGCCGGAGCCAGATGGCTGAAGGATGGGCCACGCGCTCAAAGGGGATGAAGTTGACGCCTATTCTGCGGGAGTTCTGGCAAAGGGTCTGGACCCGAATGCCATGAAGGTGATGGCAGAATGCGGGGTGGACATCTCTAGTCAACACTCCAAGACATTGGAAGCGTTCCCGAACCTCTCTTTCGATTATGTCGTAACGTTATGCGGACATGCTGCAGAAAACTGTCCGTGGTTTCCGGGCACGGCACAGCGTATTCACAGGGGATTCGATGACCCGCCATCACTTGCCGCGAGAGCTGAATCACCGGAAGAAGCACTGGAGCATTACCGCAGGGTACGGGATGAAATCCGGCTGTTCGTATCCCGATTGCCTCATTCTCTTTTGCCGGACTGGCAAGATTGAAAGGTCGAGTGTTGCAGGCTCACAGGCAGGCTGACAGTTGATACTTGATTGGCATTGATTGCCGCATCAATCGGTCAGCGGTGCATCAAGCCGCCTGCTGCTGTCATTGCCGGGCTTGAATACGAAAAGGGAACCCTCTGCCGATGCAGGGTTCCCTTTTCGTTCCGGGCTAGAGGCATGCCGACTCGTCGCCCATACCTCAGCGGTTTCCAGTTGTCTTTAGGGCTAGCCTTCCAGTGCGGTCAGGTCGTCGTAGGTTTCGCGACGTCTGATGCTCTTTGCCGTATCGCCACGAACGAGAACTTCCGCCGCACGTGGACGTGAGTTGTATTGTGAACTCATGGAGAATCCGTAGGCACCGGCTGAAAAGACCGCCAGCAACTCTCCTTGCTCAACAGCGGGAAGAACCCGGTCGCGGGCAAGGAAATCTCCGGACTCGCAAATGGGGCCTACCACGTCGACGGTCTGTTCTGTCCGTCCATGGGGAAGCACTTCGGCGATGCGGTGATACGACGCGTATAGCGAGGGGCGAACGAGGTCGTTCATGGCGGCATCGACAATGACAAACTGCTTGCTCGGGGTCGTTTTGGTGTAGAGCACCTCTGTGACGAGGATACCGGCGTTGCCTGCAATGACACGCCCAGGCTCAAGGACGAGAGTCAGATTCAGCCCCTTGGTGCGCTCCAGTACAGCGCGTCCGAAGTCGCGCGGATGAGGGGGGGTCTCTTCGCCATAGGTGATGCCAAGCCCGCCGCCAAGGTCGAGATATGAGATGTCCAACCCCAGAATGGACAGATGCTCGCGGAATTCCAGCACCTTGTCGAGGGCTTCAAGGAAGGGGGACAGGCTCGTCAGCTGAGAGCCTATGTGGCAATCTATGCCTATGGGGTCGATATGCGGCAGGTCACGGGCGAGCATGTAGCCCTCCAGTGCCTGTGTCATCTCGATGCCGAACTTGTTCTTCTGAAGGCCCGTCGAGATGTACGGATGGGTGTGCGGGTCGACGTCGGGATTGATGCGCAGGCTGACCCGCGCCGTCGTCCCCATCGACGCCGCGACCTCTTCAATGGTGCGCAACTCCTGCAACGATTCGACATTGAACATCAGAATGTCCGCTTCGAGGGCGGAACGGATTTCATCGGGACGCTTTCCGACGCCGCTGTACACGATACGTCTGCCCGGTATCCCAGCCAGCAGCGCCCGGTGCAATTCACCACCCGAAACAATGTCCACTCCCGCACCAAGGCTACCCAACAACTTCAGGATATGGATGTTCGAACAGGCCTTCACTGAAAAGCAGGTGAGATGCGCCGCCTTGCCGAAGGCACTGTCGAAGGCCCTGTAATGACGTTCGAGGGTACCCGCAGAGTATACATACAGCGGAGTCCCGTAGGTCGAGGCGAGATCGATGATGGAGACGTCTTCCGCAAACAGCGAGCCTTCTCGATACTGGAAGAGGTGCATGTGTCCTCCGTTCTTGGCTGTCCGGACTATGTTCAAAGCATGTCGCGTGTGCCCGCCGGATTGGGGAAAGCAGCTATTTGCGCGGCATGACCACCGTCTGCACCTGTGTCAGCTGATAGGGGAATGTACGGTATACATTGCGCCCTACAAGACGCCATCTGTAGGCCGGTGCCTCGACCGTGGGGCAGTAGTCGAGGGTTATGCGGCCGGACTTTCCCTGCGCAGAGAGGTTGTCGATGGCGAATTCCTTGCGTTCGACGGGCAGGAACGGGCAGTTGGCACACTGTTCGCCCGTATCAGCGGCTTCAAGCTCAAGAACCACGCCCGCTACGTTACGAAGGTTCCCGACAAGCTGTGCGTCGATGCTGAGGCAGTCGGACTTGGCTGTCGCCTTCGCACCTGTCCAGCGGAACATCTCCCTTTCATCCTGCGGCTGGGGCAGGGCCTTCTTGCCGCAGCCCAGAGCGAGAGCAGAAAGCAACGCCAGCAATATCAGGCTATGAGCGATCTTCACGGGTTGTCCCCCAGAGTTGTTTCCATTCAGTGATACGCTTGAGGGCTTCAAGCGGGGTCATGTCGTCAGTGTCGATGTCACGCAATGCCACAAGCAGCGGGTGCTCCACACCAGAGCATGGAGGAGGGGCGACGATGGTGTCGACCTGTTCCTGTTTCGAGGGCAGGTCGAGACCGGGCAGCGTCTGGCGAGAGGGGGCACTGTTCGTCCCTCTCGCAGCATCCCGCGTGCGCTCGAGGTCTGCCAGCAGTTCACGCGCCCGCTGTACCACGGAATGGGGCACTCCCGCTAGGCGCGCGACCTCGATGCCATAGCTCTTGTCTGCAGGGCCTGGGACAAGGCGACGCAGGAACACGATGTCGCCGTTCCATTCGCGGATGGCGATGTTCATGTTGTGCACCCCCGGAATGCGGCCTTCGAGCGACGTTATCTCATGGTAATGGGTGGCGAAGAGCGTACGGATGCCTCCCCCTGCGCGCCGGGTGAGTTCCTCAACCACAGCCCACGCAAGGGCCATGCCGTCGAAGGTGCTCGTGCCCCTGCCAATCTCATCGAGGATGACAAGGCTTCGCTTCGAAGCCTGACGGAGGATGCGCGCCGTCTCCATCATCTCCACCATGAAGGTGCTCTGCCCCTGTGCCAGATTGTCCGAGGCCCCCACGCGCGAGAATATCCGGTCGGCAATGCCGATGGACGCTTCACGGGCGGGCACGAAAGCCCCCATCTGGGCCAGAAGGCATATGATGGCAGTCTGCCGCAGGACGGTGGACTTGCCTGCCATGTTAGGGCCGGTGATGAGCAGCAGGCGGCGCTTCTCGTCCATGCGAAGGTCGTTGGGCACGAACGAGGCTGAACCCTGCATCGCCTCGACGACGGGGTGCCGTCCTTCACGGATGACGATATCATGGCCCGTGTGCACGTCCGGGCGCACCCAGCCGTTGCGTCGGGCCACATCGGCGAGACTCTGCCAGAAATCGAGGTGGGCGAGCATGTCCGCCATGAACAGGACACGTGGCCGTGCCTCGGCCACGGTGTCGCGCAGCGACTGGAATAGCCGGTATTCCAGCGTCTTGCGTCTGTCTGTCGCGGAGACGAGCTTCTCTTCAAGCTCCTTGAGGCGTTCCGTCGTGAAACGTTCGGCGTTGGCCAGCGTCTGGCGGCGGACGAAATGCTCCGGAACGGAGTCGGCCCCGGCCCGGGAAAGCTCGAAGAAATAGCCGAACACCCTGTTGTAGCCGAGCTTGAGTTTGGGAAGCCCGCTCACCGTCTGTTCTTCGGCCAGAAGCTCCTGAAGCCTTGCTTCGCCGTGTTCCGCAAGGTCGAGCAGTTCATCAAGGTCGGGGTCGAAGCCGGGACGGAAGAGACCTCCCTCGGTGACGAGGTGCGGCGGGTTGTCGGTGAGCGCGCGTCGCAGCAGGTCGGCATAGTCGGCAAGGTCGTCCCACGCCGAGAGCATGTCCGACAGGGGTTTGGGCAGTGTGTCGCCGGAGGTCTCCGCATCGGTGGGGTATGTCCCTTCCGGGTTTGCCGGACGCTCGAGCGTCGCACGCACAGCAGGCAAGGCGGAAAGACTCTGGCGAAGGGCGATGAAATCCTTGGGTGTGGCCCGATTGAGGAAGATGCGGGTCGAGAGACGCTCAAGGTCGTAGACGAGGTCGAGCGCGGTGCGCAAGGCTTCACGGCGGACATCGTCCTGAAACAGCCATTCCACGACCTGCTGCGTTTCACGGATGGGGCCGGCTTCACGCCATGGGTGGTGCATCCGCTCTTCGAGAAGACGGCCGCCCATCGGAGTGAGCGTCCGGTCGAGGATATGCCAGAGCGTTCCCGGCCCTTTCCGGCCATCCAGCCTATGAAAGAGTTCGAGGTTGCGCTCGGTGACTTCGTCGATGATGAGGTGGCGGCCGAGATTCAGGGGCTTGAAGGGTGCAAGATGCGAGAGTTCCTGTTTCTGGGTCTGGGCGAGGTAGGCAAGTAGCGCCGCACACGCGCGAACGAGTTCCGGTTTCCCTTCAAGGCCGAGCGAGCCGAGGTCTGCCACCCCCTGAGCGCGCATGACGCGTTCCGTGCCGCTTTTGAGGTCGAAATGCGACCGTGCCGGGACTCGCACCGTCTGCGTCGTACCCAGAGTCGCCATGGCGGGCGTGTCGACGCCCTCGGGCAGCAGAAGTTCGCGCGGGGCCATCTTCTGCGCCCACTGCCACAACTCGGCCAGTTTGCGCGAGTAGAGTCCTGACCATTCCCCGGTCGATACATCGACCCATGCGAAGGCTCCGGCTTCGGCATCCTGATTCCAGAACAGCGCCCCGAGATAGTTGTGTTCCTTGGCGTCGAGATTGGCGTCATCGATGACCGTACCGGGAGTGAGCACCCGGGTCACGGCACGCTTGACGAGGCCCTTGGCTTCCTTGGGGTCTTCTATCTGTTCGCAGATGGCGACGCGGTAGCCCTTGTCGAGAAGCTGGCTGATATACCCTTCGACGGCGTGATAGGGCACACCGCACATGGGGGCCTTGAGTTCGGCATTGGGGTTGCGGCAGGTGAGGGCTATCTGGAGTTCGCGGGCTGTGGTCTCTGCGTCGTCGAAGAAGAGTTCGTAGAAGTCGCCCATGCGATAGAAGAGCAGGGCATCAGGATAGTCCTCCTTGATGCGCAGGTACTGCTCGAACATGGGGGTCAGTTTCGGCGAAGGGTTGGTCATCGGAATCCGTCGGTGTGGAAGTGCAATAGGACTGAAAGCGACACATGCGATGTGCTGCCGTCAGGCATTGTGCGGGTAGCCGTGCCCATGGAGGATGCAAGGAACCTACCCGCGGTCTGGCGGGCAGGCAATACCCTGCCGGGGCAGGGGCGGGGCGTACACCTCAATCCTGAAGGGATAACCTGAATGTCGCGCTGTGCCAGCTGCGACAGCGGGGGCACAGGTAGAAGGCCTGTTCACGGCGCAGCCCGCAATTCTGGCATACGAAACGCTTCACGTGACGCGCCTGCGAGACGAAATATTCGAGCTGTCCCTTGAAGACAGGAGAAAGCTGCTGCCTGTCCATGGAGATGCCGAGCAGTTCAAGGCGCGCGGCCCAGAAATCGGGGCGCAGTACCATGGCCTTGGCAAGCCAGTTGCCAGCCTGTTCCCGCTCGCCGCAGCGCAACAGGAAAAGAGCGCCATAGTAATGCAGCAGGAGTTCGGGCTCCTGTTCGCTGATGACCGGCAACACGCATTCGCACCGGTTCTGTTCGAATTGCTGCACGCTGTCAGGCGCGTTCTCGGGCGGCGTTATGGCAAGGATGCCGTCGAAGACAAGAAAACGGCGGTCGGGGCTGACGCTCTGCATGGCCTCGCGAAGCATCGACTTGGCCTTGCGCCATTCTCCGGAACGGATGTGCATTGCGATGCGGGTCGTCCACGCCTCGATGGAACCGGGGTAGACCTTGACGGCACGCGTGAGCGTCTTGACGGCTTCGGCGAATTCGCCTTGCCCGCAGAGGTCTTCTGCATGGCGGACGAGATAGTGCGCCTGGGCGGGCTTGTGCCCGACACGCCCGAATTGTTCTGCCGCCAGGTCGAAGCTGCCAGAGTCGGCGTGCAAATGGGCCAGTTCGAGGATGATGGCGTCACGTTCGGCACCGAGGCGCTGCGCTTCGTCGAAAGCCTGAAGGGCCCTGTCGACGAAACCGCCGCGCCGGTAGTCCCTGCCAAGTTCAAGGTAGGCCCGGGCGCGGAACCTGTTGTCCAGCCCGGGCCGTACGATGAGACTGCTGCGAATCTGGACGGCCCGGTCGATGTCACCACGAAGCCGGTACAGGTTGCCGAGAGCGAGGTATATTTCCACGGCGTCCGGGTCGTTGCGCACGGCCCGGCTCAACTCCTCGATGGCGGAGAGCGCGTCGCGAGAACCGGGAGTGGATTCGGCATCCTGTGAGGCGAGGATATCGGAACGGGGCTGGAACACAGCCTTCATCCGATCCTTGAGGTTGGCGAAAATCGACACGAGGCCCTCCGGCGTTACTTGTCGGTCTTGGCTTCGGCTGCCGCAGCGACAGGGGCGGATTCGGCGCGGGGTGCCTCTTTGAGGGGCAGGGTGCGCAGGGAGTTCACTTCCTTTTCAAGGGTGCGGACGCGCTTGTTGGCCTTGCGAAGATTGTTGGCAAGGCGAAGACGGTCGTAGACCAGTACGAACAGCGTACACAGCGCACCCAGGAGAAATGCTGCCAGAATCATGAAATAGAAGGGCAGCGGAATGGAACTCCACGCCGGGTTCAGGAAAAAGTCGAGCTTGAGCGTGACGGTCTGTTGCAGGACTTCATTGTTCTGCACAAAGAACATCATCGTGATGAAAAAGATCAGAACCGAAACCAGAACCTTGATGTAACGCATGCAGTCCTCCTCATGCATCCCCGTCCGCGGCGAGACGGTCGAAGTGGGGTTTAAGGGCCTTGTATGTCGATGAAAGGTGCTCGGGTATGACACGGGTTTCGTTCATGACTGCCATGAACGAAGAGTCGCCGTTCCAGCGGGGGACGAGGTGAAAATGCAGGTGTTCCCGGATGCCGGCCCCCGCGGCTTCACCGAGGTTCAAGCCGACATTGATGCCCTGCGGGTTGAAGCGCCCCTTGAGGATGCGCACGCATGACTGGATGAGGTCCATGCATTCGTGTGCCTCTTCGGGGGCGAGTGCGGCAAGGTCCATCACATGCCTGTAGGGGGTGACCATGAGATGCCCGTTGTTGTAGGGGAACTTGTTCATGATCACGAAGTTGTACCTGCCCCTGTACAGAATGAGCCGTGCCTCGTCCTCGCCGGTATGTTCCGGGAGGCAGAATACGCAGCTGTCGGGTTTGGGGCCGAGAATATAGTCGATACGCCAAGGGGCCCAGAGCGTTTCCATGAAAGCGAATCCTCTGATCGCCATGTTTCGCGGTGCCCTTGGCGGGCTGGCGCAACATGCCGTTTTCGTGGTGTATTCACGCTGGTCTACACGGAGCGCCCGACTTGGGCAACCCCCTCTTCCATCGCCTGAGCCAATTCGCCCCGCACAAGGGTGTAGGCACACTCCAGCTGCACCGTACGTGTGGGTGCGTGCCCGTCGAGTTTGGCGGCCAGCACATGCTGCAACACACGCCCGTATGCGGGGCCGGGGGGGAGGCCCATGGCACGCAGGTCATCACCGTTGATATCGAGCTTCTCATGCTGGAGTCTGGTCAGAAACTGCGAGACATGTCGACGCAAATCTTCGCTCTTCGACCGGGCCATCATATGGAGCACGCCTTCAAGGGCCAATGGTTTGAGCAGTGCGTACAGTTCGCTTAGGGGGCCTTCCTCGCGCATCCACTTTTCCACCTTAGGGCCGGTGCTGCGCAACGTTTCGCGGGTGGAGAGGAACGCATTGCGGGCAGACGGCGGCAGGGCCAGCCGATCAGCGATGGACGCCGATTCCTTGTATTTCATGTTCAGGCACAGGGCCAGCAGATAGATGAGCCAGCGCTGGGGTTCTTCATCAAGGTAGAGCAAACGGTACCAGTTGAGAACCTGTTCCGTCGATTCGAGCAGGTTCGTCCTGGAGGGCGTAAGCTTGAAAAGAGGATGGATGGCCTCGAGAACGCCGAAATGCTCCAGACGGGCCAGACACTCCACGGGAGCCTGCTCTTCGAGAATGAGACGCAGCTCATGAAAGATGCGCGGGCCCGACAGGCGCCCCATGAGACCGAGGCCGAGGGCGTTCTTGATGAGGCGTTGCGTCTGCGGGCCGATGGAGAAGTCGTAGCGAACGGCGAAGCGGACGGCGCGGAGGATGCGGGTGGGGTCTTCGACGAAACTCAACGAGTGGAGCACCCGTATGCCCTTGTCCTTCATGTCGCGTTGCGAGCCGAAGAAGTCGACCAGCCTGCCGAACTGTGCGCCATCCAGCTGGACAGCGAGCGCGTTGATGGTGAAATCGCGCCTGAAAAGGTCCATTTTGATCGACGACAGTTCCACGGTGGGCAACGCCGCCGGATACTCGTAGTATTCGAGTCTTGCCGTGGCCACGTCTACACGCTGCTCTGCGCCGTTTTCATCGGTGAAGATCACAAGGGCGGTCTTGAATTTGGCATGTTCACGCAACCTGCCGCCGACTTCGGCGGCGAAGACGCGGGCGAATGCTACACCATCACCTTCGATGACAAGGTCGAGGTCGTAATTCGGCCTGTCGAGCAGAAGGTCACGCACGAAGCCCCCCACGGCATACACGCTGACCCCGAGCCGTTCGCCGAGGCGCCCGGCCCGCTGCAACAGGGCGAGTAGGGAAGGGGGCAGCTTCTCCGCGATCAACGGGGCGATGTTACGTTCCTTGCGGCTTTCCGGAAGCAGCGCCTCGGGAATGCGCGCAGGTTCGTCGACAATGGCGTTGATGAGGTCGGTACGCGTGACGACCCCCACGACATTGTCGTCTTCGACCACCGGGACCAGCCGCTGCCGATGGCCTACGATGATATCCATCACCTCTTGCAGTGCCGTATCCCGTCCGACGACGCGAACCTTGCGCTGCATGTATTCGGTGACGGGCATGTCGCCGAGGCCGTGTGTGAGGGCGCGGGTGGCCGTCTGGTATTCGAGGTACCCCACGCACGCTCTGGTGCCCGAGGCGAAGACGGGCACGGCCTTGAGTCCGAAGCGGTTCATGACCTCTTCGGCGTCGCGGATGCTGCGGTCCTCTTCGACACCGACCACGGGGGCAGACATGAGGTCGCGCGCGCTGACCTCCGGGTTGATGGCGAGGTAGAGCAGGCCGAACAATTCATCCCGCACCTCCTGCGGCGTCTTGTCCTTGACCGAGGCAGACGCGGCGTAGGCATGACCGCCGCCCCCCAGGGCCTTGCAGATGGCACCCACATCCACATCGGGCAATCGGCTGCGGGCCACGACCTGCACCCTGTCACCCATGCGTGCGAGAGTGAAGAGCACCTTGATGCTCTCCATGTCCATCATCTTGTGCGCGAGGACGGCGAAGTCGCCCATATACGCATCCATCGACGCCTCGGCGATGACGACGGGAATGCCGCGGATTTCGTGCGTGGTCGCCGTCTCCAGAAGGGTGTTGAGCGTCTGTACCTGTTCGCTGGTGAGGTTGCGGGTGATGAGCTCGGCGATGGTGTTGAGTTCCATGCCCTGTTCACGCAACCATGCCGCAGCGGAAAAATCGTGGGGTGTCGTGGAGTTGAACGTGAACGACCCAGTGTCTTCGTAGATGCCGAGGCCCAGCATGGTGGCCTCGTCTTCGGTGAGCGAGATGCCCCGTTCCCGGAGTTCGTGCACGATGATGCTCGTCGTCGCGCCCCATGACAGGACGCGGCTGAACGTGGCAGGCAGGTCGTCGTCGGTGTCGGGGTGGTGGTCCCACAGGTGGATTTCGAGACCGGGGTTGTCGAGGGCCGCTTCGACATGGGGAATGCGTGAACGTTGTCGCGTATCCACGACGACAAGAAGACGGACGGTGGCAAGGTCGATGTCGCGTGCCTGCCTGACGCCGAACATGTACGTGGCGCTTTCGATGAAGAAGTTACGCAGATTGCGTTCCTGCGCCCCCGGAAAGACGAGCACCGCGTCGGGGTAGAGTCGCCCCGCCGCGACGATGGCGGCAAGCGCGTCGAAATCGGCATTGGCGTGGGCCGTGATGAGTGTGGGGGCGGCTATGCGTGGGGATTGGCTCATGGCGTTCGGGGCCTGCGGGTGCGGGGGTGGTGCGCGTTGTGGATGCGTCGAAGCCTGTCAGCCTGCACATGCGTATATATCTCGGTTGCGCTGATGTCGGCGTGCCCAAGCAGAAGCTGTACCGAGCGCAGGTCGGCGCCGCCTTCAAGCAGGTGCGTGGCAAAGGAATGCCTGAAGGTATGGGGAGAGATGTCCTTGTGGATGCCAGCCTCTGCCACATGGCGCTTGACGACCTTCCACACTGCCTGCCGTGACAGCCCCTTGCCGGAACGGTTCAGGAACATCGCAGGTTCGACGGGAGAAAAGGCCGGACGCCAATCCCGGAGATAGGCCGTGACGAGCGCGCATGAGACATGATGCACCGGGACGATGCGCTCTTTGGCTCCCTTCCCGAAGACGCGCACCACGCCAGCCTGCGCGTCGAAATCGAGCGGGCGCAGGGCACAAAGCTCTGACACGCGCAATCCCGCGGCATACATGAGTTCGAGCATCGTCCGGTCACGGAAGCCAAGCCTGTCAGAGAGGTCCGGACGGGCGAGGATGGTGGCCATCTCGTCACGGGTGAGCACATCCGGCAAGTTGCGCGCCAGCTTCGGATTTTCAAGGAACAATGCCGGATCGGCTTCAAGTTCACCTTCACCGACGGCAAAGGCGAAAAAGCCCCGAAGCGTGGCAAGATGCCGGGCCAGCGTCCGGCCAGCCATGCCCCGGCGACGCAAGTCGACCACGTGCATGAAAAGGGTCTGCTCATCGACTTCGGCAAGTAGGCACCCTCGTTCTTCAAGGAAGACTTGAAGTTCGATCAGGTCTGCGCTGTAGGCCGCGAGCGTATTCTCGGCAAGGCCACGTTCGACGAGCAGATGTTCCAGCCACCTGTCCATTACCGGTGCGAGGCGGACCTGACGTGCCGGTTGCGCGGTGGAAGAACTACGTGATGTAGGCTGTGCGTTGGTTCTTTTCATGGCTGTTCCGGTTGCCGGAACATGCTACACGCGGGTGACGCGCGCTACAAGGGGAAAGAAATTGACAGCATGTCAGGGCGGAAGGTAGGCTCCGACCATACCCCTCATCCGGGAACCGCAACGGTCTCCGGGCTGATGGCACAGCCCGAACTGTTGCTCTGGGATCGAAACTTTCAAGGAGACTTGTTGCCAATGGCTGCATTCAAGCTTGCTGACAGGCTGGCCACGTTGCCCCCGTACCTCTTCGCCGGCATCGACAAGGTGAAGGCCGAAGTTGCCGCGCGCGGCGTCGACATCATCAGCCTCGGCATCGGCGACCCCGACATGGCCACGCCCGGCTTCATCATCGAAGCCATGAAAGAGGCCATCGCACGTCCTGCCAACCACCAGTACCCTTCGTATGTGGGGATGCTCGCCTTCAGGCAGGAAGTGGCGAACTGGTATGACAGGCGGTTCGGGGTCTCTCTCGATCCCGCCACCGAGGTCATCGGCCTCATCGGTTCGAAAGAGGGCATCGCCCATTTCCCGTTCGCCTTCATCAACCCCGGCGACCTCGTGCTGGTGTGCACGCCCAACTACCCCGTCTACCATATCGCCACGGGCTTTGCGGGCGGCGAGGTGCAGTTCGTGCCGCTGCTTGAAGAGAACGACTTCCTCCCCGACCTCGACGCCATTCCGGAAGACACGTGGAAGAGGGCGAAGATGATCTTCGTCAACTACCCCAACAACCCCACGGCGGCGACTGCGCCTCTCGGCTTCTATGAAAAGCTGGTCGACATCTGCCGCCGCTTCGACGTCATCATCGCCCACGACACCGCGTACACCGAAATCTACTACGATGAAGACAACCGGCCCCCGAGCATCCTTTCCGTGCCCGGTGCCAAGGATGTCGCCATCGAATTCCATTCCCTCTCCAAGACCTACAACATGACGGGCTGGCGCGTAGGGATGGCCGTGGGCAATCCGACGCTCGTCGCCGGACTTGGCAAGATCAAGGAGAACATGGACTCCGGCATCTTCCAGGCTGTGCAGGAAGCGTCCATCGTGGCACTGCGTGACGGTGACGACTTCTGCCGCGAACTCCGCGGCATCTACCGCCAGCGGAGAGACACCGTCATCACCGCCCTGCACAAGGCTGGCATCCAGTGCCGCGTACCGCAGGCCACCTTCTATGTCTGGGCGCGCGTACCGCAGGGCCACACCTCTGCCGATTTCGTCACCAGAGTACTGCAGGAGACCGGCGTTGTGGTCACCCCCGGCAACGGTTTCGGTTCTCCCGGCGAGGGGTTCTTCCGCATCTCGCTGACAGTGGACAACGCCCGACTTGAGGAGGCCGTGTCACGGATAGCCAAGCTGTAGTCGAAGAGGCGTTCGTCTGCCTGGGCTCCAATATCGGCGACACCGATGGCCATCTCGACGCTGCCGTCGAGGCCATGCGCGATATCCCCGGAGTGCGGGTGGTGGATGTCTCTCCGTCCTACTATACAGAACCGCAAGAGAAGCGTGACCAGCCGTGGTTCGCCAACCGGGTAGCCCGTTTGCTTTGCTCGTCCGGCGTGACACCGGAAGGCCTGCTCGCTTCTTTGCTGGATATCGAAGCCCGTCTGGGGCGTCGGCGTGAAGCCGATGCCCCGCGCTTCGGGCCGCGGGTCATCGATATCGACCTGCTCGTCTTCGGTGGCGAACAGCGCGATGGCGATGTGCTGACGCTGCCACACCCTCGCATGGCAGGCAGGGCGTTCGTTCTCGTCCCGCTTCGCGATGTGGCCCCGGACTTCTCCTTCCCTGACGGTGTGTCGCTGCATGAAAGGCTGGCGGCACTGCCCCATCGCGTCGAGGGCCGACGCATCTGGCAGTAACCATCCCCAAAGCAAGGAAGTGCCATGCTCAAATGGATAGTTCTCGTTCTCGCCGGCTATGTCCTCTACCGCCTTTTCGTCAATGACGCCCGCAAGAAGAAGAAAGACGACAAGAAACAGAAGGACCATCTTGTCGCGACCGGTGAGATGGTCAAAGACCCCGTGTGCGGGGCGTATGTCGCCGTCGATGGTGGCGTGACCGTGCGTGATGGAGACACCGTTCACCGCTTCTGCAGCTACGAGTGCCGCGACGCCTTCATCAAACGTTTGCAGGAAGGCGGCCGGGAGATTCCCGAATTGCCCCGCGAAAAGGAAGAGGAGTAGAGCGTGCCCCTTTCCGGAGACGCAATCCCGCGTGCGGGATGCGTTGCCGGGAAGACTTCGGACGCATGACACATCTGGTTCCTCTCTCTGGCTGGCACAGGGGGAATCCGATTGTTCTTCCGGGGGTGTGGTTGTATGCCTCGCTGAGGGGCGCTGGTTCTGTTTGGCCTATCCTCTCCAGCTGGACCTGCCACGTACAGTTTGTCCGTCACCGTCTTTCTCCGGTCGCAACGATGACCGATTTGTAGGGAGATGCCGTGCAGTTCTTCATAGATACCGCAAATCTCGATGAAATACGCGAGGCCGCCCGCCTTGGGCTTGTCGATGGCGTGACCACCAATCCAACGCTCATGTCCCGCGAGGGGCACGACTGGCGCGATGTCGCTGCCGCCATTTGCCGCGAGGTGGATGGCCCGGTCAGTCTGGAAGCGGTCGGCAATACCGCAGACGAACTTGTCGCTATGGGGCTTGAGCTTGTGCGATTCGGTCCCAATGTCGTCGTCAAGGTGCCCATGACGACCGAAGGACTCAAGGCTGTTCGTATTTTGAGCGGGCAGGGGGTAGACTGCAATGTCACTCTCGTCTTTTCCCCCATGCAGGCCCTTCTTGCCGCCAAAGCCGGGGCAGCCTTCGTTTCTCCCTTCGTGGGTCGCCTCGATGCCCTGTCGGAAGACGGCATGCAGCTGGTAGCGGAGACGCTCACCATTTTCCGGAATTATGCCATGCCTACACGGGTCATCGTCGCCAGCATCAGGCATCCCATGCACGTCTCCCGTGCGGCCTTGCTTGGGGCACATATCGCCACGATACCATTCGGAGTGCTTGGACAACTGGCGGCACATCCGCTCACTGACGCCGGGCTTGCGGCTTTCGACCGGGATTGGGCCCGGTTGAACGGCAAGTAGCGGCTGTCTGCGGCATATCATCGCGCGAAGGCGACACAGGCATTGGTCCTGCGTCGCCTTCGTGTTTTGCATGCGGTTGCCCGCATAACACACGCCCCGCCACCCTTGATAAGACTGGCCCCATCATACGGGCTGACACTCAAACGTAGCCGCAAAGACCACCACGTATTGCATCGTCGCGTCATGTTGCTACGTCCGGGCGTCACTTCGACCGGGAGGCATCAAGGGATATGACCAGCCAGCCAGAGAGACGGCCGATTCCTCCCGACACGCCGCGATGCCTTCTCCCACTTCATCACCATGTGCTTTTATGCGATGGGGAGACGAAAACCCGAAAAAACCGCACTGGCAGGGTGTGGATGCGTTCCAGTATCAAGGTCAGGTCGTCGTACCTTCCTGTCCAGCCTCTGTCACTGACGGAGAAACACCATTGTGGGGCACCACCAAAGCCAGCGACTCGTTAACGAACGACAAACCTCGTGACGCTGGGGGGCACCAGCCTTTACCCATGGTGGGGATAGGATGAGTTACTCGCACGACATTCCGGTCTCAAGAGAACCTGTTCGGCCCTCCACGGACGCCAACATGCACATAACCACGCAAAAAGACCGGGGTTCGTGGATGTCTGCGGACATCTGCGAACCCCGGTTCATTTGCTAGTGGTAGCGAGGGAGGGAATTGAACCCCCGACACTGCGGATATGAGCCGCATGCTCTGACCAACTGAGCTACCTCGCCAAACCTGTCGTGACGTCTTCTCCGTCGCGACGGGTGACTCTTTACCCAAGCCACCCGACCTTTGCAAGCGTTTTTTCGGAGAATCCCCCCAAAATGTTCAGTAGGCCATAAAATAGTAGACCAGCGGGGCGATGGCGAGGCGATACCAGGCGAAAGGCCTGAAGGTCATGCGTCCGACCAGCGCAATGAAGAGTTTCACCGCCGCCCACGCGGAGAGGAACGACACGACAAAGCCCGTAGCGAAGAAAGGCAGGTCGGCCGGAGTGAAAAGAGTCCAGCTCTTCAGCAGGTCGTAACCGGTTGCGGCGAACATGATGGGAACGGCGGCGATGAACGAGTACTCTGCGGCCAGCCCCCGGCGAGCCCCGAGAAGCATGCCGCCCATGATAGTGGCCGCCGAACGCGAGAATCCGGGCCACAGGGCAAGGCATTGAAAGCAGCCTATGCCCAACGCAAGCGCAGGTGACATCTCATCAAGGGTCATGTAGCGGGGCCGTTCCGTACGTCGTTCGACCAGCAGCATGAAGATTGCCCCCACAGCCAGGGCGATGGCAACGGTGGAGGGGGTGAAAAGATGCGCCTTGATGGTAGAGTGGGCAGCGAGTCCGAGTACGCTCGCGGGCAGGCTGGTCAGCAACAGAAGCATGATGCCCCGTAGCCCTGCGAAGCGGACATAGGGCTGGGGACGCAGCAGGCCCCAGAACCTGTCCCAGTACAGGACGACCACGGCGAGGATGGCTCCAAGCTGAATGGCGACTTCGAAGGTCGCGGCCTTGGGACCGGTGAACCCCAGCAACTCGCCCGTGATGATGAGGTGACCTGTCGAGGAGACGGGAAGGAACTCTGTCAGTCCTTCGACGAGGCCAAGAATCGCAGCGGTGATCATGTCTGACATGGTGGATGCTCCGTATGCCGGAAGTGCGGGATGAGCAGGGAGGGCATTGTGACAGGAACGAGTCGTTCCGCAGATGCCGATGGAGGAAGGCATGTCGGCTTCTCGCCGTTTGCGGGGGATAGCGTATGCCGCCGCGAGTTGCAAGGGGGGGGGCGTTCATGTAGATTGTCGCGTCGCAATGCCACGGCAACCCACACAGGAGACAGGCCATGACCACCATCGTAGGACACAACGAGCTCGTGCGCCGTGCCGCCTCTTTCGTTCTTGACGAGCACAGGGAACACCCCGACCGCTCGTTCGATAGCCTCATTGAAGAGGCGTCCATGCGTTTCAACCTCGGCCCGCTCGACAGCGAGGCACTGCGTCGCATCCTCTGCGATGAGAAGGCCGAAGAAGCCCACTAGGGGGCCACTCTGCGCTCGTTCACGACTCTTCTGCAGAGGCAGGTGTTCAAGGAGCTTGTCTCCATCTTCCTGCTTTGTCTTGGTGCGTTGCTATCGCTCATCCTTATAGGACGGGGCCTGCAACTGCGCGAACTGTTTCTGGGGCTCGACCTTGGCCTCACAGACGCCACGCTGCTGTTTCTCTACCTTGTGCCCTTCTTCATGCTGCTGGTCGTTCCCGTGGCATGCATGTTGAGCGTGTTCCTGACCTTCCTGCGCATGAGCACCGACCGCGAACTCGTGGCGCTCAAGGCGGGTGGCGTGAGCATCTATCAGATGATGGCGGCACCGCTCGTTTTCTGCGTTCTCTGCGCGGGCCTCTCCCTCAGCATCTCGCTACACTGGCTGTCGTGGGGCATGGGCAATTTCCGCGCTACCATCATGGAAATCGCCAATACCCGCGCCCGCATCGTCATACAGCCCGGAGTCTTCAACCAGGACATCCCCGGGCTGACACTTTTCGCGCGGCAGGTAGACCCGGCGACCGGCAACTTGCGTCAGGTCATCGTCGAGGACAGGTCGCGCCCGGGTTCTACGCTTACCATCGTCGCCCCGGAGGGGACGACCGCCACCGACGAAGTGCGCGGAGAGATACTGTTCCACCTGCGTGACGGTCGCATCTACAAGGCCGATGGCGAGAACGTGAGTGTGCTGGGCTTTTCCGAATACAGCGTCCGTCTTGACCTCGACAAACTGTTCAAGGGCCTCGAGCTTGGCGAGATCAAGCCCAAGGAAATGTCGTGGAGGCAACTGGCGGGGCTCGACCTCAATAGATACGAGGCCGAGATGGGTGAACGCTATGTCCGCAAGGTTCTGGTAGAGGTGCATAAACGATGGGCGCTTCCGGCAGCCTGCATCGTGCTGGGCATCTTCGCTCTGCCTCTCGCCTGCGCCTTCGAAGGGCTGCGCAGACAACTCGGCGTGGCGCTCGCGCTTGTGATGTTCCTTGTGTACTACAGCATGCTTTCGCTTGGGCTGAGCACCGGTGAAGCGGGAACGGTTCCTCCGGTCGTGGGGCTATGGGCTCCCAACGTCCTGTTCCTTGTGGCAGGGCTCTATGGTCTGCGGCTGACGGCACGTGAGCGCGCGCCCTCCATCACCAGCCTTGTCGGCCACTTCATCAGCCAGAAGAGGAACAGACCGTGACCCTGCTTTTCAGATACCTTTTCCGGAACAACCTGCAGGTCATCCTGCCTACGCTTGCCGTGGGCACCGGACTGTATCTTCTCTCGGACCTGTTCGACAGGCTGGACGACATCCTCGAAGCGGGCGTGCCCGGCAACGTTGCCATATGGTATTTCGTGGCCAAGACGCCGCTCATTATCTCGCAGATTCTGCCGGCAGTGTTCCTGCTGGCCGCACTCATCCAGCTGTGCCTCATGTCCCGTGACCGGGAGTTGATGGCCCTGCAGGCGGGCGGCGTCTCGTTTGGAGCCATAGCCCGCTTCTTCGTCGTCTACGGGCTCCTATGGGCGGTGTTGCAGCTTGGCTTCTCCCAGGTGCTAGGCGTTGCCGGAGAGCGTGAATCTGCGCGCATCTGGCAAGAACAGGTAAGGGGACGCACCCCTGGAACCCGCGACCTGACCAATGTATGGTTTACCGATGACAATCATGTCATCCATCTGGAAGTGGTCACGCCAGCCCTGCGCAAGGGGCAGGGCTTTGCCGCCTACGGCCTCGCTGCGGACGGCATCCATATAGATACCGTCATCCGGGCCAAAGCCTTCACAGGCACGGCCGGGACATGGAAACTGCAAGATGTCGAGGTCTTCTCCACGCGCGACTTCGGTCATGCAAAGCTTCCTGAGATGTCCATCGCCATAGCGCAGGACCCGCAGGACTTTGCCGTCATCGACCCCGGTGCCGACCCGCAGCGCCTGCCGCTGTGGCAGTTGGGTGACGCCGTAGAGAAATTGCGCACGGCGGGTTCCAACGTCGAGGGGCTGCGGACTGCATGGCATATGAAACTCGCCTACGCCGCTTCGCTTGTCGTCATGGGCTTGCTTGCGGTCGCCATGGTCACATGGCGCGACAACATCTACCTCGCCACCGGACTCGCCCTCGTCTTCACCTTCCTGTTCTATACGATGTTCACCATCGGCAGCACGCTCGGGCAGAAGGGCATAGTCTCTCCTCCGATTGCCGCGTGGGGAGCGGACATTCTGGTGGGCGTCGTCGCTTCGGCGCGGCTACTGCTCGTACTGCGCCCCCGGTCATTACGGTGAGAGTCCCCCCTGACAACCGAAAGGCCGTGGTCTCCCACGGCCTTTTCCTTTGAAAGCGAACGGTGCATCACTGAAAAGCCCCGTGGTGTGACCACGCCAGCCCCTTTTGTGATGTGAGCTATGCTGTCACGTCGTCGATGGCATCACTGGTATCCGAAGGGGCATCTTCCGCTTCGTCGTCGGCAGATAGTCCGCCAGCGGCAAGGGCACGCAGTTCGCGCCACAGGTCGGCGATGCCGAGCCCCGTCATGGACGCGGTGACGAGGGGCTTTCTGCCCCCCAGAAGCACCGCCCACTGCTTCTGCCTGTCGGAACGTTCACGCAGCTTGCACTTGTCACCCTTGGTCAGCACGGGCAGCAACGGAATGTTGTTGGCACGGGCGTAGCTGGTGAGGTCGACATCCAGCCGTTGCGGGTCGAGACGGCAATCGAGAAGCACGGCAAGACCCCGCAGGCTCTTGCATGAGACGATGTACTTCTCGATGAGCTTTGCCCACTTTTTGCGTTCTTCCTTGCTGCACTGGGCATAGCCGTATCCCGGAAGGTCTACGATGTAGAATCCTTCCGGTTCGACTCTGTAGTAGTTGACGCTGCGGGTCTTGCCAGGTGTCGAACTCGTCTTCGCCAGTTGCTTGCGACGGGCAAGAGCGTTGACGAGTGACGACTTGCCGACATTGGATCGTCCGGCAAGGGCTATCTGTGGCGCGTCCAGATGTATGAGTTGTTCCAGCGTATAGGCTGTGGTTTCAAGCACAAGGGTCGATGACATGGGGTATCCTGCTGTTTTATCAGGGAGCGGGCAGGGCGCATCTTGACAACGCCCCCCGTCTTGGAAGACAATGTTAGCTTGCCCAAGTTGGGCATAGCAAACCCACCTTAAAGCATTACAGCAGGAAACTCAAACGAGGACACCATGCCAAGTTATAGGCTGCTCATCATGAACGGCCCCAATCTCGGTGCGCTTGGTGAACGCCAGCCCGAGATATACGGAACGACAGGCATGGATGCCGTGCCTGCCCTTGTGAAGAGCCTTCTTGGCGACGCCGCATCCGACATCGAACTGACGTTCTTCCAGTCGAACCATGAGGGAGCGCTCATCGACCGTCTTGAGCAGGCACGCCGCGACGGGGTGGATGGTGTCATCCTCAACGCGGGTGCGTTCACGCACACCAGCCTTGCCTTGGCAGACTGCCTTGCGTGGATTGGCATCCCGTGTGTCGAGGTCCACCTCAGCAATGTCATGGCGCGGCAAGAGCCCATGCGTCACAAGAGCCTCATCGGCAGACACGTTATCGGCATTATCGCGGGTTTTGGCATCATGGGCTACGCCCTCGCCGTACAGGCGATGGTGCAGCATTCGAGAAAGAGCGGCGACGCCTAGGCGGGCGCCACATTCATACGACCAGCATACCGGAGGATTCATGTATTCGACCACCGACTTCAGGAAGGGCCTGAAGATTGAACTGGACGGCACCCCGTTCGAAATCGTCGATTTCCAGCATTTCAAGCCGGGCAAGGGCGGCGCCATGGTGCGCACCAAGCTTCGCAACATCCTGAACGGCCGGGTTGTCGACAATACCTTCCGTTCCGGCGAAAAGGTGGGGCGTCCCGACCTTGAAAGCCGCGACATGCAGTACCTCTACCATGAGGGCGACGACCTCGTGCTCATGGACCTCACGACCTATGAGCAACTGTACATGCATGAAGACCTCACCGACGGCAAGGCCGGCTTCCTGAAGGACGGCCAGCAGGTGCGCGTGCTGCTGTACAACGGCAAGCCCCTTGACCTTGAACTGCCGGTGTCTCTCGTCCTTGAAGTGGTCGAAACCGAACCCGGCGCCAAGGGTGACACGGTCAGCAACGTCACCAAGCCCGCCAAGCTGGAGACCGGCATCGTCGTGCAGGTGCCCATCTTTGTGAACCAGGGCGACCGCATCAAGGTCGACACCCGTTCACGCGAATACCTCGGTCGCGAATAGCCACCCGCGTCCTCTGTGGACGACTTGGCCCTGTTCATGTAAGGGATATGGTCGATTGCGGCCGTATCCCTTATCATTTCCAACGCCCCGGAGGGTACCGCCACGGAAGGCAACAAGCTGGCCCGCGAATTGCTCGGGCTGTTCCTCATTTTCTGGGGGCTGCTGCTTCTGCTCAGCCTTGCCACGTTCGACCTGCGTGACCCGAGTCTCAATCATGTCGTAAGCAACCCGACCGAAATCCGCAACGGTGCCGGGATGTTCGGCTCATATCTCGGGGGAATGCTCGCCGACGCCTTCGGCATTGCCGCCTTCCTGTGGCCTGTCGGCTTCATCGGCCTTGGTGCGCGTTACATCATCGTCAGCTTCGACATCGCATGGTGGCGATGGGCGGGCCTGCTGGCGCTTTCTCTGTGCATGGTGACAGCAGGGGCCGCGTGGGAGTTGTCCCTCGGTGATGTCAACGCTGGAGGCGTCCTTGGCGACCTGCTCTACCGTTTCTCGTGGAAGGCCCTCAGTCCGCGAGGTTCCACCCTTGTGTGGCTGTTCCTGTGCATCATCGGGTTGCAACTCACCTTCGACATTTCGTGGACGGCGCTTTTCAGACGCATCGTGGACAAGGTCCGCGCAGACCTTGAAGCGCACCCCGTTTCACGTCCCCAGTTGCCCGAACTCAAGTTGCCACGTCTCGGCCTGCCTTCCGGGTTGCACCTTCCCGGCCGCAAGGGCGCCGAGGGCAATGCGCCTGCGACACTGGCTGTCGTCGATGTCACCCCCGACGGCAGCGACAGCACGAACGGCGCACCGAGCGTTGTAGCCCGAGAGGCTTCAACGCCACGCGGCATGCCTGTCGAAACCGACGACTTCGTGCTCTCCGAAGACCGTCTGCAACCCCCTGCAAGCGAATTGCCGTTCGAGGTGGTTCTGGATGCCGACTCCGACGGTGTTGCCGACCTCACGGCCGATGTAGAGAGCGACATTTCAGAAGGGGCTGGCCGCCCGAAGGCCAAGATGCGCCGCAAGTCGCAGTTGCCCCCGCTTGACCTGTTGCACAGCGCCCTCAACGAAGACAGCCGGCCCGATCGTGAGGTGCTTGAAGGCAAGGGGCTCAGCCTCACCAACTGTCTTTCCGACTTCGGGGTTCAGGGCGAGCTGACCCGCATCACCCCCGGGCCCGTCGTCACCATGTTCGAGTTTCGCCCCGCGCCCGGCGTGAAGGTGAGCCGTATCGCCAATCTCAGCGACGACCTGGCCCTTGCGCTCAAGGCCATAGCCGTGCGCATTCAGGCTCCCATTCCCGGCACGGACACGGTGGGTATCGAGATTCCCAATGAGACACGCGAGACGGTGTGCTTCAAGGAGTTGCTGTCGTCCGACACCTTCAAGGGGGCAAGCTCGCTGCTCACACTCGCCATCGGCAAGGATATCGCCGGACGTCCGACAGTGGCCGACCTTTCGAAGATGCCCCACCTTCTTGTGGCAGGGGCCACGGGTGCGGGTAAGAGCGTATGTCTCAACTCCATCCTGCTCAGCATCCTGTACAAGGCGCGCCCCGAAGACGTGAAGCTGCTCCTCGTGGACCCCAAGCGCATCGAACTCGCCGTCTATGCCGACCTGCCGCATCTTGTGCACCCTGTGGTCACGGAGATGGCCCACGCCAAGAACGCCCTCGACTGGGCCGTGCACGAGATGGACAAGCGCTATGAGGGGATGGCCCGGCTGGGAGTCCGTAACATCGCGGGGTACAACCAGAAGCTTGAGGACATGGGCAAGGAGCGTCCGGCAGACCTTGCCGACCTTGAGGCCATGCCATATCTCGTCATCATCATCGACGAACTGGCAGACCTCATGCTCACTGCCGCCAAAGAGGTGGAGACCAGCATCGTGCGTCTGGCACAGCTTGCCCGCGCTGCAGGCATTCACCTCATCCTCGCCACGCAGCGGCCCAGCGTGGATGTCGTCACGGGACTCATCAAGGCTAACTTCCCGTGTCGCATATCGTTCCAGGTCACTTCGAAGCACGATTCGCGGACGATTCTCGATACCGTAGGGGCCGAATTCCTTCTCGGAAAGGGCGACATGCTCTTCAAGCCTAGCGGCGGCAAGCTTCAGCGCCTCCACGGTGCGTTCGTCAGCGACGATGACGTGAACGGCGTGGTCGCCTTCTGGAAAAAACAGCAGCCGCCTTCCTACAAGGTGGATTTCGCCGAGTGGGGCAATGAGGGAACCCTTGATAGCAACGGAGGCAGCGGGGGGGCTGGCGACCTTGCCGACGACCCTGTATACGCCGAAGCCGTCGAATTCGTCATGGGACAGGGCAGGGCGTCCATATCGCTCATCCAGCGCCGGTTCCGCATCGGTTTCAACAGGGCGGCCCGCTACGTGGAACAGATGGAACAGGACGGCATCATAGGCCCGGCTGACGGCAGCAAACCGCGCTCCGTCATCCGGGGTAAAGAATGATACAAAGGAGTCGGTTCATGAACCGTAAGACCCTTCGCGCCATCGCGCTCTCGGCGTTGCTGCTGCTTGGCGGCACGGCGTCCGCCCTCGCCGGGACTGCCGCGCAGGACATCCAGAAGCGTTACGATACGGTGACCACCCTCAAGGCGGCATTCACCCAGAAACTGCTGCATCGTGAGAGCGGTTCGACCGAGACGCGCAACGGCACCCTGCTTTTCCGCAAGCCCCTTCTTGTACGATGGGAGACCGGTGGAAAGAATCCGGAGGTGCTGGTCATCTCGTCGCAGGACATCTGGAACTTCCTGCCCGATGAGGAACTCGCCTACCGTTACCCGCTAGACCTCGTGCAGGACTCGAAGTCCATCATCAAGGTCATCACGGGACAGGCGAAGCTCGATCAGGACTTCAATGTCGTCGAAGAAGGACAAGAGGAAGGGCTCACCCGGCTGCACCTCTACCCGAAGGAGCCTGTGCAGCAGTTGACTGAAGCCATCCTGTGGGTCGACCCGCAGGAGCATCTCATCCGCCGCGTTCGCGTCTACGACTTCTACGGGAACGAGAACGAGATAGACTTCACGAGCCTTGAAGCCAACGCGACCGTGGCGGACAAGGCATTCACCTTCACGCCGCCCAAGGGCACTGAAGTGCAGGACAGGCTGAAGGAAGGGGCTCCAGAAAAACAGCTTTTCAACTGATACTTTAAGTATTCGCACAAGCGAAGACACAACAAGAGGCAGCCGTCCCGAAGGACGGCTGCCTCTTGCTTATATCGATGAAACCTCATGGATGATGTGCTGGTGTCGCTGTCCAACCCCTCAAGACCGTTTTGCAACGTCCTGTCATCATTCAAGACACGCCGGAGTCACCAGAGTGTTCAGGAGAGTCCGGCGGCCTTGCGAAGCGCCTTCACCTCATGGTCTTCCAGTCGGCGACACGAACCACGAGACAGGTTGCCGAGTTCTACGGGACCTTGCTGGATGCGCAAAAGGCGAAGCACGGTAAGCCCGAGGTCGCGGCACATGCGGCGAATCTGCCGGTTGATTCCCTGATGGAGCACCATTTCAAGTTCCACCCCATACTCCGACCGGTCGATGATGTATGCCTCTACAGGCGCCACGCGGTCGCCCTCGGCAAGAGTCATCCCGGAACGCATGGCGGTCAACGCTGCGGGTGGGATGTCTTCACGAACCAGCACCCTGTAATATTTGGGAAGATGCCATTTGGGATGGGTCAGGCGATGCGTGAGGTCTCCGTCGTCCGTGAGCAGAAGCAACCCTTCCGAGAAGAAGTCGAGCCGCCCCACAGGATAGAGTCGTACGGTCTTCAGGTCGTCGGGGAGGATGTCGAGGATGGTTGTCCGCCCCTGCGGGTCGCGCACGGTGGAGACGACCTGAACGGGCTTGTTGAGCATCACATAGGTATGGCGATGCCGGTTCAGCGCTTCGCCGCAAGCCATCAGACGTCCTTCGACCTCGATACGGTCTGTGGCGGGGAAAACACGGCGGCCCATCTCCGTGACCACCTCGCCGTTCACGCGCACTTTCCCGCCCGCGATGAGGGTGTCAGCCTGCCTGCGCGAGCAGACACCAGCCCCGGAGAGGGCCTTGTTAAGCCTCGTCCCGCCATCCTCCACTTCGTCGGGGGAAGTGCCCGCTTGCGGGGCAGGGACGTGGGGCACGGCAGCCCGCTTGCGGGGAGACGTGTGCTGTCGGGTGCTCCGGGAATCACCTTGACGGGGGGAATCATGCTTCACGGACGGATGACCTTGGTTGCGAGTTGCAGGCTCGTTACGACGTCAAGCATGTTCGTCGTCTGGCCCACTGCCTTTTCGGACAGAAGCCCGAAATGGTCAAGGCACGTTCCGCATACGAGAATGTCGACCCCCATCGCTTCAAGCTTGTTCAGATGCGTAACGGCAGGGTGCTCGCGTGTGGCGAGCCTGACGCCGCCATTGACGCAGACGATGCGCCAGAGTTCATCACCGAGTTCGGGCAGTGTCGCGAGGAAATTGGCCATGAGCTTGCCCCCGAGTACGTCATCTCCGGAGCCGAGCGTTTCGGAGGTGATGAAGACGGTCACCTTCTGGGGCATCTCAGCCGTACCAGCGATGGCGGCAATGCCACGGGCATCCATGACTTCGCAATCGCAGGAAGGCGCCACTGCGGAGTCCTTGCGTACAGCGATGATATTCCAGAGGCCTTCTGGATCGGCATGGACGCTGGTATCGTACCCCCGGCTTGTCAGAAAGCGGGCTACGTTTTCGCTGGCGGGCGCGTTGTCGACCGTGACGGTGCAACGGGCGGGGGCTTCAGTGTCGAGAAGGGCCTTGCACCGCAGGACAGGCTGGGGGCAGGGAAGTTTCTGGCAGTTCAGAGTGATTTCTGGCATAGGTACCTCCACGTGCCTGATGACCACCACACAGGCTAAACGTCAAATCGAAAAGCTTCGCTATTTTTGCCGCCAACCATAGATCGAATCTATACAACCTCAGGTATCTTCATGGGTGAACCTTCGACAACGCAAAGGGCAAGCCTGCCCCTGTTGCGCCGCATCGGCCGTTATTTTCTCCCTCACAAGGTTTCGATCGCCCTTTCCATGGGCTGCATGGCTATCGTTTCTGCCACCACTGCGGGAACCGCCTACCTGATCAAGCCCGCTCTTGACGACATCTTCATCAACAAGGATGAGCAGGCGCTCTTGCTTGTGCCGGCCTTTTTCATCGTGCTCACCGCGCTCAAGGGCTTCGGCAGATATTTCCAGAACTACTTCATGAACTACGCTGGCTTGCGTGTCATTGAAAGCCTGCGGGATCAGCTCTTCACCAAGATCATCCACTTGCCGATGCGATTCTACGAGGATTCGCAGATCGGCTTGCTCATGTCACGCATCATCAACGACGTATCCATGATCCGCGACAGCCTGCCGTCGACCGTCATGATCGTCCGGCAGATACTGACCATGGTGGGGCTCATCGGCGTGGTCTTCTACCAGAACGCCGAACTGGCCACATGGGCGGTTCTCGTGTTGCCGCTGGCTCTCTATCCGTTCATCTACTTCGGGCGCAAGCTGCGCAAGCTGGGACGACGCAATCAGGAGAAGCTGGCCGACATTTCCGTCATCCTTCAGGAGGTGTTCAGCGGCATCCGGGTTGTGAAGGCTTTCGCCACCGAAAAGGAAGAAGCCCATCGCTTCGATGCCGAGAACCAGAGACTCGTGAAGCTCACCCTCAAGCAGATTTGCGTCTCTGAGCTTTCATCTCCTGTCATGGAACTCATAGGCGCTCTCGGCATCGGTCTCGTCATCCTTTACGGAGGACATGAAGTCATATCCGGCAAGACCACGCCCGGTACGTTCTTCTCGTTCATGGCTGCACTGGTCATGCTCTACGACCCCATCAAATCGCTGAGCATGGCCAACCGCGAGGTGCAACGTGCCCTTGTCGGGGCTGAACGTGTCTTTGAAATCCTCGATGCAGAGGACCTTTGCATCGAAACCTCGGGTGACCTGAAGTTCAACCGCGACTTCAAGGAAGTGTGCATCAAGGATGTGAGCTTCGCCTATGCCGACGGGTCGCCAGCCCTGAGGGACATCAACCTGTGCGTTCGTGCAGGAGAACGGGTGGCCATCGTCGGACCAAGCGGCGCCGGCAAGACCACACTGGTGAACCTCATCCCCCGTTTCTATGAACCCTCATCGGGATGCATCGAGATTGACGGGGTACCGTTGCAGGACTTCGACCTTGCCGACCTCAGGCGTTCCATATCCGTGGTGTCGCAAGACGCTTTTCTCTTCAACCTGAGCGTCTCGGACAACATCACCTACGGCACGCCGAATGTCGGCGCCGGACGGATAGAGGCCGCAGCACATGCGGCGTTCGCTCACGAGTTCGTACAACAACTCGCCCAAGGGTACGATACCGTCCTCGGTGAACGGGGCGTCAAACTCTCCGGGGGTCAGAAGCAACGGCTCACCATCGCCCGGGCACTTCTCAAGGACGCACCGCTCCTTATCCTTGATGAAGCGACCAGTGCACTCGACTCGCAAGCCGAGCGTATCGTGCAGAAGGCTCTCGACAATCTGATGGAGAACAGGACGAGCATCGTCATCGCGCACCGTCTTTCCACGGTGCTCAATGCCGACCGCATCGTAGTCATGGAAGACGGTCGCGTCGTCGACCAGGGCCCTCATGCCGAGCTTCTCGGCCGGTGCGAGCTTTATACCCGACTGTATTCCATTCAGTTCGGGCAGGAGAAGGCCGACGCAGACCGGACAGACGGAACCTCCGAAGAGAAGCTTGAAGCATGAAGCTGCCCCCATCGCTTATCTGCCCGCCGTTACTGGCTCTTTACAGAGTATGGTGTCGCACCCTCAACTTCGAAGAAGAGGGGAGAGCGGCAGTAGACGTCTTGTGGCAGGAACGAAAGCCGATGGTGTTCGCGCTCTGGCACGACGAACTGTTTCCACTCATGCATGTACGGCGTGAACTTGAAATAGTGACCGTGGTCAGTCAGAGTCGCGACGGCGAGTACCTTGCACGGGTACTGCAGGGGCTCGGTCTGCATACGGCCCGCGGGTCGAGTTCGCGTGGTGGTGTAAAGGCACTGTTACAGGCCGCGCGCATGATGCAGAAGCAGAACCTGTGCGGCTGCGTCACCGTTGACGGGCCGAGAGGCCCCCGGCACCGTGTGAAGGAAGGAGCCATCTTTCTGGCGCATCGTGCAAAAGCGCCGATTGTCCCTATACGTCTCTTCATGAGCAGGACGAAGGTCTTTGCAAAGGCGTGGGATAAGTTCCAGCTTCCTCTTCCGGGAAGCGATGTCCGCGTCGTCTTCGGAACGCCATACCACACTGCAGAGAACGCGCTCGAAAGCCCCCGGCTAGAAGACGAGCGGCAAAGACTTGAAGCCAAGCTTGAGGCTCTCGCATGAACCGGAGCGCATCCTCTTTCCTCCTTTCGGCCCTTTCAGGATTCGCGTCACTCGCCGGCAAGGCAAGCTTCGAAGGGCTTGCCACTTTCGGAGACCGGATGGGCGACCTCATGTGGTACGCCATGCCTGGGCGAAGGCAGTATACGACACAAACCATCATCGAACGGCTCGGGGTGCCCGCCGACAGGGCTGAACAACTCGCCCGCGCCAGCTTCAGACACAATGCCCGCTCTTTTCTCGAAATCCTGCACGTCCATCGCTTCGGGTTCGAGGACAGAGGAGGGCGACTGCATATCGCACAGCCAGACCTCTTCGATGCCCTGTTGCGCAGCAACCGGCCCATCGTTGGCGTGACCGCCCATCTCGGTGCATGGGAGCTCTTCTCGGGGCTCCTCGGGCAATTTGATGCATCCCGTCCGCGGATTGTGGTCGTCCGGCGGCAGGGCAATCCCACACTCAACGCCCTCATCATGCGCCTTCGCAGCGCCCGGGGGGCTGAGGTCATCGAACATCGCGATGCCGCACGCAAGGTGTTGCGGGGATTGAAGCACAACGGCATGGCGGGCTTTCTCGTCGACCACAATTGCAACAGGCGCGAAGCCGTCTTCCTGCCTTTTCTCGGCAAGCAGGCTGCGGTCAATGTTGGCCCGGCATTGCTCGCCTTGCGGGCTGAAGCCGAAGTCTGGCCCATCTTCCTTGTCCGGGAAGATGACCGCTATGTGCTGCGTTTCAGTTCGCCTCTGGATACCAGACTCGTATCCGGAGAAAGAGCACAACGAATCGAGACAGTGGCGGCATTCTACACTCAGGCTGTCGAAGAGCATGTCCGAGCCTTTCCCGAACAGTGGTTCTGGATGCATAAACGGTGGAAGACAAGGCCCGTAGCCTCTGAAGCCCCAAAAGGGTCTAAAGCCCCGGAAGAAAAAGACCTCTAGGTCTAGCCCTTGATTGGCATCAAGCGCCCACGAGGCAAGGAGCCCTTTGGCTGCCTTGATAGTGCACGGTGACTGTCCCTCCGTATTTCCACGTACTAGCCCCCCCTGTAGCAAATACAACACGAAATCCATGATTACAGCATGTTAACGATGTCGGCGCTCTATAAAAGTTAACATAATTTACATTATGGGACATGCAGGGGCCTGTCTCGGGCTCGCCTGCACCGGAAACTTGTCGGCAATCCGATGCGATCCAATCTCTTGTTCGGATTCAAAAAAATACGAGGCGAACTCCCCGCAGCGGATTGTCACGCTTTCGCATACAGAATCTCCACGCGCTTTGACTTGGCAGCCAGAACATGTGTGTCTCCGTCGGTCTGCACCGTGGACACTTCTGGACACGCGAGTGCACGTCGATCCGCCCATGCCGCACTCTGCCGCCGACCATACCAAGCCCCCCGCACGACTTTCGGGGGCACAGGAGGCCACGCCTACGGCGGAGGCCTCTTCTGGAGACACCATTGCCTCGTGATAAGGGACTTGCGTTCTTTTCCGCTCTGTGTTTATAAAAGTGAACAAAGAGGTCGTATGGGAACCAATTTCGACAGATTCTATGCCCGCGTCATGCAGGCGACTGACATAGCAACACAACAGGCGCTGGCAGCAGCACTTGGTGTGAATCGTTCCGCCGTGACCCAAGCCAAGAATCGAGACGCGATACCACAGAAATGGATACTCCAACTGGCACGAGCCTATCACCTCGCCCCCGACTGGCTTGAATTCGGCAAGGGCAGGCAGCACCAGTCCCCCACCAGTTTGCACGACCCCGAAACGGTCCTCGTTCCCAGAGTCAAGGCTGTTCTCAGTGCCGGGGGCGGCTCACTCGATGTTTCCGGGGGGGTCGTTGAAAACCTGCCATTCCGGTACGATTGGCTGGCAAGGCGTGGACACCCGGCGCACATGGTCCTCATGAACGTCACAGGCGACAGCATGGAACCAGGCATCAGGCACGGTGACACCCTGCTCATCGACCAGTCGCATGTCACAGCCCAGACAGGTGGTGTCTACGCTTTCGGGTATGAAGACTCCATTCTCGTCAAACGCTTTGGCAGAGACGCAGACGCCATCCTTCTACTGAGTGACAACACGGCGTATGCGCCCATACGCATCCGGGGCGATGAGGCAGACCTGCTCCATGTCATCGGCAAGATCGTATGGCTTTGCCGCGCGGTGCAGTAAGGCCTTTTTTCAGGCCCACCATGTTAACTTTTAGCAACACGAGATACAGGAGAACATCATGCAACAGCGCTTCTGCCCTTGTGGCCAACCGGTATGGGTTCTGTACATCACCCGCGAACGCGGCTGGCGCTCATTCTTCTACGCCAGAGGACTTCAGACGGGACGCCGTGTCGAGACCTGCCCCCATTGCGGCGCCCCCCTCGACATCCACCGTCTGCGCTAGGTGCGCAATGGATGTTGCAACCGCCACGGCGTATGACCGCTTGAGTCTGCGCCGTGGTCTTTCTCTCGCCAATCCTCTTGAGTCCCCCCTGCCCCGCCAGGCGTCCTCGTGCAAGGCACCTGTGCTGCTGCCCATGCGCGTGGGGCGACGACATCGGATTTCGAGCCTGTTTACTTCTCTGCGACGAGTCCACAAAAAGAAAAAGGATTGCAGCGGTCAGCTACAATCCTTTCATCTTTCATTGGTGCCGAAGGAGGGACTCGAACCCTCACGGGATTTCTCCCACTACCCCCTCAAGATAGCGTGTCTACCAATTCCACCACCTCGGCACTGTTACAACACTAATTGGCCTTGGGAGCCTCCGTTGCCGGGGCTTCAGGCTGCGCAGCAGGTGCCGCAGGCGCGGCGGACTTCTGCGGGGCGACTTCTTCGAACTTCACGTCGATGATGCTGGACTCGTCGGACTTGTGCGAGCTGGTCATGTAGTTGTAGCTCAACGACGTGATGATGAAGAGAACTGCGAGAAAGGCGGTAAGCTTTGCCAGCAGGCCACCAGCACCGGTGCTGCCGAACACGGAAGCGTTGCCGCCGCCGAAGATGACGCCCATACCCTCTTTGCCGGACTGGAGAAGAACCAGAACGACAAGAATCAGACAGGCAATCACATGAAGGGTCAGAACAAGATTCTGCACCGTACTTTCCTCCTCGGACGGAACGCGCGGCTACGCGTCATGCCAGAATGATGCGGCTGAAGCTGACAGCCTGCAAAGAAGCGCCTCCTACCAGCAGACCGTCGACATTGTCAAGAGAAAGTAGTTCTGCGGCGTTGTCAGGCTTCACGCTGCCCCCGTACAGGATGCGTATGGCGGCACCGTCGCGACCGTAACGGGCTTCGAGTAGCGAACGGACAAGAGCGTGAGCCTCGACGACTTCGGCAGGCCCCGCCACCTTGCCCGTACCGATAGCCCATACGGGTTCGTAGGCCACCACAAGCGACTGGGGTACATAGGTCGCGTCGACATCTGCAAGCCCGACCTGCAGCTGATGCGCCAGCACGTCTTCAAGCCTGCCAGCCTCACGTTCATCAAGCTTTTCGCCGATGCACAGTACCACACGCAGTCCGGCCTTCAGGCTGAAAGCCGTCTTGCGCGCGACCGTCTCGTCGTCCTCACCGAGAATATGACGCCGTTCAGAGTGCCCGGTGAGCACCCATCCGCATCCGGCATCGAGCAACATGCCGGGAGCGATTTCGCCGGTGTAGGCACCTTCGGTAGCCGGGTAGACATCCTGCCCGCCGATGGCAAACCCCTCGACGTCCTTGAAGGTGTCATGAAGGGCATGGAGCGCCGTGAAGGGGGGGCACACGAGCACCTCACGGTCTGCGGGCAGTGACCCGGCGACGGCGGACACAAGTTCGCGTCCCGTAGCCCTAGCCTCGTCGATGGTCTTGTACATTTTCCAATTGGCGGCGATGAGCTTCTTCATGGCTACGGCTCCGTTTCTGTTATGCGGTGCAGGCATCGCTGCCGTCCGCAAGGTCACACTCGAAGATGAGAGCGTCTTCTCCGGTATCCTGATAGTAGTGCGGGCGCACCCCGATACGTCTGAAGCCGAGGGCTTCGTAAAGTCCGATGGCAGGAGTGTTGCCCGTGCGAACCTCAAGGACGGCCCTCGTTATGCCCATTTTGACAGCCACCTGCAACAGGATGCCGAGCAGCCGACGCCCCAGCCCGTGCCTGCGCCGGTCCGGATGCACCGCGATGTTGAGTATTTCAAGTTCTCCTGCGGCGTGGTACACGGCAGCATAGGCCACGATACGCTCTTGGTCGCGCAGGGCGAACACCGAGAATATACGCTGTTCGAAAGCGAGAAGAAACTGTTCTTCGCTCCACGGGGTGCTGAAGCACGCCTGTTCAAGGGCCGCCACCTCCCCCATGTCTTCACGGCCCAGCCGGACGAACGTTGCGGACTGCGCGCCACGAGACGTGTCACCAACCATATCCCTTTCCTTGCGTGTGCCCATGTCCGACACCACTGAATACATCGAAGTCACGGATGATCAAGACAGACCCCTTGTCATCATGCCCACGAACGAAGCCGGCAGGCAACGTCTGCGCCGCCGGGTCGTGCTGGTGGCACTCTATGACAGCCGGGGAAGGCTGTGCCTGCAACGCCGTTCGCCGCACAAGCTCATCCATCCCGGATGTTGGGACCTTTCAGCCACCGGGCATGTCAGGGCGGGCGAGTCACGAGACGAAGCCGCCCTGCGTGAGTTGTCCGAAGAACTGGCCGTGACTGGGGTACGGTTGAGGCATATCGCGACTCTCGCGGCTTCGCAGGCGACAGCCAACACCCACGTCACCCTCTTCGAGGCTTCAGGCTATCGAGGGCTGCCGATTCCGTGCACCGACGAGGTCACCGAAGTGACCTTTACAGACGCCGACGAACTTCAGGGCCTTATCACCCATTTCCCCGACCTGCTCACCCCCGCCCTTCTATGGGCGGCACAGCACGGTCATCTCTTCCCTTCCGTCACCAGAAGCGACACCATGTCCTGATGCACCAGACCGTTGGTGGCAAGCAACGCCCTGCCGAAGCCATAGGCCGTGCCGTCGAATGACGTGACGGCCCCTCCCGCCTCCTCGACCAGCAACCACCCGGCTGCCGTGTCCCACGGCTTGAGGTCGTCTTCGTAGAAGGCTTCGTAGCGTCCGGCGGCCACATAGGCGAGGTCCACAGCCGCGGCACCGCAGCGGCGCACGCCACGCGCCTCGACGAGCACACGCCGTAACCTGTCGACGACCTCATCGACCTTCTCCGAGATGGTGTACGGAAAACCGGTAGCCACCAGCGATTCGGCAAGGGGCATCCTGCGCGAGACGTGCACCGGTTCCCCGTTGCACCACGCGCCGCCCCCTCGTGTGGCCCAGAAGGTCTCACCCATGACGGGGATGTCGACGACGCCGAGGGCGACCCCGCCGTTGCGCCACAACCCGATGGACGTGGCGACGAAGGGCACCCCATGCGCAAAGTTGGTGGTGCCGTCGATGGGGTCGATGATCCAGCAGTCTTCACCGGGGGTGAGGCTGCTTGCGCTTTCTTCGGCAACGAAGGTCGACCCCGGCAGAACCTGTTCGAGACGAGCCTTGAGAAAGGCCTCGACGGCCATGTCGGTATCGGTGACGAGGTCTATGCGCCCCTTGAGGCGTACATTGCGGGGGCGCTTCCAGTGCTCGCGGACGAGGTCGCCACTTTCGCGGACGACGTCAAGCACACGGTGCAGAAGCTCCGTTTCGGGGATGGACATGATCCGCTCCGGGGGAATCAGTTGATATAGACGCGGCTGAAGAACTTGCGGTCGTCCAGTGTGCGTCCTGTACCCCGCACCACGGTGGTGAGGGGGTCTTCGTCGATGATGACCTTGAGCCGGGTCTCGCGTGCGACGAGGGCGTCAAGCCCCTTGAGCAGCGAACCGCCTCCTGCGAGCAGCAGGCCGTTGCGGGCGATGTCACCTGCGAGTTCGGGAGGGGTCTTCTCAAGGGCGCGCCGTATGGCCGTGAGGATGACACGCACGGGTTCACGCAGTGCCTCGCGGATATGTCCGTCGCTCACACGCACGACCTTGGGCGTGCCCGTCAGCATGTCCTTGCCGGAGACCTCCATCAGAAGCTGTTCCGGCAACGGAAAGGCCGAACCGATGGACATCTTGATGCGCTCGGACATGTTCTCGCCGATGAGGAGTTGGAACTCCTCCTGAAAATACCGCTGAATGGCATGATTCATGGCGTCGCCCGCCATGCGCACCGATTCGGCATATGCAATGGCGGACAGGGAGATGACCGCAACTTCGGTCGTGCCACCGCCGATGTCCACGACCATGCTGCCCAGAGGCTCATGGATGGGCAGGTTGGCACCGATGGCAGCCGCCATGGGTTCTTCGACAAGACGCACGTCACGCGCCCCGGCTTGCGTCGCCGATTCGATGACAGCACGCTTCTCGACCTGCGTGATGCCCGTGGGCACACAGATGACGATGCCCGGCTTGACGATATTGAAGCCCTTGATGACCTTGCGGATGAAGAACTCGATCATCTGCCGGGTCACCTCGAAATCCGCGATGACCCCATCCTTCATGGGGCGTATGGCCCTGATGCGCTGCGGCGTACGACCAAGATATTCCTTGGCTTCACGCCCGACAGCCAGCACCGAGTTGCGTTCGGTCTCGATGGCGACCACAGACGGTTCGTTGAGGACGATACCGTCGGCACGGGTGAACAAGAGAGTGTTCGCCGTGCCAAGGTCCATGGCGAGGTCCTTGCCCAGAAAACCGAACAGCTTGCGCAGCATCAGGCATCCTCACCCGTGTCGACAGGCTCTGCAGGGGCGGCGAACACGGGAATGCGCCGCTCTACCTGTGCCTGCGGCAAGGTCTGGCGCAGGCGGTTGCGAAGATACAGGTTCTCGAGGAACAGTGCGAGATGATCGACGCACATGCGCACGAAGTCGCGCATCTCGTCCGGCATGCGACGAGGTTCGGTCTGGGCAAGGCACAGGACACCGCGCGTGACCTTGTGGATGATGACAGGCAGACACATCACCGAGGAGAAGACGGGCATGTGCACCCCCTTGCCGAACAGCGCGGCGACGGGGGAACCGTCGGTACCTTCCGAGAAGACGGGGGCGTCGTTGCGGAACACCCAGCCGACGATGCCGTTGCCCATGGGGAACGTCGGCACGTCCCCATCGCCAAGCAGCATCTGACGGCTTTCGCCTTCGATGGCGTAGTTTTCGCCCGTACCGTCCCGTGATGCGAAGACACAATATTCGAAACCGGTGGTTCCGGCGACGATCTTCAGGAAATGATGCAGAAAAAGAGGCCATTTGGTGTAACGGCCCCGCAGTTCATGGACGAGTGACAGGCTGGCGAAGTATTGTGCTACAGACTCCTGACGGCACTCGCGACTACCTTCGAGATGGATGCCCGCGAGCAGTTCGGTGAACAGGTGCAGCACCTTCTGGTCCTTGTCGGAGAAGGAGTACTGGCGCTTGCTGTCGATGCACAGCGCACCGCCCCCCCGCACCGGGCACCCCATGAAAGCCTTGATGGTCGCCTCTTCGTTGCTACGGTAGTAGCCGAGGTGGCTCTGGCGCTGATCGAAGTTGTTGACCAGCAGGGGTTGGCGATTACGGAGTATCCAGCCGACAAGCCCCTTGCCCGGGGCTATGGAGGTTCCTTCCGCGACCATGTCGCCAAGGCTGAACGAGGCGGCTATGGGATAGACCTCCGCATCGTCACCGGGAAGGAAGAGGACAGCCGAATAGGCATCAAAGACACTGCAGACGATACCGAGAATATGTTCGTAGCACTGGCGGGTGTTCATATCCATTTCCCTGCCGCGACCGGGTCGGGCGGGTCTATGTTATCGGATAACGGTGGTCTTGCCACCGGGTGGTGCGCTTCGTCCATTGCTTTAACAAAGCCATACGTTCTACCGCAACAGGCTTTTCAGCCGTCCCGACGTCGGAATGCCAACAATGCCAAGCCAGCACTGCACGACCGGGTATTCTGTTTACGGTAGAATTTTTCACGAAAAAAAAATAGGCTTTATGTCCGGGGGGCGAAGTTTCGTCCGGAACATAAGGAGCGTCATGAAAACCACGTGGAAGAGCCTCTTCAGCAAAAGCGACTTTCCCTGCCGGGAGGACGGCAGTGTGCCGACTCCCCTGCAGTTGGGCACACTCGGGGAATTGCGGCGCTTTCTCGACGTGGTCCACATACGGCACTGCCTTGTCCGCCCCTACTTTGAAACCGAGGACTATCCGCTCGTCGAGGCACGTGAGCTTCTGCCGTCATTCGAATCCGACATGTGGGAATACAAGCAACTGCCGGGATTCAGCCTCGTGGCGCTGGCTCGCCCCCTCAGCTATTTTCAGGAGATATTCCAGTTCGACATCCTGCACCCGGTTCTCGACTCGGCCAGCGTAGCCGAAGGGGCCTCGTGCCCCCTTGAATCACATGTCATCGCCCGCAACGTGCAGACCATGCAGATGCGCCTTCCCAAGGCGATGCAGGAGTCTTTCAGGCAGCGCTTCTCGCGCATGGACACCTCCGTTCCGGACTACTATGGCACGCTCACGCCCTATCTGCTTGCCATGGACAGGGGGCAGGTCTTCGCCCATGACGGATTCGGGCACTTCCATCTTGCCGGTGTGTACGCCTCCTTCCCCTCCGACCTCGACAATGAGATCAAGAGATTCGGTCTGCGTATCGGAAAATTCGCCGTGGGCGACGATGACATGTACGAACGCAACAGGCTGTTCGTATACCAGTACCTGATGGAACTGTATGGTTTTCCCATCGTTTCGGAACGGCGAACGTCAAGCGCCCTCTTCGCCCGCCGACTCCACAAGATGGGCGAGAAGTTCCTCATACGGGTGCTTGGCCAGTCCGACCGCACCATCACCACCATCAGCAACGAGGGCGGCACAAGCCACTATCCGCGTCTCGACAAGATTGCGCTCGTCCGAATCGACAGCGACCAGGAAGACGCGTTGCAAGCCATCGACGAGATGGGAGCCTTCCTCGACCGGGAGAGGCGTGTTGTCATCATGCGCGTCTCCTACAAGCAGCACCGCTTCAACCCGGACAACGTAAGGCAGGACAGAGCCCTTTCGGTGGACAGGCAGGAGATCATCCACCCGCTCACCGGCGAGCCGTTGCCCAACATGAACATCATCAAGGACACCTCGAACATGTTCCTTCGCCTCAACGACATCGTCCGGGGCGAATACACGGGGCGCATCGTCTACAAACGTACCGAGATCGTCGAGAACACGGATACCGACGAGAAGCGCCTGAAGTTCCTCTTCTCATGGCTCTCGAAGCATCAGCGGCGGATGATCGGCTACAGCGACGAATTCTTCTCCAACGTCAGCAAGGTGCTCGACAACTACCTGCTCACGCCGGACAACTATGAATCGTTCGGGCAACTGCACGACCTCTATCAGGAGGTCTGGGCCAAATACAGCTACATCCAGCAGGCCCGCAAGGTGCGCTTCCTCGAAGACATCCAGAATCGCCTCTACCGTGGCGAGCGCATAGGCTACAGGCGCATGCTGGCCGAAGCCGTGGCCTTGCTGCACGGGCTGAAATTCGAGATCGTCAGCTATTTCGATACGCTCGTGGCAAGCGTGATTCGCATTGGAGAGGCCATTCTCAATGACAGGTATCTTCTGCGCACCTACATCGAACGCCGCGACGAGGAACTTACGCGCGGCGGGCAGGAGATACGCAAGAACTATGGCAGACTCGTCTCGCTCATAGACGAATTCAAGGCCATACGCCGCTCACGTCACGGCAAGCACTCCACGATGACCACCACATGACCCATACAACCCTGCAACCCAGCGACAAGGAGACGGAGTTGTCTGACCTTCTGCTGACCCCACTCAATGCATGGCATCGCGCCCAAGGTGCGAAGATGGCCCCCTTCGCCGGTTGGGACATGCCCATCCAGTATGAGGGCATCCTCGCCGAACATCAGCACACCCGCACCCATGCGGCCCTATTCGACATATGCCACATGGGCGAATTCGCCCTGCGCGGCCCCGGCGCGAAGCAGGCCCTCGCAAGGGCCGTCACCCACAACCTCGAGACGCTCAAGCCCGGACGCTGCCGCTACGGCTTTCTCCTCAATGAGGCAGGCTGCGTGCTTGACGACCTCATCGTCTACTGTCTGGCCGAAGACGACTACATGCTCGTCGTCAACGGGGCCTGCATAGCGTCAGACTTCGCCGCCTTGCGCGAACGCCTTCCCGCATCGCTGCACTTCGAGGACATCTCCGCAGCCACCGCAAAACTCGACCTGCAGGGGCCGAAATCCATCGACGCACTGGAGGGGCTTCTGGGGAGGAGTTTCCGCGAACTCGGCTACTTCGCCTTCACGCACACCACCTTCGACGGTGCCAATCTCATGGTGAGCCGTACCGGATACACCGGAGAACTCGGTTACGAGCTCTATCTCCCATGGGACAAGGCAGAGACCCTGTGGACGCGCCTTCTCGAGAATGCCGACGTCAAGCCTGCGGGCCTTGGCGCACGCGACACCCTGCGACTCGAAGTCGGGCTTCCCCTCTACGGGCAGGACCTCGACACGACCCACACCCCAGCGGAAGCAGGCTACGAAGGCATGCTGACGAACGCCGCCGACTACGTGGGCAAAGGGCGTGACCGTGAGGTGCGCGAGGTGCTCGTCCCCCTCGCCATTCCGGGCAGGCGTGCGGCGCGGCATGGCGACGCGGTGGCCCTTCCCGACGGCACTGTCGTCGGCGTCGTCACCAGCGGTTCGTTCGCCCCCAGTGTCGGACATGCCGTCGCCCTCGCCTACGTCAAGAAGCCCCATGCCGAAGAGGACTCGTTCATCATCAAGGCCGCAAGGGTTGAGCTCGAAGCGAAGCGGGCACCCCTGCCCTTCTACGCTGGCGGCACCGCCCGCATGAAGCTGCAGGGTTGAACCAGAAAACCGGGGGGCTCTGCCGACGGCGGCCCCCCCTTTTGAGGATAGAGTGCGCACGTTCTTTCTGCCTTCCGAACAGTGGTCGCCTCCCTATGCCCTCACCGGGCAGGAGGCGAGACATCTCACAAAGGTCGTACGCGTACATGCGGGCGACCTCATACGTCTGCTCGACGGGGCCGGACGCGAAGGGGTCTTTCGTGTGACCGGCACCAGTCGCAACAGCGTCGAGCTCACGCCCGAATCCATCACGACCCACCCCGAACCTGTTTCACGCGCCGTGCTGGCGGTGGGATGGGGAAAGGCAGTACGACGCAGCTGGCTCATGGAGAAGGCTGTCGAACTTGAGGCTTCCGCCATCTGGCTATGGCAGGCCGACCACAGCCAGTCCCCCGTGCCGGATGACATCAAGGAGTCGTGGCTCGCCCAGATGGTCGCCGGAGCGAAACAGAGCGCCAACCCGTGGCTGCCCGCGCTCCGGACACTTCCGGGCGGCATCGAGGAATTGCTGCGGGCATCGTCGGACTTCGAGCGCCGTTTCATGCTCTGGGAGGGCGAAACCCCGGAAGCCCTTCTTGAAGCCAAGGATGTGGGCGGGGTCGGAACCACCCTTTATGTCGTCGGCCCTGAAGGAGGATTCTCCGCCCGCGAGGTGAAGGCCCTGCGAGAAGGCGGCATGATGCCCGTCAGCCTGGGGCAACGTGTCCTGCGATGGGAGACAGCCGCCTTGCTGTGTCTCGGACTGCACTGGTGGGGAAGACAAAAGCCCACAGCAGGGGCTACCGTCGAGGAGCATCCATGAGCGTACGCCAGCCGCTTCCCGAACGCCTGCGCCCCACTGTGCTTGAAGGTTTCGTGGGGCAGACGCACCTCACGCAGCGCATCGAGGCGCTGTTGCGTGCCAACAGGTTGCCCAGTCTGCTGCTGTTCGGCCCGCCGGGGTGCGGCAAGTCGACACTCGCCCTGCTGCTGGCGAAGGCCCGAAGCGCCAATGTGCTTCGCCTCAGCGCCCCCGAGGCTGGACTTCAACACCTTCGCAAACAATTGCACGGCGTGGACATTCTTGTTCTTGATGAGCTGCACCGTTTTTCGAAGGCACAGCAGGACTTCTTTCTGCCTTTGCTCGAGTCGGGCGACATCACCATGCTCGCCACCACGACCGAGAACCCATCCTTCAGTGTCACGCGGCAGCTTCTTTCCCGGCTGCACGTCCTGAGACTGCGCCCGCTTGGCAGGGCCGAGCTTCTTGAGTTGGGACGCCGTGGGGCCGTGGCGCAAGAGGTACAGATTGAAGATGACGTGCTCGACCTTCTGGCCAGCATGTCGCACGGTGATGCCAGAACCATGCTCAATCTGCTTGAGTATGTGGCTGCACTTCCGGAAGACAAGCGCGACATCGAAGGTGTCCGCAGCGCCATGCCGGAAATCGTCAGCCGCCACGACAAGGATGGCGACAACCATTATGAGCTGGCATCGGCCCTCATCAAATCCATCCGTGGCAGCGACCCGGACGCCGCACTCTACTATCTTGCCTGCCTGCTCGAAGGTGGCGAAGACCCGCGTTTCGTCTGCCGCAGGCTCATCCTCTCCGCTTCGGAGGACGTAGGCCTTGCCGACCCGCAGGCTCTTCCCCTTGCGGTGGCCTGTATGCAGGCAGTGGAGTATGTCGGCATGCCCGAAGGGTTCATTCCCATGGCGCAGACCACTGTGCATCTGGCCCTTGCCCGCAAGAGCAACTCGACCTACGCCGCCTATATCAACGCAGCACGGGAACTGAAAACGCAAGGCCGTAAGGGTGTTCCGTTGCATCTGCGCAATCCTTCCACACGGCTGCAAAAGGAATGGGGCTATGGCAAAGGGTACAGGTATCCCCATAGCTACCCCGAAGGCTGGATAGAGCAGGAATATCTCCCCGAAGGGCTGGAGGACAGACGATTCTACGCACCCCGCGAAAATGGCGAAGAGCCCAGACTCTCGGCATGGTGGCGCAAGCTTCAGCGGCAGCGCCCACCCCGCAGGGGTTCCGGAGAATGACCCGCACGCCGCGCTATTCCGTCATCACCCCCAGCACTGGACGGCGCCCGAAAGCCTTGTCGTTTGCCATAGCAAGCGTCGAGAGGGCGTTCTGTCATGCAGGCCTTGACATGGGTGCGGTCGAAATGCTCGTGGGATTCGACGGAGTGAGGGGCGAAAGGGTATCGGCAGCCTCATTCATTCGCTGGTTCGATATCCCCGCTGACGGAGATTTCGGAAATGGCATACGCAACGCCCTTCTCAAGGCAGCCCGCGGCGAACGTCTTCTTTTCCTGGACGATGACAACGCCCTCACACCGGAAGCCTTCTCCCTATACGACGCACACGCGGGTATCGAAATGGTCGTAGGGCGCATCGACACCACCGCCTCCTTCGACATCCCTTTCCTGCCGCGTCCGGATGTACACCCCATCACTCCCGGCAATGTAGACCCCCTATGTCTTTGTGTGACACGTGAACTTGCCGTGACCCGTTGCGGTGGCTGGCAGGGAAGCCCGGTAATGCCTCAGGCACATGAACGCCACTTCCGCTATGAATCTGATTTCCTCAATATCCACAAATATTGGCGCAGGGCCATGAGCACCCTGCTCATAGACGCATTTGTCGGCATCTACGATGCGGGTTGCGGGCTGGACCCGCAGGGCATGAATACGCGACAGACCAGACGCGCATTACGCGACAGAGACTCGACGGAGAAGTCATGAACGACATCACATCCACCACTGCTGTTTCCTATAGTTCGCCTGCAACACAGCCGGGGCTGTGGGCTCGCCTTTTTCCTTCGCTGGCATTCTACCCTTCCATATTCGGCATTGTGGCTGACGCCGCACGCAAGGCGAAAGCCGGGAAGTACGACGGTGCTGAATGGGTCCATGACAGCCTGCGCGTGGTGCGCCTCTTCGAAAGGGTCGGGACACGATTCCGCATCGAAGGCATGGAACACTTCAAGAATCTACATGGGCCATGCGTGTTCGTGGGCAACCATATGAGCACGCTCGAGACTTTCGTCCTGCCGTGCCTCATCCAGCCTGTGAAAGACGTCAACTTCGTGGTCAAGAAGAGTCTCGCCGACTACCCCGTGTTCAAGCATGTGCTTCACGCACGCAACCCCATCATCGTATCGCGTGCCAACCCCCGTGAAGACCTCGCAGCGGTGCTTGAAGGTGGCGAAGAACGTTTGCGTGCGGGAACGTCAGTCATCGTATTTCCTCAGAGTACCCGTTCTGCAACGTTCGACGAGAAGCTGTTCAACACCATCGGCGTCAAGCTTGCGCGACGTGCGGGGGTCCCGGTCGTTCCTGTCGCACTCAAGACGGACGCATGGGGCTGTGGTGGTCTCATCAAGGATTTCGGGCCGATAGACCCGGCAAAAACCGTCCACTTCCGATTCGGTGAACCACTTAGTGTGACTGGTAACGGCAAGGATGAACACGCCAGAATATGTGCATTCATTGCCAGCGCCATGAAAGAGTGGGAGACTGAACCCGCTGACAACGGGCTGATTGAATAAACAATTTGCTTGCAAATTGGCTATCCACGCCATTTTCTCAAAAAGAGGGGTTGACGTGTCATTGGTTGAGACCTATATTGCTTGAGCAATCAGTCAACAAAGCTTTCCGGCGCATCCTAGCCGCAACATGGATTCGCCAGTGTTACGCCTCCACGCACTGCTTGCAACGGAACACTCCTCATAAGTGGCCCTCATCCCGGAGGGCCACTTGTCTTTTGTGCCTCCCCCTTGCCGCGCCCCTACCGGAAACGCCCTGCTACTCACCGACTGTATGCCTAGGGCGACGCCGCCATGCTCTTCATCACGTTCCCACTGCAGCGGCAGACAAAGCAGTATCCCCTCATGGCTCACGATTGCCCTAAAGAGTAACACTCTTTGGAAGAAAGGCGAGCAACCGCTCGTTTTCCCGATTGCCAGACTTTAATTGTTTGCACAGACGACATTGACGCATGCGAGGAATGTGGGCTACACAAGTCGAGGCGAATCAGGCCTAACATCTTGCCGTTGCGGGGTTTCGGCAAGGTGTTCTCTATGTTTCAATCACCAATCAGGGCACTGCTATGAGCATGACAAAGAAGGAAGCCTTACTGCAGGCTGCGAAAGAATTGTTCGGCGAATACGGTTACGCGGACACGACCTTCAAGAAGATCTCAGAGCGGGCGGGGGTTGCCCTCGGGCTGCTTACCCACCACTACGGCAACAAAGAGAAGCTCTTTCTTGCCGCCGGTCTTGACGTGCTCGACCGCTTTCTCGCCGGTCTTCGTGAAGCTACGGCCAAGGCAACCTCAGGTCACGACGCCGTTCTGGCCTTCTCCAAGGCATATCTCGACTTTTCCATCGACAGAACGAGCAACTGGCTTGTTCTCGTTCGCTGTTCCCCATACAGCGACATGAAAACCAAGACCGACCGGGACATCATGTACGAAAAGTTCAACATGGTTCCCAAGGAACTTGAGCAACAGATCATTCGCGGCATCGCTGATGGCAGCATCCGTGATGTGCCGCCTCATGAGACGGCACAGGTCATCATCTCGATGATGGTCGGCGTCAACCGTACGCGTCTACTTACGCCGTATGCACCTCCCCGGCTTTATGAAGAGGCCATAGAATTCATTTCGCGCAGCATCCGGGCCTGATTTGCCCCCTGCGCCCGCTACAAAGGTCACGACAAGCCTCTTCACTGAATGAAGGGGAACCATGAAACAAAAGGCCCACCTCCAAACGGAGGCGGGCCTTTTATACGGTTGACTTAGCAGACAACGTCAGGGCTGCGTCATGGACATGCGCCCCTGACACAGGCAGCGACAGCTTACGTCTTCTGCCCTGCTTCAACGCGCGAAGGGCAGGCCTTGCCGTTGCCCACGATTAGTGACGATATCCCGCTCAATACCGCTAGGCGTGATGTAACTTCGGTACACTTCGCCAACTGGAAAATTCAGCCTTTCACGACAAAATGAAGAGGCACGCTATGCAGACTGCGTGAATGTTCCTGAGTCTGCCCCAGCGTCCACTCGATGGCATCCGCACTTATCCCCAGAATGGATGCGATGTCGCCCGCGAGTCTTCCTATACCAATGACTGGGTGCCTCGCAAAGACTTGAGGCAAGCCATACGTGAGGTTGCACGCGAGGCACTTTCCGGGACGCTGGTGCAATTCAAAGGCGAAGGTCAACCTGTTCTTCTCTTGGGTGACGAACACTAGGCGAATGTCGTAGGCGCCATCTTCGGCATCACCATACAGGGCTTCAAAAAAGGCATCGGCCCTTTCAGCCGGGAACAGGTCCGCGAGGACGGTGCTACTGAACAATCGGGCGCAATCTGTCGTCTTCATGCTCTACTCCCTTAAGATAACAGGACACAGCTGCCCCTAGCATAGCGGTCATGCCCGTGCAAGAGGATGTGTACCATGTTCCTGAGTTTTCGTCAGGCTATCCGGTGATGCATATCCGGAGAAGAAAAACGTAAAAAACTGCCTCTGCGCATCCCCCAGAAGATGTCACGTCTAGCGACTCGTGCCCTTCTTGAGCCTGTCGAGGATATCGGCGGGGGTGACGAGTGGCAGGGTAGGCAGGGTCGCCGTGGAAAGAAGCCCGACGCAGTCTTTCGGGGCACGCGGCACAAAATCCGGTATCATTCCCGCCAGCATCGCAAGATATCCGGTTATGTTCGCCGCAGGCACCCCCGCATTCCGCAACGCGCGAATCTCGAGTGATTGATGCCTTTTCGCAAGCCTCTCACCTGTGGCGTCCAGCAGAAGGGGGACATGAAGGTAGGCTGGCGGCTGCGCACCCAACAGGGAATACAGGGCAAGCTGGCGCGGAGTGCACGAAAGAAGGTCGGCACCGCGCACGACCTGTGTCACGCCCATGGCGATATCATCGACAACGACGGCAAGCTGGTAGGCAAAGACACCATCGGAACGGCGAAGCGCAAAATCGCCACCACAAGACTCCCCGCCCCCCTGTTGTGGGCCGAACAAGCCGTCGTCGAAGGCAAAGACACCATCCGGCCACCGCAGACGCATGGCTGGCCTACGTCCTTCCTTCTCCTTGCGGCTGCACTCTTCGATGGTAAGGTTGCGACATGTACCTGGATACGGGGCCCCGAGGTCGCCGGGATGGGGAGCCCCGGCCAGCGTTCGCAACTCCTTGCGTGTGCAGTAGCAGGGGTACACTGCCCCAAGGGTGGCAAGAACATCAAGGGCTCTCGCGTAGTCCTGTACACGGCGACTCTGCACGTAAGGACCGCATGGTCCCCCGATATCAGGCCCTTCGTCCCAATCAAGCCCGAGCCATATCAAATCGGCCATGATGCCTTCTGCGTATTCGGGCCGTGCCCTGTCCGGGTCGATATCCTCCATGCGCAGGAGGACCTTCCCGCCCGCCTGACGGGCGGCCAGCCATGCGAGCATGAATGCCCAGGCATTGCCGAGATGGATGTTCCCCGTGGGACTCGGGGCAAGGCGCCCCCTGATCACGCCGTCACGAGACAAAACTGAAAGTGACATGACAAAGGGCAAACACCAACCACGGAAAATGTCAATCGAAGGCACAGACTTGACACTGACAGAGGCTTGGAATAGAAGAATCACCCTCGCGCCTGTAGCTCAGTTGGATAGAGCGAGCGCCTCCTAAGCGCTAGGCCACAAGTTCGATTCTTGTCAGGCGCACCATGACTCCAAAAGGCCGTCTCCTCGCGCAGGCGGCCTTTTTTCTTTGCAGCACGGACACGCTCCCGTATTGCCGAGCATGAGTATGCCGTTGCTTCGGCTATTCTGGTGCGTTAGAGTCCACAAGCGAACACATCCACAACGTGCGAGGCCTTCATGCCCCATCTCCGCTATCTCATCTGCCTTCTCGGCACTCTACTCCTCACCGCATGTGCGCCGGCCCAGCGCGGTGTTTCAGGCAACACCTTCATGTCCCGGTCGCCCGAGTTCACCCTTGTCACACCGAAACTCGAGCCGAGGTATTCCGCAACGATTGATGCCATCCTCGCGCAGACGGGCTTCAACAAGGCACCGCTCACCTACATGGTCAGCGAGGGCGAGGTCGAAGGTACACGCGCCGCTGCCATCGTCATCGTAGCCGAGTCCCCCGGAGGCTGGCGCTGGAAACAACTCACCCCCTCGGCAGCGCATCTCCTTGGCGTCTCACACCGGGTGACCATCGCGGGAAAAAGCTTCAACGCCATCAGCTTCAGATATGAGAAGGGGCAGGACTGCTTCGGCATATCCAAAGGACGAGACTGGATAGTCAGACGATTCACGCGCCTTGAACAACACGACAGCCAACAATTGTTCATCGAATACCGGGAATACTCCCCCGGCCACGCCACAGCCGACCGACTGCACGACTTCGAAGAAAGGGCACAGCAGGCATTTGAGCTTTCGTTCAACGCCCCTTCAGGCAAACTCGTGTTCGACTCCCTTGCCGCAATGCCGGGGCTTTCCCCGCTTCATATCGGAACGCTGATGGGGCCGATGGAGAGAATTCCCCTCCCGTTGTACACACCGAAAACAACGCAGAGATAGCACCGCATGAAACGCGCCGATGAAGGTCCTCGGCGCGTTTCATGTATGAATCCGCAGGGCACTCTGCCCAACACCACGCAGACATTTAGGCTGACGGCCACGCAGATAAAGACGCTACGGCGTGCCCTTGAACAAGGGGGGCTTTAACGCGCCATGCGGGGCTTATTACGCGGTCTTACTCACATCACACTGCGACGGCTCAACTGTCTCTTCACACCCTCCGACCGGGGTGTCCCCAAACGCACCGACCTTCCATGGAAGAAGCTCACGGGCAGCCTCAAGCGCATGACGTTCCACAGACTGGAACCATGCCTCATAGCCTTCAGTGATGCGACGCCCCTCGTCGGTCAGGCGATAGCCATCGCGATTGCTCCCCTGCTTCTCGACCAGCTTGCAGCCCAACGCCTCTTCGGAATGCTTGAGCTTTCCCCATGCGGCCCGGTATGACATGCCCAGCGATTCTGCGGCTTTCTTGAGGGAACCGCACTCCTCCACCTTACGCAGCAGAAGAACGCGCCCCATGCCGAACAGCATGCCCCCCTCCCTCTCAAGCCAGAGATGAAGACGAATTGTGACATCCGTTGACGAGGTGTCCTGGCTGAATAACGATGATGTTCTAACAACACCAGATTGCGGTGGGGGCATAGCGCCTTGCCTCTCGATCGATGTCTTTTGTGACATAATGAGCACCTCAAAAAAACCGCCTCCCGAAAATGACGGAACGCGGCTACAAACCGACGCGTAACCACGCCCCCCAGCACAGGAGGTAACGTGGACGCCTTATTGCATACACCAAACGATGCAGCCTGAACAGCGTTGCCACAGCTGCTTGCGAGGACACTGCCCACTCAAAAACAAGTAGTTATCGCAGGGTGTTGACGGAGAAAATGGAAGCCATCCCCGCTGGCTTGGAATCCAGGGGCGGACAAAAAGAAGAAAACGGGGCCCCCCCGCTGCTGCGAAGGGGCCTCATGGTCAATGCTTGAGACTCTTTGTGTAAAGAAAGAAACCGATGACTCCGAGAATCACGACTGCTGCGACGATACAACCAAGGTCAGCGAGACTCATGACTACCTCCGCGGAATTTCCGCAGGTTCCGGCAGGCGGCTTATGTCGTCCACCATGTTCGCCCTGTGCCAGGGCAACGACCGGCCATATGCCGGTTCACCGTATTACGCATGATGTCCTAGTGCCTTCCCGTAGAATGCCACGAGGTGGGACACGACATCATAGTCACGTCTGAACCCTGAAAGCTTCAATCTGGCCAATCCATGGATTGCACCGAGAATCATGAATGCCATTTCATCTGTATCGCTGCAGATAAAATCGCCTGATCTCACGCCAGATTCGAGAGTATCGAGAATCGCCATGAACAGGTGTTCATAGAAACCTAGCGACGGCCCCCCCCGTCCACCTACGACTTCCACACCTCCCGCCACGCAATCGACACTGACGGCATGCAGAAACAGTGCATCCTGCTGGCATTCATCGATGAACCGGAAGTGATGGACGAATATTGCCGCAAGACGCTCAGGCGGCGGGGCAAGACCTGCCGCCGATTCGAGACCCTGCATGTAACTGCCTTCGATTTCGGCGGTAATGGCAGAGAGAGCGGCGTCTTTTGATTTGAAATAATAGAAGAAAAGCCCCTTGGCCAAACCCGCTTCGGCAGTGATGCGCGCAACGGTGGTAGCGCGTGCACCTTCGGCGGCAACGAGTCGTTTCGTGGCATCAAGAAGATCCTGACGGCTTTGCATGACGGCTCCTTGACCAAGTGGTCAATCTTGACCGTATGGTCAACAAAAATGACGCCCGACGTCAAGTGAAAAATAGAACAATAGGACTGCGCCGATCGAAGTGCATGCATCTCTTGGCAGGTACAACCTTTCGGGTTATCCATCAGATACTGGGTGAACACGTACCCGCACTGCACTACAAATCCTGCTACGCCAGCGGTGACGCCTGAAGTATGTGACGTTGGTCAGCACACGAACAAGGAGCAATCATGCGCGCCATCGGCAATCTCATCTGGTTTCTTTTTGGTGGAGTATTCATGGGGCTGGCATGGTGGCTGGCGGGGCTGCTTGCGCTCATTTCCATCGTGGGCATTCCTTGGGCACGAGCCTGTTTCGTTATCGGCGGTTTCACCTTCTTTCCTTTCGGCAAGGAAGCCATAGACCGTGAAGACCTCACGGGCAGAGGGGACATCGGAACCGGGGTGCTTGGAACCATCGGCAACGTCATCTGGTTCCTCTTTGCCGGGTTATGGCTCGCACTCGGCCATGTCGCCTCTGCCATTGCCTGCGCCCTGACCATCATCGGCATCCCCTTTGCGTGGCAGCACCTCAAGCTTGCAGGCATCGCACTTGCCCCTGTCGGAAAGACCGTGGTTCCTGTGGAAGTCGCAGATGCCGCTTATCGCTCCAATGCCGAACGCACCATCTACGACATGCGCCGCCGCTGATGGATGAAGTCCCCATCTCCGGCTGATCGAGGCCTCGCCTTATCATTGCCCGGACATGCAGACGCACGCTCATCTCCTGATGGGCGTGCGTCTGCACGATAGTGGCAGGTGACCGGTGGGAACAAAGCGCCCTCTCCGAGGCAGGCTTGTCGTTCATGTTCCTGCAGGTCGCTGACCGTACAGCCCCCCCACGTACCCTCTTTACCCTGCCCATATGGCTTGGTTGCAGCCATCCGATTGCCGCATACCAATTCTCCAACACATTGAATCGTCTCGCTACGATAGATAAAACCTCTACGTATAAAGCCCTCACATTGGTAACACGTATTTGACAAATGTAACACGCAAGACTAAAAGAACCGTGGGCGAACCCGCCCTACCTCGTAACACACAGCCCGAACAAACAATCCACGGGCACAGGATGCGGCGATGGATGTGCTGGTTATCACGGGGCTGAGACAAAGACG
>Ga0302253_1000245_pt1 | contig 51117 bp, 51 predicted proteins | sample AAG_RA_Trp_MG_FD_193537 | JGI IMG/M metagenome (GOLD analysis project Ga0302253, IMG submission 193537) | Enriched activated sludge microbial communities from anaerobic digester in WTTP, New Holstein, Wisconsin, United States - AAG_RA_Trp | ecosystem: Engineered > Bioreactor > Anaerobic >...
GCCCGTCAAGCGATATGGCATTACTGCACATGATCGCCGGGGATTATCCGGATCTTTGGCGGGGCTGGACGGAAAGACTGAGCGAATGGCAGCAGGCACAGGGACTTCCGGCAGCATGGGTCACGGACGGGCGCTGGAGAATAAAAGAAGGCAGGGCAGAGGACAATGACGCGGATAGCCATTATTGATTACGGTGTGGGGAACCTCCGGAGTGTCATGCGGGGATTGGAGAAGGCCGGGGCGGCTATTGTTGTCACGTGCGATCCGGAAGAGATAGCGGCTGCGGACGGCATCGTTCTCCCGGGTGTCGGGGCGTTCCGCGAGGCAATGGAGAAACTCGGAGCCCTGCAGAACGTTGTTGTCTCCTCCTCAAGGGAAGTCCCGCTGCTCGGGATCTGCCTTGGCATGCAGATGCTTCTTGAGACAAGCGAGGAGCACGGTTTCCACAAGGGGCTCGGGCTTATCCCGGGCAACGTGAGGCGGTTCCCGAAGATGGCCGGTTTCAAGGTACCCCACATGGGCTGGAACACCCTTGCGCTGGAGAAGCCGGACAACCCGCTCCTTGCCGGGATCCGGACGGACGAGAGCGTCTACTTCGTCCACTCCTATTATGCTGACACAACTCCGGAATTTACCCTGACAACGACCGAATACATCTGCCCGTTTGCATCGGCCGTCTTCCGGGGTAATGTTTATGGTGTTCAGTTCCACCCGGAGAAGAGCGGGGCCGCGGGCTTAAGGATGCTTGAAAACTTTACCGGCATGGTCTGAATCCGGGCCTGTGGGGCTCCCGGACAGGGTTCATACAGATAAGCATTTAACGCCACACAAAAGATCCTGTAGGCATGAAAAGGATCCTTCTCATCGCACTTTTTCTTCTGGCAATCGTGGGCCCGGTCTCCGCGTACGGGCTCTATCTCAAGTGCAGTGAAGAGGTCGCGGCGGGGGCCTCCCTCAAGTGCAGCGTAGACAGCGACTTCCCGCCAGGGACAACCTTCAACCTTGTCCTGTACCAGTCCGGATACACTACGACCCAGATCCGGAAACAACCGGTTACGATCCAGTCCGACCAGAGGACGCAGTACCTGATTGTCGATACAACCGGCTTGCCCGGTGGCACGTATAAGGCCGAGATGCAGTACACCGGTGCCGATGAAGCCCGGCTTCGGTCCGACTCAACGACCATGCAGTTGATTAAGGTCATCGACCGGTCGGACGAGATCGAGATCACCTCTCCTGTGACGCAGGACTTAAAGGACGCGCTCCGGATCGAAGGGGAACTTAAAAACGGCGGTAATGATGGTATTGAGCTTGAGGTTAACGGTCCGGACGGGCGGATCTACGGACCCCAGTGGATCCAGACAAAGAACAATATCAAGAACGGCGCTGGTATCTTCACCCAGAAAGTGGCGGTGACAAGCGGCGGCGATTACACGGTCGAGTTCTCGGATGCTGATGGGTACATTGGCAGCAAGTCCTTCACCGTTGTTGCCCCGACTGTTGCAACCACTGTGCCGACAACCACGGCGGCTGTGGTGAAGACGACCCGTACAACTGTCACAACCGTACCGACTCCGTGGCTCACGGCCACACAGTCTCCGCTCTCTCCGCTGACAGCTGCTGCGGGTATTGCGGTGGCAGGCCTTGCAGCAGTGCTTGCTGCACGCCGGTCACGGTAACAAAAGATTCTTTTTTCTCGCTGCTTTACCCACAATCTGCTGGCGGTATGTGGATTTTTACGCTCTGTGAAAAACAGGTATGGGATAGTGTTCTTTAATGATGGGGCCACGGGCGCTCGGGGTCTGCCGACCCTCGCCCCGTGGAACTTGGCCGTATGCAAGCCTTGGAAAAATTGAAACCGGGGGGTTCATGGGGGCCTGCCCTCTTGGGTGAGACAGGGGGTCACACTCGTAATTCCACTGAGTGCGTTGTAAGAATGATTTCTACAGAGAAGATTTTTGAAAAAAGTGAAACGATTGTGACGGGCTTTTTCCCTCACCGCGTCTTTTTCCAGAGCCATGCCTCGTAGCAGAGCAGGACAACGATGACGAAGATGCCCCCGATAAAGAACGCAAGGGCCGGGTCGAACGCTGCCGGGGTGGTTCCATATGCCCCGTCGAACGTTGCCTGAAGTGCAACTGCACCTGCTTCCCGTCCCGCCCCGGTAGCCGTGTCAACCGCGGGTGCCGGTGCCGCCTTGAGCGAGACCATCTCGGCGTTCATCACGGGAGCGGAGAGCATCGGGAGGATGGTCGAAATAGCGAGCGTCGATACTGCCACAATCCCGAAGAGCGAGGCATATTTCAGGAGCAGAGAACGCACGTCCACCCGGCGCGGAGCAACGATGAGGAGCTGGTCGGTCAGTGAATAAAGCTTGACCTCCCGCCCCTTGATGCTGTACTTTGTATCGGCAATTGCGATGACACCTGCATCAAGGAGATTCTCGACATGGTACTTCGCGGTGTTCATCGGGATCTTGAGCCTCTCGGTGATCGCGGTCAGGCTTTTTGGCCCGTCGGCGAGGAACTGGAGGATGTCGCCTGCCAGGGAGCTTGCCATGGCCTTCGCTATTTTTTGTGCCCGCTCATCGCCAGGTTCCAGGACAAGGACGTTATCAGCCATTCAGCGCCGTAAGGATCCGTTCGCGTCCGACTTTCAGTGCAAGATCGAGCTTGCCGATCTCCGGGCCGCCGCCCTGTGCAAGGTTGGGTTTTCCCCCGCCCTTGCCCCCGAGGAGCTCGCAGACCTGCCCGATGATCTCACCGGCATTGACCCGGAGGTCGCCGGATGCAAGGACGACCCGTGCGGTGTCGCCGGCACCTCCGACCAGTGCAACGCCGCCCCGCGAGGCAACGGACGAGGCCAGCGCCGAGAGTTCCTTCTGGGGCAGGTCAACCCGCTTGATGACAACGTTGACTCCCCCCACGACCTCTGCGATCAGCGCCTGTGTCTCCAGGTCCACCATCTTCGAGTTCATTCGCTCGACCTCTTTTTTCAGGTCCTTCCACTCGGTGAAGAACCGGGTCACGGTCGCCGGCAGGTTCTCGTACTGGACAGAGAGGGTTTCGGCAGAAGATGCAACGATCTGCTCGAGATGCTGCATGTAGTAAACTGCGGCAACGCCGGCGGCAAACTCTATGCGCTCGATGCCGTCCTGGATATGCTCGACACGGATGATCTTGACTACGCCTACCTCTCCGGTGCTCCGGCAGTGGGTGCCGGCGCAGGCCTCGATGTCCCCGGCAACCTTGACAACGCGGATCTCCCGGCCGGGCGGGACGCCGCCCTGGTACAGGCCAAAGCCATATTTCTGCTCGGCCTTTGTCCGGTCCTCGATCGAGACCTCGACCGGCTGGCTGGTCATGATCATCCGGTTTGCGGCGATCTCGATCCGGCGGAGCTCATCGGGAGTGATATGCTTGAAGTGCCGGATATCGATGCGGGAACTGTCCGCACCTTTCTGGGCACCGGCCTGGTGGATGTGTGCACCAAGCACCTCTTTTGCTGCGTGGAGGATGATGTGGGTGGCCGTGTGGTGGCGCATTAATGACCAGCGGCGCTCCTCGTCCACCATACCCTTCACCCGCTCGCCGCGGCGGAGGACGCCGCCTGCGATATGGTGGAGAACGACTTCGCCGACCTTCACGACGCCATCCACCTGCACCATGCTGTCGGAACTGACGAGAGTGCCGGTATCTGACGGCTGGCCGCCACCTTCGGGATAGAAGAGGGTCTGGTCGAGCACGGCATATTCGTCAAAGAAGTCAAGAACGACCGCCTCGAACTCGATGTCCGAGGGCTGTTCGTAGTAGAGTTTCTTTGTGGGCGGGAGGGCACGGACCCGCTCTGCATATTTCCCGGTCTTGTCCTCTTCCTCTGCCGGCTTTGACTCGGAGTGCATGTCCGCAACAATGGAGTAGAAGTTGTCGGGGAGGTCCACGACAGCGCCTTCCTTTGCCGCGATCTCTTTTACCATCTCCGGCTGGATTCCGTGCGAGTCGTAGAGGGTCATGACCTCGGCAAGGGGCACCCGCTGGCTCTTGGACTTGTAGGTCTTTGCCACCTTCTGGACGATCCGCGTGCCGCGTTCGAGGGTTGCCGCGTACTTCTCGGTCTCGCGGTCTAAAATTTCGCGGACAACCGCGATGTCCTGCTCGAACCGCCGGTTGCTCAGGATCCGGGTCTGCTGCTCGATCAGGTCCGATAAAGGCTCCGTGATCTTCAGGTCATTCATCAGCCGCAGGGTCCTCCGGATGACGAGACGGGCAAGGTAGCCTTCCCGGACATTGGAGGGCACGATGCAGTCGCCAAGCATGTAGGCAAGGCAGCGGGTGTGGTCGCAGATCGCGTAGGCCTTCTCGACCGGGGTGATCATCTTGTCCAGCTTGTCGGGGGAGATATCGATGGCCGCCGCCACTTTCTTTCGCAGGTTGAAGAGGTTCGTACCCGAGATGTCCATGAGGCCGGCGTATTTTGCATTGAGCGCAAGGATCTTTGCATAATCCTTGTTGCCGAGCATGTGGTCGAGCCCGGCAAGTCCCATGACATGGCTGACCATCTCCGGGAATACCGCATCGTAGATGGTGGGGGAGCCCTTCGATGCCCAGACGAAGCGCTCAAGGCCGTAACCGGTGTCGACGATCCGGAGTTTCATCGGGTAGTACATCTCGCCGTTGAGCTCGTACCCTTTCTCCCCGGTCTTCTGTCGGCCGAGGCTCATGAACACCAGTGTCGCGACCTCGAGGCCGCCGATTAAGACCTCCACACTTGGGCCCGCGTTGCCGCCGCCGATCCAGGGATTCTCCTTGTAGGTGACTTTCGTGATGTCCCCGCCAATCGAGGCGATGAACTGGTCGCAGAGCTCGACGGTCCGGTCCTTCCAGTAGATCTCCTCGGTGGGCGTGTTGAAGGCGTGGTGTGCCATCATCTCGAAGGTGGTGAGGTGCCGGCCGGATTTGCCCACGGAGTCCAGGTCGTTCAACCGGATGCAGGGCTGCGAGATGGTGAGCGGGTTTGCCGGCGGGGGGACGACGCCGCTTGTCACGAACGGCTGGAAGTCGGCAATGGATGCGATCGTTAAGTAAATGTCGTCCCGCCACCGGGCTGCGACCGGGTACCGGTCGATCCGGGTGTGCCCCTGCTTCTCAAAAAACGAGAGGTACGCCTCGCGCATGGTATCGAGGGTATGGGGCCGGAAGATCGGGTTGCCGATGAAAGTATAGGGTTCGCAGGGGGCGTCGCCGCAGACCTCCCGCGAGGGATCGCGGGTCCAGAACGCCGAGCCGCAGGCCTTGCAGACCTTCCTCACCATTCCCTGGGACTTGAAATAATCGAGCTGGTATTCCTCTTCGAGCATGTCAAAACCACGTATCGTCTGTACTGTTGCCGTTGAACGCTAATGTAGGTTTTGCTCGGGGCCGTTATGCACGGGTTTGATCTGGTCCTGGTACCAGGTGTCAACAGACCGGTAGGAACCCGACGTCTTCGCGATCCTGACGGCGAGCAGGTGCCAGCAGGTCCGGCCCCGGTACAGGAAATCGCTGCACGTGCAGAAGTCGTCCTCCACGATATACGGTGATGTCCGGCCTTCCACAACAAAAAAGTCCAGGTACTTCACGATCTTGCCGTCGTCGATCGCGACCAGTGCCTTCTTACCTCGTGCTCCAAATGCAGCTTCTATCTCGCTACGGATCGCCGGATTAAGCTCTTTTCTCTCTGCGAGCCGCTGCCAGATCCCGTTCTCGCTCATGGCACTGTTTTCAGCCGGGGTTCGTCTTCGATATAGTGCCACCCGCGCCGGGCCGCAAGCCGCCGCATGGCCGGCGCCTCGAGTGCATAGTGGGTTGCCTCGATGCAGGGAAGCGGGGCGGAACGCATGACGGAATGCTTCAGTTCGGCGGATAGGACTGCATCCGCCCCTTTTTCTTCAGCCTCGCGGAGGAACTCTGGATCGAACCCGCTGCCGGCAATGACCGCGAGACGCCGGATCGATCCGGGATCCCCCCAGATCCGGAGCGGGCACCCGAGACGTTGGGATATCTCGGCAGGGGCGATCATGCAGGTCCCGACAAGGCCGAGAGTGAGCGGCACGGTGTCCGTTAGCGAGAGGAGTTCGGCCAGCGCATCGTTCACGCCCTCTGGTGCATGGTCATAGTTGGTGTGCATGACCCAGACGTTCATCCGTGCAGAAAGGACATCCCGCATCAGGGCTGCAACCGGCCCGGTTAATGCAGTGAGGGGAGCCCAGAGCGGAGTATGGTGCACAACGAGCATCCCGGCCTTCAACCGGATAGCCTCGTTTACGACTGCGGGGGTTGCGTCGAGAGCGCAGCAGATCACATCGAACTCGGGTGCCCCTTCGACAATGAGCCCGATCTTTCCCGCATCGAAGTCCTCAGCAAGTTCGGGCGGTGCGATCCGCTCCATGTCGAGAATGAAGGCCTTCACATCCATACAGGATCATCGCGCTCCGGGATTAAATATCATTTATTACCAATAGTAATAGCAATCAGTTTAAATATGCATTAAAACATATTTTGAGGCATGCACAAGACTATCGGCCAGATCAATGAACGCATCCGCGAGGGCAGTGCCCGGGTCGTCACCGCAGAGGAGATGCCCGGCATTGTCGCCGAACTCGGGGAGGAAGGGGCACTCAAGGAGGTTGACGTTGTTACAACGGGGACCTTTGGGGCCATGTGCTCGTCCGGTGCGTTCCTCAACTTCGGCCATGCCGAACCGCCCATCCGGATGGAACGAATCTGGCTGAACAATGTCGAAGCGTACGGCGGGCTTGCGGCCGTGGATACCTACATTGGCGCAACGCAGCAGTCCGACACCCTCCAGGCCGAGTATGGCGGGGCGCATGTCATCGAGGACCTTGTTGCCGGAAAAACCGTGGAGCTCCGTGCAAGCTCGCACGGTACTGACTGCTACCCGCGGCGGACGATTACAACCGAGCTGCTGCTCGAGAACCTGAACCAGGCCATCATGTGCAATCCGCGGAACGCATACCAGCGCTACAACGCCGCTACCAACACCACTGACCGCGTCCTCCACACTTACATGGGGACGCTCCTTCCGGGCTCCGGCAATGTCACGTACTCCGGAGCGGGTGTCTTGAACCCGCTCTCGAACGACCCGAAGCTCCGGCTGATCGGCAGCGGTGTCCCGATCTTCCTCTGCGGTGCACCGGGCATGGTTATCGGGGAAGGTACCCAGCACTCGCCGGCGGGCGGGTTCGGGACCCTGATGGTGACCGGAGACATGAAGCAGATGTCGCAGGAATACCTCCGGGCAGCGACCATGACCGGGTACGGAGTGACCCTCTACGTGGGCCTCGGCGTCCCGCTTCCGGTGCTCGATCTCGATGTTGTCCGGGCAACTGCCGTCCGCGACGAGGACATCACGGTCGATATCCAGGACTATGGAGTTCCGAGCCGGTCCCGCCCCACCATCCGGACGGCAACCTATGCAGAGCTCCGCTCCGGCTCGGTGGAGATCAACGGTGAGGAGATCCGCACTTCCTCGCTCTCCAGTTTCCGTCGGGCACGTAAGGTGGCGCTTGAATTGAAACACTGGGTAGAGAGCGGGAAGATGCCGCTCGCCCTGCCAACCCGTGCCATTGATCCGAAAAAGCAGAACAAATCCATGCACGAGTCGGCTAAAGGCCCCCGCGTGCTGGACATCATGGACCGCTCTGTCATCACAATTGGCGAGGATGAAGGGATCCAGGCAGCGGCTAAGAAACTCCTCAAGGGAGAGACCAACCACCTGCCGGTGGTCAACGGGCTGGGGATCCTTGTCGGGATCATCACCACATTCGATGTATCGAAGGCGGTGGCAAATCCCGGAAAAGCCCACCTTGTCAGGGACATCATGAAAACCAAAGTGATCACGACCGCCCCGGACGAATCGGTGGATATCGCCATCCAGAAACTGGAACAGAATAATATCAGCGCCCTGCCGGTCATTGACCGGGACCGCCGCGTCATCGCGCTTCTCACGGCCATGCACCTTGGGAAGCTGCTGGGCGGGAGGTGGCTGAAATGAAGTTGCTGGTAACCTTTTCACGGGGTAAAGGCAGGAAGCCCATCATCGCTCAGGTGGTCCGGGACACTGGTGTCTTAATCAACGTGGAGCGGGCGAACATCGATTCATCCGAGGGCGAAGCGCTCATTGATGTGCCGGATGACCAGTGCCAGCTTGTCCGCGACTCGATGTCGGGTCTCGGGGCGAAGGTGCGTATCCTTGAGCACGGAATCATCTACAACGAGAGCGAGTGCGTCGACTGCGGGGCGTGCATCAGCATCTGCCCCCGCGAGGTCTTCAGTTTCGATGCGGACTGGAAGCTGCAGTACGCCGACGAGAAGTGCATCCTCTGCGGCAAGTGCATTGACGCCTGCCCGCACCGGGCGCTGACCCTTCCGTTATGATCCGGGTCCCGTTCCGGTTCCGGCAGACGTTTGCCACGATCCTTGCGGACGAGCCGGCGCATGTGGAAGCGGCGAAAGCCGGGATCCATGCAGCCCGGCAGGATCTTGAGGCATACATCGCCCGCGATCCATTTTTTGCGGCAACATTCGATCCTTTTGTTCCCGACTGCGATGATCGGGTTATTGTGCGGATGGCGGATGCGGCAGGGAAAGCCGGTGTCGGCCCGATGGCGGCAGTTGCTGGCGCAATCGCGTGGGCCGGGGTTGAGGCAATGCGGGAAGCGGGTGCTTCTTTTGGTGTGATCGACAATGGAGGGGATATCGCGCTCCTTTCCGACCGTCCGGTTCGCGTGGGTGTCCATGCGGGTGGAGCTGCGCTGTCGAACCGGATTGCATTTGTTGTCCCCCCTCAGGAAACGATATTGGGCATCTGTACCTCGTCAGCAACGGTCGGCCCGTCTATCTCGTTTGGCATTGCCGATGCAGTGTCAATTTTCTCGCATGATGTTGCACTGGCGGATGCATGGGCCACATCGGTCTGCAACCAGATCCGGCCAGAAAAAACATCCGTGCTCGACCGCGTTGACCCGGCAGAAGTGGAAGGAATCTTTGCGATCATGGGTGAGGATACCATAAAGTGGGGGAAGGTGCCCCCCGTTGTGCCAGCCGTGGTGGACGAGCAGCTGATCAGTGCAGGGGACCGGTAACCGCTGCCCGTGTTGCGGGATCAAAACGGTTTACCGGTCAAACCGTTTGTGCACTTCCTCGATTGTGATCACGGCAAGGATGTGGATCCTGCCACATTCGTGCGAATCAGGAGCGGATGACCGGTTCCCGCGTCGCTCTCCTTCGGACAACACGCTCAAGATATTGTTCCCGGGAGATTGGGGTATTGCGACCGTTCAGGAAGAGACTATCGATTAGTACTGCCTGTTGCCGGCTCCATTCAGCATTGGGGGTCTTCCGCACCCATGCTGCATAGGAGCGGACGAACGCAAGGCGCTCGCTTCTTCCGCCCTTGCGATCATACGATAATTCCATAGTCCTCCCCATTCACCCTGAATGTACGGAGCCATTCCTGCAAACGGGCATGGTCCAGGTTGTCCCTGAAGATCTCAAAAAGATAGAGTGCATCTTCCGTATCCTTCTCCGAACCAAGATAGAGTTTGTATGCGATTTGGATATCAATAGGGGATATGCAGATCTTTTTTCCGGAGAACTCAACCTCAATGCGGTCACGGAAAACCTGCTGGTCGACAGCATCTTTGAGAAACTTCAGCTCGATATTGGGAATGAACTGGTCTTTCTTTGCTGCGCGTATTCCCATTCCCTGCGTGAGCATATCATGCAGCCCACCGGCATCCTCTGCATTCAGGAACTCGTATCCTGCACTTATCAACGCAGCGTGCAACAGGAAAAAAAGATCTTTTTCCAATGGGGGAATGAGGATGTCGACGTCCTCCGTTCCCCGGGACCTTCCGAACAGGATGGCAACATACCCACTCACGATAACGCACGGGGTTTTGGACTCCAGGATATGGATAAAATCAAGGACGAAATGATCCAGCAGTGTCAGGTATTTTTCCTCAAGCACAATCCGTTTTTCCGTGTACTGGACCTGCATGCGCATGCAACAATAGAACAGATGAATAAAAGAGGATATCGTTAATGGTGTGAGGCAGATCCGGTTACTGGTATTCCGGCCGCAGCATCACTTCCCGCCCCTGCCCGTACGCCGTCTTCCCGGTGAACGTGGCAACCGCCTTGTCCCCGTCATGGACAATAATCACCGGCACGGACTCGTGGATGACAAAGTACATCTCCAGCAGGTCGGTCTCCTCGATCAGTAACCCGGTTTTGAGTGATGAGGCCGGCTCCAGGTCCATCCGCTCCCGGGTGAGAATATCCGGCTCGGTGCGGAAGAACCAGTAAAAGGCCTGGTACGCGTTGAGCAGGTCGGAGACAAGCAGTTCATTGCGGCTTGCATCGTCAACAGCATCGAGTTTTTGTACAATGCAGGGCACGTCATCGTCGCATTCTTCAAGGATGGCATCAACGATATCGACAAGTTCCCGGTATGGTCTTCCGGTATCCCCTGCATTCATGGAAACAGGTATGCCCCGGGAATTGAAATAAGCGGCGGGCAATCCTGCCGGTGCACCGGCTTTTTTAACGTAACCCTTATTCCGATCCAAGGGATATGAATACAGGTGAAACAAGAGGATGCGGACTGGCTGGTCTACCACCAGATCCCGCCATCAGAGCCGATCACCGTCTCTGACCTGACCGCCCGGTGCGGGCTTGAAGTGTCGGTAACGGAGGACTGCCTTGTCCGTCTCGAGCGGAACTGCCTCATCGAGCGGACCGGCGCAAACGTGCGGATGCTCACGTTTGGCGAAGCCCTTGTCAAGAACCAGTTCAAGTATGAAGAAGATTTGCCGTTTGTCATTGAAAACGGCGTCATAAAGGAACGGAGGAAGTAAGGTGCCGGAAAAAGATGTTGTCATCCTCAGGATCGGGCACCGCCCCGAACGCGACCAGCGGGTCACTACGCACGTCGGCCTTACCGGACGGGCGCTGGGGGCACGGGGCATGTACCTCGCGGCGTCCGACAAGGGGGTTGTGCAGAGCATCGCGGACGTGACCGAACGCTGGGGGGGCGAGTATTTCTGCGAGGACAATGTGAAGTGGCGCTCCTGCATTAAAGACTGGAAGGCTGACGGCGGTGTCGTTGTCCACCTCACGATGTATGGCCTGAACCTTCCCGATGTCATCGGGGAGATCCGGCCGAACAACAAGATCCTTGTCATCGTTGGCGCCGAGAAGGTGCCGGGGGAGATCTACGGGCTTGCGGACTACAACGTGGCCGTCACCGGCCAGCCCCATTCCGAGATCTCGAGCCTCGCGCTCTTCCTCGACCACCTCTTTGCCGGCACGGAACTGCGAAACGAGTTCCCCGAAGCAAAGATCCGCATCATCCCCTCAAAGGCCGGCAAGCAGACGGAGGAGTTGTGAAAGGGCGGGTGCTCATCGCCGGGTTTGCGACCCGGCACGTTGCACAGTCCGCGTTCCATGCAGGGTATGAGGTCTGCACGGTCGACCATTTCTGCGATCAGGATCTTTCCTGGTATACCAAAGACCGGGAGAAGTTCGAAGACCTCGCCGATCTCCCGGATGCCATCAACCGGATCTGCCAGCGGCATTCCTTTGACTTTTTTGTTCCCACCTCCGGGGCAGAACTCCTTCCGGCTCCCATCCCCCTGATGGGGACACCGCACACGGCCATCAGGCGCCTGATGGACAAGCTCGATACCCAGCACTTCTTCGAGTCGCTTAACGTTCCCGTACCCCGGATCCTTCCCGAAGGCGAATACCCCGCAATGGTCAAGCCCCGGGCCGGTGCCGGCGGGTGGCGCAATGCCGTCATCCGCAATGACGCCGAGATGGCCACTTGGCGTGAGTTGTACGAGGATGTCCCGCATATCCGGCAGGAGATCGTTACCGGGGCTGCGGCAAGCGTCTGCTGTGTCGCGACCGGCAGCCGTGCACTTGCCCTGACCACCAACGAACAGGTCCTGCGGGGCGGAGACGGAGAATCCGCGTTCGGGTTTGCGGGGTCCATCACTCCCTGCGTCCACCCGCGTGCGGAGGAGATGACTGCACTCGCGGAACGTATTGCAGCAGCAAGCGGCGGAGTCGGAACAATCGGGATAGATTTCGTTATCGGGGAGAACGGCCCGGTGGCAATTGAAGTAAATCCCCGGTTCCAGGGCACGGCCGACACCGTGGAGATGGCTTCAGGTTGCAGCCTCTTCGAACTCCACATGGGTGCCTGCCGGGGAGTCCTCCCGCATGCCCGGCCGAAGGCACACCAGGTTGCCGCCCGGAAGATCCTGTTTGCTGACCGGGATGTGACGGTCCGTGCGGACCTTTCCGGCCTGAAGGAGTTTGTCTCTGACATACCCTGGCCCGGTACTTTTTTCGAAGAAGAACAGGCAATCGTCAGCGTGCACGGCTGGGGTCCTGACCGTGAGGCGGCGCTTTCCCTGCTGGATAAGCATATTACCACCGTCCGACAATATATGCGCTGATGGATCCAACCGAAGAAACGCTGAACGATCCGGCTGTCCGCGCCTACCTCCACCGCCTTGTCGGGGACGAGGGGCTCAACCTTCTTGAACGGTTTCCCCGCGAAGGCGAGCACAGCGACGAGGACCTTGCCGCAAGCACCGGGATCAACTTAAACTCGGTCCGCCACACGCTCTACACCCTGTACGAGAGGAGGCTTGCCGAGTACCACCGGATCAAGAACAACGAAACCGGCTGGCTCACCTACCTCTGGCAGCTCCGGACCGACCATATTTACGATGCAATACGGGAGGATATGCAGGTCGTGCTGGACAAGCTCTCGCGCCGCGAGAGATATGAAGAGGAGAACGACTTTTACATCTGCAAGGACTGTCACCAGATCATGACCTTCCCGCAGGCGATGAATACCGATTTCAAGTGCCCGAACTGCGAGCAGCCGCTGGGGCATTTCGACAACGAAGTCCTCTTAAAGTCCTTAAAGGAACGCATCGACGCGATAAAAAAATCGCTGGGTCATGCCTGACCGGACACACATACCGCCGGAAGAACTGCTGCGGGAGGCAGGCTGCAGCAGAAAAGTCATCGACCACTGCCGGGCGGTCCGGGACTGTGCATGCGATTATGCGGCCCGCTGCCCGGATGCAAACTATTCTCTTGTCGAGACCGGTGCATGGCTCCATGATATCGGGAGGAGCATCGATCACTCGATCCGGCATGCGCAGGCAGGTGCCGATCTGCTCCGTTCCTGGCGTTTTCCTGAACCGGTTGCCCGGATTGTCGAATGTCACCTGGGAGCCGGCCTCACGGCTGAAGAGTGCGTAGCGCTCGGCCTCGATGCCCGCGACTGCATGCCCAGGACGATTGAGGAGAAGATCGTGACGCATGCCGACAACCTCATCGCCGGCACCACCCGTGTCACCATCGAAGAGAGCCTCGCCTCCGCCGCCCACCTTCCCGAGGAAGTCCGTGAGCGCATGTACCGGCTCTCGCAGGAAGTGGAAGCGCTCTGCGGCACCCGAAAATAAAAAGAGAACCGGCCCGCTCGAGTCTTCTCAACTTCACGGTTCGAAGATTTCTTACCAGAAATCTTCTCTTCCTCAAGGTTCGGTGAGGTCGGAGACCTCGACGATCTGAAGGAAGGCGAAGCCGACCTTCAGGTTCAGATGAACCTGTTGAATTCAGATGATGACCTGCTTCACCTGCGGGAGGGCACGGATGGCCTCGATTGTGCCGACCGGGAGATCGTCCTCGATGATGATGACCAGCTTGGGCTCTTCCGAGAGCTGGGGATCGGTGACAAAAATCTGCCGGATCGAGAGGTTGTGGTCGGAGAGGACACGTACGGCTGCACCGACAATGCCCTTCTCGTTTGCGTCCCGGGGCAGCACTGTGATCACGGTGTACCCGAGTTTCTCTGCCACCCGGGAGAGGTCCGGTGTTGCCCGCATGTTTAAGAAGATCTCGCGGAGCATCGGCCGGTCGAGGATATGGCGTGCCGTGGAATCGACAACACGCCGGTCCGAGCCAATCGCCTTTGCCACAGCGGTTGCCGGGACCTCGATCCCGTTGCAGCTGATCCGTCCGTCTTCCGTTATCCCGAACCCGTTCTCGAGCAGGAACCGCACCACGCGGCTCTGCGAGGGTGAGTCTGAAAACTCGTGGATAATGTCAGACCACATACGTAAGGACTGGGCACGGCGCGTATAAATATACAGCGATGCTTGTTCCACGGCACCATTGAACGACGCCGGTTACCGGTTTTTCTGTAGTGCACCATGGCACCGGATCCCGCCCGCAACACCTGCGTGCCGCTCCTGCGCTCCCCTGCATCATCGGCCGGAAAGAAACGAACGTGCACAAGTTTTTATTAGATAGACAACCTCTTTGTTATGGCACAAAGCGAGGGTAGCCAAGCCAGGTCAAAGGCGCTAGGTTGAGGGCCTAGTCTCGTAGGAGTTCTTGGGTTCGAATCCCATCCCTCGCACTTGTTTTGCTGGTACTGTTTCTTTCAGCCCCAGCCAATGATCCCGGGCCATCGCGGTCCGCCGTAATTTCGGAATGTTTATCAGAATATCTTAACGGATTCTATCTGATGTACGGGAAGGAGCAGCCGGTGCAGCAGCCGGGGATGCAGGGGGTGGATCCCCCGTCACCGGGTTCGGTTGCCGCCGCAGTGCGTTCCATCCACCAGAGTCTCCCTCTTGCCGGCGATCCGGTAAACGCCCTACTCGATCTTCCGGACGATCTCCTCTTCTATCTGGTCTCCCTGTTGCGCAATACTCCCTGTGTGGCGCCGCAGGTATCCCGCAACGACTGGGATGCCCTCATCCGCCTGCTCAGGCCGCACTGGGTCTATCCCCTTATCTCTTACCACCTGAATGCCTGGCCGGAAGAATGCCGGCCCCCAAAGGAGTTTCTCGAAGAACTGACCCGGATCTCCCTTTCGGCCACGGCCCGGACCCTGCTTGCCGGCCGGCAGATCGGGGCAGTCACCGGCGCCCTGAGGGAAGCCGGTATCCCGGCCATCCTGCTCAAGGGCCCGGCTCTCGCACGCACCGTCTATCCCGATCCAACCCTCCGCCAGTCCAGCGATATTGACCTGATCGTTCTCCCGCAGGACATCCCGGCAGCTGAAGATGTGCTGGAACGCCTGGGCTACCGCTGCCCGGCAAAGGTCTTCCACATCTGCCCCTGTGCGGATCATCATGAGAAGTTTTTCCCGAAAGCACATGGATTCCGCCTCCAGCTGCACTGGGCAACGGCACACGAATTCGGCCTCTTTCCCGATTGCTGGCTGCAGGAATCATTCGCCCGGCGGATCACCGTGCATTCCGACGGGATCTCGTTCGACACTTTCTGCCCCGCCGACCAGCTCCTCTACCTGGTGTTTCACGATGCCTTCCAGCACCGGGCCATCCGGCTCGACTGGATCTATGACATCTCCCGGGTCATGCAGGAGATCCCATCATGGGATAAGTGGGATGATCTGATCCGGCAGTCGGTCACAAACACGGTCCGGATCCCGCTTGAGCACTGCCTTGCCGCTGCCAGTCTCTGGTCGGGGACCCCGCTCCCCCCTAGTGCCGCGGATCCCTCCCTGTGGCCGGCACCATCTGAACGGGAAGTGCGGATCCAGAAAAAATACTCTGCGCCCCGGCTCTTCTTCCTCTCGCGTCTCTTCCTTGCCATGCAACAGAGGCCGGGATGTATCGAAAAACTCCGTTACGTGCAGATCTTTCTCATTCCCCCGGCCCCCCTGCTCTGGGAGTACCGGAAGTCGTCATCCCCCCTTGATATCCCGCTCGCCCACCTGCGGCGCTGGTCCCGGATCGTGACCTTCCGGTTATGATGTGACGGGCCCGGGTCACTGCTGGTAGGCGTCGGCCTGCGCCCGGTACATCTTCGCGTAATGGCCGTTTCGCGCCATCAGCTCCGCGTGCGATCCCGTCTCGGTGATCCTCCCCTCCCGAAAGACGAAGATGCGGTCGGCAATGAGCACGGTCGAGAAGCGGTGGCTGACGATGACGGCCGTGCGGCCTTTCACCAGCTCATGGAAGCGGTTGAAGATCTCCGCTTCGGCAAGGGCGTCGAGCGAGCTGGCCGGTTCGTCGAGGATGACAATGTCGGCGTCCCGGAAGAAGGTCCGGGCAAGGGCGATCTTCTGCCACTCGCCGGTGGAGAGGTCATGGCCCCCGGCAAAGAGCCTGCCGAGCTGGGTGTCGAGGCCGTCCGGGAGTTTTTTCACCAACGGATTCGCAGCAGCTTTATGGGCAGCCTTCCCGATATCCGAAGTGTGCCGGGGTTGTGTCACGTCCCCGACCCAGATGTTCTCCCCGACCGTGAACTGGTACCGGACAAAGTCCTGGAAGAAGACAGCGGTGTGCTTTCGCCAGTCCTCCGGATCGGCTGCCTTAAGGTCGATCCCGTCAACGGAGACCGTCCCTTTGTCCGGGTCATAGAGCCGGCAGAGGAGCTTGACGAACGTGCTCTTTCCCGCGCCGTTCTCCCCGACAAGGGCGACTACCTCGCCACGGCGGATGGAGAGGTCCACGTCCGCGATGGCCGGGGCGGCCGTGCCGGGATACGTGTACGAAACCCCGGCGAACCGGATCTCTTCGCGGAACGGTGCCAGCAGGGGGACGGGATGCTCCGGGGCCGCGATCCGGGGCCGCAGGTCAAAGAACGAGAAGAGGTGGCGCAGGAAGAGGTGGTCCTCGTACAGGGCGTTCATGCCGGTGAAGATGGCCTGGATGTACCCGATGCAGAGCTGGAAGCCCATGAAGAACATCACCAGGTCACCGACCGAGAGCGTCCCCTCGATCGCTTTTATCGCGATGATGGCAAATGCGCCAAAGATGGCAACTGTTACGATCCCCTGCGTCAGGACATCGCCCATGGCCCGCGAGCGCGAGAGGGCGAGGCGGGCGTCCCGCAGGGAATACTGGAGGCCGCGGTAGCGCTGCCGGAAGAGATCGCCAAGGCCGAACTGCCGGATCTCCCTTGCGTACCAGGCTTCAGTGATGAGCGAGTTGTAATACTGGGTCCGGCGCGCTGCCTCGGTCTGCCGTACCTGGAGAGCGTACTGCTGGCGGGAGTTGATGAGCCGGACAAACGCTGCCGGCAGGGCTGCGCCGGCAAGGAGCAGGGCCACAAGCGGGGAGAAGAGGAGGATCGCGCCCCCGACGGTGCAGAGCGAGATCGTGCTCTGCACGACCCGGGTGAAATTTGCGATCACCTGCGCGGAACGGGACGCGCCGCCCATCTGGGCGAGCCGCAGGTTGTTGTGGTAGGCCGGGTTCTCGTAATAGGCAAGGTCGAGCCGGAGCGAGTGCGCCTGAATGCGGTCGGTGATGGTATCGGAGAGCGTGACCGACTGGAGCTCGGAAACGTACCCGGAAACGGCCCGGCAGACCGTTGTCAGGATGGCAAGCACGGCTGCTGCCGCGATGAGGAGCCAGAGCTGGGAGAGGAACAGTGTCTTGTCAGGAGAGGCTGCTGCGGCCGTGACGGTGTCGATCATCAGCTTCATGATGTACAGGGCCGCGAGCGGGAGGAGCCCCTGCACAACGATGAGGGCGATGGAGAGGGTGGCAAGGCCGGGAGTGTACGTGAAGACCTCCCGGATCGCCCGGAACAGTACCGTTCGCATGGACGCGAGACGCGAGAGGAATGGGGCCGGGCGGGGAACGGATTTCATGGTACTCCAGTGCAGGGATCATCGGTTCCGGCGGATATATGCCGGGATTTTTCGGATCCGGGATAAAAAACGGTTGCAGCGGGGATCGTTTGAGATCGTTTCCCCAAAAACCGGTTTTCTTTTACAAAAATTAAACCTGCGGACTATTTATGGTTATATTTTTTATAGTACTGGTACTCGTCATGGACAGGTCAGATCTTGATACCATTCCCGTTCCCAACCCCGCGGTTGTCTCCCGCGAGGCCCCGGACGGGGGAAGCGTCATGGTGAACTGCGACACGGGAACCGCCGTTGCGGTCAACGCCACCGGCACCCTGGTCTGGAAGTTCATTGATGGCAGGCGCAGCCCGGGTGCCATCGCAGAGGCGGTCGGCAGCCACTTCGGCATCGCCCGGGAGATGGTGCAGAATGACGTGGATGCCCTGCTTGCGACCCTTGCGGACGACGGGTTCGTCGGGTATGAAATCCCCTCAACACCACGATAAGATCTGACCGTTACATGATAGGGAGAGAGAAATGAACCCCGATACCAGTACCACCGGCCCCGCAGCAGGCATGCAGGGCAATGCAGATCCCATCAGCGCTGATGCGAAGTTTGTCGCAAACCCCGATGTCTCGTGCCGGATCGAAGGGGATGCCGGTGCCGTGCTCTTCAACCCGGACACCGACACCACCCGGCTCATCAACCCGACCGGCATTGTCCTCTGGAACTACCTGTCCGAGCCGCGCACGGTCGGGGAGCTTGTCGCGTTTGTTGCCGGGTCGTACAGCAGTATCCCCGACACGGCTTCCGTGCAGAAGGATGTCGAGGCGTTCGTGAAGGACCTTGTCCCAGGTTTTGTCTCGGAGTGTTAGGGGCATGCCGGACCACCCGCTGTATGCCGACCTGACGTTACCCCCGAAAGGGCTCATGCCGGCCCCGAAGTCCGTGGACCTCTCCCTGACCGGCCGGTGCAACCTCTCCTGCGGGTACTGCTTCTATGCCGACAGCATGAACACCCGGACCGACCTTCCCGCGGAACGCTGGCTTGCCTGTTTTGCGGAACTGGGAAGCCTCGGCGTCCAGCGGGCCACACTCTCTGGGGGGGAGGTCTTTGTCCGGAAGGACCTCTTCACCCTGATAGACGGGGTGATTGCGAATAAGATGCGGTACTCCATCCTCTCGAACGGGACGCTGATAACAGAAGAGACGATGGCTGCGTTCCGTGAGGGGAAGCGCCGGCTCCGGCTGGATTCGATCCAGGTTTCAATCGACGGCTCGTGCGCTGAGGTCCATGACCTTTCGCGGCCGCACAAGAGTTTCGACCGTGCCGTGAGGGGCCTGCGGCTTCTTGTGGAGAACAAGTTCCCGGTCACGGTCCGGACCACCATCAACCACCACAATGTCCGCGACCTGGAGAAGATCGCGGCCCTGCTCATCGACGAGATTGGCCTTCCCGGCTTCTCGACCAACGAGGCCGAGGAGATGGGGACGGCCCGGTGCGGGGGCCAGACGATCGTACTGGACGAGGAGGAGCGCCGGCTCGCGATGAAGACCCTGACGGACTTAAACGAACGGTACGGCAACCGGATCAGCGCAACCGCCGGCCCGCTCTCCCGGGCGAAGATGGTGGCCGAGATCGAGGAGAAACTGGCCCGGGGCGAGACCGGCATGCCCGGCCGGGGCACGCTCTGCTCCTGCGGCGGGGTCTTTTCCAAGATGGCGATCCTGCATGACGGCACGATGGTGCCCTGCAATATGCTCCCGACCCTGACGATGGGCGTTGTCGGCCTCCACTCCCTGCAGGACGCCTGGCTCCGGTCCCCGGCCATCAATGCCGTCCGGCAGCGCCGGAAGATCCCGCTCTCGGCGCTCCCCGAGTGTGCCGGCTGCCGGTACACCGGGTTCTGCGCCGGGGGATGCCCCGGGTCCGTGATGGCCAAATTCGGGAAACTAATCGGCACCGATCCCACGACCTGCTACCGTGCCTATGCACAGGAGAAGTTACCATGACGTTCTGCGATATCCAGCCCGAACCCGCCCCTGCCGCCACTCCGGCGGAACCCGCACGCACGCTCGATCTCCCGGAGGGTGTGCCCCCGCTCCGCTCCTTCTACCTGTACCTGACCTCAACCTGCAATCTCCGGTGCCGGCACTGCTGGATCGCGCCGGAGCATGCCGGGGGAACACCCATGCCCGGGACCTACATCGATATCGACCTGCTCCGGGATGCGATCCGCGAGGCAAAGACGCTTGGCCTTGGCTGCGCCAAGCTGACCGGGGGCGAGCCGATGCACCACCCGCAGTTCCGCGAGATCGCGGCGATGCTGACCGAGGAGGGGATCTCGTTCAACATGGAGACGAACGGGACGCTCATGACCCCGGAGCTGGCGCAGTTTTTGAAGAAGGAGACGAAGTGCTGGTTTTCCTCGGTGAGCATCGACTCGCCCGTTGCAGCGGAGCACGACGCCTTCCGGGGCGTGAAGGGTGCATTCGACGCTGCCGTTCGCGGCCTCGACTGCCTTGTTGCGGCCGGCTACGACAACTGCCAGGTCATCATGACCATCCACCGGAAGAACCGGCACCAGATGCAGGACGTGATCGATCTTGCCACGACTCACAAGGCACGGTCGGTGAAGTTCAACCCGGTGACAAAGACCGGCCGCGGCATCGCGATGCACGAGAAGGGCGAGACGATCGGCTTTGACGAGTACCTCGATCTTGCCCGGTACGTGAACGAGGAGCTCCGGCCGAAAGCCAAAGTCGAGCTCTTCCTCTCCATGCCCCCTGCCTTAACGCCGTTCAACGAACTCTGGCGGACAAAAGGAAAGGCCTGTGACTGCGGGGTTGCCGGTATCCTCGGGATCATCGGCACGGGCGAGATCGCCCTCTGCGGGATCGGCCAGACCATCCCCGAGCTGGTGTACGGGAAGCTGGGTGAGACGAGCATCCGCGAGATCTGGCTGAACAACCCGGTCATCCAGGGGCTCCGGAAGGACCTTGCCGATGTTGCGAACTATCCCGGCATCTGCGGGAACTGCATCCATGCCCGCAGCTGCCGGACCGGCTGCGTTGCGAACAACTACGGGTATGGCGGGAAACTGGTCTCGCCGCCGTGGCTCTGTGACGAGGCTGTCCGGCGGGGCGTGTTTCCGGCAAGTCGGACTCGGATAATAAAGTAGTGGTTTTTCAGCGGACTTTCATTCCCTACGATACGGACAATTACCATAATCTATTTTTTCAACCCCATTGAGAAACTTGCGGGATTCTCTTGCACCGGGAACCGGGCTTTCGCAGGGAAATAACTGCTCAAAAAAATATTCCTGTCGGAGGTTTCGATGATTCCTCCGGTACCTGTATCAGGTAATCTGGCGGTGGTGCATTAAGGTGCTTCCGAACCAACACCGCAAGGTCCTACGGTAGCAGTACCGCCGTCAGAACAGGTGGCCGCATCCAAACCTCCTCCGCATGCCCCGCTAGCAGCAGTTCCACCCGTTAATAGGCAGTTGGAGTCCGCACCAGTCCCAGTGTTAAAACAATTTTGTGTGGCATTCGCTCCCGTTGTCTCACAAATCCCCGTCACAACCCCGCTCCCGGCCGTACATGCCCCCGCCCCTTCGTTGAGATCGCCGAGCCGCAGAACGCGGGGCGGGACGTAGGCGGGTTTATCGCTGGGCTGTGCGGAACGGGCGGGTGTGTTGGTCATGGGAACGATACCTCGTATGATTGATTTTTTGCCGGTAATGGATAATATGCGTTGCGGTTTTATATTGGGGGGTTTTTCCGGAATGCAGGGATTTTTTCTGGATGCGAAGGAACCGGGCGGTTCTGCGGAGGTCCTGTTGGAGGCGTTACGGGGAAATTCGTCGCAGGAACAACCCGGTCTCCTGTTCGCACGTGCCGGACCGGCTGCGTTGCGAATAACTACGGGTATGGCGGGAGGCTGGTCTCGCCGCCGTAGGTATGTGACAAGGCAGCCCATAGAGGGGCGTGTTTCCGGAGAGCCGGATGAAGGAGCAAAAAGCGAGTCTCTGATCTCTGGGACCGGACTATCGTCTTGTAGTCATCCTATTACTGGTCCTTGACACATATTCAGGAAGGGATAAAAAAGGGGAGCTTATCCGTTCCCGGAACCGGGTCGATGATAATCTCCGGTTAGTGGTCAGAGTATCTGCCTGCTGCACATTACATTACAGTGCTGCCATCGCCATTGCAGATTCCCGTTGCCGTTTGACCAGTACCAGTGCAGAAACCTCCCGTCGCATCTTGGCCATTACCACTGCAGACTGCGTCGGCAGTTCCACCGTCAGCCATACAAGTAACGGGCGCCGGCAGCCCCGGCCCGCTCCCTGCCGTACACGCCCCCACCCCCTCATTGAGGTCGCCGAGCCGCATGACGCGGGGCGGTACGTAGGCGGGTTTATCGCCGGGCTGTGCGGAACGGGGGGGTGTGTTGGCCATGGGAACGATACCTCGTGTGATTGGTTTTTTGCCGGTAATGGATAATATGCGTTGCGGTTTTATATTGACAGGGTTTTCCGGAATGCAGGGATATTTTCTGGATGCGAAGGAACCGGGCGATTCCGGCAATCCATTGATCATACCAATCTCCGAGTTATTCCAGAACCGGACCCCGCATAATCGATGGATTCCTTCAACCTCCAGCTTCGGTCCTGCAGATGTACACCGTCCGACCCCCCACAGCGTGTCCTGCGGGAACCTGCGGATTAGCCGAGGTGAATTGCCTGAATTTTTGCAGAAACCCGCATTGTCATAGGGGGGGTCGGGCGGTGTACTTACCAACCGGATCTCCAGATGGCCTCATGCTAAACCGGGATCCGGAGGAAAAGGGAGAATGGTTTCACGTCGTAAATCCGCCCAAAACCGGGCCCGGATCCCGGCAACCTGCCTTGCTCAGATTGAGCGGAAGTACACCGTCCGACCCCCCTCCCCCCCATGACGGATCGATCCCGGCCCATTTATATTTCCGGCTGCTGACCTTTGGGTACTATGCCGGCCGATCCCGCCCCCTGCACCGGAATCCGGTTCGCGAACGGGCAGCAGTGGCGCCTCATCCCCACCGACCCGCTCGGGGAGGAGACGGTCCGTGACGTAACGGAGGTGATGCAGCTCTCTTCGGTAACCGGGGGGCCGGATCTCTATATCGCAACCGGCTGGCGCACCCCGGGGCTGCCAAAAGAGACAACCGGCCCGGCGATCTGCCTCCTCCCGCCCGGCAACCATAAGGAAGTCCGGATCAACCGGATGAGCGATCTCGCAAAGGTGATTGCCCTGCGGACGCTTCCTGCCGGAGGACTTCTCCTGCACGGGGCGCTGGCGGAAAAGGACGGCCGGGGTGTCATCCTCGCTGCACCCGGGGGAACGGGAAAGACCACGGCCAGCAACCGCCTCCCTCCCCCGTGGCGGTCGCTCTCGGACGATGCAACGCTCGTGGTGCCGGACGGGACCGGCGGGTACCGGGCCCACCCCTGGCCCACGTGGAGCCGGTTCCGGGACAATGGCCCGGGCGGGAGCTGGTACGTGGAGGAGTCCGTGCCACTCGCTGCCCTCTTCTTCCTCTCGCGGGCAGATGAGGACCGGGCAGAGCCGGCCGGCACGGGCGATGCGGTCGCGTACATCACCGAGTCCGTCCACCAGACCACCGGCATCCCTACACAGCACGGGCGGACTCCGGAGGAAGCGGCACGCCACTGCGAAGAAGAGATCGTCGCAGCAACGGCCCTGGCCCGTGCCGTCCCGGCGTTCCGGCTGGAGATCAGCCTGACCGGGAAGTTCTGGGAAGCGATCGAAGACGCCCTTTCCCGGCAGATGCCAAGGAGGGCGAAGGCCCCGGTCCCTCCGGAACCGGCACCGGCCGGTACCGGCCGTGCCGTGCTCCGCGACCCGGGCACCGGCCTCTTCGGGCCCGGCCATATCCCGGTCGTGTACACCGGCCCGAGCATGAACCCCACGCTCGTCTGCCCGGACCTGCTGGACGTGGTGCCGTACGGGGATGCGGCCCCCTCTGTGGGAGATGTTGTCTGCTTCCTGCGGGAAGCCACCGGGCAGGTTGTGGTCCACCGGATCGTCAGGATCTCGGGTACACGTATCGTGACGCAGGGCGACAACAACCCGGAACCGGACCGCGATCAGCTGCAGGCCGGAGACATCCTTGGCCATGTGATCGGGGCACGGCGGGGAGAGAAGCAGCGGGCGGTCACCGGCGGGATAGCGGGCCGGGCCGTGTTTCGGTGGCGGCGCATCTCCGCACGTGTACGGAATGCGGCAGGACTGGTTCTCCTCTCCGCAGGACCGGCATGGGCGATCACCCGTTCCCTTGCCCGGTTCCTGCCGGCCGGCCAAAAGCCCCGCATCGTGTACTTTACCACCTGGAACTACGGCACCCTCCGGCTCTATTTCGGAAAGACCCTTGCCGGGGATTATGATCCGGCGCGGGGGAACTGGAAGATCCGGCTGCCGTACCGGGTGCTGGTCAGTGCAGATGAACTGCCGGGAATCGATGAACTGAAACGCCTTGCGCCGGACCGGAACCCGTCAGCCGGTGACCGGGCAGCGCCCCTGCCGGCAGAGGGGGCGTGATCCGCGAATGGAATCCGGTAACCTTCCCCGTCTGGACAAAAACAGGGAGATCGCGATCTGCATTGTTATCTTCCTTGCCGCACTGTTCATCGTCATCGCGGTATCGATCCCGGGCCTCGTGATAAACGACGAATGGATGACCGCAAACCAACTGCACCAGCTGAGCGCCGGGCACCAGGTCTCGCTGAACGAAGGAAAATACGGTTCGTACTATGGCGGCATGCCGTCCCGGTATTTTACCCGCATGAACAACGTGCTCAGGTACTCGCTTGCCCTCCCCCTTGCTGCGATGCCGGCCATGGTCGCGATCAGCCTGTTTGGCGATCATTTCCGGCTGGCGGTGCTCTTCCTCTGGGCAACCATCCCGGTTGTCGCAGCGCTCCTTTTCAGCCGGGCATTCCCGGAGTATGCACGGATACGGACGGCCCGGCTCACGGTGATCGGCGCCGTTGCCACGTTCCTGCTCCTTGTGCTTAACATCATCTGGTATTCACCCTTCATCACCTCAACAGCGAACGCCCCGGTGGAAGTGGCAGCAATTGTTTTCACCAGCCACCTCTTCTTTGCCCTGACGATCGTGATGGCGTACCTTACCGCAGCCCGGATCTTTCACAACCGGTGGATGGGCATTGCCGCAGCCGTGTTCTGTCTAGCCGGCTCAACGTACCTCCTCTGGGGCGGGACTGCAAAGGACCACAGCGCGACCGCTGCGGTATTCTCCCTCGTGCTCTTCTTCTTTGTCAGTTACTTCCAGTCCCGAAGGTTCCGGGATGCCGCGTGCGGGTTCTTCTTCATCGGGCTCCTTGCCTGGTTCCGTCCGGAGATCGGCCTTGCTGCTGCGATCTGCCTCGGGCTTCTCTTCGCCGGAGAGAACCTCCACCGCATCTGGCAGAAAAAGGATACTGTGGTATCAGGGTTTCTGCACCTGGGCGCCGTCCTCTTCACGGCAATCGGCGCTCTGCCCTTCTTCATCAACAACCTCCTCGTTTCCGGAAATCCCCTGCTCCCCCCTCTTGTCATGGAGAGAAATATCCGGTACGGCATCACGAATGTCGTCGTCTCGCCCGTATCCCCGGTTGCGGAAACGGGTTCGCAGGTCGTCACAGCAGATCCCGTCACGCTCGGCAGCGGGTTTCTTGTGACGCTCCAGCAGTACGTGTTTACCCTTCCCCGGGGAATGCCAGCCGATCTCGCGGGGATCCTCTTCTTCCCGGAAAACGGCAGCCTCGGCTTCTTCATCATCGTTCCGGTTCTTTTACTCGCACTCATCCTGCTGCCTCTCTTTGTTCTGCGGAATGGCGGCCTGAAGAATTTTCTTCCCACCGACCGGATGGTTCTCATTCTCCTGCTCATTACTACCTTTTCAGTGTTCTTTGCCTATGCCCACAACCTGCATAACGTGAATGTCGGGGACGGGATCTGGCCGGACATCCGGTACCTCTCGCCTGCATACCTGCCGGCAACACTGCTGGCCCTCCTGCTCCTCCAGAAGATGGACCTGCTGGAAAACCCCCGCACTCTGGTCAGGAACACCGTGATACCGGGGATTCTGCTGGCAACCGTTCTCACGCTCGTTGCGATCCTCACGGTCCCTGCAGGCAATATCACGCTTCATACCCTGTACCGTTTCTTTGGTATCCTGGTGCTTGCCGAGGTGCTGGCCATCGCGGCGCTCGTCCTCATCAATGGGCTCAGAAACCAGCAGGTCCGTTCTGTTATCGAGTATACCCTTCCACTGCCGGTCCTCACGGTTCTTGCCTGGCAGCTGGTGCTCATCCTCCTCATCTTTCCGCTTGCCAAGTTTGACGGGTTCACGTTCTGGATCCCCTGTGTGGACGCCATCTACCAGGGATGTATCCGGATCTCGGCATCACCCTGATCAACTCCCAATAAGATCTGTTGCAGCTGTGGCGAACAGGTTCGTCCGTTCAGTCTGGTATCGGATGAAGATCGTATCCAATTCCGGCGCACGATCCGCGACGATATATTCGCACGGTTTTTTGCGCAATCTTTACACGCATTGCTGACACCATCTTTCTTAATCCAAAGTGTCGGTGTCCCACAAAGGGAGACGAGACCTGTGGTTACCTGCGAAGTCCTCACGACCTTGTGGGGATTTCGGATCAATATGGAGCTCCGGAAATGAATACAAGGCAATCAGCAGCGATGAAGACGGGGGATACTCCTCAGGTGAAAGAGTTGGAGAACGGATGTCCTGAAGGAACCCCTTGTGTTTCAGTTCAGGAACGAAACCGCGATGCGGGGATTTGCATTGCCCTCTTCCTCTCTGCCCTGTTTATCATCATTGCAATATCGAGCCCTGCACTCTTCATGAATGATGAATGGATTACAGTAAACCAGCTCCATCAGTTCAGTAGTGGCCACCAGTTCGCGATCAATGAAGGGAAATACGGCACTTATCCTGACGGGACGCCTTCTGCCTATTTCGATCATATCCTCAATATTCTGATATACACCATGGCCCTTCCGGTAGTATCGGTGCCAGCCCTCATGGCGGTACAATTTTGTGGGGACTACTTCCGTTTTGCCATGGTCCTTTTCTGGTCTTCACTCCCGTTTCTCATCGCGCTCACCATCAGACGGTTTTTTCCGGAGTATGCAAGACTCGGGCCTGTCAGAATTACCATCCTTGGTGCAGGTGCCGGCGCATTTCTCTTTGCGATAAATCGTCTCTTCTACTTCCCGTTTGCGGGTTTTGATCCTCGTGCACCCGTGGAAGTTGCTGCAGTGGTTCTCACCAGCCACTTCTTTTTTGCCCTGATTGTGGTCATGACCTACCTCATCGCACGCCGGATTTTCAGTGACCGCGGGACTGCACTCTTTGCCGTCCTCGCCTGTACAGCCTGTTCCTCGACTCTTCTCTGGGGTGGGACAGCCAAGGACCACATGGCCACGGCCGCGGTCTTCGCGGTCATGCTCTGGTTCTTTATTGCCTATCTCCAGTCCCGGCGGTTTGTGTATGCAGCCGGGGGATTTTTCACCATCGGCATCCTTGCATGGTTCCGTCCCGAGATTGGGCTGTCTGTATTTGTCTGCCTGGGGCTCTTCTATCTTATTGAGATTCTCCTCAGCATACGACAAAAGCAGGATACAATCGTTTCAGGGCTCAAACGGAGTAGTGCGATACTCTTCACACCTGTCGGAGCTATCCCCCTATTTATCAACAACATCCTCGTATCCGGAAATCCCCTGGTGCCACCGGTTCTCTTCTTACGAAATCTCGTGGCCAGCGGCACAACTGCTGCTGTTACACCTGTCTCATCAGGTAGTGCTATGGATAGTCAGATTTTGACAACAAACGCGGCCATCCTCAACAGCGATTTTCTTGTAACCCTGAAGACCTACCTCTTCTCTGTTTCGCATAATCCTGCTGTCGATCTCTTCGGAGTCCTCTTCTCTCCGCAGCATGGGAGTCTCGGGTTTTTCATCATCGTTCCCATTGCCCTGCTCGCACTCATTCTCCTCCCGTATCTTTTCCGAACGAAAGGCGGGGTGAATGTCATCTGCGACGATGTGAAGATCTCAGCTTTCCTTCTGGTGGCCACGTTATCAGTCTTTGTCGCGTACCTCAACATTCTGTATGCCCTGAATAAGGACGTGGGCCTGGCGCCGGATATCCGCTACCTCATACCCGCATACCTTCCGGCAACCCTTCTGGGACTGGTGCTCATCAGAAAGACCGGGCTGCTGGCAGATCCCCGGCAAATGTTCAGGAATACCGGAATCGTTGCGGTCCTGCTGGCAGTGGTGCTGGTGGCAGCAGTGGTCCTCCTCTCCCTTCTTGGGATTTTCACTCTTTCTTTTCTGTACCATTTTATCAGCATCATGGTACTCGCCGAAGTGCTTGCTGTCGCAGTCCTGGTATACCTCTCCCCAAAGGGACATTCTCTGATAACTGCACTCCTCCCGTATTCTCTCCCCCTCCTTATCCTCACGGTACTATTCATGCAACTGTTCCTGATCATTGTCCTCATGCCTGCCGCAAAAATCGAGGGGTACTCGTTCTGGCTTCCCGGGGCGGACGTGCTCTACTATAGTTACCTGAATGTGGTTTTTGTACACTCCTGACCAGCGGATAGCAGGACTCCTTTTTTGATCCCCTTCGCAAGCCCTCGTTGTTAAATTTTCCCGCGCATCAACACATCACCGGCCGTGAGTCGCAAAGGATGAAAGGAACCGCCCTGAATGAAGTCATTCACGGTATGTTTGCGTGAACTCCGGAATACCGGAAGACTATCCTCCTTTCCTGTGCCGATGATCCGGAAATGCAAAGAAATGGGTTCACACAATGACGAGTAAATTATTTGGGGTTTACCTAACCCCACCAACAGACTGTTAACGACAATCCGAATATTGTGTGATACTATCCGGGCAAAATCTTCGGGATTGTTATATGCGTTCACTCCATCATCGAAACCAAATCATCATAGACCCGGTACATCGCACCGTCCGACATCAGCGCGATGATCTCCACGCGGTCAGTGCCTTTCGATCCATCGAGGATAATCTCGGTGATCCCCTTTAAGGGCAGGATCATCCCCGTTGCCACCGAACCATCCGGGTGGGTGACTTTCACATCCGCGCTTTTGATGCTCCCGTGCCCGGCGCTCCCGGCAAACGTCACCAGGATCCTTCCGGTGATCGGGCTCTTCTGGACCTGGAAGTAGAGTTTCTGTCCCGAGGGGATGGTCTGCGTTGGCTGGGGGATGAGTGCCCCGGCCCGTGTGGGAGTGGGCGTTGCCGTGGGCGTACGGGTAAGGGCCGGTGTATCTTCGATGACAGTTACGCTGCTCTGGGCACCCGAATCATCCCCGGCGGTGAGCGAGGGGAGCATAATGAAGATGACCGTTGCAACGATGATCGCTGCCGCCAGCCCGGCCACCAGTATCATGGATCTGCCCGCCCGCGGCTTTTGTGTCTTTCTTTCCTGCGGCCGGTCCGGGGAGAGGAGCAGGGCATCGTCGACTTTTGCGCCGGAAACCTTCGCGGGTGACGGGAGAGCCGCGGCCCGCTTCTGTGTCTCCCGCTGTTTTCGTGAACTGCCCGGGGACCTGCGACGCGATTCCAGCGTCTCGTCCGGATCGTACTCCTTCCCGTACAGTTCCAGCAGTTCATCGGTGTCCGGCTCTACGATCTCCTGCGAAGAGCGTTTCTGTGCCTTCTTCCGTGCCGGGCGGGTCACTTCCGCGGGAGTTTCGTCATACTCTTCCTCCGGTTCCCCGTCATCATCCTGGTCCGCCACTTCCTCCGGCTCTTCACCCTCTTCCGGTTCTTCCGGCTCTGCGTACTGGTGCGAAACCTTCGTTTTTACCGTGATGACCTCTGCATCCCCGGCCTCTTCCGGGGATTCATACGCAGATTCCTCCGCTGCCTCATCCGGGGAAGGTTCCGCTACCGCCCGTTTCACCGTAACGGTCTTTTCTTCCTGTGCCGGTTGTGCCGGTGTGCCCGGGACCGAACCGTCCCCGAGAACCAGCGGCCCCCCGCAGAGTTCGCACTGCTCTTTGAAGTGAACGAACTGGGTGCCGCATTTTGTGCAGGTGAAAAGCGCCGGTATTTTCGCACCGCAGGCCTCACAGAACTTGTCGCCGGGCTTCACGGGACTGCTGCACGCGGGACAGGCGAACGGGTTCTTGTCTGGGGAAGCCGGATCCTGCATGGAACGCAGTTACACGCGAACCCATAAAAAATCGTCGTTTGGGGGATGATCGCCGGAACCCGGCACAATCCCGCAGCACGGCTCCGCAGTACGGCTATCTGTCCTGAGTCCTGCCGCACAATCCTTATCCCCAGTGGACCACCATTCTCCCATATGGCATCGCAGGAACGACAGAGGGCGAAAAAGAAAAGACCCGTTGAAGAGGTCCTTCCAGGGATGCTTGCCCATGCCCTTGACACGAGGGGGGAGGACCTCATCCTCACGTTCGAGACCAATCCGGACACCGGTGCAGAACACGTATACGCCATGACCGGGCAGTTCGTATCGGAGTGCATGCTCAGAAAACTGATCGGGAAGGCTGAGTCCCAGCATGACGAAGGGAGTGTCCTCTTCCGGCAGCGCCTGCCAAAACGGCGTACCGGCACGTAACGGCAGGGCGGTAAAAACATCCCGCAACACTTTCACCCTCCGCCAGCCTCTCCTTAATACGATCCGGTCGCGGTCATGTGATCATGGAATGCCAGTACACCAGTTGTTATGTAACCTGCCACCGCTGCAACCATGCCTGGACCTACATGGGGATCCGGCTCCATTCTCTCCAGCGCTCGAAAAAACCGGTAAAAGTGGGCTGCCCGCGCTGTCATGCCAAGGTCGCGATGCAGGCAAAAGAGGCCCGGTAACCCCGGGAAAAGAACGTCAATGTCCTCAGGAAAAACCAGAAATCCGGGCGCTGTCAGCGCTCGATGAGCCGGATATGCTCCGCGGTCTTTTCTGCGAGCGCATCCCGTCCCTGCAGCCGCGAGACATCGGAGATTGCTTCGAGCACATGTACCGAGTCCTCTAAAAATGAGAGGATATCGGTAGGAAAGACCTCGATGCCGTACTCATCCAGCAGGAAATCTGCGATCTGCCGGTGGTTAAGCCCGTTCTCCCGGAGCTCGATCACTTTCTCCGCAAATCTCTTCTCCGGGCAGCCGCAGAGCGGCGAGTCCTTGCACGAGCAGCGGAGGAAGTCATTGAAGAAAGCGAGGATCTGCTCCCGGACGCCATAGTCCAGGGCATCGTAGTTGAGCCGGGAGCAGAGAGTCTCGAGCATGTTCCCCGAAAACGCAAGCTCGGGGAGGCGATACCCCGCGAGCCGTTCGAGTTTCTTTGCGTGGCGGAACCGTGCCCGGTCAGCGATCAATCGTCGTCTCCGGTTGACTCATCGAAGTTCTTGAGCGAGGTCATCCCCTCATTCATGCGCTCGCACTCGATGAGCCACTCGTCAAAGAGGGTCGGGTTCTCGAGATCGTCCTTGACATATTTCCCGCAGCAGGCCGCACCGTCAATGACTGCGGCGGCGATATTGGATGCGGTTTCAAGGGCGGATTCCATGTCATCCTTGCCGATCTGGTCCTTGCCTTTCTTGACGAGGGTCTTGATATCCTTGTCAAATTCTCCGGACAGGTATTTCCTGACGCCGGCAAAGAGCGCAAGTTTGGGCAGCTGCAGGATCCCGACCAGTTCTTCAAGCTCGGGGTTCTGGGAGGTTGACATGACGATTGCTTCAACAGCCGCAAGTTTGTCCAGGGCCTCGTCGCGGGTGAACCGTTTGTTCTGGTAGAGCTTGACGATCTTCAGGACCTCAATGGTGATGTCCACCGAAAATCCGTCAAGGATCCGGAAGCCCTCGGGCAGTTCTTCGCTCTTCGGGTCGGCATCAAAACTCGCCTCAGAGAGGGATTTGAGCCAGTTGTCCCACCGCTCCTGGTTGTAAAAGATGTAAAACAACTTGAGCGGTTCTTCTTCAGCCTTCTTTGTCGCTTTCTTCGCCATTTCAGTACACTATTCACTGCCGTGATTTAATGATTATGTTAAAGAGGTGAGGGTTGGAGTACCAGAAGCAGGAGAAGACCGAAGATCTTCGAGTTGTTGAGGATCATCAGACCCGAACCACAAGAAGACCGAAGGTCTTCGAGTTGTTGAAAGTCGAAGATTTTCTGTGAAAATCTTCTCCTCCTCAAGGTTCTTGCGAACCTTTCGGTGATGAAGGTCTCGGACCTACGAACGGTTATCACCCTTCAACGGCAATTATTCCGGGACTATGCCAGCAGCCCGCGAGCACCCGGTACAGGATACCCTTGTCATGGCACGGTATGGCGAGCTCTTCTTAAAGAGCGAACCGGTGAAGCGCCATTTCATCGGCATGCTGCTGCGTAATATCCGGAAGGCCATCAGGGTTGCCGGCATCGAGTGCCGGTATGAAACCCCCCGCGGGAGGATCCTCATCTACGGCGGGGAATCGGAAAACGTCGCTGAGATCATAGCGCGGATCTTCGGCATTGTGGATGTGAGCACCTGCCACCGGACGTCAACGGACCTTGAAGATCTGAAGAAGGCCGCCCTGTTACGGGCTAAAAAGCATCTTGCCGGAGGCATGAGTTTTGCGGTCCGGGCAAAGCGCCAGTACAAGACCGGCCTCACCAGCCAGGAACTTGGCACGGAGATCGGGTCGTTCATCTACGACAACATCCCCGGCCTTTCCGTTGACCTTGACACGCCGGACTATGAGGTCTTCGTCGAGGTCCGGGACTTCGGCGGGCTCGTGTACGACAAACGCATTGCCGGACCGGGCGGCCTCCCATGGGGCACGCAGGGGCGGGTGCTCGTCCTCCTATCAGCCGGGATCGATTCACCGGTTGCCTCGTGGCTTGCCATGAAACGCGGCTGCGAGATCACGCACCTGTATCTTGATGCCGGGCGCTGGGCGGGGACCGATGTGACGGCCGCAGCGATCGACAACCACCGCAAACTCTCGCTCTGGTGCTCCGGCAACCCGGTCTCGCTCGTCATTGCCGACAGCGAACCGCTCTTTGACGCAATGAGCCGGCTCAAAGTCCAGCCCCGCTACCGGTGCGTGATCTGCAAGCGGTTCATGCTTAAGGTTGCAGCGCAGATGATGGCCCATGAAGGCGCCCTTGCCGTGCTGACCGGGGAGAATCTCGGCCAGGTGGCGTCCCAGACACTGGCGAACGTGGGTGTTGTGGCGGAGGCAGTGACTATTCCCATCATCCGCCCGCTGATCACCTTTGACAAGGAAGAAACGATCACGATTGCAAGGAGGATCGGGACCTTCGATGCAAAACCGGGCGACCTTGCCTGCCGGGCCGTGCCGAAGATGCCGGCAACGAGTGCCGTGCTTGAGGAAGTGAAGGAGATCGAGCAGCGGATGGAGATCGACGGGCTTGTTGCTGCGGCCTGCGACAGCCTCCGGTTCGTGACAGCACTGGACGGAACGATCACGGAAGACTCTGCCGCACCGCGGGAGTGATCGCGGGCCGATCCCGTCGGGTATAAAGGCCGGCAGGGATGATCCACGCCAGCTAAGCAAAGGTGCCAGGTCGAGTGCCTAATCTGTCAGGAGTCCCTCAATTCGAATCCCCACTCCTCCTCGTACGTTTCCTCAATAGGTTTTTTCCGAAGACCGCTTTTTATGTCAGGGAATAATTTTCAATTGCTCTCACAACATTTTCGAACGCGATATCAAAATCCGGAATATTACGGATCTGGTGGCCTAAGGAAATCTGCCACAGTGAAGCAAACTGATCCCGCTTTGCCTGCAGCATTCCTGGATCAACCACAACTTGTTTGAGTTCGCACTTTCGATGGATGATTGATCTTACTATGCCGTGATTCACGCGGCCGGCCAACTGATCAATATCATAGAGATCGCGGGATCTTGTCCTCTGGAAGATTGAACGGATTTTCTCCGCCATGATCTCTTCCAATGAATACGAGGCCACCGTGGACTCCAGTCCGTCAGAATAATGATGAAATATGCGTCGCTCGCTGACAGGAAGCAGGAGCTGTTCGCTATCCGAATCAGTCAGGTCCAGATCAATTTTTATCGGGGATATCGTGCCCCGGTGCAGGATCCTGAACCGGGTTGTTGCCTTGAAACCATTCCTTGTTTGACGGAATCCGATATCATCCTCAAACTGGATGCCACACTCATCCCGAACCCATGTCATTGCATTGATCACAGATGACTGAAGCGCATCGGTTTCAATCGGTTCGAGCAGGGTAAAATCAAGGTCATCAGAGAACCGGTACTCCTCGATGAATACCTTTCGGATACCGGTACCTCCTTTCAGTGCCATATTGACCGGTCTCAGAGCGGCCAGAAACCAGTTCTGTACATAGTCCCGTTCGATTGTTGACGGGGGCACACCGAGAGCCCGGGCCTGTTCCTTTATTTCTCTCCCGGGAATCATTCAAGGGCCTCAGGGATAACGGTATCAGTATTGATCATGAGCCTCCATTTTGGATCGTTCTTCCCTTTCGCAGGCATTGCCGGGTCCAGTAACAGATATTTTTTTGATACAGGGAGTGGGAGATTTATCGGGATCTCCATTCGGTCGCATAGGTATCCAAGCCTTCGGACCACAGCAAAGTTATCGATTTTCAACGCGTAATTGGTGAGTCGGTTGTAATTCGGGGAACCGGTTTTCAGCGCTTTGGCAACTTCGATGATCCCTCCCGCATAATGTGGCTTGTCCAGGCAATCGATGATCGTCTTCTCCTTGTCAGTGATGCTGATGGGCGTCTCTTCAATCCACTCTTTACGGATGCCAAAGAACTTTTTCTCCATTACCCGGACTACCTGGTAGTTTACACCGAAAATCTCCATCTGGTTCTTTTTCTTGCGTGCAGGGGTCTGGACAAAAACAGTGCCTGGGATCTGTTCGGTAAGCCCATGATGATGCAGGGCGCTCCAGTATGATATTGCATATGGCTCGATGAGATAGGAGGCCATGACGAATTCGTGGAGCGTATATTTGCCTTTCTCGCTTCCCAGGGGGATGATCAGGTACTTGCCTTTTTCAATCCGTTCGATGAATCCTCTCTCCTCCATGCGGGAGAGGATTACGGACAGTATCTCTTTTTTAATGTGGGTTTTTTCGTATAACTGAGTGAATGAGAATACCTGGTTCTCTCTTGCCATGGATTTCAGGATCTCAATGCTCATAGTCCATCCTCTTCCTTGAATTCCTCATTAAGTACACCAACCTTAACATTTATGTTAATTTTGGCGTACGAAAGGGGGGATCTGCAAGGATTGAGCACTTCCACCCATGCAGGGAGCAAGACAATTTCAGATTGTTGTCACCATTAGTGTCTGAATAGTGTTTGTCTCTCATCTCTCTGTCGCAAGTGTTGCTGATCACTGCAATCAACAGATCTATCAGATCAGTTTCTGCGCTGTAGCAATCACGGTCTTTAAGGCCTTGACCCGGGCAAACCATTTGTCGTCCGATTCGACAACCGTCCAGGGCGCGATCTCTGTGCTGGTCCGGGCCAGCATATCGTCAACAGCCTCGTCGTACTGGTCCCACTTCTCGCGGTTCCGCCAGTCCTCTTCCGTGATCTTGTACACTTTTTTGGGATCTGATGCCCTTTCATTGAACCGCTTGAGCTGCTCGTCCTTGCTGATCTCGAGCCAGAACTTGACGATCCCGCCATTGGAGGAAGTGACAAAGTCTTCTTCCATCTCGTTGATCTCCTGGTACGCCCGCTGCCATGCGGGTTCGGGAGTGATCTTCTCCACCCGCTCGACAAGCACCCGCCCATACCAGCTCCGGTCGAAGACCGCGATGTCGCCACCCTGGGGGAAATACTTGATGAACCGCCGGAGGTAATGGTACTCCTCCTCGTGGGCCGTGGGCGCCGACACGGGAACGACATAATAGCCAAGCGGGTTCATGAACCGCGTGAGCCGGGTGATGTTGCCCCCTTTTCCCGCTGCATCCCAGCCTTCGTACACGATGATGAGCGGGATCTTCCGCTTGAAGAGGACGGAATGCACATCGAGCATCTCGTCCTGCAGGCTTGCGTACTGTGCCTGCAGGTCGTTTTTCTCAACCCCCTTATCGGGTTCGGAGTGTCGTTTGACCGGGTTCTTTTTTGGTTTTACCGGCTCCTTCTGTTTCCCTTTCTTCTGCTTTCCTTCGGCTTCCGCCTCTGCACGTTTCTCCAGGGTTTTTATGATCGTGCCAAAGACTTTCAGGATCGCATACCGGGTATCGGTCCCCTCGACCAGTGTCCAGGGGGCGTACTCCGTGTCGGTCTTTGCAATGAACTCATCGAAGACGGGGAGGGAGTCCTCGTAGTGCCGGTGGAGGTTCCAGATGGACGGGGTGACAAGCCAGGCAGTGCGCGAATTTCTCTCCCGCTCTTCAAGCCGCACTTTCTGCACATCCTTTGCAATGTGCAAAAAGAACTTCAGCATGATCGTCCCGTCATCGGCAAGCATCCGCTCGAATGTATTGATCCGGTTCACCCTTCCCTTGAGCGACTTCTCCCACGCATGTTTCTGCCGCATCTCGGAAATTGTCCGGCTGTACCAGGAACGGGCGAAGATTGCCATCCGCCCGCGGGACGGTGCCTTAAGCCAGAACCGCCAGAGGAACGGCCGGCCCCGCTCTTCCTCGGTCGGTTTTTCGATGGCATGGAGCGTGTACCCGCGGGGGTCGAGAGCGTGGACGATCTCGTGGACGACCCTTGTGATGCCCGAGGCGTTCCACCCTTCGATGACAATCACGGTCGGGACTTTCTGGTCGCGGAGGGTGCGCTGGAGGACGGCGAGCCGATCCGTGTACTCCGCGAGCGTCTTCTCGTACTTCGCCGCGTCCGTTGTTTTTGTGAGGTCGAGTTTGTCGAGCAGCATGCTTTTTCCAGACCGGAGTGGTTTGTTCACGTGTTCGTAGGGCATGGCGGGTGATAAGGGTTTGTGGGGGGGATCATGATTGAAGTGTGGTTCGGTTATGGATTAGGGGCTTCAGTCTTTGGGTTATAGGTGATCCAAAAAATGCCACTCTAGGAAAACCGTTTCATTAAATAGCCAAGACTCTGTAATTACGGTGTCCTCGTTTCAAAAATAGTGCCCTAGCATTAATTCGCTATTTAGAAATTAATTATTTACATTATTAACTTCATTCCAAATCAGCATAAAATGTTTCAATTTCGAAAGTCTTCCCTTCACATGCAACACTTGCTGCCTTAGCTAAAAGTGAGGCACGAGCTTCGCAAAATGCATCATAATCTGATTTCACCTTAGATAATCGCTCTTCATCACTTACTTTTGAGTATCCGACTGCAAGATGTTTATATGGAATTAAATGGGTTTTCAATTTGCGCTGTAAATCACACTCTCCTAAAGAACTATTATTGGCCCGTTCTTCAAGATACTGAATTGGATCTTTAGCTGAAATTACACGATTTGTTCTCCATGTTATCAACGCACAATTCACAGCTCGATAGATATTTTCATGAGGAATTTTAGTTTCATCCAATAATGCTTCCGGAAAAAGATGATGATATTCGCGAGGATGCTCTTTAGAATTTATTGAAGATACGGAAGCTCTGATACCATCAGCGATATCTTCAGCTCCACATTTGAGTTGCATCGCAAGTAAACCTCTCCCTAGGATGGTTTTTCGTTTGGGCCAATCGGCAGATTTGATTAGATTTGCATTAGGAATTGGGTAATTATCAATGTTGAAAATTGGAACTGAATTTTCATCGGCAGTCCCATTTAAAACTCGTTTTAACGCACGGAAATCTTGCAATGCGTTGCTCGTTGAAGATTGTTCGTATCGACCAGTGAGAAACGCTCTCCAAAGGAATTTTCTTAAAATGTGTCGAGCATTTCCTAATTTGTCGGGTTGTGTAGGCAGATGCTCCCATAATGCAGCTATAATCGGGATTGCAGTATAACTCGGTAAAATATGTTTATTAAAAATGCATTCATCCTCAAGGAAACTCACCATGCCTTTTATTCCTTTAATTACGAAATCCCATTCTTCAACCATCTTCGGATAATCTATGCCAGCATATCCAGCCTGACTAGGAACCCGATCTTGGCGGAGAGCTGCAATATCTAATACGAGACTCGGTAAATCGGCATAATCCACGGAACGCGGAACTGCATTCACAAGGGTGGTTACATGATCATGTAACGACTTACCAGTTTCTTCCTCAACCAAAGCAACAACGATATCATAAGTTGATAATTTTACAGAACTTGTATTCATCTTGATAAACACACTAAGGGCGACACTTTTAGGTGTTGTTGCTGGAAGCGACAAATAAGGAAGATTAAACTCTCTGATTTTTGTTTGTAGATCACTTATGATTTTTGAGATTTTTTTATACGAATCATGTCGATCAACAACGTCTTTAGGAATTGCTCCCTCAATCCAATCATCAATTATATCATGGTTAAGACTTGGGTACAGCAAAAAGATAGGAATAAATTCCCGCTTCCAACACTCTTGAGGATCATCAACCCATAGTGGATATAGATCACCTTTTTCTTCCCAACGCCAACGCGCCTGACCGAATACCAAAGGAAGATGATTATTGGGATCTGATGGATCATCTTCGAATCCGACAAGATAATTCCGGTCAGGATATTTATTATTCAAACTTCGCCAAAGTGCGGTCAGTCTCTGTTGACCATCAAGAAGCTGTTCATTGACCTTATCTCCTGTTTGGGGTGCATCGGCCATAGTACGACTTCGAAATTTTTCTTCATCACCAACTTCAAGAATTAATGCAGCACCAGCAGGAAGACCACGAAGAACCGTTGTTAATAATCCTGATACCTCCGGATGCCCCCAAGCGGTAAAACGTTGAAAACGAGGTAGTGTGAGTTGTCGTTGACGGATGCGTTCAAACCATGCTGGAAGAAATCGGTCGTGTGCATGCATGAAAAAACTCCCGTATTATTTGATAATTATCATGTCTAGTGAATCACAAATCAATTTATACAGATCGAAATGAGGTCATTCGTTACATAGTTTAGAAACGAACTATTCTGAAGCCAATTGAAAACGTGAATCTGTAGAATTCATTCGCATTACGTACTCAATGGAATATGAGAGTGTAATCCAATCAAAATTTAGATCCTTTTTCTTGCAGTTTTTGTGCAGAGCAAAAAAGCGATGCCCCACGCGCAAAAGGTCTGCCGACTTTTGCGCTACGCACTTACCTGTACGAAAATCCGGAAAAACGCCGTGCCCAGCGACGGCCCGACAGGAATCGAACATCGCATCAGCGAGGTTCGATTGGAGAAGCCATCAGGCTTTGACTCGCCCGAGCGACTCCCCGCATCAGCGGGGAGGGGGAGGAATCGCATCTGGATAAATGTACCGCACACTGTACGAAGATAATGGAAAAAAAATTTGAAAATCGTTTGCGAAAAAAATGACGAGTCTTTACATTTTTTTCTTTTACCCTTTCGAAAAAAATTCTGTAATCCCGCACTACAAAAAAAATTTTCACGCATCCGCTGAAAAATTTTTTAAAATTTTTTCACGCAATCATGGCCAACGTGAAAATGTTCCAGCAGATCCTCTTGCCCGGCAGTGGAGGGGAACATCCTGACCCTCCGACAATAACTGACGGGAATACTACCAAAAGTCCATACTAAGATAGTGCGTTTCCGGCCTCTTCGAAGAACGACTTCCGTCGTTCTTCTCGACTCGGAATTTGCCCTATATATTAGTGCAAATTCCGCCTCTTCAAAAAACCTGTCACATCCGACTGGTCATCAGACCCGGAGGATGAGAAGAATCCGCAGGATTCTTCGAATGTCACTGACCTGTCCAATGCACCAGACCTGTCACGGGTTGGATACCTGTCACAGTCCGACTGGTCATAAGACCAGGAGGATGAGAAGCGGGGAGATTCAGCAGAATCTCCACGGCGAGAAGTGAGGCTGAATGCCGAACTTCGAATAATCCGCAGGGTTCTTCGAAGTCAGTTGACCCGTATGAGGGAGCCCTAAACTTTAGGAATATCTCTCGTCGGTGAAGTGGCATGCCCTTGTTCACCTGGCCACTCTTGACGAGAGTAACCCCCCATGAAAAATATCTCCCTTCAAATCGCTTCTTTTTCGGATCGGAGCCCATTTTGAAAAACGGTTTTTCCGGAAGTCGCATTTTTTCGCGAATTACAGCACATCTTTTTGAAAATACGCCCATTGTGCAGGTATTTTTTGGATCCGGGGGGTGAAATTACCCTGAAAAACAGCTTAATTGGTGCCTTTTGGTTGGACGATCCCAGGTATTTCGGGACATGAGCATACGTAATGAACCGGGAGGGGGGTTTGATCCGCCCTCACTCACACGAAGTAGCATCCGGGCGAAGACGTTCGTCCAGAAGATCGCGCAATACGCCCTGGCCCCGGGGCTTAGGGATCTCACGATCCAGCTTGCGGGCGGTTGAAAGCCAGAGCTCGATTGCAGTCTTGATCTCCTGCAGGGCCTGCTCTTCGCTCTCCCCAAATGCCGAGCAGCCAGCCAGTTCAGGAGCTACCGCGATATACCCATTATCATCATCGCTGTAGAAGATCTCTATGGCGTATTTATGCAACGGGCTCCTCCTCCAGAAGAGAATGTTCCTCAATGATCTTACAAAGCTGTCCGACCTGACATGTGTTTCGCCATACCTCCCACATCCTGAAAATCCCCCTTCCGGAAAACGGGGTTTCCCCGCGTCCCCGCACTCATAGTCCGATCCGGACAGAGATCGGCCAAAAGAATGTGGCCAAAATTTACCTCTGGTTTTCAGACGTGAAAATGGTTACTGGGAGGTGAATTATTCCCTCTGGATCCGGAAATGAGGGGAATCCGGGCCCTGTACGGGGCCGGATTAGGGGGAGAGGGATAGTGTCTAATAATTTATGCCACAACGGGGGGAGGGAAGTCTCGTCGGTTGTCTGTGATATGTGCACGAGCACGGTGGGAAAACAATTCCCTGTTCTGTAAAATTTTAAAAAAATTACTCCTTCACAGCAAGCCCGTTCTCTTTTGCAATCTCCACGAACGCCCGGCCCAGGTGTTCCGCCTGCTTCGTTGTCGTGCCGTACGTGTTGAACTTCCAGACTTTTGTTGCGCCGGGGATGATGCCCGTGATGCCCCGCTCTTCGAGCGCACTCTGGAGGTAGTACCCGCGTTTCTTGTGCGACTCTGCGATCTTATCGAACGATGCGATCGTGTCGATGCGCGTCATCGTGTGCTTCCGCGGGTACTCCGACAGGCACTTCGTGCCTTCGATGGAGAGGAGTGCGTCCATGACGATCTTGTGGTTCGCAAGCTCCTTGTCGAAATGTTTTGTCCGCTCCTTCACGTGCGGGAACGAGGCCATCATGCCCACGAGCGTAACGCCCATCAGCGTGCAGCCCATCATCTCCGGCTCCTTGATCCCGAACTGTCGGTTCGTGACATCGCCCGTGATCGCGGTTGTACGGAAGACCTCTTTCTCCCGCTCGGTCGTTGTCGCGAGAATGCCGGACGGTGCCGGTGCCGCCATGCTCTTGTGGCCGGAGCCGACCACGAAGTCAACGCCCATCGCCTTCCCGTCAACCGGCAGGATGCCGACCGTGTAGGCGCCGTTGTAAACAATCGGGACATCGTACTGGCGGCAGACCTTCGCAATGCCGGCAACGTCGTGCATGTTGCCGTACTGGTAGTCCACATGGTCGATGAAGGCAAGGACGGGCGCCCTGCCGAACTCGCGTTTCACGGCCTCGATCTTCTCCGCAGCAGCATCGGGCGTAACGAGTTTCTGGTCGTTTGCCGGGATCTCGCGGGCAACCCCGCCGGCGCCCTCGACCGCCATGAACTCCGTGTAGTGCGAGAGGGACGTGAGGAGCACCGGATCGCCCTTGTTCACGTACGTGTGCGCAACGGCCTGGAACCCGCGCCGGGCGCCGGGCACGGTCCGGACCGCGTCCATGTTCAGCCACTTTGCAACGTCCTTGTGGAACTCCGCGATGGGGGGCTTTGCGATATAGTCCAGCCGGTTGGGCTTCCGGCAGTTGTCGCAGACAGAGTACCCGTCGCCGTACGCGACAACGGCTTTCATCGCATCGGCTGTGAGCCGGCCGCCGGCCTGGATGGGATCGATATTGATGAAGAGCTCGTCCACCTGCCGGGCCTCGATACCCTGCCCGCACCTCATTTGAGCATCTCCTGCTTCAGCGAGCCAACCTGCCGCTCGAGGTTTTCGAGCAGGCGTAACGCCTGCTCCTTCTGTTTGGTATCGAACTCGTGCATGGGTGCGGTCTCGCGGAGGAGGACGCGGAGGTCTGTCAGCGTATAGATCGCCTGGAAGGTCATGTCGACTGCCCGTTTTGACATGGGTTCACCTGATTATTGTATAGGCGTCCGGGAAATTAAGTACCTGTGGTTCTGCCGGAAGATGACTGGGACACCGGACCAAAAATGCAGATACGTAACAGAGTTTCATGCTCTTTATTTGCAAAACGCCAATATACGGATAAGCCGGTGAATGATGAATCCAGCACTCAGCCAGTTCAAAAATGAGATCCGGCATTTCTCGCTTGTCACATCAGCGAACCTCGTCATCGGCGCGGTAGCGAGCGCAGCCGGAATCCTGTACATCATAGCAGCAATCCTCGGGCTCACAACAAATCTCGTCTCCCCCGAACTACGGGTGATCGCCGGGGCAATCGCCATGGTCTGCTTCGGGCTCGGGGTAAGCGTACTCCATGTCACGCTCGGGATCTCCCGGGGCCTCAGGGGCATCAAGGACAAGATCGACCGAGAAGGCCCGGCTGTCACGGACGACCGCATCACCTGCCTGATCGTTCAGATGACAGCCTTTTACCGGGACATCCGGAAAACACTTGGCACGATAATCCTTTTAGGCCCCCTCTGCGGGTTCTGTGTCTTTGTCCTCGGGATAGTGATCGGCCTTGAGACATTCTCCATCACGTCATCCGGCGTTTCGTTCACTCTGGACAACCGGGTCACGATCCTCGCGCAGGCCATCACCCTTGCGATCGTGGTGTCGAGCCTTCTCTCCTCGCACTACTTCACGAAATTTGCCATGGCGTGGAACCATCGCATCGATACGATCGAAGCATCGGAATGCACATTAAAAACAACGCTGGGGCTGGATGACCAATGAGCGGGCGACGGACGGTTTACGAAATTTACTGGGAGATCCTCGTCTATTGCAAAACGCCCCGCTCATTCACGGCCATCATCAACCGGTGCGACCTGAACTCGAAGACCGGGCAGGAGTACCTCCGGTTCCTCGTGGCGCGAGGGTATCTAGTTGCTGTCGAGTCCGGTGAGCGGGCCTCGTACCAGTCAACGCCCCGTGCAGCAGAGTACATCGCGCTCTTCAGTTCGCTGTACCAGAAACTCTTCGATTCCGGGCCGGAGTTCCGGTTATAGGGAGGAATCTCATCTCTCTTTTCCGGCCTCGGCCGGTCCGGTATATCCCTGCACACTCCATGATGGCTGTTGTGCGGGCCTCCACGCCCCGGCCGGCACCCGGATCTCGAACCGTGCCCCCATCCCAAACGTCCCATTCTCGATAATCGTAATCCCGGTCACCTCAAGGATCGTGCGGGCAAAGGAGAGGCCAAAGCCGGTGCGCTTCCCGACCCCGTACTGGAAGATGCGCTCCTTGTCCGCATCGGGGACCCCCGCGCCATCGTCTTCGATAATGACCGCGAGTTCATGGTTGCGGTCCTCCTGCGCAGAAATGGTAATGGTTGTGAGTTTCTCTCCGTGGTGGAGGGCGTTGTCGAGAATATTGTAGAATGCCTTGACGGAGAGCGGGTCAGAAAAGATCTCAACAGGCGGAATCTTCACGGTGACCGTGACGCTTCCAAAAGAGATGCTGTTTGTGGCCTCGGCAACGAGGGTCATCAGGGACTGCCAGCCCGGTTCGTAGGTCCCGAGGTGCAAAAAGTCGCTGGAGAACCGGAGGTTCTGGCTGATCCTCTCCGTGAGCTCCATCGCGGTGCGGAGATACCCGTCCTCCGGGGGCTTTTGTGCCACGTCTTCAAGCAGGAGCAGGTACCCGGAAAGACCGGTGACCAGATTGTTGATGTCGTGGCTGGTCAGCCGGGCAATGAGCGAGATCTTCTCGCCTGCAACCTGGAGCGCGTGCTGCTGCCGTTTCCGGCTGCTGATGTCCCGGACAATGAGGACAACGCCGGCAGGCTGTTCCCCTTCCTCCTGGACGAGCGATCCGGCAATGCTGACAACGGCCCGTTCGTCCGGCCGGCCGGTCTCCGGGTTCAGCACGACTTCATGGTCTGAACAGGATTCTTTCTTTCGGATCGCCTGCATGAAGGTGTTGTACGCCGGCTCCGGAATGATTTTTGAAACACTCTGCCCTTTAAGAGATCCCTCCTCTGTACGGAAGATTCGTGCGGCCGATGCATTCGCGGAGATGATGCGGCCATCCATCGTGATGATGATCACGCCGTCCGGCATAGTCCTGAGGATATAGGGGACCGCGGTCTCGGTGCTGAGCTGGAAGAGGCCTGCCCGGCTGATAGCGTACGTGATGGTGGCGGCAAACAGTGCTATCCCGATGAAGACCAGGTTGGGAATGAAGATGCCGGAGATTGGGAGGAGTATGCCCGAGACTACACCAAAACCGATCGGGAACAGGATCGCGCCGGAGACGATGTGGACATGGCGTCTTCTCTTCTCGCTCTCTGCCCGGTGCCATGCAGCTGAACAGGCGAGCACGGCCCAGATCACGATGATTACGGAAAAGACCGCAACCAGGGGGTAGATGGGGCTTGTCACTTCGGCCTGGTACACAAAGCCTGCGCCCTCGTAATACGCCACGGAATATAAGGCGTCCGTGGTAATGCCGAGCACCGTGATGGCGGCAGCCGGCAGGTAGAGGCAGAGGAGGAGGAGAGCGCTCTTTGTCTTTTTTGCAAACGGGTATTGCGTGAATTCAAGGATAAAATGCGTTGTTGCGGCGATGACGAGCGGCCAGAGTGCACTTGCTTTCAGCCAGAAGAGGGCAGAGTCATAGGATGTGGCCTGCCAGAAGAAAAACTCCCCGGTCGCCCAATACGTTACCCCCAGCATGCAGACCAGGAAGAGCTGGTTGATCCGTGATCGCGGATCTTTTGCATGGACAAAAAAGCCGAGTGCACACGTGATGAACGCGGACACAAGACAGAATCCTGCAAGAACCGGATAAAGTGCCATACGATCCACTGCCAGCAGGACACCCGGGGATGTCCGTGGGGCCCGGGCCCTCCTGCCCGGATTGCAGGGATCAGTTCCACGTTTATGGATATCTAATTGTTGATAGACAGCAGCCCTGGTACCTCATCGTTCTCCACAGCCCGGCATACTGGCTGCGGTGCGGCCCCGTTTTTTTCGTGAGCACTCTGCATGGCCGCCTGCATGGCCGCCCGGCTGCGGCACGGTAATTCCGGAATTTTTAATTGTTGCATTGACAACATTTATTCGCGTCCCCGCCTATAATTCCGGGTGCATTCAGCATCATGCCATTCAATGGAGATCCCGTTTGGTGCCATTGTCTCGATCACCAACCGTGGGAGAACCATGTTCTTAAATGACCGGCTCAGACCGCTGGGCCTCTCCGCCGGACAGTTCCCCGTCCTCATGCTCCTCTCAAAAGAGCAGAACATCACGCAGGAGACCCTTGTCCGGCACTATCATCTCGACAAGGGCACCATTGCGCGAGCGGTAAAGAAACTCGAGACCGCAGGATATATCCGGCGCATCACCGATCCCGGCAACCGTCGGGCGGTCCGGCTCTTCCTCACGGAAAAAGGGGAACAGGCACTGCCGGCACTCCACGCGATCAACCTTGCGTGGGAGACCCTTGCCTTTTCCGGTCTGACTGTGCAGGACAAAAAGAACTGCCGCCACCTGATGCGTACCATTGCCCTGAACGTTTTTTCGTACATGGATACCGCTGGAGGAGATACCGATGCCGGAGAGTAATAACGCCCCGTCCCCGGACGTTCCGGTGGATGAAAAGATGAAGGAGGGCGTCGCGCTCCTCATGGGCGATCCCAAGAAAGCGATCCTCAAACTCTCCGGCCCGATGATCGTGGCAATGCTCCTGATGTCCACGTACAACATCGTCAATGCCATCTGGGTAGCAGGCCTTGGTTCCGATGCGCTTGCGGCAGTCGGATTCGTGACTCCCCTCTTCATGATCCTGATGGGCGGGGCAAGCGGCCTCGGGGCCGGAGTGGCATCTGTTATCTCCCGGAGGATCGGGGCAAAGGACAAGGCCGGTGCCGACAACGCGGCCTCCCATGCGATTGTCATGACCCTCCTTCTCTCGGCAGTCCTGACCGTCCCGCTCATCCTCCTCACTGAACCGATCGTCATCCTCTTTGGTGCCGGGGAGACAACCGCCCTTGCAACCGAGTACGGGCAGGTCATCTTCGTTGGCATGTTCTTTATCTTATTTACGAACATCGGGTACGCGATCCTGCGGGCTGAGGGAGATACCAAAAGGGCAATGTACGCCATGGCCGCGTCCTCGATCCTGAACATGGTCCTCGACCCCCTGCTCATCTACACTGCCGGCATGGGGATCTCCGGTGCCGCATGGGGAATGGTCATCTCGCTTGCCATGGTCTCGTGCGTGATGTTCTACTGGCTGGTCTTCCGGAAAGACACCTATGTCACGCTCTCGTTCCGGGCATTCGCCTGGCATGGCAGGACAATCCGGGACATCCTCGGCGTGGGTCTGCCGGCAAGTGTCGAGTTTTTCTTAATGTCGATCATTGCGATCTTCATCAACGGGCTGCTCGTTATCACGGCCGGAACGGATGCGGTCGCGGTCTATACCGCGGGGTGGCGCGTGATCTTCTTTGCCATCATCCCGCTCGTTGGGATCAGCACGTCCTTGATCTCGGTTGCCGGGGCCGCGTACGGCGCACGGATGTTCGGGAAGATACGGGTTGCCCACACGTTCTCCGTCATGTTCGGAGTCGGGATTGCCCTTGCCACGAGTATCATCACGTTCCTTTTTGCCGGCCAGATCGCCATGATCTTCAGCTACTCTGCCGACAGCGCCCACCTTATGCCGGAGATCGCGCTGTTCCTTGCCACCATGTGCCTCTTCTACCCGTTCGTCCCTCCGGGCATTATGTCGGGGTCGATCTTCCAGGCAACCGGCAAGGGGCTCACGTCGCTTGCGATCACGCTGATGCGGAACCTCCTGTTCATCGCGGTCTTCACGTACCTCTTCGGGATCGTGCTCGGGTACGGGGAGCACGGTGTCTGGTGGGGCATCGTTGCCGGGGATATTATCGGGGGCACAGTCGCGTTCGTCTGGGCACGGTATTACATTGCCCGGCTGATTGCCACGGGCTAGGGGGGGAAGCAGTATGGACCCGGTGATGCAGAAGATTTTAGATCATGCCCGCACGGTTATGGGCAATAGCGGATCCCACGGCTTTGACCATGTCGGGCGCGTGACTGCCCTTTGCGAACGGATTGGAACGGCGGAGGGTGCGAACATGGCAATCCTGGTCTCGGCGGCCCTGCTGCATGATATCGCCCGACCGCTTGAGAAGGAACGCGGCATTCCCCATGAGCAGGAAGGGGCCCGGGTGGCTGAGGAGTACCTGGCTTCAATCGGGTACCCTGCATCTGCCATCCCTGCCATTACAGCGGCGATCCGGACCCACCGGTTCCGGTCAGTGGAGAAGCCTGTCTCCCTTGAGGCCCGGATCCTTTCGGACGCGGATAAACTGGATGCACTCGGTGCCGTGGGTATTGCCCGGACGTTCCTGCGTGCCGGCGAGCATGGTACAATGATCACGGACGGCATCGATCATGTTCACGAGAAACTGCTCCGGCTTCCCGGGCTGATGTACACGAAAACCGCCCGGCAGATCGCACAAGAACGGCATGCGTTCCTCGTGCAGTTCCTGGGCCGGCTTGAAGAAGAGATGGCGGATCGCAGGGAATGAACCCGGAATCCATACCTTCATCATGCTTTACGCCCTTATTTTATAACACCGGAGTTGTTCAGATTAATAATCACGTAAAAAAACCAGATGGTGCGGCCGGAACGGGAGAATTCAATCCTGACGGAACGCCCGTTGTGCGCGTGCGACTGCCAAAAAAGCGCTTAAACGAACAGTTTGCCCAAGCGGAGCTGATGATGGGGGCAAACCACATCCGCGTCCGGTGCCAGGACGGCGTTGAGCGGATGGGCAGGATCAAAGGAAAGATCAAGAAGAGGGCCTGGATCCGTGAAGGCGACATCCTGATCGTCGCGCCGTGGAGTTTCCAGGACGAGAAGTGTGATATCCTCTACCGCTACCTCCCGCCCCAGGCGGACTGGCTGCGCAAGAATAATTATCTCTCTTAACCCGATTTTTCAACCCGTTTTTTTCCTGCAGGATACCTGCATTTATTATACTGTGGCAACCAATACTGTGCAGCAGTTTTCACAAGACTGTTAGAGAAAGAATTATGTACGGATCAAATAATTTTGGTGGAAACAGGGGCCCCAGAGACTTCGGTCCCCGCGAAATGACAAAGACAACCTGTTCGGACTGTGGAAAGGAATGTGAAGTTCCGTTCAAGCCGACCGAGGGCAGGCCGGTTTATTGCCGCGACTGCCTCCCCAAGCACCGGAAACCCCGGTTCTAAATTTTTTCTTTCTGTTCTTTTCCAGCGTTCTTCCACCCGTTCTCCTGTAATGGTTATTGTCAGGAGCGTATGCCCTCTCCCCAGCTGGTTATGGCCCCATACCTTGCCGGCCCGGTTGCGGGCACCGAAACGGTCAATAGATGGGCCGGGCAAGTACTAGAGCAATCCATTGGAATGGTGAAAAAATATGGGAATTTTTGACAAGTTAACCGGAAAACCAGCAACGCTCACGCCCAAGTCTGCACTCGTGCTCTCGGCAATCACCGTGATTGCAGCAGACGGCGTCATCGATGAGGCAGAGATTAACGACCTTGCCAAGATCGTCCGCGGCGACAAGAAGTCCATCCAGACCGCGATGGATGTCTTAAAGGCCAACAAGTTCCCCGGCGTCATCGACATGGTTGCCGCAACCCTTGACGAGAAGCAGAAACTGGCAACGCTTGCCATCCTCTGCGATCTTGCCATGGCAGACGGCGTTCTTGCCGGCGAAGAGAAGGCAATCCTCCAGATGTACATGGAAAAGTTCGGCGTCTCCGAGGCCGCACTCAAGCCCATCATCGAGGCAATTGCGATCAAGAACGACTTCTCGATCTTCTCATAATCCTTTTTTTGTTCACGGTGCCTCCGTGAACCATGTATCCCGGGGTGTGTATGCCGCGTGAACGGCCGGGTTTGTTATGCCCGGGTAGTTGATTGTGGCTGGCTTGCGGTGGACCCGGCTGGGTTTTGTTGATTGGAGTGGATAAGTATTCTTTTACACTTCCCGTGATACAGACCATTCGTCGAAACAGTATACACCTGAATGCTGTGCGAGATGGTTACGCCAGAGAAATAAGGGTACAAAAAAGGGTGAGGATCAGGGGAGCAGGACCCGGGAGTCCGAGCGGATGTACCGGCCGGCGCCGAGCATCCATGTCCCGTCAACGTCTGTCACGTAACTGATCTTGAGCGCGGTGATGTTGGTCAGGGGATCTTCCGTGTAATATGCGGTCATGCCGCCGCCGTTTTTTGCCGTGTCGAGGAGTTCGGCGATGTGGTGCTCGCCCACAGCGTCGGTTGCGTCCCGGTGGTTCTTCCCGATCATGTCGGGGCGGTACGGCCACGCGAGCACATTGCCGTCGTAGTCATTGGCAAAGATGTAGAGTTCGCCGCTCTTGAATATGCCATCCGGCTTATTGAACTCGGCAAGGGCCGCCTCCTTCCCGTATCTCTGCACAAAGTCCTTTGCGCCAAGAACGAACTGCTTCAGCTGCGTATCGACAAGGCGGTCTTCGCTGGTGTAGATGCCCGCACCGATCCAGTAGGTATCGTCTACCGGGCGGACGTAACTGATCTTGAGGGCAGACTTCAGGTCCGTGGCCGGATCCGGGTACTGGTACAGGAGATAGCCGCCGCCGGCCTGTGCAAGCTGGATCTCGATTGCGGTGTAGGGCTTCCCCGATGCGTCTTTAATGGAAAGGAAATCAGTGCCGACTTTTTCCGGCTGGAAGGGCAGGGCGAGCGCAGTTCCCGAATAGTCGAGGGCGTATACGTACGTGTCGCGCCCCTGCACGAATGGGCCGGACCGGTTGTTGAACGCAGCGATGGCAGCGCTCTTCCCGTTAACTGTTGCGTACGCAGCCGCATTGTCCACGTACTCTTTCAGGGCACGGGAGGTTGCCGGGCCGGTAGCGGATGCGGTTGTATCCTGAGGTGTCGCAGGCCCGTAATAAATCCCGGATCCCAGCCACCAGGTGTCATCGACCTTCTCGACATAGCCGAGTTTCTTCTCTGCTGTATTGTTGTGCACGGGGTTGATGTACGCGTACTCCACGAACCCGGACCCGTTGATGGCCGCAGTACGGAGGTCGTAGATGAAGAAATTGCCCAGCGCATCCGGCTCGTACAGCCGGTTGACACCAATCTTCTCGGGGTTAACCGGGTGGGCGATCGTGGTACCGTTGAAGTCGTACGCATAGAGATAGAGGTCGCCGCGGACAAACGAGCCGTTCCGGTTGGAGAACTCGGCAAGAGCAGTCTCCTTGTCATGGGAGCGGGCATAGGCTACCGCTTCTTTCACGAAAGAGACCATCTGCTCTTTTGAAGAACCTGCGGCCGTCGCAGCCGGAACCGTAACCGTCTCTGAAGGTACGGCTGCCTGCTGGGTGCAGCCGGCAAAAAGGGCCAGCATGAACAGGGCGATTATCGGGATAATGAAAATACGTTCATGTGACATGCGTTTGTAGTATAGCGCCCTAAAAAAAAAAGATTTCTCTCTAAATTTTGTGCCCCGCGCCCCTGCTTCAGGCCGCAGCAAAGACAAGCAGCGGTTCCCCGGCCGTGCTGTACAGGGTCAGGACCCGGTCATGCACGCGCAGTGCGGCGGTCTCTTCCAGCAACGAATAGTAGCGGTCTTCCTGCAGCATCACGCCCCCGCCGGGGCAGTTCATCTTGGTGGTGGTGATCCCCGACACAACCATCAGGGTATCCTTCACTAAATAGCGGGCGGAATACTGGTTGCACCCCCCGGACCCGCTAACTTTGCCATCGGTTGTAAACACGGCACTAACGGGGGTGCTGTTCAGGGCTGGTACAGTTGTGCGATCAGGACCGGCGTACGACTGGAGCGACCACCGGTGCTGGGTGATGGCGGTTGCGGCCGTTGC